>VOFK01000299.1_pt1 | contig 147175 bp, 153 predicted proteins | sample 5384121 | NCBI WGS metagenome assembly VOFK01 (sample SAMN12384730, study PRJNA508395) | human gut metagenome | isolation source: healthy gut J | host: Homo sapiens
AGAGAATGTGGTGCAGTTCTTCGTGCTTTTCCTTCGGAAAATCGACAGCGTATAAACTCTCGGCGTCAAAGTACGGCGGGTCACAGTAGATCAGGCTGTCCGGCCCGTCGCGCTCACGGATGATGTCCAGACAGTCCTTGTTCTCGATGACTACATCCTGCAAGCGCTTGGAGGCGTCGTCAAAAAGATATAGGAAGTTCGTCAGATTGTTCGGTTTCACGCCAAAGGAGGTGGTCGTGCCGCTGAAGCTGCCGCGGCAGACCTTGTAATATGCTGCGGCGCGCTGGACATCGAACAGGCAGCTTCGCTCCCGCAGAATTTCCAGAAGTTCTTCCCGTTCCTCGCCGTCAAAGCACTCCATCACAGCGTTTCGTTCGTCTGCAATGCGCTGCTGCAGGAGATCCTTTATGTTTCATAAATTCTTTCAGGAGATCAAACTCGGCTCTCGAATGGAACGGGATAAATTTCAGTTCCTGCACCAGTTGAATGGTGCATTCCCGCGCACACAAAAAAAGATTTACAAGGTCGCAGTTGAAATCATTGTAAATGTCCATGCGGCTGATTTTCGGCTGCATACCGAGCAAAAGTGCGCCGCCCCCGCCGAACGGCTCCAAGTACAGCTTCGGGCTTGGCGGGAACACCTGCCAGATGTAAGGGATCAGCTTTTTCTTGCTGCCGATCCACGGGATGAACGGCCTAGCGATCCCGGCCACCTCCGTCCGGCTTCTCGGTGAAATTTTCCATTGCCTGCTCTAAACCGCAGATTGCCGCGTCCAGACCGGCGCGCATTTCCTTGAGCTGCCGGATGGTAGAATACAGCTCGGCAGCGTTGCTGGCGTAAAAATATCCTTCGCGGCTGCTGGCAATGGGAACGGCTTTGCGCCGCAGACGGTTGACCTTTTTCCGCAGGTCGCTCTCGCGGAGATTCTTCTGCCGGACGAGGTCGCGGCTGCAAATGAGATGTTCGCGTCCAAAGCAGAAGCGTTTCAGATAGTCGCGCAGTTCTTCATCATTCATGTTTGTCCTTTCCGGGCCGATTTCCCGGAAAAGGGCGCAAAAAAAGAAGGGCGGCTTTCCTTACCGGGGAAAACGGCCCCTTCTGCAAGTTCATTATTCATTTGGATGGTTCAAGCGGCTTACCGCCCGGAATCAATTCAAAGAGCTTGTGCTCTCCTGCGGCGGATCGCCGCCCGCCGAGCGCCATCCGGCAAGAAACGCGGCGCGGATAATGTCATAGAGCGCCTGATGCGCTTCGTCCGCATCGCCTCCCTCCAGAAAAGCGTCCAGCGCCTTTTCAAATTCGTTGCTCATCATGCTCTTTCACCACACAATTTCAGCATATACTCGTCTTGTGTGGTATTTTACCATGAATTTCTCCAAAATACAACATAGTCTGCGTATTTGCGCAAAGTATATCGACGAATACTATAGGCATCTCTCGTAAAATAGAGGCAGCAGGGAGGTGCGTCATGGATAAGCACTATAAGGATTACATCCAGATCGGGTTGAATAATATCATGCGGTACCGCAAAGGAGCAGGGGGCTGACACAGGATCAGCTTTCCGAGATGGCGGGCTATTCGCGCAATCATTTGCAGCGCGTCGAAACCGCCGTCTGCAAGCCGACTGTCGGTCTGCTTCTGGATGTGTCGGAGGTTCTCGGCGTTCCGGTGGAACGGCTGATGGAAATACGGAAATGAGAAGGGCGTCTGCTTCGGCAGGCGCTTTTTACATCCCCATCTGCGGTTCCTGTGTCTGCTCCTGCTGCTGTTCCGAGATCGGCTCGTGCAGCGGGCCAAAATCCTCACGGTTGACCATGCCGTAAGGTGTGATCTCCGCGCCGTACTGTTTGAGGACGTCTTCGGCATAGGCTTCGCGGTTCAAGGTGCTTGTAGATCAGGTCTGCATCCTTGCCGCCGAGAACGAATTCCAGCTCGTCGCGCACCAGCGCGTCCCTATCGCGGATTTTTGTCTCGAAGCAGTATTGCGGCAGCTTTTCAATGCGGTCGAAGACATCGTCCAGCGTCTCGCACTGCGTCGCACTGATTACGGCTTTGAATTTTGTGAGCTGCCCGCTGGCTTTCAACTCCTGAAGGGATTGTGCCAGCTCGTTAATCCGCGGAAGGTCTTCCACATCGGTCAGCAGGGCATTCAGCTGCGGCACGATGGCGTCGCAGGTAGTGAACTGCGCGTCATACCACTCCGGCGCGTCGAGCTCCTTCTGCACCTCCAATAGACGCTGCTCCGTTGCGGGCAAGTCCAGAACGGCTGTGTTTTTCTGCTCATTCTCGTGGTTCATGAGCGTCAGGCGGATCATATAGGAAATTTCTCGCTGCGGCTCATGCTCCGGCAGCGGCTCCAATTCCTCCGTGCGGACAACGTAGCCGTGCGGAGTGAACGCACCAGCTTCACTCTTCGCGCATCTGTTTGCCGATTTTTGCGTAATCCAGAAGGGCATAGACACTGTCCGGCAGGGCATCCAGATCCTCCCGAAATCCGTTTTCTACATAAAATTTTCCGAGTGCTTCGTCCGTATTGACATCTGCAAGCACCTGACAACGATCTACGTTGGATGCCAGCATCATTAGCTCCTGCGCTGTGATGGGGCCGCTGTTTTCCTGCATATGCTTGTCGACCTGCATCTGCAAGAGTCCTTCCAGCGCTGTTTCCTGACGCTCATCCAGCTTGGAAAGCTGTTCCGTCAGAGAATTGAACTCGAAGATCGACATACTCTCGTCCAGGTGCGGGGCGAGATAGTCAAGGCGGAAGAATTCATCCACCTGCCAGTAGACATCACCCGGAGACTTGGTGTGAATCTGCTCGAAGGCGTCCATCATCTCGTACTGGCTGACAGGAAACGTCAACTCCACGCCGCGTTCATCTGTGGCGCTGCTGCTTACCAGATAGATCTCACATACTTTGCGCAAGGGTCATCCTCCCGTCTGCTTCTGTTCAAATTGTTCCTGCTCGGTCTGAATGCTCCACTCATCCGAGTTCCAGAGGTGGACGTACAGTTCGCTTTTGCCATCCACGCGAATCTCCCGCTGTTCGAAGCCCTCGCCCCAGCCATCAGCAGCCTGCCCCTCAAGGTACCTTTTCAGGGTTTCCAGTTCCGCACCGGTCAATTCGCCCGCCACGCGGCATTCTGCCACACCCCAGAGCTGACCGTTCCGTTCTTTCACAGTGAAAACAGCCGAATGAACCTTACGATTGACGCTGTCCACTTCGTCATACCAGTGCATAACGCCGCGCTCCGCTTCCTCCGGCATTCGGTATTTTTTCAGCGCCGCCGCGATCTGCGATTCATACCCGCGCAGTTCTTCTCCCTCCAATGTAACGCCATTTTCGTCGAGGTCTCCGTATTCGTTCGGTTCATAAAAATCGGCGGTCAGCGGCATATAAGCTTCAGCGTTTCCAGCTTAGGCGGCAGCACCGTGAAGCTGTCCTCGCCGGGAATAATCGCCAGTGTCCGGCCATTGTCCCACTTCATATGGATGCTTCCCGCATCATCCACCAACTCCACAATGCCCTCCGCGCCGGGAGCAATCGGCGCATACGGGTCACTCATGGAATTCAGGCGGATGCGCGCCGGGTGGATACTGCTCTTGATGAATTTTACCATTTTTCTGTCCAAATTTACATCCCTCCCATCTGCATTTGCTGTTTTTCTGCCTGATCTGGCCGCTGATACTGCTTCAGACTCTCTTTTGCCCAATCGGGCAGATACTCAGCTTTCAGGACTCCAACAAAATCATTCCGGTTCCAACGTGTCTGTTCGCCGTCGCCAAGGCAGGTGCAAAGAATAGAGCGGCCGCGTGCGGTCGGGCTGCACCCAAAGCCACTCTGCGCCAGAGCTGATTCTCAGGCGACCAGTATTCCTCTTTCAGCGTATTGGGTGAGAGGACAAGCACCTTGCCGGTGTAATCCAGTTCGCTCGAATTCGGTTCGCACTGCTTCTGATTGAACATTCCGAGATTCATGACGAGCTTTCTGTAGTGTGAAATGAAGCCATCCAGAATGGCAGAATGACTTCGGGCTGCGAAGCAGCAATTATGCATTTCATCCTCCGGAATGTAATGGCTTTCCGCCCAAGCTCGATTGTCCGGACGGAATCGTCCATCGCCGCGCCGCTCCTGCACTGTGTTCACAGAACGTGTTCCGTGCGCTTGTAACCATACAGCTCGACGATCTTTTCCACTGTGCCGTCCTTCAGATGCATCCCGTCGAAATTTTCCCGAATTAGGATATCGATCCCGCCCGCGCAGGCACAATTCTCCCGGAAGCTTTCACGCCACTTTTCAAGTCTCTCCGCGCTCGCGGGCTTCTTTTGCATTGTAGGGATAAACTAGAATCTTACTCTGCATCACTGTTCTCGCTTTCTGCAGTCAGAATATCGTTCAGCGCGTACAGGCTGTGTCCAGAGGCCAGCAGGCATTGCAGGATCGAGCGCGGCACATCCGTCAGATCATGCCTGTACGATGCCGGATAGACGGCAATCACGCCAGCATCCTCGCTGGCCTCGCAATCCAGTTTGGTGTCTGCCGTGATCCCAGCCTTTTCTCGCGCCCAGTCCGGCACGGCCGTAAACACTCTCGGAGCACCTCGTCCAGCGTTATGTCCCGGTGTTCTGCCTCTGCCGGGCCGCACTCTGCGGCGACTGCCTCCAGAAACTCGCATGCCTGCTCGTTCAACGCATCGATGAGCATGAGCAGCTGATAGGTGCTCACACTCTCCGGCATAAGCAGAATGCCGCCATTGAGCTGCACCATCGAAATTAACTCACGTCCTCCATGCCGCAGAGCTTGAACATCCCCTCCGGGATGACGGCATTGCCGTTTCGTTTGATAACCTTGAATTCCATATGAACCTCCTTTTACATTCCGTCCATCTGCATTTCCTCGGATGGGGCTAAATTATAATCTTCTTCATTGCACAGGTATTTTCTTCACCATAAAGATCAAACACGATATCATCTACCGCCTTCCGAACGGCTGGGTCCTGCGTGATCGTGCGGAATCGGAAACCGGCTGTTGCCTCATGCGGCAGTTCCTCGCGGATGCAGTCCAGATATTTTTTGGCATCTGTAAACTGCTGTGCATCGCCGTTGATGAAACGCACCCGGCCGACCAATGACTGATAGGCATGTTTGATCTTCTGCTCGTTCAAATCGTAGCAGCATAGGTAGGCCTGATAATCTCCCGGCATGGGATTGCAGCGCAGGCAGTATTCGTAATGCTCCGTTTCTACAACATAACCATAATTCTGTGACCAGCCGCCCGGTATTTTGCCGCCGTTTTCATAGCAGAAGTGCCGCATGGAGGAAAGGTCTTTCAGAACCGTTTCCCGCAGCGTGTCAACGACCTGTTGGAGTTCTGCTCTGAACTCCGGCGAGTTCAATTCCTCACGTCCGCGTGGATGCCAGGTGTGCCAGAACGCCGTGCCGCTTCTTCCGAAATCCATACGGACGCAGCCAATTGCGCCCATCTGCGCGTTCTGCTCTGGCGTCTGCGCAAAGAAAGCACCCGCCTCCTCCGGCTGTGCTGGCCGGACACGGAATGCGGGCGGATCAGTAGATATCTTCGTCATCTTCATTCTCCGGCGCATACAGCGCCAGCCTTGCGGCATCTGCCAGATGTGCGCAGATGGCAAGAACACCGGTCACGCCAATGATCACGCCAAGTGTAATTACAATTGCTTTTTTCATGACAAAACCTCCATTCTATAACGTCATTTCGTATGTCTGCTTTGAGGTGTGCAGATCATCCAGAACTGCCTTCGGCAAGCCCTCCTTGCGCACAACGAATCCACGGCTGCACGCTGCGCCGCCATGCGCATCCTGAAATTCGGTCCCGACGGCTTCATAATTGATGTACCCAATCAGCTTTTCCGGAACAGGGAACGCGCCGCAGCCAACCAGATACTTTCCAATGGACTGTGCACTGCCGCATCCCGGCAGGATGACGTAATCGTCCAGCCGCCTCCGTCAACTGCAAAATGTCCTTCGTGCCGGAGATGCTGTTTGCGTCCAGCATCCCAGCGAATTTGTCACAGTCGACCTCCGACATATGCTCTAGCCGGTCGGCAAGCTGATTGATGCGCTCGACTTCGCCCTCTGCGGCAAAATCTACGCAGCTCAGATACAGCCCTAAATTCATGACCTCGCTTGCCGCACCCTGAATCGTGACTGTTTTGGACATCGACTTCAAAGTTTCCAGCGTTCTGTCAACATCCTCTTTTTCTGCGGGAGTTGTCGTAGGAAATGAGAGAAGCACCTGTTTCCCGGTTTCGCCCTGCCTTAAAAACAACGTCACCATGTCATGCCCTCCATTCTTACATTCTGCTCCTGCTGATAGCTTTCTTCCGGATCGCTCCGCATCAGCTCGTCCAGCGTCAATGTTCCGTGGTAGGAAACGTAGCCACGATCCACAAATACACCGTCCTCCTGAAGTATTCGCTTGACACCGTAGTCGCCATAGTTATAGAAATCTTCAAGGTTCTCGTCATATTCGTAATGACCGGACTGTTGTATCATGTACTTTCCGAGTTCCTCCGGCGTGTGGACATTTGGTGCGAAATCAAATTGATCGAGGTTTTCTGCCAGCTGACGGATATTCGCCGCGCACGTTGGCTTTGCCAGTTGGCAGACCGCGCCGAGCTTCTTGAAAGCCTGTTCCTTGAAACCTGAACACGCATGGCACAGCCGGTTCAGTTCAAAGAGCGATTCCTGTTCAACATCCAATGCGCAGTCGACCTCGTCCGGAAATCGGCTGTCTGAAACCAGCATCTGCATCTCGCCGCAGGATGGAATCCCGGCACGAAGCATCGCGTGTTCCAGCTTGAGCCGGCTTGCCGGGAGCTGCACCCACTCCTGTTTCTTTGGATCATCTTCACCTGTGGCTCGGAGCTTCAGCTCCATGATACAGCTTTCTGGCATCCAGATCGGAGGCAGATGCTTGCGGTCATACGCCTGCTCCAGCTTGATGCCGTTGTCATACACAACACCGTATCTCGTTACATACCCCGGCTGCCCGGAGATCAGCGCCAAAGCCGTCTCCTTTCCATCCAGATTCTCCAGTTCTTCCGAATCACAGGCACCGTGGACGGTCAGATAGTGCCGTTTGCCGACCAGCTCCAAATCATTAAAATCTGAAACAACCGTCACCTCTCTGGCGCAGAAAGAAAGATCGATCAGCTCGTCCGCTGCGGATAATCCGAATCGCTCCACCGCCGCGCTAAATTGCAGCAGTTCATATCGGTCGAAGCTCTCCAATTGCTTCCCGAGCCAGTCCAGTTCGTCCACGTTTGCCATCGTGTTTGTCATTCTGAGCAGAGCAGGGCAGTCAGGAGCGCGAATGCTTTCGATGCAGCAGTCCTGCTTTCTTACGTCACCAATTTGGAGATTCTGCAAAGCGAGGATCACATTTTCATAGCGTTCCTCTGGGATTGGAAACGTGACTGCCAGCGCCCCTAACTTCGGCTGACTGCGGCTTTTCAGTTTTGCTTCAAACACGTTTTTCACCTCGGTTTTCAATTTTCTGCATATCCGTGAAGGTACACTCGCCATTGCTGCGCCAGCAAATCAGAGCCAGGCGCATATACGGACACTGGCCCTCGTGCGGATACCAGCTGCACTGTATCGTTGGCGGCGGGTCTGGGTGCGACCGCAGCGGCGGCGCGTGGAAACGCGGCCGCCAATATTCTTCTTGACTGTGTTTCATGAAATTCCTCCCTGAACGCAAAAAAGCCGAGACTTCCAAACGAAATCTCGGCTCTTTGCAAATATTACATTGTCTGTTCCATTGTGGGTCGCTGTTCCTGTTCCTGCTGCGGCAGAAGTACTTCGATCTGTTCCAGTACACTGCGGAGCTGTTTTTCTTCCGCATACGAGAGCGTTGCGTCATCCTCCAGCGCAAACTCGCAGGCGTTCCGAATCACGGCAAGCTGCTCGTCTGAAAAAAGGCGCTGCTCGTTTATCAAACCAGCCCGGACAGCAAAATCCAGCTTCGCGGCGTCGTAGTTCTCCATGTGGTAATGACCGGCGTGAACACCCTGCCGGTCGAAGTCCCACTCCCACGTCACAAACCGAGCGCCCTTTTTCCCAAGCTGTCCAGCCAGCACCGCGTCACTGAAATCCGCAAGGACTTTGTAGCTGTCTTCCAGACCAGCGGCCTTCAGCGCAGGTGCGCGTTCAAAGATTCGCATATACTCCTTGACCTGTCCAGCCGCCTGTATCACCGTCCGAAGCCGCTTGTCTACTTCCGGTCCTGTGATATCCGCTGGTCGGAAGCGGACGATACCGTCTCTGTCAACCGAGCAGAGTGGCTTTCGTTCCATCTGACGTGGATCAGACCATCTTCCAGCAGCCTTGCATCCAGCTCCTTGCGCAGAAGCTTCTGTTCTACCTCTCGCAGATATCTTTCTTTCTGCGGTGCGTTTTCTTCACTCATTTCTAACCTCCAATCTGTAGCGCCCTTTTTGAGCGCAAAAAGGCGCTGGACTTGGTTCGTGAAAACCAACAATCCAGCGCCCATAACTTTGTGAAAGATTTTTCTCCGATTTTTCTGAAATCCAGCCGCTACAGCCCTCTGAAAAAGGGCGCTGCCACTGAAAATCCGCTTGAATATGGAAAAACAGAGGTTCAAATCCTGTTTGAACCTCTGCCAACCACGATTTCATCTATGGAGTTACCAAAGAATTTTGAGAATAAAAAATTGCCGAACCCCTTGAGATGACTGGCTTTTTTGCCATTTCATCTATAGTGTTCGGCAATCATGGAGCAGGATACGGGAGTCGAACCCGCCTCCTCGGCTTGGGAAGCCGATGTACTACCGATGTACGAATCCTGCATATGAAGTTTTCATTGCCGTGCTCTGCACGGCAGATACGGGAGTACTCCGGCAGCTGCGCTGCCTCCGTGTCCCTGCGCATTTTCTTTTGGCTGTGCCAAAAGCTGCGATGCTGCGCATCGCGGCCGTCTTGCGGCGGCAAAATGCTTGTGATCGAACCCGCCTCCTCGGCTTGGGAAGCCGATGTACTACCGATGTACGAATCCTGCGTTGCATGGATCCTGCGTGGAGTTCTTGGATATCATAGCATCTTTTTTGCAAAAAAGCAACCGTTTTCTGGCGAAGAGAAAAAACCGGGCCTCCGGAGGGAGGCCCGAGGGGATTCAGCAGAGCTTGGCGCCGGCGGGAATGGCGTCGTCGAGCATGACGAGGTGGAGCTTTTCTTCACCCTTTTCCTTATGCACGGCGGAGAGCAGCATGCCGCACGACTCCTGGCCCATCATCTTTCTGGGCGGGAGGTTGACGATGGCGGCGAGCGTCTTGCCGACAAGGGCTTCCGGCTCGTAGAACTTCGCGATGCCGGAGAGGATCTGCCGGTCGGTGCCGGTGCCGTCGTCGAGCGTGAAGCGCAGGAGCTTGTCGGATTTCTTGACGCGCTCGCAGTCCTTGACCTTGACGACGCGGAAGTCGGACTTGCAGAAGGTGTCGAAGTCGACCTTTTCCTCGAGCTGCGGCTCGACCTCAACGGCGGGCAGCAGGGCGCGCTTCTGCGCGGCCTCGAGCTCCTCGAGCTCGGCCAGCGCCTTGGGCGCGTCGATGCGCGGGAAGATGGCCTCGCCCTTGTGGACGGTCACGGCCTGCGGGAGCTTGCCCCAGGTGTTGGCGGCGTCCCAGGTGCAGACGTCGGCGCCTGCGCCGATCTGCGCGAAGATCTTGCCGCAGGATTCCGGGATGAACGGCAGCAGCAGCGTCGCACAGATGCGGATGGACTCGAGCAGGTTATACATGACGGCGGCCAGCCGCGGCTTGTTCGCCTCGTCCTTGGCAAGGGCCCAGGGCATGGTCTCGTCGATATACTTGTTGGCGCGCTGGATGCACTTGAAGATCTCCTCCAGACCGTTCTGGAACTGGAACTTCTCCATCTGCGCCTCATACCGGTCACGCAGGCCGGAGAGCATGGAGATGAGCGCCTCGTCGGCCTCGCCGGCCTCACGTGCCTCGGGCAGCGTGCCGCCGAAGTACTTTTCGGCCATCGCCGTCGTGCGGGAGACGAGATTGCCGAGATCGTTGGCAAGGTCAATGTTGATCGTGTTGATCAGCAGCTCGTTGGAGAAGTTGCCGTCGGAGCCGAAGGGGAACGTGCGCAGCAGGAAGAAGCGCAGCGCGTCCACACCGAATTTTTCCGCCAGCAGATATGGGTCGACGACGTTGCCCTTGGACTTGGACATCTTACCGCCGTCCATGACGAGCCAGCCGTGGCCGTAGACGTGCTTCGGCAGCGGCATACCCATGCTCATGAGCATGGCAGGCCAGATGATGGAGTGGAAGCGGACGATCTCCTTGCCGACGAAGTGTACGTCCGCGGGCCAGTATTTGTCGTAGTCGTGATACTTCTCGTTCATGAAGCCGAGCGCCGTGGTGTAGTTGAACAGCGCGTCGACCCAGACGTAGACAACATGGCCCGGGTCGAAATCGACCGGCACACCCCAGGTGAAGCTGGTACGGGAGACGCAGAGGTCTTCGAGGCCCGGATCGATGAAGTTGTTGACCATCTCGTTGACGCGGGACTTGGGCTGGAGGAAGTCGGTCGTCGTCAGCAGCTCACGCACGCGGCCGGCGTATTTGGAGAGGCGGAAGAAATAGGCTTCCTCCGACGCGTCGTGGACTTCGCCGCCGCAGTCGGGGCATTTGCCGTCCTTGAGCTGGCTCTCGGTCCAGAAGCTCTCACAAGGGGTGCAGTATTTGCCCTTGTATTCGCCCTTATAGATATCGCCGTTCTCATACATCTTGCGGAAGATCTTCTGGATGGACTCCACATGATAATCGTCCGTCGTGCGGATAAAGCGGTCGTTGGAGATGTTCATCAGCTTCCAGAGATCGAGCACGCCCTTCTCGCCCGTGACGATGTTGTCGACGAACTGCTGCGGCGTGACGCCGGCGGCTTTGGCCTTGTCCTCGATCTTCTGGCCGTGCTCGTCGGTGCCGGTCAGGAACATCACGTCGTAGCCCTGCAGCCGCTTATAGCGGGCCATGGCGTCGGTCGCCACGGTGCAGTAGGTATGGCCGATGTGCAGCTTCGCCGAGGGATAGTAGATCGGCGTGGTGATATAAAATGTCTTTTTGCATGCTTCGCACATAGTATTTTCCTCTTTTCCGCCCGCTCCGAATGAAAGAGGGGCTATTCAGATATAATGTATCCGCTTTGCGTATTTTGTCAACGCTGTTGCGAAATATTTGACAGCCGTGTTATACTGACAGAGAATCAAAAACAATTCTACGAAAAGACAGGAGTCTGGATTTTTTATGATCTCTTTCCACAAGGCAGAGGCCGCCGACCGCGTATGGGCGCATGAAATTCTGAAAAACTGCGAGTATCCCGGCGCGGAATATGCATTCAGCTGTATGTATCTCTGGTCCGATTATTTTGGGGAGCTGGGCCGCGTCGGCGATCATCTGACGCAGCATGCGTCCTGGCGCGGCCGGGAGGTCTATCTCTACCCGGCAGGCGCGGGCGATATCAAGGGGGCCATCGAGGCCATCCGCGCCGACGCCGCGGAGCGCGGCGGTCCGCTGCGCCTGCGCAGCCTGACCAAGGACAAGAAGGAGGAGCTGGAGGCGCTGTACCCGGGGAAGTTCGAGTTTACCGCCTGCCGCAATTCCTATGACTATATTTACACCGTCGAGGAGCTTTCGGAGCTGCACGGGAAAAAGCTGCAGTCGAAGCGCAACCACTGCAACCGCTTTGAGGATGAATTCCCCGACTGGTTCACCGCGCCCATCACGGACGACAATCTGCCGCAGTGCCACGAGATGCTCCGCGTCTGGTACGAGACGCACGAGCCCGCGGTGAACGCGCAGGAGCTCGACCAGCTGCAGCTGGAAAAGACCGCGCTGCAGCGCGCGTTCGACCATTTTGACGAGCTGGAGATGGACGGGCTGCTGCTGTCCGACGGCGAGCGGATCATCGCGTTCTCCATGGGCAGCCGCATGAACCGAGACTATTATGACGTCGGCTTTGAAAAGGCCTTCCCGGACGTGAACGGCGCCTACGCCATGATCAACCGGGAATTCTCCCGCATGATCGCGGAGAAGTATCCCGAGGTACAGTTCCTCAACCGCGAGGACGACATGGGCTCCGAGGGCCTGCGCCGCGCGAAGGAGTCGTACCAGCCGACGGTGCTGCTGGAAAAATACGTCGCCGACTGGAAGGAGAACTGAGCATGCGCCTGCGCAAGACGAATCTGGACGATCTGCCGCAGCTCAAGGCGCTCTGGGCGCTGGGCTTCGGCGATACAGAGCAGGAGATCGAGGCGTTTTTTGCCATCTCTTACCCTGCGGCGACCGGCTTCTGCGCGGAGGAGGACGGGCGGCTCATCGCCGCGGCCTACGCGCTGCCGCAGGAGCTCGCCTGGGGCGAGCGTACGGTGAAGGCCGCGTATCTCTACGCCGTGACCACGCATCCGGACTTCCGGAAGCAGGGCGTGTGCCGGAAGCTGCTGGCCTTCGCGGAAAAGGAGCTGAAAAAGCGGTATTTCGACTGCCTGATGCTCGTCCCCGCGACGGACGCGCTGCGCACGTACTATGAGACGATGGGCTTCTGCACGCAGAAAAGCGACTTCCTCGACGATGGACCCGCGCCGGAGGCGCGCGGCGTATGCGAGGAGCTGACGCCGGTCGACTATGCGGGCCTGCGCGAGACGATCCTCTACGACACGCCGCATGTGCGCTATACGCTCGCCGACCTGCGGTATCAGGCGTCCATGTCCGGCTTCTACCGGCTGGAGCTCGGCAGCCACTACGGCTGCGCCTGCGCGCACGTAAGCGGCGATACGCTCGTCGTGGACGAGATCCTGCCGGACGGCTCTGTGCTGCCCGCGCTTTTAAAAAAGATTCCGGCTGCCAGCTGCCGCGTGCGCACGGCGGGCGGCAATGCGCCCTTTGCCATGTGCAAATGGCTTTCGGAGGAGAAAAAACTGCCGGATGTCTATCTGGCCTTTGATTTTGGATGAGCTTTCACGGAAAGGGGGCGTCTGCCATGGCGGAGCCACGATCTTTGCCTTCTGACGCGGTCGAGCGGCTGCTGGCAGCCGCCAACGGCGACGCGGCGCTGCTGTATCTCCATTTTGCGGCGGGCCGCCCGCTGGAAAACGCGCGCGAGGCGCTGCGCATGAGCGAGGCGAGGTATGATCTGGCCTGCGCCACGCTGCAGCAGCTCGGCCTCTGGCCGCAGGAACCGCAGCGGCATCTCGACGCGTCGCAGGCTCCGGTCTATACCGAGCAGGACGTCATCCGTGAGACGCACACGAGCCGCGAATTCGAGGCCATCACCGGCGAGACGCAGCGGCGGCTGGGCCGGGTCCTGAGCAATGAGGAGCTGAAGATCCTGCTCTCGATCTACCGCTATCTCGGCCTGCCCGGCGAGGTCATCTCCATCCTTGTCAACTACTGCATCCAGCGGCAGCGCTCGCGCGGCATCGCGCGGATGCCGTCGCTGCGGTCGATCGAAAAGGAAGCGTATTACTGGGCCGACCACGGCATCGACACCATGGAGCAGGCGGCGGTCTACATGCAGAACCAGCTCCTGCGCCAGTCGCAGCTGGGGAAGATCAAGGAGCTGTTCGGTATCTCCGGCCGCAGGCTCACGCCGGGGGAGGAGAACTATATCCTGACCTGGCTCTCCTGGGGCTTCGGCGAAAAGGAGATCGGCCTGGCCTATGAAAAGACCTGCCTGGCCACGGGCGGGCTCAAATGGCCCTACTGCAACTCGATCCTGCGCAGCTGGCACGAGCAGGGCTTCACGACCCTCAGCCAGATCGAAGCGGGCGACCGCGCGCCGGCAAAGCCCCCGCGGGGAAATACAGCCGCGGCGTGCAGCAGCACAACGACGCGCTCAGCGATCTGCAGATCGCTGCCATTGACCGCATGCTGAACGAGAAGGAGGATTGACCATGGCGTATTCCAGAGCCATCGTGCAGCGGGCCGAGGCCCGGCTGCAGAGCGAAAAAGAGCAGAACGAGCGATCCTCCCGCGCCCGCATCGCGGCGATCTACGAAAAGGAGCCGCGTCTGGGCGAAATTGAGCGGGAGCTGCGGCGGACGGCCGCCCATGTGCTGGCCGCGACGTTCCGCCGCCAGGGCGACCCCGTGGCTGCCATGCAGCAGCTGAAAAAGGACAATCTGGCGCTCCAGCAGGAGCGCGACTGGATCCTGCAGGCCGAGGGACTGGAGCCGGACGATCTGACCGTCCAGCCCATCTGCCCGACATGCGGCGGGACCGGTTATGTGGGCGCGGCCATGTGCGAATGCCTCAAGGAGCTCTGCCGCCAGGAGCAGAAGAAGGAGCTGACGAATCTGTTCGGCGCCGAGAGCTTTGAAAAGTTCCGCCTTGACCTCTATTCCGACCAGTACGACGCAAAATACCGCAGCAGTCCGCGCGAGCTCATGCGCGCGACCTACCGTATGGCGCAGAACTACGCGCAGAGCTTCCCGGCGGACGGCCAGTCGCTGGTCTTCTCCGGCGCGACCGGGCTGGGAAAGACGTTCCTGTCCGCCTGTGTGGCGCGCGTCGTCGCGGAGCGGGGGTTTTCCGTCAGCTACGCGCCGGTGGGGCAGCTGTTTGCCGCCTTTGAGGAGGACAAATTCCGGCCGCAGCCGGATGCAGCCCGCACAGAGGATGTTTTCGCCTGCGATCTGCTGATCATCGACGATCTCGGCACGGAGATGACGACGCAGTTTACCGTCTCCGTCCTCTATCAGCTGCTCAACACCCGCCTGATGGAGAAAAAGCCCGTCATTCTCTCGACGAATCTCACGCCGGGCGAGCTGGCCTCGCGCTATTCGCCGCAGATCGCCTCGCGCATCCTCGGCACCTACCGCCTCTGCCAGTTCTGCGGCGACGACATCCGCTTCAAAATCAAATAAGCGCAGGGAGCCCCCAGAGGCTCCCTTTTTCCGGATACGGAGTGCAAAAACTCTGCATATTTCCGACTTCCGGCTTGCATGGCGGGGGAAACTGGTGTATAATACTTTGTAAATTTTTGAACGCCATACGAAAGCGAGGCTTCCCCATGAGCAAGGTCTTTATCCCTGAGGGCTACCGCGCCCCACTGTCCGTCTACGAGCTGCAGCGCGCGATCGAATTCATCAAGAGCAATTTCCAGACGAATCTGTCCAACGCGCTCAATCTGCGCCGCGTGTCCGCGCCGCTGTTCGTGGAGGAGGCCTCCGGCCTGAACGACAACCTGAACGGCTACGAGCGTCCGGTCAGTTTTGACATCCCCGACGTCCGCGCCGAGGCGCAGGTCGTCCATTCGCTTGCGAAGTGGAAGCGGCTGGCGCTGAAGCGCTACCAGTTCAACGTCGGCAAGGGCCTGTTTACCGATATGAACGCCATCCGCCGCGACGAGGAGGTCGACAACCTCCACTCCGTCTACGTCGATCAGTGGGACTGGGAAAAGGTCATTGCCCGTGAAGACCGCACCGTGGACTATCTAAAGCGCACCGTGCGCGATATTGTCGGCGCCGTCTGCGAGACGAACGACGCGCTGGGCGTCGCGTTCCCGAGCCTGCACACAAAGCTTGACCGCGAGGTGTTCTTCATCACCACGCAGGAGCTGGAGGACCTGTACCCCGACAAGACCCCCAAGGAGCGCGAGAACGAAATCTTGCGTCAGCACCACACGGTCTTCCTCATGCAGATCGGCGGCAAGCTGAAATCCGGCAAGCCGCACGACGGCCGTGCGCCCGACTATGACGACTGGGATCTCAACGGCGATATCCTGATGTGGAACCCGGTGCTGCAGTGCGCGTTTGAGATCTCCTCCATGGGCATCCGCGTCGATGAAGCTTCGCTCGACCGGCAGCTGACGCTGGCCGGCTGCGACGACCGCCGCGATCTGCCCTTCCACAAAATGCTCCTGCACGGCGAGCTGCCGCTGACCATGGGCGGCGGCATCGGCCAGAGCCGCCTGTGTATGCTCATGATCGGCACCTGCCACATCGGCGAGGTGCAGTCGAGCATCTGGGACAAGGCCACCATCGACGCCTGCCGCAGCGCGGGCATCCTGCTTCTGTAACTTCCGACATTTTATCATAGAGAGGATCGATCACCATGGAACAGCTCATTTCTGTCCGTTCCCTTTTCAAAGAGACTGACGCCTACGCCGGCAAGCAGATCAAGGTCGGCGGCTGGGTACGCAATCTGCGCGCCAGCAAGAACTTCGGCTTCATCAACCTGTCCGACGGCACGTTCTTCTCGCAGGTGCAGGTCGTCTACGGCTCCGAGCTTGCGAATTTCACCGAGATCTCCAAGCTGAACATCGGCGCGGCCGTCATCGTCACCGGCACGCTCGTCCTGACGCCCGATGCCAAGCAGCCGTTTGAGCTGCAGGCCAGCGAGGTCTTCGTCGAGGGTCCCTCCACCCCGGATTATCCCATCCAGCCCAAGCGCCATTCGATGGAGTATCTGCGCACCGTGACGCATCTGCGTCCGCGCACGAACACGTTCCAGGCCGTGTTCCGCGTCCGCAGCCTCATCGCCTACGCCATCCACAAGTTCTTCCAGGAGCGCGACTTCGTCTACGTCCATACGCCGCTCATCACCGGCTCCGACTGCGAGGGCGCGGGCGAGATGTTCCAGGTCACGACGCTCGATCTTGATAACCTGCCCCGCACTGAGGACGGCAGGATCGACTACAGCAAGGACTTCTTCGGCAAGGAGACGAACCTGACCGTCTCCGGCCAGCTCAACGGCGAGACGTTTGCGCAGGCATTCCGCAACATCTATACCTTCGGCCCGACGTTCCGCGCCGAAAACTCCAACACCACCCGCCACGCGGCCGAGTTCTGGATGATCGAGCCGGAGATCGCGTTTGCCGACCTCTCCGACGACATGAAGCTCGCCGAGGATATGATCAAGTTCATCATCGCCTACGTCCTCGACCATGCACCGGAGGAGATGGCCTTCTTCAACCAGTTCGTCGACAAGGGCCTGATCGACCGCCTGCAGCACGTCATGACCTCCGATTTCGGCCACGTCACCTACACCGAGGCCGTCAAGCTCCTCGAGGAGCACAACGACAAGTTCGACTACAAGGTCTTCTGGGGCTGCGACCTGCAGACCGAGCATGAGCGCTATCTCACCGAGCAGATCTTCAAGCGCCCGGTCTTCGTCACCGATTATCCGAAGGAGATCAAGGCGTTCTACATGAAGCTCAACCCCGACGGCAAGACCGTCGCGGCTATGGACTGCCTGGTGCCCGGCATCGGCGAGATCATCGGCGGCAGCCAGCGTGAGGACAATTACGACACGCTGCTGCAGAGAATGCACGAGTGCGGTCTGAAGGAGAAGGACTATCAGTTCTATCTCGACCTGCGCAAGTACGGCTCGACCCGCCACGCGGGCTTCGGCCTGGGCTTTGAGCGCTGCGTCATGTACCTGACCGGCATCTCCAACATCCGCGACGTGCTCCCGTTCCCGCGAACCGTCGGCAACTGCGAGCTGTAAGCCGGCTCCTCCCCAAATACCCCGCCCGGCGGCAGGATCTCCTGCCGCCGGGCGTCTTTTTTTGTCAGAATTCCAGTTTTGTGCAGAATAACGAAGACACTTGTCCGCGCTGCGTGAATTTTTTTCAAAAACCAAGCAATTCGGGCTTGCATTTTGCGCTTTACTTCGCTATAATGTCGACTATAAGTTCATGCACACTTGTCTACCGTACATGGACAGAAGGAGGAAAAATTCTATGAAAAAGATCATCGCTCTGCTTCTGGCGGCCGTTATGGTCATGTGCCTGTTCGCAGGCTGCGCATCCAGCGGCTCCAAGGTCATCAAGATCGGCGTATTTGAGCCGCAGTCCGGCGACAACGGCGCCGGCGGCAAGCAGGAGGTCCTGGGCATCCAGTACGCCAACTCCGTCAAGCCGACCGTGACCATTGGCGGCGAAGAATACAAGATCGAGCTCGACATCCAGGATAACCAGTCCTCGACCGACAAGGCCGTCTCCGCGGCCCAGCAGCTGGTCGCCGATAAGGTCTCCGTCGTCCTCGGCTCCTACGGCTCCGGCGTCTCCATCGCCGCCGGCACCTACTTCGCAAACGCCAAGATCCCGGCCATCGGCTGCTCCTGCACCAACGCAGCCGTCACCGCCGGCAACGACTACTACTTCCGCGTCTGCTTCCTCGATCCGTTCCAGGGCTCCGTCATGGCCTCGTTCGCCATGGAAGAGTTCGGCGCCAAGAAGGCCTACGTCCTGTCCATGCTCGGCGACGACTACACCGTCGGCCTGGCCAAGAACTTCGTCATCGCCTTTGAAGCTGCCGGTGGCGAGATCGTAGCCGACGAGACCTTCGTCGAAGGCACGGCGGACTTCTCCGCGTACCTCAACAACGCGGTCGCCGGCGGCGCCGACGTCATCTTCGCGCCGTCCGCCATCGCCTACGCCCCGCAGATCATCGAGCAGGCTTCCGCCCTCGGCATCAGCCTCCCCATCCTCGGCGGCGACACGTGGGAGAACTCCGCGATCTCCGACGCGCAGAACGGCACCGACATGCAGGTCTTCGTCTCCACGTTCTTTGACGAGAACGACGAGTCCGGCCTGGCCAAGGAGTTCGTCACCGGCTACAAGGCATGGCTGAACGGCAACTCCCAGAACCTCACCAACAACGGCGGCAACGACGTTGTCGCGGCGGTCTCCGCCCTCGGCTATGACGCCTACATGACCGCGGTCGCAGCCATCGAAAAGGCCCAGTCCGCCGACGGCACCGCCATCCGCGACGCGCTGGCCGGCCTGTCCATCGACGCGGTCACCGGCTCCATCAGCTTCGACGCCAACGGCGACGCGATCAAGAGCACCGCTTACATCAAGCAGGCGATCGACGGCGGCTTCCAGTTCTACAAGGTCCAGACGCCGACTGATTTCGCAATACTGACCACAATGGTTTCCGGCCGGAGGAAATCTCAGAGTAACCGGTGATTCGATCGACAAGAGTTGTCAGCGAGAGATTTTGCCGCAAATGAAAGTTTGGAAAACGCAGACATACTTTGTGTATTTCAAGTTTTTCAAACTGCACAGTTGCGGCAGAAGATCCGCTGACAGCCGCAGGCGATTGGATCATCGGTTACTTGGCCAGTACACATTTTCATCCGGCAGCGATCGAACCCGCTGCCGGATGACCCCATTCTTTTATCGCCGCGTCCAAGCTGGCCTCATGCGGGCGGTTCGCGGTTTGGACATGGCGATAAACATCATTCAGGAGGTCCCCCATGGGTATTATCAAGCAATGGCTGCCCTACATACTCGCCGGTATTTCCGCCGGCGGCCAGTATGCGCTCATCGCGGTCGGCTACACCATGGTCTACGGTATCCTGCGCCTGATCAACTTCGCGCACGGCGATATCTTCATGGTCGCAGGCCTGATCATGGTCTATCTCTCGGCTTCCATGCCGCTGTACGTCTCCATTCCCGCCGTCGTCGTGCTGACGGTCGCGCTCGGCTTCGCCATTGAGCGCTGCGCCTACAAGCCCCTGCGCCAGGCGCCCAGAATGTCCGTCATGATCTCCGCCATCGGCGTGAGCTATCTGCTGCAGAACCTCGCGTACTACGTGACGGGCGGCGTGCCCAAGCAGTACCCGGAGCTGCCGTGGATCACCGACACCATCACCATCCTCGGCGCGTCCACCAAGCGCGTGACCGTCATCACTCCGATCCTGACGCTGCTGCTGGTCGTCGGGCTGGTCGTCCTCATCAAGCGCACGAAGGTCGGCATGGCCATGCGCGCGGCCTCCAAGGATTTTGAGACGGCGCAGCTCATGGGCATCCGGATCAACTCCGTCATCTCCTTTACCTTCATCATCGGCTCCGCGCTGGCGGCCGTCGCGTCGTTCCTGTATTTCTCGAACTACACGACCATCGCTCCGTCCTCCGGCGCCATGCCGGGTCTCAAGGCCTTCGTCGCGGCCGTCTTCGGCGGGATCGGGTCGATCCCCGGCGCGGTCATCGGCGCGTTCATCATCGGCATCTGCGAGAATCTGCTCAAGGGCATGAAGCTGACGGCGTTCTCTGATGCGTTCACGTTTGCGCTGCTCATCGTCATCCTCGTCGTCAAGCCGACGGGCCTGTTCGGTGAGAAGCTGACCGAGAAAGTCTGAGGAGGAGCATATGGAAAAGAAAAAAGGCCTCTCTCTGCAGACGATCCTGACCATCGCGGGCATCGCCCTCATCTACGTGCTCGCCTTCCTGCTCGACCGCATCCCGGGCGTGCCCATCATGCTCACGACGGTTTTGCGCAAGGGCGCGATCTATTCCCTCGTCGCCGTCTCCATGAACCTGCTCAACGGCTTTACGGGCCTGTTCTCCCTCGGCCAGGCGGGCTTCATGCTGGTCGGCGCCTATGCCTTCGCCGCCATCAACATCTCGAGCGGCATCCGCTCGACGGTGTATCAGTACTATGATCCGCTGCTCAAATTCTCCCTGACCGAGACGCTGCAGAACGCCCTCGGCAATACGGCGGGCACCGTCCTCGGCGTGTTCGTTTCGCTGCTGCTGGCGGGCCTGCTCGCCGCGGGGCTGGCGTACCTCATCGGCCTGCCCGTCCTGAAGCTCAAGAGCGACTATCTGGCCATCGCCACGCTCGGCTTCGCCGAGATCATCCGCGCGCTGGTCCAGCTCGAGGCGTTCGCGCCTGTCACCAACGGCTCGCTGCTGCGCGGCTTCCCGTATTTCTCCGATACCTTCATGCCGTTCGTGATCGTCGGCATCTGCATCGCCGTCGTCGTGCTGCTGATCAACTCGACCTACGGCCGCGCCTTCAAGGCCATCCGCGATGATGAGATCGCCGCCGAGGCCATGGGCATCAACCTTGCCCACCACAAGCGCATGGCATTCATCATCTCCTCGTTCTTTGCCGGCATCTCCGGCGCGCTGCTGGCCATGTACCAGACCACGGTCCAGGCCAACACGTTCAAATCGGCCATGACGTATGAGATCCTGCTCATCGTCGTCATCGGCGGCATCGGCTCGATCTCCGGCAGCTGCATCGGTTCGTTTTTGTTCATCGCGTGCTCCGAGTGGTGGCTGCGCTTCCTTGACAATGAGACCACCATCGAGACCACCATCGGCGCGTTCAAGGTCCCGCTGCTGCGCACGGGCTTCCGCATGGTCGTGTTCTCTGTCGTCATCATGATCGTCGTGCTCTTCTTCCGCCGGGGCATCATGGGCGACCGGGAGATCTCGCTGGCCGGACTCGCCAAACGATTGACCAGAAGATCTGTGAAGGGAGGCAAAGAGGCATGAGTACGCCCGTTCTTCACGTTGAGCATGTCACCATGCAGTTCGGCGGCGTCGTCGCCGTCAATGACCTTTCCATGGACGTCTATGACCGCGAGATCGTCGCGCTGATCGGCCCGAACGGCGCCGGGAAGACCACGGCCTTCAACTGCATCACCGGCGTCTATGAGCCGACCAACGGCCGTGTGGACTTTCTGGGCGAGCCCATCGTCTGCAACCACCCGCACGGCAAAATGAAAAGATCTACGCCGGCGAAGGCGCGGAGCGCTATCTTGACCAGCGCGTCGTCTCCTATACCCCGGACGTCATCACGAAGCGCGGCATCGCGCGCACGTTCCAGAATATCCGCCTGTTCAAGTCCATGACGGTCTTTGAAAACGTGCTGACCGCCATGCACGTGCGCCGCACGTCCAACGTCTTCTCCGCCACCTTCCGCGGCAACCGGAAGGAGGAGGCCGCGCAGCGCGCAAAGGCGCTGGAGCTGCTGAAGGCCGTGGGCCTGGACGACGTCAAGGACGAGCTGGCCACGGCTCTGCCCTACGGCAAGCAGCGGCGGCTGGAGATCGCCCGTGCGCTGGCGACCGACCCGAAGCTCCTTCTGCTCGACGAGCCTGCCGCCGGCATGAACCCGCAGGAGACGATCGAGCTGACCAACTTCATCCGCAGCGTGCGCGACGAATTCGGCCTGACCATCTTCCTCATCGAGCACCACATGAACCTCGTCATGGACATCTCCGACCGGATCTACGTCATTGACTTCGGCAAGCAGATCGCGGCGGGCGTCCCGGCGGAAATTCAGAACGATCAGCGCGTCATCGACGCGTATCTGGGGGTGGACGAAGATGCGTAACATTCTGGAGATCAAGAATCTGGTCGTCTCCTACGGCGGCATCGAGGCCGTCAAGGGCATCGACCTGACCGTCGAAGAAGGCAAGATCGTCACCCTCATCGGCTCGAACGGCGCAGGCAAGTCCACGACGCTGAAGGCCGTCGCCGGTCTGGTCCGGCCGAAGTCCGGCGAAATTCTGCTGGACGGCACGAATCTGGTGGGAAAATCGACCGACCAGATCGTCTCGAGCGGCGTCACGCTCGTGCCGGAGGGCCGCCGGGTCTTTTCGAACCTGACCGTGGCGGAGAATCTGCGCATCGGCGCATACCTGCGCAAGGACTCGCTCGCGGACGATCTTGCCCGCGTGTACGATCTGTTCCCGCGCCTCAAGGAGCGCGAATGGCAGCAGGCCGGGACGCTCTCGGGCGGCGAGCAGCAGATGCTGGCCGTCGGCCGGGCGCTGATGGCCAAGCCGAAGCTCATCATGATGGACGAACCGTCGCTCGGCCTTGCGCCGATCGTCGTGCGCGGGATCTTTGAGATCATCCGTGAGATCAACCGCCAGGGCATCACGGTCCTGCTCATCGAGCAGAACGCGAACATGGCGCTGAAGGTCGCCGACTGGGCCTACGTCATGCAGACCGGCTCCATCCTCATGCAGGGCCCCGGCGCAGAGCTGGCCGCCAACGAGGAGGTCAAGGCCGCGTATCTCGGCACGGCAAAATAAAAAAACGAACGAGGCCGCTGCGGCAAGCAGCGGCCTCGTTTTTACAGCTTCAAATGCGCCGTGATGTTGTTTTCCTCGGGCTTTTCCACGAAGCCGAGCGATGCGTAGAGGCGGCGCGCGGCCAGGTTGTCGCTGTCCACGAGCAGCGACATGGCGTTCGGCCGGTTTTTCTCGATCGCGCAGGAGAGCAGCGCGCGCCCAAGCCCCCGGCAGCGGCTTTTTTCGCGGACGAACAGATCATACGGCTCGTTTTCCGCATTCCGGTACGTCAGGTCGAGATAGCCCGCGACCGCGCCGTCCTCGATCGCCAGCAGCACGCGGAACGTGTCCTGCGCGGCCAGCACCCGTTCGCCCGTCCAGTAACGGTCGTCATCGTGCAGCGCCAGATATTGCGCGCGGAAGGCGGGCGTATAGAGCTGCACGCGGCTGTCCGGCACATACGGGGGAGGGGAGCGGAGGACCATCTTCTGCTGCTCGGGGTCAAATGCGGCGTGCCGGGCCGCCAGTGCTGTGTGCAGCAGGCGGCTGTGCGGGGAATAGACGAAGTCGGCCTGATACCCCGGATACGCCGCCTGCAGGTGCGAAAGCAGCGCGTCGTACGCGGCAGCCTGTCGGGAAAGTCCGGCCAGCAGCTGCAGATACCCCTCCTCCGGCAGGACCAGCACGGAGAACAGTCCGGTGAGCGTCCCGCCGTCAAACGTGCCGAAGAGGTGCTTGGCCGGGTCCTCGTGCGCGTCCAGCAGGTGCTGGTGCAGCTGCGCCGGCGTGGCGAGCATGGGGTCGCGGAAGTCCGGATCGGCCAGCATCGCGTGGATGAACGGCAGATACGCCTGAACGGAAGACAATTCTTTCAGCATAAAACTCCTTTTGCGGCAGGAAGCGCCTCAGACGGCATGGACCGTCTTGCCGCCGATCAGCACGCGGCGGACGGTGGTGGAGACCTCGAACGGCGAGCCATCGGTGATCACAAGATCGGCGTCCTTGCCCGCCTCCAGCGAGCCGACGCGGTCGGCGATGCCGATGTGCTCCGCCGGGTGGATGGTGATGGCCCGGAGCGCGTCAAACGGGTCCATGCCCGCCTTTACGGCCATACCGGCGCAGAGCGGCAGATACTGCTGCGGGATGACCGTGCAGTCGGTGATGATCGACACGTGGCAGCCCGCACGGCTGAGAATGCCGGGCGTTTTCCACGACTTGTTGCGGACCTCCACCTTGGTCGCAAAGTTGAGCGACGGGCCGACCGCCATGCACAACCCGGTCTTTGCCAGCTCGTCCGCGATCAGATGCCCCTCGGTCGTATGCTCGAGCGTCAGGCGAACGCCGAATTCGTCGGCGATGCGGATGGCGGTGAAGATATCATCCGCGCGGTGCGCGTGCGCCTTGAGCGGGATCTGCCCACGCAGGACGGGGATGAGCGCCTCAAGCTTCATATCGAATGCGGGCTGCCGGAACACATCGTCCCCGGCGGCCTCTTTTTTCTGCAGATACAGCCGCGCCTTCATCAGCGCCTCGCGCAAGATCGCCGCCGTCGTCATCCGTGACGAGTCGCACTTGGAGGCGTAGCAGCGCTTCGGGTTCTCGCCGAACGCGCATTTCATCGCGGCTTCCTTTTTGACGATCATGTCGTCGATGCGCGTTCCGGCCGTCTTGATGGCGGTAAAGGTGCCGCCGAGCACGTTCGCGCTGCCCGGGCCGGTGCATACGCAGGTGATGCCGGCGCTGCGCGCGTAGACGAAGCTCTCGTCCATCGGGTTCACGCCGTCGATGGCGCGCAGCTGCGGGCAGCAGATGTCGTTGCGCTCGTTGATATCCACGCCCGGCTCGCCGTAGCCGTCGAGGCCGATGTGGCTGTGCGCGTCCACAAAGCCGGGATAGATCTCCAGCCCCGCCGCGTCGATCGTCTGCTCCGCGTGCAGGTCGGTGCCGATCTGCAGGAGCTTCCCGTTTTCGATCAGGATATCGGCCGTGTACGGCTCGCGGTGTACCGCGTCGTGGATGCGGCCGTTTTTGATACAAAGCATGTCAAGTTCCTCCCGTTTTGTCCGGATCCGGCGTTTGTGCCGGGTACTAGTATAGCCGATGCCGCCGCATAGTGTCAAGAAAAACCGCGGCGGGCGCAGAAAGCCGGAGGCAGGAAACCTGCCTCCGGCTGCTTTGAAACATGGATCGCGGATCAATAGCCGGGCTTGCCCAGCAGATGGAACATGTTCTTCTTGTAGGCCTCGACGCCGGGCTGGTTGAAGGGATTGACGCCCTCCATGTAGCCAGACACGCCGCAGGCGAACTCAAAGAAGTAGATGAGCGCGCCGAGCGCTTCCGCGCCGATCTCAGGCAGGCGGATCTCGGTGACGGGCACGCCGCCGGAGATGTGCGCGGCCTTGGTGGCCTGCATGGCCTTTTCGTTGATGTAGCTCATCTCGCGGCCGGCCAGATAGTTGAGCCCGTCGAGATTCTCCTCGTCGGACGGGACGGCGATGGACGTTCTGGAGTTGTCAAAGAAGACAACGGTCTCCTGCAGCATGCGGATGCCGTCCTGGATATACTGGCCCATGGAATGCAGGTCCGGCGTCAGGTCGACGGAGGCGGGGAAGATGCCTTTGCCGTCCTTGCCCTCGGACTCGCCGTAGAGCTGCTTCCACCACTCCGCCATGAAGCGGAACGCGGGCTCGTAGGCGGCCAGGATTTCAATATTCTTGCCGTCCGCGTACAGGGCCTGGCGGCTCATGGCGTACTGCACTGCGGCGCTGTTTACGCCGGAACGGAGCGTATCCTCGCGCTCGGCCTGCGCGCCGCGCATGAGCGCCTCAATGTCGATGCCGCAGCAGGCGATGGGCAGCAGGCCCACAGCCGTCAGCACGGAATAGCGGCCGCCGACGTTGTCGGGCACGACGAAGCTCTCATAGCCCTCGCGGTCGGCAAGGGTCTTGAGCGCGCCTCTGGCCTTGTCGGTCGTGGCGTAGATGCGCCCTTCGCGCCCTCGGCGCCGTATTTCTTTTCGAGCGCGGCCTTGAAGATGCGGAAGGCGATGGCGGGCTCGGTCGTGGTGCCGGACTTGGGAGATGACGTTCACGGAGAAATCGCGGTCGCCGATCATGGTGAGGATCTCCGTCACCGCGTCGGAGGAGATGCCGTTGCCGGCAAAATAGATGTCCGGGGTGAACTTGGGCAGGGCGTTGTAGTTGGGGCTCTTCAGAAGCTCCACGACGGCGCGCGCGCCGAGATAGCTGCCGCCGATGCCGATGACGACCAGCGCCTTGGAATTGGCCTGGATCTTCGCCGCGGCCTTCTGGATGCGGGCGAATTCGTCCTTGTCGTAGTTCACCGGCAGGTCGACCCAGCCGATGAAATCGTTGCCCGCGCCGGTGCCGTTCACCAGCGTGTCAAACGCGGCCTGCGCCGCAGCCGCGTCCGGCTGTCTGGCATAAAACTGCTTTGCGCCTTCAAAATTGATGCTTACCATATTGATCGCTCCTTTTCGAAATTGATGCAATATCACTTGTTTTTTATAAAAAACCGTCCCAACGTCCGGCGAATGCGCACTACGCAAAAAATTTCAACTGCATGGCGTTTTGCCGCAAATATTCAACCGCAGCTGCTCACAAATTTGCTGTCCCGTATCAGGCGGCGCGTACCAAGACATCCGTGAGGTGACCACCGAGTGGAACGACGCCCGAAACATTGGTGCTTGCCTAAATTCAGAGGCAGAATGCACCAAACGCATCCCCAAGCGTCCTTTTCTTCCCTATCTTTTCCCGCGCAAGGGAAAAGATAGGGTCGTCGGAGACACGTCAGAAATGACCACGACGGAACGAGCCGCCGCAAGCGACGTCTCTTTTCCTCTGCGCTCATTTCTTCTTTTTTTCCAAACCGCAAACTGAATTTGTGGTTTGGGTCTTTTCGCAAATCTGCAGCAGCAATCCCTCAGTCGCTTTCGGCGCCAGCTCCCTTTACACAAGGGAGCCTTGGGGTGCGCAGCCTATTGCCTTCCCCTATGAGGGGAAGGTGGCACGGCGAAGCCGTGACGGATGAGGTGGAGGCACTTGCGTCTATGTGACACTGTCCACCTCATCAGTCGCCTTCGGCGACAGCTTCCCCTCATAGGGGAAGCCTTTGGACTGCCGCGGCGGAATCTTTTACACCTTTGCGTCGCGCGCGAGCAGGGCTGCGCCGACCATGCCGGCCTCGTTGCCGAGCACCGCCGGGACCAGCTTGCCGCGGGTCGCGTAGAAACATTTTTTGCTGACCTTCTCCTGCAGCGGGTCAAACAGGAACGGGCCCGCCGCGCTCAGTCCGCCGCCGATGGCGAGGACCTCAGGGTCCAGAATGTTGTAGACCGACGCGCACGCGGAGCTCAGATGCTCGATATACGTGTCGAACACGGCCTTCGCCGCCGCGTCGCCCGCCTTTGCGCAGTCGGTGACGAGCTTCGGGGTGATCTTGCCGGGGTCGCCGCCGGTCTGTTCGGCCAGCATGCTCTCGGGGTGCGCCTGCATGGCGCGGCGGCCGTCTCTTGTGAGGGCGGAGGCGGCGCAGTAGGCCTCCATGCAGCCGAGATTGCCGCAGGTGCACGGCTCGCCGCCGTCGACCAGATACGCATGCCCCAGCTCCACGCCGTGGTTCATGCCGCCGTTGAACATTTTGCCGTTCAGGATGATGCCGCCGCCAAGCCCCGTGCCGAGCGTCAGCAGCACGCCCGTCTTGCAGCCGACGAACGCGCCGGTATAGAGCTCGGCCAGCGCCGCGCCGTTGGCGTCGTTGGCGATATAGACGGGGATGCCGGGGAAGGCGTCCGACAGGATCTTGCGCAGGGGCACGTTGTGGAAGTTCAGGTTGTGCGCGTCGACGACCGTCTCGCCCGCCGCGTCGATGCTGCCGGGGACGACCGCGCCGAGCGATTCCACGTCCGAAAGCGCCGCGCCGCGCGCCTGCAGCATCGGGCCGACGGCTGCGCGGATCTGCGCCGCCATATCCTCCGCCGTCGTGTGGGGGAAGGGGATGGAGATCTCTGCGCAGAGCTCCAGCGCCTCGTTCAGCAGGCCGATCTTGACGTTGGTCCCGCCGATATCAATGCCGATCTGATACATGTGCGTCTCCTCTTTTCGTTGATTCTTCGTCTTCATCATGCAGCTTGAGCAGCTTCATGAAGTTCTCATACAGGATCTTCTGCCGGGAGCTCTCGTCCAGATCGAGGGCGAGAAAGCGTGCAAGCTCCTCCTTCGGGCTCCACATCGGGAAATCCGTGCCGAAGATCAGCCGGTCGGGGCCGATCTTGTCGATGAGGCGCAGGACGATGTCCCGGTCGGTCATGCCGAGCGTGGAGGACGTGTCGTACAGCACGCTTTCTGGCTGCGGATGGGCCAGCGACTGCGGCCAGATGTTCCAGCCGCCGAAATGCGCGGCCACGACCTGCAGATCCGGTACGCGCCGCAGCAGATTCGTCAGCCGCTCGGGCGAGGAGAAATCATACCGGTTGTCGCCCATGTGGAACAGCACCGGCAGCCCCGCCTGGCGATGGCCTTGTAGGTGTCGATGGCGCTCTCGTCGTCGATGGCGAGCTTCTGGAAATCCGGGTGGATCTTGATGCCGCGCAGGCCGAGCTCCAGCATCCGGTCGAGCTCCTCCTCATAGCCGTCCATGCCCGGGTAGATCGTGCCGAAGGCAAGGTAGCCCGCGTGGCCGCGGACGGCCTCGGCCAGGAAGGTGTTGGCGTTGAAGACCTGCTTCGCGCTGGTCGCGGAGTTGGAGACGACGCAGCGGGTGACGCCCGCCAGCCGGTCCTCGGCCGTCAGGCAGTGCATGTTGGCCTCGCGTTCGATGCTGACGCCGTAGAAATCGCCGATGGAGTGCGACGCCTTCTCGGCCAGCTTGTCAGGGAAAATGTGTGCGTGGATATCTGCGATCTTCATGGAATGACCTCTGTCTATATAGCTTATGCAGAAATTCAGACGAAATAAAAGTTGACGTCCCATGCCGGCAGTTGCCGGTGGTGGCGGAGGTACAGCTGATAGTCGCTGCGGATGGAAAACACGAGCTGCGGCAGGGCGAACAGGTCCTCGCTGCGGTGATAGGCGGCGAGCAGCAGCTTCGGCCGGCAGCGCCGGATGGTCTCCGCCGCGCCGAGGATGGCCTCACGCTCGGCGCCCTCCACGTCGATATTGAAAAAGCTCACGCTCTGCCCGCAGAGCAGCTGGTCCGCGCTGACGACCGGCGTCGGCACACCGCTGGCAGCTTTGCGCGAGCCGCGGCCGCCTCTGGCGGCAAGCTGCGCCATGCCGGGGGGTCTGCCCGGCCAGCGCCTGCACGCACGTGCAGCTGCGGAGCCCTGCTGTGGAAGCTGTCAGCCGCCGGAAGGAATACGCGTCCGGCTCCACGGCCCAGATCGCCTGGTAGTCCGGGCACCAGCGCACAAATTCCTGCACGGTATCGCCCTTGTACGCGCCGAGATCGACGAGCGTCTCGCCCGGCCCAAGGCGCAGGATCGAGGCATAGGCCTCGTCCGGGGCCGTCTCGCAGCGGCGAAGATACGGGATCTGCCAGCTCCGCTTGTACGCGAGCAGATCCTCGAATACCCGGCGGGACTGCGCGTCGGCCAGACGCGAATGAACCGTTTCCAATTCGGCCCGATGGGCCTCATAAAACGTCCGGTCAAAGGGGGTATTGCCCACCACGGGGAAATCCGGGGCCAGGAGCGTCTGCTCCTGCGCGATCTGGTCGATGCGCGCGAGAACGGAGGGCAGCCCTGTCCCGAACGCCAGCAGCACGAGCATCGGCCCGAACCGCCGCTTCGCCTCCTCATACCGCAGGACGGGAAAGCCGCGGAAGACCTGCCCGCGGACAAATTCGTCGCTGGCAAACACGCCCGCGGCCTGCAGCCCGTGCGCCGCGAGCGCGGCGAGGATCCGGTCGGCGCCGTCGCCCATGCCGTAGAGGACGATGGGCAGCTTTGCCTCTTTCAGCTCTTCCCAGTTCACGTCCGCATCTCCTTTGCTTCAAAGTTTATCACACTTTTTTTCTGCATACAAGTGGCAGAAAAGCCGGAATCCACAGGGGATCCCGGCAGAATTTTGTATTCTATCGCAGACTGCCTCTCAGAGACACCCTAGCCCGCGCGCCCGCGCAGGGCGAACGACACGGCAAAATAGGCCGCCAGATACAGCGCGATCGTCGCGCCCGCCGAGCAGCCGAGCAGATACGCCGTCATCAGCCCGAGCAGGCTGCACCCCAGCGCCGACAGGATGGAAAACAGGTGATACTGCCGCAAGTTCCGCGCCAGATTGCGCGAAGCCGCCGCGGGCAGCACGAGCAGGGAATTGATGACCATCAGTCCCACCCAGCTCATCGCCAGCGTCACGACGATGGCGATAGCGACGGTAAAGAGCGTCTCGTTGCGCTTCGTCGCAATACCGCGGGAGGAGGCCAGCTGCGGATGCACCGCCGTGAGCACCAGCTGGTTCGACCCGAACACCCACAGCAGCACGACCGCCAGCAAAACCAGCGCCAGCAGCCCGATCTCCCCCGGTGTGACTGAGAGGATATCGCCGATCAGATAGCGGTTGAACTTTGTAAAGCTCCGGCCGCCGAGCGTGACGATAAAAATGCCGAGCGCGACCGCCGTGGAGGAGAACACGCCGATGATCGTGTCGGCCGACTGGCTCGTCCGGCTGCGCACGAAGGAAAACAGCAGCGCGAACAAAACCGACAGCCCGACCGCGAAATAGATCGGCTGCACCGCGCCGCACAGCGCGCCGATGGCGATGCCGGTAAAGCCGGAATGGCCCAGCGCGTCAGAGAAGAAGCTCATCCGCCCCGTCACGATCATGGTCGACAGCAGCCCGAACAGCGGGGCCATCAGCAGTACCGCCAGCAAAGCGTTTTTCATGAAATCCATCTCGAACATCGGCAGCCCGAGCGCGTTCAAGATCGCGTACCAGATGCTCATGCCTGTGCGCCTCCTCCCATGTGGAATGCCTTTGCGAACTCGTCGGACGAGAGCACGTCCAGCGGTGTCCCGCGCCGGAGGATCTTCCCCTGCAGCAGCACGACCTGGTCGCAGTACCGCTCGAGCATGGAAAAATCGTGCGTCGTCATGAGGATCGAAAGGTCAAATTTTTTCCGGATCTCATCGAGCATGTCCATGAGCAGGCTCATGCCCTCCACGTCCACGCCCGAGAGCGGTTCGTCGAGGATCAGGATGTTCGGCATCGGCTCGAGCGCCAGCGCGAGCAGGACCCGCTGCAGCTCGCCGCCCGACAGTGCGCCGATGCGCTTGTCGATGAGCGCCTCGCCGTGGACATTTTCCAGACACGCGAGGACCTTTTCCCGCATGGCCTTCGTCGGCCGCAGGAAGGCGGGCCGGCGGAAAATGCAGCAGGTGAACAGATCCATCACGCTCACCGGGTCGCCGCGGTCAAAGGCCGGGCTCTGCGGCACGTAGCCGATGCGCAGCTTCGTCTGCTTGCCGGAGGCCTCATGGAAGGTGATCTTCCCCTCGTAGTCGCGCTGGCCGAGAATGGCGCGGATGAGCGTGGATTTTCCCGCGCCGTTCGGCCCGATCAGCGCGACCATCTGGCCGCAGTGCATGTGCAGGTTGATATCGTCGAGGATCGCCTCTCCACCGATGCGGACGGACAGATGCTCGATCTTCAAACAGCAGGCGTGTTCGCAGTCGCCCGCGTGCGGATGCAGATGTGGGATCATGAAAGCGCCTCCCGGATCGTGTCGATGTTTTTGTAAATGGCGTCCGTGCAGCCCATCTCGCCCTCGCCCATGCCCATCGTGAGGGCATAGAGCGCCGCGCCTGTCTCGTTGGCGACGGTCTGCGCGGTCAGCGTCTCGCCGTTTTCCTCGCAGAAGACGGCGGGGATCTGCCGGTCCTCGACCAGATGGATGATGGTCTCGATCTCGCGGGCGGAGGGCTCGCTGCCCTCTTCAATTTCCATGGCCGCGGCGATCGTCAGGCCGAATGCGCGGGCGAAGTAGGAAAACCCGTCGTGGAAGGTCACAAGCTCCCGGCAGGAGAGCGCCCGCAGCGTTTCGTCGCCGTAGGCCTGGGCGGCCTGGTATTCTGCGGTGACAGACTGCAGGTTCTGCGTGATTTGCGCCTGCTTGTCCGGATAGACGGCGGAAAGACCGTCTGCGATATTCCGGCACATGCGGATGGCGTTCGCGGGATCCAGCCAGATGTGTGCGGGTCGTCTCCGTCCTCGCCGGGAAGGGTCTCAACGCCGGTCGAGGCGGTAATGGTCTGCTTGGCGGTCTGCAGCGCATCCGCCATAAAATCCTCCAACCCGAGGCCATTTAAAACGACGACGTCGGCCCGGCCGATCTTCTCCATCTGCGCGACGGTCAGCGTATAATCATGCAGGCAGGAGACGCTTTCCGTGATGACCCGGCCGCAGCTGAGGCCTGTCCCCTCCAGCAGCGCCCCGGTCATGGACCAGACCGGCCCGGTCGTGGCCAGCACGTCCCACCGCTCCGCCTCCCGCGCCGCGCAGCCGGAGAGCATCCCACAAACCATCAGCAGCGCCAGCACCCCGGCAAAAATTCGTTTTTTCATCATATATGATCTATGATCCCTTTCAGTTCTTTTGTTATTATTATACCGAAGTTGTCAAGCATGACCCCAAGGCTCCCCTTCCAGGGGAGCTGTCAGCGAAGCTGACTGAGAGGTTGTCGCAGATCTGCAGGGAAAGACCCAAACCGCAAATTCAGTTTGCGGTTTGGAAAGGAAGAAACGGGCTCAGAGGAAAAGAGGCTCCGCGAACAGCGGGGACTCGTTCCGTCGAGGCCGGTTCTGACGCGCCTCCGGCGGCCCCTTCTTTTCCGTCTTGCCGGAAAAGAAGGGGGAGAAAAGGGGCGCTTGGCTACGTTTGGTGCTTTCTGCGTCTGAGTTTAGGCAAGCCCCAATGTTTTGGTCTGGCGTTCCACTCGGTGGTCACCTTACGGGCGTCTTGGTACGCGCCGCCTGATACGGGGGTTCCAAATTTGCAGCTAGTTGCCTTAGAACAATTTCCATCAAATAGAAGGTGCGTTGGAAATCCAGATGGATGTTACCTTCTTGCGGGGCAGATTGTAGGGGCGGGGCTCTGCTCCGCCCGCGGGTAGCGGTTTCGTCGGAAGAACGGGCGGAGCAGAACCCCGCCCCTACAGAACGCACCCCATGGCTTCCCCTATGAGGGGAAGCTGTCGCCGAAAGGCGACTGATGAGGTGGACTGCGTCGGATATTCGGGAGCAGCCCACCTCTCCGTCTCGGCTTCGCTGTGCCAGCTCCCCTGCTTTTATTCCTCTGTCAGCGGCATGACGGCGAGCTGAACCTCGGTGATGGGGGCGAAGCCGTAGAGGGTATCGGCGCGGACGGTGTACCAGGTGTCGAAATTGCCGAGGACGGTGACGGGCGTGCCGTTCGGGAGCTGCGCGAGGATCTCCGCGTCCGGCTCCGGGTACGAGCGCAGGCGCAGATAGCCGTCCGCGCCCGCGGCCTCGGCCTCAAATTCGTCGCCGGGCGTGAGGAAGGGGGACGCCGAAATACTCCGTCACGCCGAGACTGAGCGTCCGCGCGACCGCGTCCAGATTCCCGGTCAGCCAGTTTGCGTCGTCCACATTGTCGTGATACCCGATCTCCGCCAGCACGGCCGGGCCCCGCGTCCGGCGGACCTCGCCGATGATCGTGCTCGGCCGGGCCTGCACGCGGTCCGGCAGCGGATAGATGGTCTTCATGTTGTCCACAAGGATATTCGCCATGCGCAGCCCGGCCTCGCTCGTCGGATAATAGTAGAAATCGACGCCGCGCAGCTGCCCGGCCAGCGCCTGCGGCGCGGCGTTGGAGTGCAGCGCGAGATGGAAATCCTGCCGCGACGCGTTGGAATCGCGGATCGACTGCGCGGCGCTGCCGTCCGGGTCGTTGCGCGTGACGGTGATGCCGCTGGCGTGCAGATACGGCATCATTTCGTCCGCCAGCGCGTTCATCCAGTAGCGCTCGTCGCCGGTCGTGACGTAGGGATTGAAATACTGTGTGGACGGACTTAAAAATAAAAATGGCATACGTTTGCCCCTGCCTTCCTGCATGATTGGCATATTCTATGCAGAAGACGTTTTTTTGTTTACAGTCCGCCGAGTTTATGATACCATACAGGATGGACAGCAAAGGAGTCAGACAGTATGCAGTATATCATTCTGGATATGGAGTGGAACCAGCCGTGGCCCGGGTCCTACAGCGCGAAGAAGGCGCTGCCCTCGCCGCTGCGCGGCGAGATCGTGCAGATCGGCGCCGTACGCATGACGCAGGACCAGCAGGTCGCCGACGAGTTCCAGATCCTCATCCGGCCGAAATATTTTAAGAAAATGAACCGCAAGGTCGCCTCGCTCACCGGCATCCGCGACAGCGTGCTGCGCGAAAAGGGCGTGAGCTTTCCGGAGGCTGCGGCCAAGTTTCAGACCTGGTGCGGGGAAGCGTGCATCTTCCTCACCTGGGGCTTTGACGATATTACCGTCCTGCGGGAAAATCTCGCCGTGTTCGGCCTCGCCGACGGCTGGACGGCCCGCTGGTACAACGCGCAGCTGATCTTCAACGCCCAGACCGACGGCTCGGGCGCGCAGAAGGCGCTCTCGACCGCCATGCAGATGATGGACATCGAGCCGACCCGCGCCGCGCACGACGCGCTAGGCGACGCCTATCATACGGCGCTCGTCTGCCAGCGGCTGCGGCTGGCCGAGGGCATCGCCGCCTATGACGCCGCCGTGCAGGCGCACGAAAACGGCTTCCACGGCGCGGAGCTGCCCGGCTGTGTCGGCCGCGCGGTATTCCACGGCTACGCGGACAAGACCGCCGCGCTCGGCGCGATGAGCGGAAAGGAAAACCGCTGCCCGGTCTGCGGCGGGCAGATGACGGCAGGAAAATGGTACACGCAGCAGGGCAGGCGCTATCTGACCAAGGCCCACTGTGAGACGGACGGCGATTTTTATATCCGCGTTCGCCTGGCCCACGAGGATGAGGCGCTGCGCGTCAGCCGTCTGGTCTACGAGCCGACCGAGCAGGTCGCCAAGAGCTATGCCGCGCTCGCCCAGAAGCCGCTGGCCCGACGCCCGCGCCGGCGCAGATCCGCCCGCGTCAAGGCCAAACCGGCTGAACCGAAAAATCCGTAAAGAACCGGCCTCCACAAGCTGTGGAGGCCGGTTTTTTACGGTTCGTCCGGGTCGAAGCGTTCGAAGATGGGGATGCTGCCGTCTGCCTCGCAGGCGAGCAGGTCCTCTTTTTTGCGGATGGTCCAGCTGACCTCCTGCGCGCCCCAGGTGCGCACGCAGGCACGCAGGCAGTAGCCCTTCCGGTCTTCAAACTTGTAGGCGATGAAATCCGGGACGGTCAAAAAGTTCAGCAGCAGATTGCCCGCGATGAACCGCTTGTACCAGGGAAGTCCTGCCTTGTCCTTCTCAAAATTCATCGACAGCTGGCCGCGGCAGATCTCCGGGCGGAGCTTTTTTACGTCGATGAGCGCGAAGGGGTCGAACGACTCGATGCAGAACTCGCCCTTGTACGTGTCCAGCCGCTCGCAGACGGCTTTGGCCAGTGCCTGATGGTTGCCGCGCGCGGTCTTGAGCTCGATGATAAGGGGCGTGGCGGACTCGAACAGGGCCAGCACCTCGTCGAAGGTCGGGATCTGCTCGTCCGTGCCCTCGAGCCGGAGCTGCTTCAGCTCCTCCAGCGTCAGATCCTCGATCTGGCCGTCTACATTCGCGCAGCGCCGCAGATCGGAATCGTGGAAGACGGCGAGCGTGCCGTCCTTCAGCAGGTGCACGTCCAGCTCCGCGCCGAAGCCGTGCTCGATGGCCCGGCGGAAGGCGGGGAGGGAGTTTTCGGGGATGACGGGCTTGTCATGCAAGCCGCGGTGCGCGTAGCGGTATTTTTTGAGGAGCTCCCACTTCGGGTGCCCCTTCCGGCACCGCAGCGCCAGCGTGAACAGCAGATCCAGCGCCAGAAGCACGATCAGAATGATGCAGATTGTCAGCATGGTAAAGACTTCTTTCTTTTGATAAGTTGGTTCAGCACCAAGGCTCCCCTTCCAGGGGAGCTGTCACCGAAGGTGACTGAGAGGTTGCCGCAAATTTGATACGACCTCTCCGTCACGGCTTGCGCCGTGCCACCTCCCCTGGAAGGGGAGGCTTTGGACTTGCGCGCTCCCATGGCTTCCCTTATGAGGGGGAGCTGTCGCCGAAGGCGACTGATGAGGTGGACAGTGCCTCATAGACGCAAGTGCCTCCACCTCATCCGTCACGGCTTGCGCCGTGCCACCTTCCCCTCATAGGGGAAGGCAGGGGACGCGCCTCCGGCGGCCCTATCTTTTCTCTCGCAAGAGAAAAGATAGGGGAGAAAAGAGTGCTTGGGGACGCGTTTGGTGCATACTGCCTCTGAATTCAGGCGGGTATCAATGTTTTGGTCTGGCGTTCCACACGGGACTCACCTTACGGGCGTCCTGGTACGCGCCGCCTGATACGGGGGTATCGAATTTGCAACTAGTTTCCGTAGAATATCTGCCATCAATAGAAGGTGCGACTGAACTTTTGATGGGCGCTACCTTCTTGCGGGGACCTTGTAGTGGCGCGATCATTCGACAGCGATCCACGGCAAATTCGGGGTAGCGGTCCCTGTGTGGGGATCAGTCGTCCATATCCTCGAATGCATCCAGCCCCTTTTTGGCTTCGGCTTTGACGTCGCCGTGGCGGACGAAGAGCATGGTGACGAAGCTCAGGGCGACGAACAGCGCGGCGTAGGGGAACAGCACGCGGTAGTCGATCTTCCGCATCAGCGTGCCGGCCATGACCGGCGTGACGACCTGTGCGGCCATGGAGGCCGTATAGTAGTAGCCGGTGAACTTGCCGATGTCCGAGCCCTTGCACATCTCGACGACCATGGGCAGGGAGTTGACGTTGATGGCCGCCCACGCGAGGCCGACGAGCGCGAAGACGATGAACATGATGGCGTTGATGGACGAGAAGGCCGTCGTCAGCACGTAGCCCAGCGCGAAGCAGATCGTCAGCAGCACGATGCCGCCCTGGATGGTGCGTCGCCGCCCGATCTTCGAGGCGATCTGGCCGATGGGGATGTAGGAGACGATGGCGCCCGCCGTGGCGATCAGCAGGCAGGTCGACGCGCCGCCGAGACCCTGGCCCATGACCACATCGACATAGGTCGAGAACCACGTCGTCACGCCGTTGTAGCCGATGAACCACAGAGCGATGGAGGCCAGCAGGAAGCCGAGGCTCTTTTTGACCGGCTTCGGAAGCGTCTCATGGCCGCTGCCGTCGTCCTGGGCGAGGTTCCATTCGGGGTGCTGCTTCTCGAGCGCCTGATTTTCCGCCGTGAGCTTCGGCTCCTTGACTGTGAGGAACAGGATGGCGATGGCGATGAACATGATGGCCGAGACGACGATGAACAGCGGCTGGTAGTTGACGTGGTCCAGCCCGGCTGTCTTCGAATTGGGATAGAGGACCGCGGCCACGCCGAGATAGAGGATGCCGCCGACCGCGCCCATCAGGTTGATGATGGCGTTCGCGCGTGAGCGCAGGGGCTTGGGCGTGACGTCGGGCATGAGGGCGACCGCCGGGGAGCGATAGGTGCCCATGGTGACGAGCAGCAGACCCAGCACGATGACGAACGAGGCCGTCTTCAGCCCGGAGGGCTGGGCGGCGTAGCTGTTGTCGAGCAGGGGGAGGATGTTCATGAGGATGACGGCGCAGCCCGTGCCGAAGAGGATGAACGGCATGCGCTTGCCGATCTTCGAATGGCTCCGGTCAGACAGCGAGCCGAAGAACGGCAGCAGGAACAGCGCGAGGATGTTGTCCGCCGCCATGATCGCGCCGGAGAAGGTCTCGTTCATGTGGAAGGTCTTGGTGAGGATCAGCGGCACGACGCTGTCGTACATCTGCCAGAACGCGCAGATGGACAAAAACGCGAGGCCGACGAGGATGGTGCGCTTGTTGTTGAGCTTCATTTCTCTTCTCCCTTTTGTAAAGTGTTGAGGACTTCACGGATATTCTGCATGCAGTAGGTGGGCTGCACGTGATATTTTTCGATATCGGTCATCACGCCTTCGCCCGAGAGAACGAAGATCGTGTCGATCCCGGCGTTCACGCCGCAGGCGATGTCGGTATAGACGCGGTCGCCAATGAGGCAGGTCTGCCGCGGGGAATAGCCCGTGCGCTCCATGGCGAGCAGGGCCATCTCCGGCTGCGGCTTGCCGATGACCTTCGGCCGCCGGCCGGTCGCCGTGTGCAGCATTTCGGCGACGCTGCCGCAGTCGGGCGCGCTGCCGTACCAGGTCGGGCAGACCAGATCCGGGTGCGTCGCCACGTAATCGGCGCCGCGGTTCAGCAGGATGCAGCAGGTCTCGAGCTTTTCGAACGTCAGCTCCGTGTCATAGCCGAGCAGCACGACGCTGATCTCATCCCGCAGCTGCTCCGCCACATGCAGCCCTGCGAGCCGGAGCTGGTTTTTGAGCGATTCGGTGCCGCAGACGTAATAGACGGTGTCCGGCAGATACCGCCTCTGCAGGTAGCGGATCGTCGCATCCGCGCTGGTGAGGAAATCATCGGGGAAGGCCTCGATGCCGAGCCGGGCCATTTTTGCGATGTAGGCGTCCGTGCCGCGGGAGGAGTTGTTGGTCAGAAACAGGTATCTCCCGCCGCTTTCCCGCACGTACCGCAGGAAATCCTTCGTGCCGTCAAAGAGCGTTTCGCTCAGGTAGATCGTGCCGTCCATATCCAGCAGGAACAGCCGTTTTTCCGCAAGGGACATCAGGTACCTCCAGTGATCAAAATTCCCTACCATTATACCGTCTTCCCCGCGATTTGACAAGCGCGGGGAAAGCGCATACAATACATCCAAAAGATTTTGCCTGAAAGGAGGCCGCTGCGATGGCCCATTCGCTGCCGGAGACCTTTGCACCCCTGCTGCTGCGCTGGTACGCGGCCGGCCACCGGGATCTGCCCTGGCGGCAGGACCGGGAGCCGTATCATATCTGGCTGTCGGAGATCATGCTCCAGCAGACGCGCGTGGAGGCCGTCAGGGGCTACTACGCCCGCTTCCTTGCAGAGCTGCCCGATATCGCCGCGCTCGCCGCGTGCGAAGAGCGGCGGCTCACGAAGCTCTGGGAGGGCCTTGGCTACTATTCCCGCGTGCGCAACCTGCAGAAGGCAGCGCAGGTGATCGTCTCGCAGCACGGGGGCGTCTTCCCCGCGGACTATGCGGCGATCCGGGCGCTGCCCGGCGTGGGGGATTATACGGCGGGCGCGGTCGCCTCGATCTGCTTTGACCGGCCCACGCCCGCGGTCGACGGGAACGTGCTGCGCGTGCTCGCACGCGTGACGGAGGACCCTTCGCCCGTGACGAAGCAGAGCGTCAAAAAAAGCTATGAGCTGCTGCTCCACCCGGTCTATGAGGAAAACCCCGGCAGCCGGGGTGAGCTGACGCAGGCGCTCATGGAGCTCGGCGCGTGCGTGTGCGTGCCGAACGGTGCGCCGAAGTGCGCCCTTTGCCCGCTGCAGGGCTTCTGCCGGGCGAAAATGAACGGCAGCTGGGATACGCTTCCCGTCAAGGAGGCCAAAAAGCCCCGGCGGCAGGAGCAGCTGACCGTCTTTTTCCTCTCCTGCGGCAGCCGGTACGCCGTGCGGCGGCGGCCGGATACGGGGCTGCTCGCGGGCCTCTGGGAGCTGCCGAATACCGAAGGGACGCTCACGGCCCAGCAGGCGCTTTCGCTTCTGGAGCAGTGGGGCCTGCAGCCGGAGCAGCTGCAGAAGGTGATCGAGCGGACGCACGTCTTCACGCACGTCGAGTGGCACATGCGCTGCTGCTATGTCCGTGTGGCGGAGCCGGGCGGGGACTTTACCTGGGTGGACGGCGCGGAATTTTCGCGCAGCATCGCCCTGCCGACAGCCTTCCGGATGTTCTGGGAGCCGGAAGACGGGCAGGCGGAGAAATAACAGTAGCTTTTTTGTAACTTTTCGCATATAATGTTAGCATCGCAGAATAGGAAGCTCTGATTCAGAGGTTCCGAAAGGAAAGGAGGATACTGGCTTTTCGCCATCACAAGCGCCATGTGCCTGCCGGAGGCGGCAGGACAACGAGGAGAAACGTGATCGAAGGTTCGGCGGATGCGTTTCCGTGCTCTCCGTGCGCGTCACGGCGTCAGAAATATGCGGGCGACCGCAAAACAGAGGGGCGTCGAACGGGATTCAGGCAAATGAACTGCGAGTTTGTCCTGTGATCAAATATTACAGGAGGAACAATTTCATATGTGTGGTATTGTAGGATATGTAGGCAGAAATGAGGCTGCGCCCATTTTGCTGGAGGGCCTTTCGCGTCTGGAGTACCGGGGCTACGACTCCGCGGGCATCTGCGTGGAGCAGAACGGCGTTCTGGAGGTCGCAAAGGCCAAGGGCCGTCTGCAGAACCTGATCGCCAAGACCGACGGCGGCGCAAAGCTGCCCGGCACGCTCGGCATCGGCCATACCCGCTGGGCCACCCACGGCGAACCGAACGATATCAACTCCCACCCGCACGTCTCCCAGAACGGCAAGATCGCCGTCGTCCATAACGGCATCATCGAAAACTATCTCGAGATCCGCGAATTTCTGCAGGAGAAGGGCGTGCAATTCGCCTCGCAGACCGACACGGAGGTCGTCGCGCAGCTGATGGAATACTGCATGGGCCTGCCGGAGGTCTCGACGGTCTCGGACGCTCTGTACATGGTCCTGCACCGGATCGAGGGCGCGTACGCCCTCGGCATCCTCTGCTCGGACGATCCCGATCATGTCTATGCCGCGCGCAAGGACGCGCCGCTGCTCATCGGCTTCGGCAAGGGCGAGAATTTCATCGCCTCCGACGTGACGGCGCTGGTCAAATACACCCGTGACGTCGTCTACATGGAGGACGGCGAGGTCGCCATCCTCGGCCGCGACGGCATCCAGCTCTTCAACGCCATGGAGCTGCCCATCGAAAAGGAGCACCACCACATCGACTGGGAGATCTCCGCCGCGGAAAAGGGCGGCTACGAGCACTTCATGCTCAAGGAGATCATGGAGGAGCCCGAGGCCCTGCGCCGCGCCATCCTGCCGCGCATCAAAGACGGCGAGGTCGTCTTCGACGGCCTGCAGCTGGACATCAGCCGCTATGACAGCATCAAGATCATCGCCTGCGGCTCGTCGTACCACGTGGGCATGGTCGGCAAATACAATCTGGAAAAGCTCGCGCGCATCCCGGTCGAGGTCGTGCTGGCCTCCGAGTTCCGCTACTGCGACCCGATCATCGACAGCCGCACGCTCGTCGTCGTCATCAGCCAGTCCGGCGAGACGCTCGACACCATGGCCGCCCTGCGCGAGGCAAAGAGCCTCGGTGCGCGCATCCTCTCAATTGTAAATGTCGTCGGCAGCTCCATCGCCCGTGAGTCGGACGACGTGCTCTACACCTGGGCCGGGCCGGAGATCGCTGTCGCGACGACCAAGGCGTATTCCACGCAGATGGCGGTCCTCGACCTGCTGGCCATCTATCTGGCCGGCCAGCGGAAGACCATCACGGCGGAGGATATGCGCCGCCTGACGAGCGCCATCGCCGCGCTGCCCGCGCAGGTCGAGCAGATCCTGTCGAACCGCGAGCAGATCCAGTATTACGCCTCGCAGTACTTCAACCACGATTCCGTCTTCTTCATCGGCCGGAATCTGGACTACGCGCTCGGCATGGAGGGCTCCCTGAAGCTCAAGGAGATCTCCTACATCCACTCTGAGGCCTACGCCTCGGGCGAGCTCAAGCACGGGACGATCTCGCTCATCGAGCCCGGTACGCTCGTCGTGGCGCTGGGCAGCTATACGCCGCTGTTTGACAAGGCCATGAGCAACGTCATCGAGGTCAAGGCCAGAGGCGCGAGCGTCCTCGCTCTGGCCACCGAGTCGCACCGCGCCGAGATGGAGAGCCGCGTCGACGGCATCCTGACCATCCCGGATACGGAGCTGATGTTCCTGCCGCTGCTGGGCGTCGTGCCGCTGCAGCTGTTCGCGTACTACGTCGCGCTGCAGCGCGGCTGCGATATCGATAAGCCCCGCAACCTCGCCAAGAGCGTCACCGTCGAGTAAACAAAAACCGCCCGCTGTGTCCGATGCAGGACACAGCGGGTATTTTTTTGATTTCCTGCAACAGAAACCGGTTTTTCTCCGACATGATGGACGTCAGCATGTTGATACAAAACGAAAAAGGAGGGATGCGGTATGGACGACAGACAGCTGCTGCGGCAGCTGCAGGAGCAGCGCGCGGGCGCGCTCGAGGCTGCCCTCGCGCAGTACGGCGCGTACGTGCTCGCCGTCATCCGCAATCGCAGCCGCGGCGTCCTGACGCCGGAGGACCATGAGGAGATCGCGTCGGACGTCTTTCTCGCCCTGTGGCGCGGCGCAAAAAATATCACGCGCGGCCAGCTGCGCCCGTGGCTCGGCGCGGTCGCCCGGAAGCAGACGGCGGAGGCCATGCGAAAAAAGAACGTCTATCTCCCGTTGGAGGACGATGCGCTCATCACGCTCGACCGCCTCTGGGAGCAGATGGTCGAAAAGGAGCGCTGCGAAGCGCTCGCGCAGGCGCTTGCGGCGCTGCCGGAGGAGGACCGGGAGATCTTTTACCGGTTCTATGACCTGAGCCAGACGACCGCGCAGATCGCGCAGGCGCTGGGCCTCAACGCTTCGACGGTCCGCTCGCGCCTGCTGCGCGGCCGGGAGGCGCTCAGAAAAACACTGACCAAGGGAGGGCTGTTCTGTGAAGACGACGTGGGATGAACTCATGCGCTATGCACCGGAAAAGGAGTATCCGCTGCCCGCGCTGGAGCGCGGCGAACAGGAAAGGATCCTGAATAAAACCATGAAAAAGCTTGAAAAAACAAAGAAAAGACCGGCCCGTCCGGTCCGGACGGCGCTGCTCGCGGCGGCCATCGCCGCGCTGCTGTGCGGCACGGCCTTCGCCGCCTACACAAACGGCTGGTTCGGCTTCGACCGGCTATTCGGAGAGAAGACCGCGCTGATCGAGGGGCATATCGCCAGCTACGACGAAACGACGGACGTGGATATCACGCAGCCGACCTACACCGAGGAAGAGCAGGCCATGATCGACGAGGGCACGATGCAGGTGCCCGACACTGCCGAGCTTGCGGACACGGGCGTATCGGCCACGACGGAAAATTTCGTGTTCACGCTCGAATCTCTGCTGGTCTCAAAGGACTCTGTGCTTTCGATCATGCGCATTGACGCGCGGACCGACGAGGCCGCGGCGACGCTCGCCGCGCTGCCGGAGGCCAGCGATAATCAAAAGGAGCTTGCCCGGATGCTGCAGGTAGGTGTGCGCAATAACATCGAAATGGGCGGAGATCACAGCTGGGAATGGAAGATCGGCGGCGGAACGATGAACGTTATTCAGGTAGAGGGACGCACGGCGCATGTGGTCGTGGCGAACAACGGCGGCGAAATCGAGCCGGGCGACAATCTGCTGTTCTATACGTGGTATCAGGACAAAAGCGCCGACCTGTTTGAGATCCCGGTGCCGGATCAGCTGGAGCAGGAGCTGGTGATCGATCTGGATGAATCAGCTTACGAGAATAAATACTGCTGCTGGCAGACGGCGACCATCACGCCGATCTCCTTCCGGCTCGACGGCCGCTACGGAAGCAGCTGGAGCAGCCCGAAGACCAATAACGCCGTTTCCATCACACTGAAGGACGGAACAAGCTTCGATCTTGCCAGCACAGAAAACGGCTACGCGGACAGCACCTATGGGACCTACGGCTCCATGAGCTCCTCCGGCACCGGAATGCCGGAAGCGGATCGGGTCAAGCACACGTGGCTGTTCTCCCAGCTCATCGACCTGGCTGACCTCGCCTCCATCACCGTCGACGGCGTGACATACCCGGTCGGGTAAGCGGGAATGCACCCCAACGCCTCCCCTTCCAGGGGAAGGTGGCTCGGCGAAGCCGAGACGGATGAGGTGGGAGTCTTCCGGTTGCGCAGCTGCCCCACCTCATCAGTCGCCTCGCGGCGACAGCTTCCCCTCATAGGGGAAGCCATGGGGTGCATTCTGTAGAGGCAGAGCCCCGCCCCTACAGGGTGCGAAGCAAATAATGAAATCCAATGCAAAAAGGTGCAGACCGGCAAATCCGGCCTGCACCTTCTATTTTTAGCAAATATTCTACGGCAACTAGCTGCAAATTTGGAACCCCCGTATCAGGCGGCGCGTAGTATGACGCCGGTAAGGTGACCACCGAGTGGAACGATGCCTGAAAAATAGGGCCTTGCCTAAAATCAGATGCAGAATGCACCCCGTATCCCCAAGCGCCCTTTTCTCCCCTATCTTTTCCCGCGCAAGGGAAAAGATAGGAGCCGCCGAAGAGGCGTCGTCAGAACGACCACGACGGAACGAGCCGCCGCAAGCGACGTCTCTTTTCCTCTGTGCTCGTTTCTTCCTTTCCAAACCGCAAACTGAATTTGCGGTTTGGGTCTTTCCCTGCAGATCTGCGACAACCTCTCAGTCTCGGCTTCGCCGAGCCAGCATCCCTACCCCTTTTGTCCCTTCGGGACATTTCCCCCTGATAGGGGGAATCGGCCCCTGGAAGGGGAGCCCCGTGGGGCACCTCTTGGCGTTTTTGTTCTTTTGTGGTATAATCACCTCAAAATCATCAGCACAAGAGGTTTTTTATGGCTGCACAGGGATCACATCAGACGGAAAAGCGCCTTTGCGTGGGCCTGCTCGCGCATGTGGACGCGGGCAAGACGACGCTGTCGGAGGCCATGCTCTATCAGGCGGGCGTCATCCGCGCCTTCGGGCGCGTCGACCACGGGGATACGTTTCTCGATACCGACGCGCAGGAGCGCAGCCGCGGCATCACGATCTTTTCCAAGCAGGCCGTCCTGCCCCTGCCGGGCTGCACGCTGACGCTGCTCGATACCCCCGGCCACGTCGATTTTTCTGCCGAGATGGAGCGGACGCTGCAGGTGCTCGACTGCGCCGTGCTGGTCGTGAGCGGCACGGCGGGCGTGCAGGGGCATACCGCGACGCTCTGGCAGCTGCTGCGGCGCTATCAGGTGCCGGCGGTCGTGTTCGTCAACAAGATGGACATCGGCACGGCCGACCATGACGCCCTTTTGCAGAGCCTCCGGCGGGAGCTCGACGAGCGCTGCATCGACTTTTCGCAGCCGCAATCGCAGCTTCAGGAAGAACTGTCCCTCTGTGACGATGCGCTGCTCGACGAATATCTCGCCTCCGGCAGGGTCTCGGACGCGCAGATCGCGTCCGCCGTCTCGCACCGGAAGGTGTTTCCGTGCTTCTTTGGTTCCGCCCTGAAGCGGGAGGGCGTGGACGCGCTGCTGGACGCGCTGGGCCGCTTCGTGCAGGCGCCTGCATACGGAAAGGACTTCGGCGCGCGCGTCTATAAGATCGCACGGGACGAAAAGGGGGCGCGGCTGACCTTTCTGAAGGTCACGGGCGGCACGCTTGGTGTCAAGCAGCTGCTCGCGGGCGAGGACTGGCAGGAGAAGGCCGACCAGCTCCGCCTGTATTCCGGCAGCAAGTTTACGCTCCTGCAGCAGGCCCCGGCCGGGACCGTCTGCGCCGTGACCGGCCTGACGAAGACGATGCCCGGCATGACCCTCGGCCATGAGACGGCGGCGCAGGCCCCGGCCCTGCAGCCGGTTTTGGAATACCGCCTGCTTCTGACCGACGGGACCGACGCCGCGCAGGCCTACGGCCAGCTGCGCGTGCTGGAAGAGGAGGATCCCGCGCTGCATCTGGTCTGGAACGCGCTGCTGCGCGAGATCCGCGTGCAGCTGATGGGCCCGGTGCAGATGGAGATCCTGCAGAAGCTGATCGAACAGCGCTTCGGGCTGGAGGTCGCCTTCGACGAGGGCAATATCGTCTATCTCGAGACCATCGCCGCCCCGGTCGAGGGCGTGGGGCATTACGAGCCGCTGCGGCACTACGCCGAGGTCCACCTGCTGATGGAGCCGGCGGAGCCCGGCTCCGGCCTGCAGTTCGACACGATGTGTCCGACCGACACGCTGGCCCTGCACTGGCAGCGGCTGATCCTCGGACATCTGGCCGAGAAGGTCCACCGCGGTGTGCTGACCGGCGCGCCGGTCACGGACATCCGCTTCACGCTCGTCTCCGGCCGGGCGCACCAGAAGCATACCGAGGGCGGCGATTTCCGCCAGGCGACCTACCGCGCGGTGCGGCAGGGACTGATGAAGGCAAAGTCGGTGCTGCTCGAGCCGTGGTATGCGTTCCGGCTGGAGCTTCCGGCCGAATGCGTCGGCCGGGCGATCACCGACATCCAGCGGATGCAGGGAGACTACGACCCGCCGGAGACCGACGGCGCGCAGACCATCCTGCGCGGAGCCGCCCCGGTGCGGCTGCTGCGCGGCTACCCGAACGAGGTCACGGCCTATACCCGCGGCCGCGGGCGGCTGCAGCTGCGCGTGGACGGCTACCGGCCCTGCAGGGAGCAGGACGCGCTCGTCCGCGCCTCCGGCTATGACCCGGCCCGGGATCTGGAAAACCCGGCGGGCTCCATCTTCTGCGGCCACGGCGCGGGCTATGAGGTCACATGGCAGGACGTGGACGACGCGGCCCACCTGCCGCTGCTGCGCTTCGGCGGCCCGGTCAAGCCTGCACCGCAGCGCATCGTGCGTTCCGTCGCCCCCGGCGGCGCGCCGGAGCTGGAAAAGGAGCTGCTGGCGATCTTTGAGCGCACCTACGGCGCCATCCGCCGCCGCGACGTGCTGCCGCAGATGATGCTCCGCAGCGAGGACAAGCGCGAGTTCCTCGAAGCCCTCGGCCCGGCGGACGATTTCCTGCTGGTCGACGGCTACAACATCATCTTCGCCTGGGGCGAGCTCAAGGAGCTCTCCCATACCAGCCTCGATACCGCGCGGCACGTGCTCATGAACCTGCTGTGCAACTACCAGGGCTACCGCGGCTGCACGCTGATCCTCGTCTTTGACGCGTACAAGGTCCCGCAGGGCCTCGGCTCGGTGGAGAAATACCACAACATCCACATCGTCTACACCCGGCAGGCGGAGACTGCCGACCAGTATATCGAGCGTTTGAGCTTTGAGCTGCGCGGCCGCCGCCGCGTGCGCGTGGCGACGAGCGACAATCTCGAGCAGCTCATCATCCTCGGCCACGGGGCCGAGCGCATCTCCGCCCAGCATTTCCACGACGAGGTCTACGCCGCCCAGGCGGAGATCGACCGCATCCTGACGCAGAATAACCAGAAAAACAACGCATAAAGAAACCGGCAGCCCCGCAAAGCGGGACTGCCGGTGCGTTTACCGGTAGCACAGGAGCGAAAACCAGGTGACGATGTTGCCGTTATAAAATTCGATGCCGTTCTGCTCGGCGAGGGCCGTGGCGACGATGCCGTAGCTCTCCACGCAGGGGAACATCCGTTCCGGGTGGCGGCAGGGCGCGTCCGGATACGCGCAGTGTTCGCAGATCGCGCACGACTCGGTGGACAGGGTGAGCACATCCGGCGAAAACTGCCGCAGGATATCCCGCACCTGCCGCGTGACGGCCTCGTGCGGCGCGCGCGTGGCGAGCGCGGCAGAAAGATCGGCGATGTCATCGACCTCACAAAGCGTGGTGAAGACCAGCGCGCCGGGGTAGGACAGGATCCGTTCCCGACAGGCCGCGACCGTCCCCACGGCCGGGGGACAGGCCCAGCTCGTCCCATACATCGGGCACTCATGCTCGCAGACGTAGCGGATGCGGTCGGAAAATTCGATCGTCTGCGGATCGATCCATGCGTATTGGCTGATCGGCAGCTGGCACAGCTGCGCCTCGACGGCCTGCTTGTCCATAGGCTTCTTCCTCCGGCGTGTTTTCTCCCATTGTACCCGCGGCGCGGCGAAAGGTCAAGCTGTCAGAGCATCACGGCCTTTGTCGCGACGTGATCGCAGAAGACGCGGTCGTGCTCCACAAAGACGATCGTCGGCTGGAATTCCAGCAGCAGGTCTTCGATCTGCATGCGTGAGAGCACGTCCACATAATTGAGCGGCTCGTCCCAGACGAGCAGATGCGACGGCTCGCACAGGCTCCGCGCCAGCAGCACCTTTTTCTTCTGTCCGGCAGAAAAATCCGCCATGTCCTTTTCAAACTGCACCCGCGCAAAGTCCAGCTTGCGCAGGATCGCCTTGAACAGGCTCTCGTCCAGCCCGTACCGCGCGGCATACGCGCCCAGATCCCCGCGCAGACCGGACGGGTCCTGCCGCACGTAGGAGATCCGCAGCCGGGAGCTGCGCTCCACGGTCCCGGTGTGCGGCACGTCCTCGCCGCACAGCAGGCGCAGAAGGCTCGTCTTCCCGGTGCCGTTCGCGCCGCGCAGCGCGATCCGGTCGCCCTGCTCGACGCAGAAGCTGACGCCGCGGCACACGGGCGCGCCGCCATAGCACACCGAGACGTCCCGCAGCAGCGCCAGCCGGTCCGTGTGATATGGAAGCTGGTGCAGCTTCAGGGGCGCGGCCTGCTCGATGTTTTTCAGCAGCGCCGATTTTTCCTCGATGGCGGCGTTCTGCCGCCGTTCGAGATTCTTGCGCCGCTGCTGCATGCGGCGCGATTGCTCACCGATGTAGGCGCGGCCGCCCATGGCGTCGGCCTCGCCCGTTACTTTCGCCGAGTGCGGGCCGATCTTCGTGCTCTCGACCTTGTCGGCCCACGCGCGCGACTGCCGCGCAGCCTGCTTCAGACGGCCGATCTCCTTTTTCAGCTGCGCGTTCTGCGCCAGCTCAAACGCGTCCTGCCGCTGCCTGTTTTCATACCATGAGGAGAAATTGCCCTTCTGCACCTCAATGCCGCCGCGATTGATGGACAGGATGTGGTCGACGCAGCCGTCTAAAAACGCGCGGTCGTGCGAGACGAGCAGAAAGCCGGACTTTTTGGCCAGATACCGGCTGACGAGTGCGCGGCCCGTCTCGTCGAGATGGTTCGTCGGCTCGTCGATGAGCAGATACCGGCCCTCGCGCGCGAAAAGCAGCGCCAGCAGGATCTTCGCCTGCTCGCCGCCGGAAAGTGTGGAAAACGGGCGGTACAGCGCGTCGTCCGTCACGAATAGCGGCGCCAGCTCGCGCCGCAGGCGCCACTGCGGCACGTCCGGGAAGCTGCACTCCAGCAGCTCGAGCGGCGTGAGCGCCGCGTCTGGGATGGGATACGGGAAATACTCGAACCCGCCGGGGGCTGTGATCGTGCCCTGGTGGGGATACTGGCCCTGCAGAAGGCGCAGGAGCGTCGTCTTGCCGCGGCCGTTGCGGCCCGTCAGGCCGAGCCGCCAATCGGTGTCGAGCTGGAAGCTGACGTGCTCAAATACAGGGTCAAAGCTGCCGGGGTATGTAAAGGTCAGGTCTGTGATCTGGATCAATGCCATCGGTATGCCCTCCTTCAGGCAGCCGAGGATTCCATCGACAATTGCAGGCGATCGGATCGGCGGCTGCCTAATAAAAAATTGGCTGCGGGAAACGCTCCCACAGCCGAAGGGCATCCTGCGTCTGCCGCAAAATGGGCAGACGGTCTGCACGGAGGCTGAGAGGCAAAGCAGATTTCCCGCGAAAAGGCACAACGAACCAGGCGGTCTTCACCGCCAGCGTGTTACGATCGTGCCAGGTTTTCAGCAGGAGATCATGCGCATGCTCTCAAACTCCCTTCTGTTCTTTATAATTTGATTCTACCATGCGGCGCGGAAAAACGCAAGCGCCGGTAAAAATTTGCAGAAAAAACGCACCCGGCACGGTGTGTGAGATGCCGGGTGCGGATCGTGCAATCGGCAGAAACTGCGCATTGCACAGGATGAAAAAAAGTGCTATACTGTATTCCAGTATATCGTCAGCCCGGCAGCTATGCGATCTGCCTTGCTGATGTTTGCACTATAGCATACAGGCAGGAAATATGCACCCTACCAGCGCGGCACCGGCCGATACCCGTCGGAGAACGGCACTCTACTGCCAGTAGAATTTCCTGTAATACCAATGCTTTCAGGGGAAGGGGGCGTCCTTATGATCCAGGACGAACAGACGCTGCGGCGCACCACAGCAAAAAATATCGCCGCTTACCGCAAAGCCCATAAGGATACCCAGCTGGACCTTGCGCGCAAGCTCAATTACTCCGATAAGTCCGTTTCCAAGTGGGAGCGGGGCGAGGGCCTGCCCGACGTCTATATCCTCGCGCAGATCGCGCAGCTCTACGGCATCACCGTCAGCAACCTCATCGGCGAGGAGGAGCCGCCTAAAAAGTCCAACCCGCATTTCCACATCTACGTGGTGCTGCTGTCGGTGGCGCTGGTGTTCGTGATCGCGGCGATCTTGTTCACGGCCTTTACGATCGCGGCCGTGCCGTTCCCGTCGTGGCTGTTTTTCCTGTACGCGGTGCCGGTGTCGAGCATCGTGTGCATCGTGTTCACGTCGCTGTGGTGGGGCATTCTGATGCAGGGGCTTTCCATCACGGCGCTCATCTGGTCGGCGGGGCTGTGCATCTATCTCTCCATCCCGTCGATCCCGTATCTGAAGCTCATCTTCGTCGTCTGCGCCGCCGTGCAGGTGCTCATCACGCTCTGGGAGCTGTTCCGCTATTCCAGAACAAGAACATGGTTCTAAAGCGCACTTTCCGCGCCCGCAGGCGCACACTGCAGATTTCAGAGCACCGATTCAGCCGTCACCAACAATGGCAGGCTCTTTCGGCACCAAAAATCTGATAGGCAATCGGTGTGGCGCAGAGGGATGTCTGTCTACAGAGCAGATACGTGACGGCGGTTTTTGAGCAAAAGCACTCTTTTCTCCCCAATCTTTTCTCTTGCGAGAGAAAAGATTGGGCCGTCGGAGACACATGTCAACAAGGGATGTCTGCCCCTGCAACTGATCTACAGCTTTTACAGTGCAAATAGTTTCCAGATAGTCTCACAGCCCCGCACGCGATGGCGTGCGGGGCTGTTTTTTAATATTGGAAGATGCTTCCGCCGACGAATTCGCGGACGATGGAGTCGCGGGGGACATACGGCGTGTCCAGGGGCGGCAGGCTCCGGACCACGTCCATGAGGACCGTCAGACCGTGCTCGGCGATGAACGCGTCGTCGAGATCCGAGGCGAACTGCGGGATCTGCCGCAGGTACTTGGCGAGGATGCACAGCTCGTAGTCGTGGAAGGAATCGATGTGGATGGAGGCGTTCGGCTTGTTGGGGGCGATGTATTTCTGCTCGCCCTGGTTGACGGACTGGGCGCGGATGATGGTCTCGCGCAGGGAGTTGCCGCGGCCCTGATAGTTGCGGATCATGCGGCGGGCCACCCGGACCTGCTCGGGGTGGATGATGCGGTCGCCCGGGGTGATGATGCGCGTGCGGGGCGCGACATAGATGCCGGTCGCGCGGTCACGGATGGGATCGAAGAGCAGGGGATTGAGCATGTGGATGCCCTCGGCGATGATGACGGCCTCGCGGCTGCCCTCCATAGGGGTGTAGCCGCCGGTGCGGTTGTTCGGGAAGTCGTACCAGGGCACCTGCACGGTCTCGCCGTTGGAGAGCTTCTCGATGGTGCCCAGCAGCAGCTGGCGGTTGACGCACAGGGGCGATTCCCAGTCGGTCAGATCCTTCGGCCGCTCGGCGAGCGGCAGGAAAAAGTTATCCATGCTCAGAAGGCAGACCTTGACGCCCAGGTTTTCCAGATACGCCTTCAGGCGCATGGCGGTGGTCGTCTTGCCGGAGCCGGAGGGGCCGGTCAGGCAGACGTAGGGCTTGCGCGGCTGCGCCGAGAGAATGGCGCCGGCCGCCGCGCTGATCTTGTCGTGGAAGACCTCCTCACAGCGCAGGACGAACTGCGTCTGGCTGCGCATGGCGTAGATGACGTCGTCGATATCAATGACTCGCATACAGAAAAATCAGGACTCCTTTCTGATATCCGCTGCCGCGGGTGCGGTCTGCTCGAGCTTCCGGCGGATCCGCTTCCAGAAATAGACGAAGCAGACGACATGCATGGCTGCGGTGATGACCCAGCTGATGGGGTAAGAGACATAGAGGGCGGGAAGCGTATGCTTCCACGCGAAAATGGTGTAGATCCAGACGATCCGCATCACGCAGGCGCCGAAGATCGTCACGACCATCGGCAGCCACGATTTTCCGAGCCCGCGCACCATGCCGCAGCAGACCTCCATGATGCCGCAGAGGAAATAGGGGGTCGTGACATAGTATGTGCGGATCATGCCCATTGCGATCACGGCGTCACGCGCCGGATCGTCGGCGGAGACATAGATGCTCAGCAGCTGCGGGCCGAAGACGGTGCTCAGCACGCACAGCGGCACGCCGATGAGCATCACGGTCAGCTGGCAGTTCCAGAAGATCTTCCAGATCCGGTCGTACCGCCGCGCGCCGAGATTCTGGCTGGTGAAGGTGATGGCGGCATGGAAGACGGCGTTCATCGCGGTGTAGGTGAAGGCGGCGATGTTGGCCGAGGCGGTATTGGCCGCGATGACGTCCGCGCCGAAGGAATTGACGCAGCTTTGCACCATGACGTTCGAGATGTTGAAGACCACCGACTGCAGTCCGGCCGGCAGGCCGATCTGGATCATGCGCAGCGCCTCGGACGGGTGCAGCCGGAGCTGGCGGAGGCTGAGCCGGGCCGGGCCCGTCTGCCGCATGAGGCAGACGAGGATCAGCACGACCGACACATACTGCGAAACGACCGTCGCAATGGCGACGCCCGCCACGTCCAGCCGGCAGACGATGACGAAGAACAGATTGAGAAAGACGTTCAATACGCCCGAGACGGCGAGGAACAGCAGCGGCCGCTTCGTATCGCCGTAGGCGCGCAGGATGGCCGCGGCGAAGTTGTAGATCAGCGCGCCGGGGATGCCGATGAAATAGATCCGCAGATAGAGGCTCGCCAGCCGCAGCACATCGTCGGGCGTGCCCATCAGCTCCAGCATCGGCGTGGAGAGGAAGAAGCCCAGCAGGAACGTGACCACGCCGAGCAGCAGACTCAGCGTGATGGCGCTGTGGACCGCGCGGCTGACGCCCGCGTCGTCCCGGCAGCCGATATAGCGTGCGACGAGAATGTTGACGCCCACGGAGATGCCGATGAACGCGCCGGTCAGAAGGTTGATGAGCGCCGAGGTCGCGCCGACGGCGGCCAGCGACGTGCTGCCCGCGAATTTGCCGACGACGATCACGTCTGCCGCGTTGAACAGCAGCTGCAGAATGCCCGTGAGCGCCAGCGGCAGGGAAAACATCATAAGTTTCGGCAGCAGCGCGCCGTTCAGCATATCAAGTTCTTTCGTTCTGGCCATGGGGACCTCCTTCAAGTTGTGATAATGCTGTTTGGAATGGCAGCCAGGGGTCTTCTGCCGGGGGCAGATGGGAAAACTGCAGCGGCCGGCCCGTCTGCGGGTGGCAGAACGCGATCCGGTACGACCACAATCCGAGCGGCCCGGGCGCGGCCGCGCCGTATTTCGCGTCACCGCACAGCGGCAGCCCGCGGGAAGAGAACTGCGCGCGGATCTGGTGCGTGCGCCCGGTCTCCAGCCGGATGAGGACGAGCGCGCGGCCGTCTTCCTCGCCCAGCACGCGGTAGGAAAGCCGCGCCGGACGCGTCCGGCCCGGGCGCGTCGGCGACGCAGGTGCGCCGGGCGGCGGTGTCGCGGCGCAGCTGGTCCTCCAGCACGCCGGATGCCTGGGCCGGGACGCCCTCGAGCACGGCGAGATAGTCCTTTTCGAACGTATGCGCCTGCACCTGCCTGGACAGCAGACTGTCCGCCATGCGCGAGCGGGCGAAGACCATCACGCCGCCGACCGGCCGGTCCAGCCGGTGGACGGTGCGGACGCAGCCGGTCTCCGGCTCGCCGAGGGCGCGGCGCAGCAGCTCCGGCATGCCGCCGGGCTCGTCGGTGGACAAAACGCCCGCGGGCTTGAGGCAGACCACGATGCGCGCGTCGGTATAAAAAGCAGCTCCATGCCCGCCCCTCCTGTTTGCGTTGATGCTGCTATAGTATATCATGTTTTTCGCCCTTCGTCACGCGCATTTTCGGCCACTCCGGGCACATTTCCGGACAGGCGCAAAGAAATGTCTTAAAAATTCTTAATTCCGCCCGCTTTTCCGGCGAGCTGTGATACAATGGACGGGCAAAGGAGGCGTCAAGTATGGAAGAAACAATCCGAATTCTCGTGGTGGACGACGAGCCGGATATCCGGCGCATCTGCCGGATCCTGCTTGAAAACAGCGGCTATACCGTTCTGGAGGCGGCGACCGGCCTCGAGGCCGTCGAGACCATCCGGCGCTGCCCGGAGATCGACCTCATTCTGATGGATATCATGATGCCCGACCTCGACGGCTACGACGCGTGCAGCCGGCTGCGCGCCTGCTCGACGGCGCCGGTGCTGTTCCTCACGGCCAAGACGCAGGAAAACGACAAGCGCCGCGCCTACGACGCCGGCGGCGACGATTATCTGGCCAAACCCTTTTCCCACGCGGAGCTTATGATGAAGGTGGAGTCGCTGCTGCGGCGCTACCGGGTGTATAAAAACAAATCGAGCGGGCGGATGCTCCGCCCCGGCATCGTGCTGGACGAGGAAAACCGCCGCGTGCTGCTCGACGGCGCGCCGCTGGAGCTGACGGAGACGGAATTTTCCATTCTCCAGTGCCTGGCGCAGAACCGCGGGCGCGTCGTGCCGGTGCGCACGATCTATGAGACGGTCTGGCATGAGACGTACATGCCGGCGTCCAACAATACCGTGATGGTGCATATCGTGAATCTGCGCAAGAAGCTGGAGGAGGATCCGGCCAACCCGCGGCTGATCCGCACCGTATGGGGAAAGGGCTATCAGATTGACTGAGAAAAAGAAACGATTCCTCTCGCTGAGCGTCAAGCCGCTGTTCGTGCTGCTGCTGGGGCTGGTGCTGGGCGTGTGCATGGCGCTGCTGGCCGAGAGCGTGGGCGAGGCGGTCATCGAGCGCTGCTATCTGAGCGAAGCGGCCGTATTGAAGCGGACGAACCGGGCCGCGCAGGAGCTGCAGGGCTACGTCCGGCAGAACGCTCTGACGACCCGCAATACGAACGCGCTGGCCCAGTGGGGCGAGAGCAGGAAGGACTACTATATCCTGCTCTACCGCGACCAGCGGCAGATCCTCGAGATCGGCTGGTGGGGCGCGGACATCGCCGCGGTCGACGCCTATTCCCTGAAGGAGCAGGGGGCCGAGGTCGTCTACCCGATCGCCTTCCGCGACGGGACGGTCTACGCCGTGATCTATGACAATTCGGACAGCCGGCTCTACGATGTGACCTGGGTCGTCTCGCTGCTGCTGGGCTGCGCCGTGCTGGCGCTGACGCTGCTGGCGTATAACCGGCGCGTGGCGCGCAAGGTCGTGGCCATCTCGCACGAGGTGCAGTCCATCGGCGAGGGCAATCTCTACCTGCAGCTCGAGCCGAAGGGCAGCGACGAGCTCGCGCAGCTGACCGCGAGCGTCGAGCAGATGCGGCTGTCTTTGCTGCGCAAGACCAGCGAGGAGCAGCGGGCGCTGCAGCAGAACAGCGATCTCATCACCGCCATGTCGCACGACATCCGCAACCCGCTGACCGCGCTGCTGGGGTATCTGGACCTTGCAAAGACCGGGCAGTACCGGACGCAGGAGGAGCTGCAGAGCTATCTGGACGCCGCCTACGGCAAGGCCGAGCAGCTCAAGCGGCTGACCGACGAGCTGTTCCGCTACTCCCTGCTGTTCGGCTGCAAGGAGCTGCCGCTGCAGCTGGAGCGCTACGACGCGTCGATCCTGCTCGGCCAGCTCCTGGGCGAGAGCCGCGCGCAGCTGCAGCAGCAGGGCTTTACGGTCCAGCTGCTCCTGCCGCAGCAGGACGCGCAGATCGAGGCCGACGTGACCTACCTCAAGCGCGTGTTCGACAATCTGTTCGACAACATCCGCAAATATGCCGACCCCGCCCGGCCCGTGGCCATCGCGGCGCTGCTGGAGGATGGGGCGCTGCACGTCTGCCTGTCCAACAGCGTGAACCCCGGCGCGGGGCGCATTGAATCCAACAAGATCGGCCTGCGCACCTGCGCGAAGATCATGGCGCAGATGTCGGGCAGCTTCAAGCGCTATACCGAGAGCGGGAAGTTCACCGCCGAGGTCATCCTTCCCATCCTGCCCGCAGGGGACCCGGACGGCAGTTCTTAAAAATATCTGAATTTTGCAACGCCGGACTTTTCTTTGCGTCTTTGATTTGGTATGATACAGGCAGCAAAATAGGCTGACACGATCATACAATGGTACAACATATAGTTTCTGAATGAAAAAGGAGAACAGCATGAAATTCAAACGCTTTTTTGCACTCGCGCTGGCGGCTCTGCTTGTGATGAGCCTGTTTGCGGGCTGCTCGAAAAACTCTGATACACAGGGCGGCAAGACCGACTCCAGCGGCTCGCTCATCGACCAGACCAAGCCCGCCGCCACGACGGCGAAATACGCCTATCAGGCCGACTACCTCGACCTGCAGCTGCCCGAGAACATCCAGTACGTCAACACGATGTGCACCGCGGGCACGACGATCTTCCTGACCGCCTACGTGCAGGGCGACGAGATCGTCCAGACCGACCCGGACACGGGCGACACCTGGTCGTATTACACCCAGGAGCTGATCCTTCTGTCTGTCGACCCCGATACCGGCGCGTGCACCCAGCTTTCCAACCTGCAGCTGCCCGCGGTTCCCGAGGACTGCGAGGGCAACGTTGACTGCTACAACATGGCAGGCTCCGACGACGGCACGCTCTGGATGCTCGTAAACGTCTATGCGGCAAAGTATGACCTGCCCGCGGACTTCGATCCCAACACCATGAACAAGTATGACTACCCCTCGACAGACATGAGCACAGCCTACCTCATGCATGTCGCCGCCGACGGCAGCACGATCGCCAATGTCGACCTCTCCGTGACCGACGATGGCACGGACGAGGAGGATGGCATGGGCAGCAACATCTCGTCCTTCGCCGTCGACGCGGCGGGTAATCTCTACGTCACCGACTACAACTACATCTATGTGCTGGACGCCGAAGGCAAGCTCCTGTTCAAGATCGACGACAGCCAGTACAGCGGCAGCCTCTGCCGCCTGCAGCCAGATCAGGTCGGTATCCTGTGGTACAACTACGCCACCGGCACCGCGGAGAGCACCGACGAGAACGGCCAGTTCTTCATCCCCGTCGATCTTGAGACGAAGACCTGGGGCGAGAAGATCAAGATGCCGGCCAACGTCTGGAACGTCTATCCGGGCGACGACGCCTACGATTTCTATTACAAGAACAACGACAACATCTATGGCTACACCTTCGCGAGCGATACGAAGGACAAGCTCGTTGACTGGATGGCCTGCGATGTCGACACCAGCAACATGTATGACTCCGGGATGCTCTCCGACGGCCGCGTCGTCGGCATGACGCAGGACTGGAGCAGCGACACGACCGCCTACCAGCTTATCGTCCTGCACCGCATTGACGCTTCCGAGGTCAAGGAAAAGACCGTCCTGACGCTCGCGTGCATGGGTCTCGACTGGAGCCTGCGCAGCAAGATCGTCGAATACAACAAGTCGAACGACCAGTACCGCATCCAGGTCGTCGACTACAGCGAATACGCCACAGACGACGACTATAACGCCGGCATCACCAAGCTCACCACCGAGATCATCAGCGGCAGCGTGCCGGATCTGTTCCTGACCAGCAGCCTGCCCATCGACAAATACGCCGCCAAGGGCGTCGTGGCCGACCTCTATACGTTTATGGACGGCGGCAGCGGCCTGAGCCGGGATTACTTCGTCCCGCAGGTCCTGAAGGCGATCGAGAAGGAAGGCAAGCTCTACGAAATCCCCACCAGCTTCAACGTGCAGACGGCCTATGCGCTTTCCTCCATCGCAGATCAGTATGACACCTGGAACGTCGCGGCCGTGCAGGACGCCATGACGCAGCTGCAGGACGGCGCGACGATCTTCTCCAGCGGCTGGACGAAGACCGACGTGCTCAACAACTGCCTGTCGCGCAGCCTTGCGTCCTTTGTCGACTGGACGACTGGCAAGTGCGAATTTGACTCCGAAGCGTTCCAGCAGCTGCTGGCGTTCTGCAACTCCTTCCCCGATGCCGTCGACACCAACGATGCTGTCGGCAACGCTGCGGAGACGGCCGTTGCCGTCGACGATGCGGTATGGGAATCCGACGCGACCCGCGTGGTAAACGGCAAGCAGCTGATGGGAACGACCAGCCTCTACGGCTTTACCGATTACATCTGGGAGCTCTACGCCATCCGCGACAAGATCACCTTCACCGGCTACCCGACCGAGGACGCCGCACCCGGCAACTCGTTCTATATCATCACCCCGATGGCCATCTCCTCCGTCACGAAATATCCGGACGCCGCGTGGGACTTCGTCAGCACCATGATCCGGCAGACGAACGAGGACGCCGAGTCCATGTACGCCTTCCCCATCAGTCAGGAGGCCTTTGATAAGAAGATGACTTCTGTCATGACCGAGCAGTATCAGCTCGACGAAAACGGCGGACAGGTCGACTGGGACGAAGACGGTGAACCCGACAAGATGTCCATCGGCAGCTACGAGGTCGTTGAAAACGGCGAGAGCGCCTGGCAGGAGGTCTACGCCCTGACGCAGGAGGACGTCGACCAGATCCTCTCCGTCATCAACAGCGCGACCGGCATCGTCGACTATGACGACGAGATCCTCTCCATCGTCTCCGACGAGGTCAGTGCCTACTTCGCCGGCGACAAGGACGTCCAGACCACCGCCAACATGATCCAGAGCCGCGTCAACCTGTACGTGCAGGAGCAGCGGTAAATATCAAGCAAGGCTCCCCTTGTGCGCAAGGGGGGCCTTGAGACGGGTGCTCCTGTAAGCCTCCCCTGAAAGGGGAGGTGGCTCGGCGAAGCCGAGACGGAGAGGTCCTGCGGGCAGTGCGGATCTGCATAGGGCTTTCGTTTTTTGCGGCTGCCTGCTGCGAAACCTCTCAGTCAGCTTCGCTGACAGCTCCCCTTTCAGGGGAGCCTTTGGACGGAGCATTCCATTCACTGAAAATGCCGATAAATCCCGATCGCCCGGCGGCCGGGAGCTATGAGCATTTTCCAACGCAAAGGAGACGCAGACTGTGCAAAAGCTTTCTCTCCGGTCGCGCGGGAAATATGAGACGAAGCCGTCCGGGAAAAGCCTCTGGACGCGGATGAACAACAAGGTGCGCGATTTTCTCGCCTCCATGTGCTTCTCCGGCCCGAGCTTTCTCGGGATGCTGGCGTTTTATATCATCCCGTTTCTGATCGTCATCTATTATTCCTTCACCGTGGGCCTGACCGACCACAGCTTCGCCGGGCTCAAGAACTACATCAACGTCTGGCAGAACGGCGCGTTCAAGATCGCGGTCAAAAACACGTTCACGTTCACGGGCCTGTCCGTGCCGTTGGCGGTGGTGCTGTCGCTTGGCCTCGCGCTGCTGCTCGAGGCGCGGATCCCCCTCAAAAGCGAGTTCCGCACCTTCTTTTTAAGCCCCATGATGGTCCCCATTGCGTCCATCATCCTCATCTGGCAGGTGCTGTTCCACTATAACGGCGTCATCAACGAATTCCTGCAGGTCTTCGGCGCGGATAAGATCGACTGGCTGAAATCCGACTATTGCATGGTCGTCATCGTCGTGCTGTTTTTGTGGAAGAACCTCGGCTACAACATGATTTTGTTCATGGCCGCACTCAGCAATATCCCGCGCGAGCTGCTCGAGGTCGCGGAGGTCGAGGGCGCGTCGGCGGCCTATCAGTTCTTCCACATCAAGCTCCGCTATCTCTCGCCGACGGTTTTGTTCGTGACGATCCTGTCCATCATCAACTCGTTCAAGGTCTTCCGCGAGATCTATCTTCTCACCGGCAATTACCCCTACGACGGGCTTTACATGATGCAGCATTTCATGAACAACATGTTCAACTCCGCCGACTACCAGCGCCTGTCCGCCGCGGCGGTGCTGCTGGCGATCGTCATCGTCATCCTCATCGCCCTTTTGTTCTTCGTGGAGAACATCTTCGGAAAGGACGTGGAAGGATGAAGAAAAAACGCTATTTTTCCCGCACGGTCTGCTTTCTGCTCTGCGCGCTGTTCGCGCTGTTGTTCCTGCTGCCGACGGTTCTGACCATCACGAACTCCTTCATGACGCAGAGCGAGATCACGGCCAGCTACGGCCAGGTCTTTGAAAACGCCAACGACGGCAAGAGCTACATCTCCAAGACCATTGAACTCAAATTCATCCCCGACAAGGTCAGCTTCACCCAGTATTTCACCGTCCTGCTCAAAAGCCCGGACTATCTGCTGAAATTCTGGAACTCCGTCATCCTGACCGCGCCGATCGTCTTCGCGCAGCTCATGGTCGCGTCCATCGCGGCCTATGGCTTTACCCGCTGGCGCGGGAAGGTGCGCGACAGTCTGTTCTTCTTCTATGTGATCCTGATGCTCATGCCGTATCAGGTCACGCTGGTCCCCAACTATCTGGTGAGCGACTGGCTGAAGATCCTCAATACCCGGTGGGCGATCTTCCTGCCCGGCGCGTTTGCGCCGTTCTCGGTCTTTCTGCTCACCAAATTCATGCGCCGCATCCCCATGGCCGTCATCGAATCGGCCAAGATCGACGGCGCGAACGAGTGGCATATCTTCTGGAACATCTGCCTGCCGCAGTGCCGGAGCGCCCTCTATTCCATTGCGATCCTGGTGTTCATCGACAACTGGAACATGGTCGAACAGCCGCTGATCCTGCTCAACGACGTGGAGAAGCAGCCGCTTTCGATGTTCCTGTCCAGCATCAACGCCGGCGAGATCGGCATCGCCTTTGCCGCCGCCGTCATCTATATGATCCCCGGTCTGCTGCTGTTTCTGCACGGCGAGGCGTATCTGGTGGAAGGCATCGCACATTCTGGCTCTGTGAAAGGATAAGGAAAGAGACATGGAAAACAGTGTAAGAAAACGCGAATGGGTCAAGACCGCGGCCATCATTTTTCTGGCGGTCCTGCTGGTGCTGACCTTCTTCTCCAAGACGATCATGAATGCCTCCCTGCCCGAGGTTGCGGCGCAGCAGGCCGCCTCCGGCGCCATCAACGCCCGCATCCGCGGCAGCGGCACCGTCGAGGCCAGCGAGGTCTATAACGTCACCATCAAGCAGACCCGCAAGGTCGCCAGCGTCCTGGTCAAGACCGGCCAGGAGATCAACGTGGGGGATACGATGTTTGTGCTGGAAGCGGAGGACTCGGACGAGCTCAAGCAGGCGGAGACGGACCTCGAGACGCTCCAGCAGAACTATGACAAGAGCCTCATCGAGGCGGGCAACACCGCCGCACAGGAGAATTACGACGTGCAGAAGGCTCGGGAAGCTTATAATGAGGCACTGGCGGTTTACAATCAATATACAAATGTAAATGCAGCACAACTGACTGCGGCCATTACAGCTGCGGAAAATGAGCTGACGAATTTAACCGCACAAAGCAAGGCAATTTCGGAAGAGCTAAAACAATTGCAGACAGATAAAGAAAACATTGATGCTGATGTCACGGCACAGGAAGCTAAAGTAAAAGAGATGGAAGCAGCCGAGGACAAATACGCAGAACTAAAAACTGCCACAGATGATTATGATGCCGATATAGTTGTATATGGTAAGTATTATTCGAAACTGCTTGAACTTACCGCGGAACCCACTTCAAGTGTCACCTATGACAACAAACACGTTATCACGGTTGTCTCGATTGCATCACAGCCTATTGCTGCAGGTTACTGCCAAAAGGATACGATGTTATATGCATATTTGGTTGAGAAGGGGCAGACAGAGATGGCAAACGATGCCGGTATTATTGCCACGGCATATAAGACCATCACGGAAGACTTATCAAAACTAGGAACTTTGTGCACGGAGTATTCTCGACTGAGTGTGGTGTACAATCCAACTGCGTTAAGCAATGCCCGCACGGAATTAAGCAACCTGAAAAACAATGCGGATCATTGCGCGAATCTTGTCAAGAGCTGTACAGAGAGAGCTTCCGCTGCTGAAACAGCTGTCAGTAACAAGCAGACTGAGATTGACAAACTCACTAAAGCATCAAGCGCAGCAGACACAGTAAAATCTACGAAGCAAGCCCTTGAAGACCTTGTTTTCAAACAGAATCTCGGCGATTCCTCTTCCGTCGATATGGAAGCGTCAAAAAAGGCCATCGAGCGCAAGCAGGCGGAGGTCGACAAGCTGCGCGAGAATGCGGATGAGCTGGAGGTCAAATCCAGCGTGTCCGGCACCATTGCGTCCATCAACGCTTCGGCCGGCAAGTCCATCGGCGGCGAGGAGCAGCCGCTGGCCACCATCAACGTGACCGACCGCGGCTTCACCGTCAAAATCGACGTCACCAACGACCAGGCCAAGAAGGTCAAGACCGGCGATACCGCAGAGCTCGTCAACTTCTGGGGCGGCGACGCCGTCGCCACGCTCGACCAGATCACAAGCTCCCAGACCGCGGGCAATCGCACCCTCGTCTTCACCCTCACCGGCGATATCCAGGCCGGGCAGAACGTGACGCTCTCCATCGGGCAGAAGAGCGCAAATTATGACGCGCTCATTCCGCTCTCCGGCCTGCGCGAGGATTCGAACGGCAAGTTCGTCTACGTGCTCGAGTCGAAGAGCTCGCCGCTCGGCAGCCGCTACATCGCCACCCGCGTCACCGTGCAGGAGCTCGCGCGCGACGATAAGTCCGCCGCCGTTTCCGGCATCAGCTCCGGCGATTTCATCATCACCACCAGCAACAAGCCCGTCGAAGCCGGCAAGCAGGTCCGGCTGGCCGATAACGGATGATCCGGCGCGGGCGGTTTGAGCGGCATCGCAGGCTGCCGCGGCTGCACGGAGGGAAGCTTGCCCTCCTCATTGCCTGCCTGATCCAGACGGCGCTGTCTGTGTTCAGCTTCGCCATGCTGGGGAAGGTGACCGGCGCGCTCATCACCCAGTCCGCCGCCGACGTCTGGCGCGGCGGCAGCGGCGAGCGCTTTGCGCAGGTCTCCGCCTTCCTGCCAGTGAACGGCAAGATCGACCTCGATACCATCCGCTCGTTCCGCGTGACGCTGGAGGACGAATTCGTCCAGAACTCCATCTTCGCGCCGGAACCCGACGCGCAGGACCCCAGTGCGGACACCTCTGCGCGCCTCTACGCCGACGCCTACAGCGGCAGCACCCAGCTGTCCGTCTCCGGCAAGTCGCCCGGCAGCGTGACGGTCACGGCCATCGGCGTGGGAGGAGACTATTTCCTGTTCCATCCGCTGCAGCTGCTGTCCGGCGGCTACATCTCGGACGAGGATTACATGGCCGACCGCGTCGTGCTGGACGCGCAGACGGCGTTCAACCTCTTCGGCAGCAGCGATGTGGCCGGGATGGAAGTGACGATCAACGGCAAGACCTTCCCCATCGCGGGCGTGGTCAAAAGTGAGGACGACTTCGCCACAGCCGCCGCGCTGGACGCCGGAGCCGGGGCGTCTTCCGCCCCCACGGGCGTCCAGTCGGCCTCCAAGGCCATGATCTACATGAGCTACGCCGCGCTGAACGCCATGGCGGAACTGCCCATCGACTGCTATGAGATCGTCCTGCCCGACCCCGTCTCGGGCTTTGCCAAGAAGCTCATGACGGAGAAATTCCCCGTGGGCGAAGGCATGATCGTGCAGAATACCGGCCGGTTTTCTCTCTCCGGCCTGATCTCGGTGATCGGGAAGTTCGGCAAGCGCGTCATGACGACGAACGGCGTCATCTATCCCTACTGGGAAAACGCCGCCCGGATGGCCGAGAGCTACGCGGCTTTGCTGCTGATCCTCGGTACGCTCTTCGGCCTCATGCCGGCCGTCTGCCTGACGATCGTGCTGGTGAAGCTCACGGTCCGGGAGATCAAACGCGGCTACTACAAGGCCGCCCACGCCATCGAGGACCGCGTGGAGGAAAACAAGCGCAAGCATTATGTCTCCGGCGGTATCTGAAGCATAAAAAGCCCCGGCTTTCCATTCGGAAAGCCGGGGCCGTTTGCTTTGCGGGGTCAGTCCGCAGAGGCGTCGATGTGACGCTGGATGCGGTTGATGATCATTTCCAGCGCGATGAGGTTCTTGCCGCCCTCGGGGACGATGATGTGCGCGTTTTTCTTGCTGGGCTCCACGTAGAGCTCGTGCATGGGCTTAACGGTGGTCAGATACTGGTCGATGACGGAATCGATGCTGCGGCCGCGCTTTTTGACGTCGCGGCGGATGCGGCGGCACAGGCGCACGTCGGCGTCGGCGTCGACGAAGATGCGGATGTTCATCTCATCGCAGAGCGTCTTGTCGACGAAGATCATGATGCCCTCGACCACGATGACCCTGCGCGGCTCGATGTGCAGAACCTCGTCGGCGCGGTTGTGGATGGTATAGTCATACGTCGGGCAGTCGATGGCTTGACCGTTTTTGAGCATGCGCAGATGCTCGATCATCATATCGGTGTCGAACGCGTCCGGGCAGTCGTAATTGAGGTGCGTCCGCTCCTCATAGCTCATCTCGTCGTGCCGCTTGTAATAATTGTCGTGGCTGAGGACGCTGATATTGTCGCCGAAGCGGTTCATCAGCGCCTTGACGAGCGTGGTTTTTCCGCTGCCGGTCCCGCCGGCAACACCGATGACGATCACATCTGACATATCTCTTTCTCTCCTCTTTTACTTTACGATCCCGTAGATCAGCGGCTGCGCCGCGGGCGCGTCGGTTCCCCAGCGGATGGCCTCCAAAAAGACGCGCTCGGCGTCCGCCAGCGTCTCGGGCCGGTCCGTGTGCAGAACGGCCAGCGTCTGGCCCTGCTCCACCTTCGCGCCGGTCTTTTCCTTCAGGACGATACCGGCGGCCGGGTCGATCACGTCGTCCTTCGTCTTGCGGCCCGCGCCGAGAATGGCAGAACTTTCGCCGATCTTCTGCGCGTCCATATGGTGGATATAGCCCGTCTGCGGCGCTTGAGTTCGTACTGCACCGACGCCTGCGGCAGCAGGCTCACGTCGTCCAGCACCCGCGCATCACCGCCCTGGGCCGCGATCCAGCGCTTCATCTGCGCGAAGGCGCGACCGGAGGAAATGGCCTCCTGCGCCTGCTTCGTGGCCTCTTCGATGGGCCAGCCGTTGCACAGGTGCAGCATATTGGCCGCCAGTGTAATGCACACGCCGGTCAGGTCCGGGCAGCCATGGCCGCGCAGGACCTCAACCGCCTCGCGCACCTCGAGCGCATTGCCGATATAGAAGCCGAGCGGAATATCCATGTTGGACATGACCGCCACGACGTTCCGGCCGCAGGCCTTGCCGATGCGCACCATGCTCTCTGCCAGTTTCTGTCCGTCTTCAAGCGTCTTCATAAACGCGCCGGAGCCGATCTTGACATCCAGCACGATGGAATGCGCGCCTGCGGCGAGCTTTTTTGGACATGATGGAGGACGTGATGAGCGGCAGCGAGTCGATCGTCGCCGTCACGTCGCGCAGGGCGTAGAGCTTCTTGTCGGCGGGGCGTCAGATTGCCGGACTGGCCGATGACGGCTACGCCGACGTCCTCGACCTGCTGCATGAAGGCCTCTGCCGAAAGCGTCGTCTGATACCCGGGGATGGATTCGAGCTTATCGACCGTGCCGCCCGTATGGCCGAGGCCGCGGCCGGACATCTTGGCCATCTTGCCGCCGAGCGAGGAAACGATGGGCGCGACGATCAGCGTCGTCTTGTCGCCGACGCCGCCGGTGGAATGCTTGTCGACGGACTTGTCGCCGAAGCGGCTGAGGTCGACGGTGTCGCCGGAATGCATCATGGCGTCGGTCAGCACGGCCGTCTCATGGTCGGTCATGCCCTTGTAGAAGACGGTCATGGCGAAGGCGGACATCTGATAGTCGGGAATGGAGCCGTCCGTAAAGCCCCGGATGATGAAGCGGATCTCGTCGTCGGTCAGGACGCCGCCGTCACGCTTCTTTTCAATGAGATCGACCATTCGCATGGATGAAAAACCTCCTGCTGAAAAAACGTGAAATGGGAAGGCTCCGGCAGGTCCGGGAGAACCTGCCGGAGGCAGAGAATGCAGTTACCGCTGGCCCTTGTCGTAGGGGATACCCTCGGCCTTCGGGGCACGGGAGTTTTTCGACGTAAAGGCAAGGACGATCAGCGAGATGACATAGGGCAGCATGTTGTACACGCCGCTGGGGATATTGAGGCTGACCAGGAAGCTGAAGCCGAAATAGACGTTGGACAGCGCGCGGAACAGACCGAACAGCAGAGCCGCCAGCGCGATGCGCGTCGGCTTCCACTGGCCGAAGATCATAACGGCGAGGGACAGGAAGCCGAAGCCCGCCACGCCGTATTCAAATTTCCACTCGCTGACGCCGCACGTGATGTACACGATGCCGCCGAGGCCGCCGAGCAGACCCGAGATCAGCACGCCTGCCCAGCGCATCTTATAGACGTTGATGCCGACGCTGGCAGCTGCCTGCGGATGCTCGCCGCAGGCCATCAGGCGCAGGCCGAAGCGGGTCTTGTACAGCGTGATGTAGCAGATCACGAGCGCGATCACCGCGACGAGCATGAACCAGTTGAACTCGAACGAGCCGATGTTCACGAGGAACGCCTTTTTCGGCTCGACGTACTGGATGGTGGAGGAGACGTCGTTGGGGTTGGCCGCGGTATTGATGGCCTTGACGATGACCGTCGCCGCGGCGGTGCCGAGGATGTTCATGGCGGTGCCGACGATGGTCTGGTCCGCCTTGCAGTTGATGGCGGAGACGGCCAGCAGCACGGAATAGAGCATGCCGCCCGCGATACTCGCCAGAATGACCAGCAGCACCATCACAAAGTTGGACGTGCCCGCCGGCAGATACCGCATGGTGAGCGCGCCGCCCAGCGCGCCGATGACCATGATGCCCTCAAGACCGAGGTTGATGACGCCGGAATGCTCAGAGAAGCAGCCGCCCAATGCCACGAGCAGCAGGACCGACGCGAACAGGAGCGTATATTGCAGAAGAAGGATCATGCCTGCTCGCCTCCTTTCCCGGCGGCCTGGGCCGCCTTGCGCGCTTTCTTTTCCTCATGCCGCGCGATCCAGCTGCTCAGCACCGTCTTGAAGAACAGCACGAAGCTGCACAGGTAGATGATGATCGCGGAGATCAGATCGGAGATCTGCGAGCAGTAGAGGGATTTGTCGACGTATGCGCCGCCGGCGGTGATATGCTGGATGAAGAACGAGGCGAAGATGGAGCCGATCGGGCTGAGACCGCCGAGGAAGGCGGCGGCGATGCCGTTGAAGCCCATCGAGGGACGGAGGAGTAGGTACACTGCCACTGCTCATAGCCCGTCTGGTACAGAAGCGAAGCGCCCAAGCCTGCCAGCGCGCCGCCGATGGCGAGCGTGAGGATGATGTTGCGCTTTTTTCTGCCATGCCGCAGTATTTCGCGGCGTTGGGGTTGTTGCCGGTGGCCTTGAGCTCATAGCCGAAGAGCGTCTTGGACAGAACGACCCAGATGACGACGGCGCAGACGATGGCGATGGGGATAGCGATGGTCACGTACTGGTTGCTGCTGAGGAGCTTCGAAAGGCTGATCTGCGGCAGGATGGCCTGCGGGCCCTCGGCCTTCAGCTGGTAGGTGTAGGGGCTGGTGGCCTCCTTGACGTTGGTCAGGAGCATGTTGGTGATGTAGAGCGCGATCCAGTTGAGCATGATGCCGGAGATGACCTCGCTGACATTGAACGAGCTTTTGAGCAGGCCCGAGATCACGCCGAGCAGCGCGCCCGCCGCGATGGCCAGCAGCATGCACGGCAGCCAGTGCCAGTGCAGATACAAAGCCGCATACAAACAGGCGCACGCGCCCGCGACATACTGGCCGGCCGCGCCGATGTTGAACAGGCCGACCTTATAGACGAACAGCACGCTCAGCGAGCACATGAGCAGCGGCGCGGTCCGCACGAGGGTGTTGCCGAGGTATTTGAGCTGGGCCTTGGCCGAGGAGTACGTCAGGAAGTTCTTCATGACGTTGGTGATGGCGCCCCAGGCGCCCGTGGGGTTGATGAGAAGCAAAACAAGATAGCCGATGAAAAGACCGAGCAGGATGCACAGCAGCGACGTCAGCAGCGACTGGACCCCCGGGTTTTTGAGAATGTTTTTGTTCTGTTTCATGCTTTCACCTCATCTCTCTTGGCGCCAGCCATGTAGAGGCCAAGCTCTTCCTGCGTGGTGGTCTTGGGATCGAGCTCGCCGACGATCTCGCCCTCGTACATGACGAGAATGCGGTCCGGCACGTCCATGACCTCGTCCAGCTCCAGCGAGACGAGCAGCACGGCCTTGCCCGCGTCGCGCTGGGCGACGAGCTGCTTGTGGATGTATTCGATGGCGCCGACGTCCAGACCGCGGGTCGGCTGCACGGCGACGAGCAGCTCGGGATCCTTGTCGATCTCGCGGGCGACGATGGCCTTCTGCTGGTTGCCGCCGGACATGCTGCGCGCCGGGGTGACGGCACCCTGGCCGGAGCGCACGTCGTACTGCTCGATGAGGCGGTCGGCGTAGGCCCGGATGTTCTTGCGGCGCAGGAAGCCCGCCTTGTCGGTGAACTCCGGCTCAAAGTAGCGCTGGAGCACCATGTTGTCCTCGAGCGAATAGTCGAGCACAAGGCCGTGCTTGTGCCGGTCCTCGGGGATGTGGCTCATGCCCATGAGACTGCGCTGGCGGATGGATGCGTGGGTGATGTCCTTGCCCTCGAGTGTGATCTTGCCGCTCACGGCAGGCTCCAGTCCGGTCAGGGCGTAGACGAGCTCGGTCTGGCCGTTGCCGTCGATGCCCGCGATGCAGACGATCTCGCCCGCGCGGACCTTGAAGGAGACGTCCTTGACGGCGCTGTTCTTATGGACCTTGGAGGCGACCGTCAGGTGCTCGACGGACAAAACCTCGCTGCCGGTGTGCAGCGGGCCCTTTTCCACGTGGAAATTGACATTGCGGCCGACCATCATGGCTGAAAGCTCCTCCGCGGTGGTGTGCGCGGTCTCGACGGTGCCGATGCATTTGCCCTTGCGCAGGACCGTAACGCGGTCAGAGACCTCCATGATCTCGTTGAGCTTATGGGAGATGAAGAGGATGCTCTTGCCCTCGGCCGCGAGGTTCTTCATGATCTGCATGAGCTCCTCGATTTCCTGCGGCGTCAGAACGGCCGTCGGCTCGTCGAAGATCAGGATCTCGTTGTCGCGGTAGAGCATTTTGAGAATTTCAGTGCGCTGCTGCATACCGACGGTGATATCCTCGATGATCGCGTCGGGATCGACGTGCAGACCGTATTTCTCAGACAGATCGAGAACTTTTTGCGCGCGTCCTGCTTCTGCAGGAAGCCCATTTTGTTCGGCTCAACGCCGAGAATGATGTTGTCGAGGACAGAGAAGCACTCGACCAGCTTGAAGTGCTGATGCACCATGCCGATGCCGAGCGCGTTCGCGTCGTTCGGGTCGCGGATCTCGACCTTGCGGCCGTCCTTGTGGATCTCGCCCTCCTCCGGCTGGTACAGGCCGAACAGGACGCTCATAAGCGTCGATTTGCCCGCGCCGTTTTCGCCGAGCAGGGCGTGGATTTCACCCTTTTTCAGCTTCAGGGTGATGTTGTCGTTGGCGATGATTCCGGGGAAACGTTTTGTGATGTTCAGCATCTCAATCGCGTAATTCGTTTCCAAGTTTTTCGCCCTCCTTCCGTTTTTATGGCCCGCGCTTGCGAGGACGGAAACCATTTTATCCATTATACTATATTTGTGCGGATAAAGCAAAAAGTTTTTCGTTTTTCCCGGTTTTTTCGGAAAAGCGTACAAAAAAAGTGTGCAGGCCGGAGCCTGCACACTTTTTAAATGTACCTTACTTCAGGTTGCCGAAGTCCTCAACGGTGACGTTGGTGACAGCGGGCATAGCCGTGATGTCGTTGGAGACGGTGACGTCACCGGCGAACATGGCAGCGACGAGCGCTTCGTAGTCAGCCTGGGTGAACTTGCCGTCTTCGAACTGCGTGGAAGCGGTCGGGATCTGGACGTAGTTCTCTTCCGGGTTGGCGGAGACGAGACCCAGCGTTTCGATCTTGCCGCCGTAGTTGGCAAAGTTGCCGGCCACGACTTCGGAGAGCAGATGCTTGACGGTGGGAGCAAGGCCCTTCATTGCGGAGGTAACGGTCATGCCTTCGCCGTAATCGCCGTCGATGATGCCGGCCTGGTCAACGTCGACGCCGATGATCTTGCCGCCGACCTTGGCAGCAGCCTCAGCCGCGGAGGTATAGATGCCGCCGCCGCAGGCGAAGACAATCTCCGTGCCGCCCTGATACCAGGTGTCCATTGCAGCGGTGATGTCAGCGTCGCCAACGAACTGGTTGCCGTAAGCGTACTTGAGGTCGACCGTGATGCCGAGCTCCTTGGCAGCAGCGTCAACGCCCTGCACATAGCCGAAGCCGTAACGGACAACAGCGGGGACAGCCATGCCGCCCAGGAAGCCGAGCTTGGTGTAGCCGAGCTTCACAGCTGCGTAACCGGCCATGTAGCCGCACAGCTCTTCCTGATAGACAGCGCAGTAGAGGTTGGAGGGCAGGGTGTAGTCATCGCCCAGATCGCCGGCACTGACGTCCAGCGCAATGAAGGTGACCTCGGGATAGATGTCGGCAGTTTCCTTGATGGCGCCTGCGAAAGCGTAGCCGGGCATCACAACAACGTTGTAGCCCTCGTCGATCGCGGACTCGATCATGGCGACACGCTCGGCGTCGGAGTCACCGGCGGGCTTGAAATAGTTGAACTGCAGGCCGTTGGCCTCGCAGAACTCCTTGCAGGCCTCGTAGGTGGTCTGGTTGAAGGACTGGTCGGTGATATCGCCGTAGTCGGTGATCATGGCGACGGAGTAAGCAGCGTCGGCAGCGGGCTCTTCAGCCGGGGTCTCTTCTTCAGCTGCGGGCTCCTCAGCGGCGGGTTCTTCCGTGGTCTCGGGAGCGGTTTCGGTGGTGGTTTCCGGTTCGGTGGTGGTCTCGGGCTCCGTCTTGGATGCGCAGGCAGCCAGGCTCAGGACCATGACCAGGACCAGAAGCAGTGCAAGATACTTCTTCATTTGAAAATCTACCTCTTTCGTAATGATATTCCGCGCCGGACCGCGGAGGCCGCACCCCGGCGTCAGAATGCCCCAAAGGGTAATTCTGATTATAGCATCTATTTGAAACGATTGCAATGCCGTTTCTGGGTTTTTCACGCGGTTTTTGATGCGGATCTCACGCCTTTTTCAGCTGCAGGATGAGCCGGAGGATGCGCAGCGCCGCTTTTTCCAGGCCGATCCGGTCGCCCGCGAGCGTCCTGTCGCCCCAGAGCATGCCGCCGTAGCCGCAGTCGAGCAGCCAGGCGCGCAGCAGCGGGCTGTTTTCTGTGAGCGTTCGGCCGGAGATCGAAGTTTCAGGCAGCCGGGCCGCGCGGCAGACGCCCGCGGCCAGCTCAAACGGCCGGCCGTAGACCTCGCGCAGCGCCGCCTGCGAGACGGCAGCGTTCTCCGGCAGCCTGCCCGCGTGCAGCACGACCGCGCCGTACGGCCACGCGCCCGCGGCCAGCGCGGCGGTCATCGTGCCGCAGACGACCGGGTCCTCCGACCACTGTTCGGCGCAGCCCTTCTTCTGCGGCGCTCGCATGACGTTCGCGTCCGGCCCGAGCCACAGCTGCACGCCGAACTCCGCCATCTCCAGCCCGACAGCCCGGCCGACGGCCCGGATCACGTCCGGATCGAACGAGCACGCGAGCAGCGCCGGGGCGGGGAAGACGGTCATATTCTGCCGGCGGACGGTCTCGCCGGTCTTTTCATCGGGGATCTCGCGCAGCAGGCGCAGACCCTGTGCGCCGCCGGCCAGCTGCAAGGCGGGGATGCCGTAGCGCTCGATGGCCGCCGATGCGCCGAGCGCGCCGGGGACCGCGGAGGCCTCTTCTCCGAAGCCGCAGACCAGCTTTTCCAGATTCTCCGTGTCCATCCCGGCCACGAGATGGAACACGCTGCACCGGCCCTCGCGCACGTCAGCGAGCGTATGCGCTCCCCGCCCGGGCGGCAGCCGGTGAAGGGGCGGCCCTTTTTGCGGCTGCGGCGGGGCAGGGTGCGGTCAGAGAAGCGGATGGCGTGCTTGTGCGCCTGCTCGATCTCCGCCAGCTCCTCGGGGAACTGGAAGCAGACGCCCTCCGGGCGCCTGCGCTCCGGCACGGAGGGCAGACTGAGCGGCTCGGCTGCCTGCACGACGGCGCTGCGGGTCAGCCGGATGGAGCCCGCGAGATAGCAGGCGCGGCTGCTCGTGCCGATGCGGATATCATAGTAGCCCGCGTCCAGCACGAACGCGTGCGCGCTCTCGCGGTAGACGGAAAGGTCGGTGATGGGGAAGCGCAGACGGATCGTCTGGCTCTCGCCGGGGGCGAGCAGGCGGCTCTTGCTGAACGCCTGCAGGAAGCTGACGGGCCGGGTCAGATCGTCGCCCGGCCGGGTCACGTAGACCTGCATGAGCTCGCTCGCCGCGTGCGTCTCGCCCGTGTTGACGAGCTCGGCGCTCACGGTCACGTCGCAGCCGTCAAGCCCTGCCGAGACGCTTCCGAATTCGATCTTCCCATAGCCGAGGCCGTAGCCGAACGGATACCGCACCGGCGTGCCGAAGGAATCAAAATACCGGTAGCCGGTAAACTGGTCGACGGCGGCGCAGGCCTCGTCAAAGGCCTCCGCATTCTCCGGCCACGTGAAGGAAAGATGGCCGGACGGCATGACCTTCGCCGTCAGCACGTCCGCCAGCGCGCCGCCCGCCTCCTGCCCGGCAAGGCCGAGGAAGACGATCGCGCCGCAGGCGAGCGCGGCCTCATTCAGCTCGATGTACCCCGGCGCGGCCAGCACGAGGATCGTTCGGTCAAATACGGACGTGACGCGCGTGAGCGTGGCGGTCTCCTCGCTCGTCAGGCAGGTGTGGTCCTGCTCCGGCGTGCGGCCGATGACGACGACGGCCGCCGCGCAGTCGTGCCGCAGGGCGCCGAAGTCCACGTTGGTCAGCGGCAGCTCGCTGCCGTCCGGGTGCTCCATGGCCCAGGTGCGGTATTTGCGGGCGAGCAGCCCGTCCGGCCGGACGGCGTCGCTGGCCATAAGCCCGTCGAGCACGCCGATCGCGCGCCAGGGCGTCATCGCCCGGTCGTATGCGGGCGTGAGCAGCTGGCGGATGCCGAAAACGGCGACGGGCAGGGGCACGCCATCCTCCGCGGGCAGCAGCGGGAGCGTCCCGGCGGTATTTTTGAGCAGCACGATACCGGCCGCCGCGGCCGCGCGGGCGGTGAGCGCATGATCGCTCATTCTGAGTGTGATATCCATGTCTGAGATCTCCTGTTCGGTTGTCAAAGTCCTTATAACTGTATCATATCACAGTTTCGCGCAAACGGAAACCATAAATATGCCCGCCGCGGGATTTTACAAAATGTTCACGCAAATGTACGCACTGGCAGTATAATAATCTAAATGGCATAGAAGGGAGAGAGTTTTATGGCAAAAACGATCCTCATCGTGGAAGACGACCCCAATATCTCCGAACTGGTCCAGATGTATCTGGAAAAAGAAGGATATCATACAAAGATCGCCGCCGACGGCGGCCAGGGCGTGGCCCTGTTCCGGCAGGTGCGGCCGGATCTGGTGCTGCTCGATATCATGCTGCCTGTGATGGACGGCTGGAGTGTGCTGCGCACCATCCGGCAGGACAGCCAGACCCCCGTCATCATGCTCACCGCCAAGGGCGAGACGAACGACAAGGTGCAGGGGCTCAAGCAGGGCGCGGACGACTATCTCACCAAGCCCTTCGAAATGAAGGAGCTGCTGGCCAGAGTCGAGGCGGTCCTCCGCCGCGCGGGCGGGGAAGAGGAGAAGGTCAAGCCGCGCCGGCTGGTCTTTGACAAGCTGGTCATCGACCTGGATTCCTTTGAGCTCATCGTCGACGGCAAGCGCATCGAGACGCCGCCCAAGGAGATGGAGCTTCTGTACCACCTGGCCTCCAGCCCGAACCGCGTCTTCACGCGCAACCAGCTGCTCGACGAGGTCTGGGGCTTTGACTATTTCGGCGACAGCCGTACCGTCGATGTCCACGTCAAGCGCCTGCGCGAAAAGCTCGAGGGCGTGTCGGACAAGTGGAGCCTCAAGACGGTCTGGGGCGTCGGGTATAAATTCGAGGTCCTGTAAGCATGAAAACAACGTTCAGCCGGCAGTTCGCCCTCATCGCGGCGCTGCTGCTGGTCTGCATGCTCTTTACGGGCGTCTCGTTCCGGTTTCTGATGCTGCGGTATCTGAAAAACGACAAAAAAGAGACGCTCAGCGCCGACGCGCAGGCGGTCGCCTCGCTGGCCGAGGCGTATGACTCCACGGGCGAGCTGGAGGAGAACTGGGACTTCCGTCTGAGTCTTTCCCTGTTTTCCGACGTGGGCGAGGCCGAGGCGCAGGTCTGCGATGAGAACGGCTTCGTTGTTCTGTGCTCGTGCGACGAATTCAACTGCGAGCACCTCGGCCGCCAGATCGACGCCGATCTCATCACCGAGATCGACATGAATGGCGAGACGTTCCGCGTCGGCACGCTCACCGGTATCCATGACGGCAGACGCTATATTGCCGGCCGCCCGATCGTCTCCGACGACACGGAGCAGACGATCGGCTATGTGATCATCTCCTCCGACATGTCGCAGATCACGGACTTCATGCAGCGCAGCTCGTCGCTGTTTTTCTACAGCGCGATCATCGTGCTCGTGCTGTCGATGGCCGCGGCGACGTTCCTGTCGCACCAGCAGGTGCAGCCGCTCAACAAGGTCGCGGAGGCCGCCCGCCGCTTCGGCCGCGGCGAGCTCGATACCCGCGTCGAGGTGCCGAAGAGCTGCGGCGAGGAGATCGTCGATCTGGCCAACGCCTTCAACACCATGGCCGACTCGCTCGAAAAATCCGAGCAGCGGCGGCAGGAGTTCGTGGCGAACGTCTCGCATGAGCTCAAAACGCCGATGACCACCATCGGCGGCTACATCGACGGCATGCTCGACGGGACGATCCCGCCGGAAAAGCAGCAGCATTACATGCAGATCGTCTCCGGCGAGGTGCGCAGGCTCTCGCGGCTCGTGCGCAACATGCTCGACATCGCAAAGCTGCAGGCCATGGGCGTCGAAGACAGCCGCAAGACCCGCTTCGACCTCGGCGAGGAGCTGAGCGACGTGCTCATCACCTTTGAGCAGAAGATCTACAACAAGCATCTCGACGTGCGCGTCGACCTGCCGGACAAGCCCGTCTGGACCCGGGCCGAGCGCGACAGCATCACGCAGGTCATCTATAACCTCATCGACAACGCGATCAAGTTCTGCCCCGACGGCGGGCGGCTGTCGCTGCGCGTGCAGTCGGACGGCGGCAAGGCCCGTGTGTCGGTCGAAAATACCGGCCCCACCATTGACAAGGACGAGCTTCCGCTGCTCTTTGACCGCTTCCACAAGGCGGATAAATCCCGTTCCGCCGACCGCGAGGGCTGGGGCCTCGGCTTGTACATTGCCAAGACTATCGTCGGCGCCCACGGCGGCGACATCTGGGCCACGAGCGAAAACGGCGTAACGCAGTTCAACTTCACCCTGCCCGCTGTCCGGTAACAGCGCGGAAGGTTTACAGACTGTTCAGCGTTTGTTCAAATTCCCGGGATATACTATAGAAAACAGGAGAGTCGGAATGAAGCGTTCCGTTTTTCAAGCAAGAAGGTGTCTGATATGAGCTTTGACAATAACAGCTTCTATGACGACAATTCCACAAAGAACTGGCAGCCGCAGCCGACGCCGATGGAAGACCGGCGGCGCAGGCACACCGGCCGCTGGATCACGGCGATCGTGATCCTTGCGCTGCTGGTGCTGACCGGCGTCGGGACGGTGCATCTGGTGCGGGACGTGGGCGTGACGCTCAACCGCTCGGACAGCGGCTTCCTGCTGACCATCGGCCGGGAGCAGCCCGCCGAAAGCGCCGATGTGCAGACAGCAGATCCCCAGCCCGCCGCGCAGGAGCAGGCAGCCGCCGCGGAAGGCCCCGCGCCGGCAGCGCAGGCTCCGGTGCAGGCGCAGGCCCAGGCGGAGCTGCCGCAGCTGGAGATCTCGTCCTCGCCCGCGGGCGTGCCGACGAGCGCGTCGGAGGACGCGGGGGCGCTCAGCCTGCAGGAGATCTACCGCCGCTGCAGCGGGAGCGTCGTGTCCATCATCAGCGTGACCCAGTCCGGCAAGGCCTCCGGCACCGGCATCATCATGTCGGCCGACGGCTATATCATCACGAACCACCATGTGATCGAAAATGCGCAGGCCGTCAGCGTTCTGACGAACGATGACAAGGAATATACCGCCTCGATCATCGGCAGCGACGAGACGAGCGACCTGGCCGTCCTCAAGATCGAGGCCAGCGGGCTGCAGGCGGCCGAGTTCGGCGATTCATCCGTGCTGCAGGTCGGTGACAGCGTCGTCGCCATCGGCGACCCGCTGGGCGTGACGCTGCGCGGCACGATGACCGACGGCATCATCTCCGCCATCAACCGCGATCTGACAGTCAACGACCGCACCATGAGCCTGATCCAGACCAATGCCGCGCTCAATAACGGCAACTCCGGCGGGCCGCTCATCAACTGCTACGGGCAGGTCATCGGCATCAATACGATGAAGATGAGCAACTTCTATTCCTCGTCCACGACGGTCGAGGGTATCGGCTTCGCCATCCCGATCGATACGGCCAAGCCCATCATCGACGAGCTGATCGAGAAGGGCTACGTCTCCGGCCGTCCCGCCATCGGCATCGACGGCGAGACGCTCCCGGCCACCTACCGCATCTACTACCGTCTGCCGGAGGGCATTTACGTCACGCGCGTCTACGCCAGCAGTGACGCCGCGGCCAAGGGCATCTCGGAGGGCGATATCATCACCGCCATCAACGGCATCGACGTCACCACCATGGAGCAGCTCAACCGCGTCAAAAATCAGTTCACCGCCGGCCAGACCGTGACGCTCACGATCTACCGCAGCGGCAGCAGCTATGACGTGGAGATCATCCTGATGGACCGCGCAAACGCATAACGACCAAAAGAAGGGGCCCCGGCCCCTTCTTTTTTCATCCCGCCGCAGCGGAAAAGGCTCCCCTTCCAGGGGCCGATTCCCCCTATCAGGGGGAAATGTCCCGAAGGGACAAAAGGGGTAGGGATGCTGGCTCGGCGCAGCCGAGACTGAGGGGTTGTATCAAATTTGCAATTGCTTGTTGCCTCCGGCGGCCCTATCTTTTCTCTCGCAAGAGAAAAGATAGGGCCGTCGGAGACATCGTCCCCTGGAAGGGGGGAGCCCTGGCTGGGTGCGAAGGCGCAGACAAAGGAGTTTCTTCTTGCCGCCGGCGCAGAAATGTACTATAATGGGAAAAACGACCTGCCCGGGAGGGCGGGGGACGGAGGAACTTGCTATGCAAACGATCTATCGCTTTTCTGCACCCGGCCGCACGGAGATCAGCGGCAACCATACCGACCATCAGCACGGCTGCGTGCTGGCCGCGGCCGTCAATATGCAGACCACGGCGGAGGTGACGCTGCGGGACGACGAGTGCATCCGCGTCGCGTCGGAGGGCTATGCGCCCGTCGAGATCCGGCTGGACGATCTGTCCATCCACGAAGATGAAAAGAACACCACCGCCGCGATCGTGCGCGGCGTGGCCGCCGCCTTCCAGCAGCGCGGCTGCGAGCTGCGCGGCTTTGACGCGAGCGTCCGGTCCACGGTGCTGCCCGGCTCCGGGCTGTCGTCCTCAGCGGCGTTCGAGGTGCTGATCGGCACGATTTTGAACGAGCTGTTTTTTGACCGGAAGCTGACCGCGGTCGAGATCGCGCAGATCGGCCAGTACGCGGAGAACGTCTATTTCGGCAAGCCCAGCGGCCTGATGGACCAGACGGCCTCGAGCGTCGGCGGGCTGGTCTTCATCGACTTTGCCGATCCCCAGACGCCGCTGGTCGAGCGTGTGGAATTTGACTTTGCCCACTGCGGCTATACGCCCTGCATCCTCGATTCCGGCGCGGACCACGCGGATCTGACCGACGAATACGCCGCCATCCCGCAGGAGATGCGCAGCGTCGCGCGCTGCTTCGGCAAGGAGGTCCTGCGCGAGGTCAACGAAGCGGAGTTCTATGCGCAGCTCAAGCAGGTCCGCGAACAGACCGGCGACCGCGCCGTCCTGCGCGCCATGCATTTCTTTGATGAGAACCGCCGCGTGCTCGAGCAGGTGCAGGCGCTGAAAAACGGCGACTTTGAGGGCTTCCTCGCGGGCGTGCGGGCTTCCGGCCGCTCGTCGTGGATGTTGCTGCAGAACATCATTCCCCTCGGCAGCACCGCCCATCAGCAGATGGCGCTGGCGCAGGCTCTTGCGAAAAGCTGCTGGACGGCCGCGGCGCCTGCCGCGTGCACGGCGGCGGCTTCGCGGGCACGATCCTCGCCTTCGTGCCGGATGAGATGCTCGGGCAGTTCCGCAGCGGGGCGGAGGCCGTATTGGGCGCGGGCAGTTGCCACGTGCTCTCCATCCGCCAGACCGGCGGCACGCGTCTGGCGTAACGCGTATGCGAAGAGCGGAACGCGCGGTCACGGACCGCGAAAAGATCCTGCAGATCCTGGATGCCTGCCACTGCTGCCGCGTCGGGTTTTCCGACCCGGACGGCGCGTACATCGTCCCTGAGCTTTGCCTTCGTCCCCGGCACGCCGGACCGGTTTTATTTCCACGGCGCGAAGGAGGGTCGCAAGGCCGCACGCATCGCGGCGCGGCCGAAGGTCGGCTTTGAGCTCGACTGCAGCTACGCGCTGGTCGGGGGAACGAGCGGCTGCAGCTATTCCTGCCGCTACCAGAGCGTCATCGGCACGGGCCGGATCGGCGAGGTGACGGACATGGAGGAAAAGAAACAGGCGCTCGCCGCCATCATGGCGCATTATGAACCGGAAAAAAGCTTCGTATTCACAGACGAGCAGGCGCAGCACGTCGCGGTGTTCCGCCTGGACGTGGCGGAGCTGACCTGCAAGGAACGAAGCTGAGGAGGAAGCGTATGAACGATTTTGAACTGCAGCACCTGCCGGAGGCCTACCGGCCGCTGTCGCCCTGGACGTATTTCGGGCTCGGGGTCCTGTATTCCCTGCCGCTGGTCGGATGGATCTTCCTGATCGTCCACGCCGTCGGCAGCCAGAACCTCAACCGGCGCAACTACGCCCGCAGCTATTTCTGTGTCTACATGCTGGCGATCATCCTGATCGCGGTGCTGGGCGCGATGGGCGTGCTGAGCGATCTCGGCGACGTGGCCAGGGGGACATTCGCCTGAGGATCTGCCGCCCGCAGACAGAAAGACACAAATACCGGCTCGATTCGAGCCGGTATTTTGTGTTTCGTCGGGAAATATTTCCTAAATGTGGGGTCTGGCCCCCGCTTTCGACACATTCCGCGCCCGCCGTGTGATATGGTGAGGCTGCAGGGAGACCGGCTCGAGCTGCACGGCGGCAGCCGTCCGGTCATCCGGCTCTGACTCGCTGGCGCATGCGACGACCCCGGCGGCAAGCTCCCGCGGAGACAGCGCTCCGCAGGTGCGGAGGTACTGCTCACACGCAGCCTCCGGCACGCCGTCGGTGGTAAGCACCAGCAGCTCTCCTCTTTGCAAGGACAGTCTGACGCCTCCGGCCCGGTGTTCCTCTCCCACACCGAGCCCGGGCGGCGGTGAGGCTGTCCCTATTTTTTTGACGTTCCCGCCCTTTTTGAGATACGACGGCGCTGCGCCCCATTTGTAGAGCACGCCCTCCGCCGTACACAGGTCGAGCTCGAGCAGGTCGATGGTGGAGAAGCAGCCGTCGCCGCGCAGCAGATACAGCTCGTTGAGCAGCGCCATCGCCTCCGGCGCGGCGAAGCCGGCGGTGATCATCGCGCGGAGCAGGGAAATGGCCTCCTCCGCGTCGGCCTTCGCGCCCGCGCCGGTGCCCATACCGTCGCACAGCAGCACATACTGCAGCGTCCTGACCTGAAAGCACGCGCCCGCGTCGCCGCAGAGCGTATCGCCCCGCAGCCCGACCGCCCGCACGCCGAGTGAGAGCCGCCAGCGCGGCGCGCCCTGCGCTTTGGGCCGGCGCCCGGCCGCGCCCACGAACCGCGCCAGATGGCCCAGCAGCGCACAGGCGATCTGCCGGGATTCCTCGCTGCGGCGGAAGGCCAGAAGCTCCGCCTGCTGCGTGCGCAGCGCCTGGTTGACGGCCTCGCGGAAGGCCTCGGCGCGGATGCAGGTGCTGCAGAACGCGGGCGGCAGATCGCCCTCGCGGGCCTGTCCCTGCCGCAGGATCGTCCCTGCGCAGCCGCAGAGCAGGCGGTAGGTCTCGTCCGCGCGCTCCTGCCAGCACAGCTGCTGCCGCACGCAGCTGCGGCAGACGGCGCTTGCCGCGCTGTCAAAGATCAGGGCCGGGGCCGTCTGCGGCTCCGGAAGCGCCGGACTCACCCGCGCCTCGAGCGCGAGCAGCACGTCCGCCGCCTGATCGAGGGCGTCCGGGGCGGCGGCCCGGGCTTCGGCTGCCGGGTGCTCCGGCAGCGGCGGCAGGACACAGGCGAGCAGCGCGCCTGCCGCCACCCCGAGCGTCCAGCCCGCGTGCTCACCGCCCCAGACGAGCACGCACAGAAAATACATCCCCGAAAATACCGCCGCCCGCGCCAGCTTCCGCCCCGCCGCGAGACGGCAGGCGAGCAGGGAAAAGCAGAAGCAGGCCGTCTGCGGCGGGCTCGGCACGCTGCCGAGATCCAATACCAGCCCGCAGGCCGCGCCGACGGCCAGCGCCTCCGGCCCGGCCGCGGCCAGCACGCAGATCGCCGCCGCCGGGATCACGGCCAGCGGCACCCCGAACGGCAGCTGCACCCGCACGAGCCCCGCGAGCAGACACACGGCGGCCGCATACGGCCGCAGCCGCGCGTTTGCCGGCGCGGGCGAGAGCATGCGGACGCTCAGCGTCAGCAAGACCAGCCGCAAAATGAGCTGCAGCGCCGCCTGCAGCCCGCCGTCCGCGCGCAGGACGAAGATGACGCCCAGCAGCGCATAGATCCCGCCCGCCGCGGCCGAGGCGAGCCAGCCCTGCTCGTCCGGCACCAGATCGGCCAGCAGACAGCTGCCCGCCAGCAGCAAAAACCCCGCCGCCACCGGCTCCAGCGCCGCGCTGAGGCCCCAGAACACGGCGTAGCCCGCCGCCGCGCCGAGATACGCGCAGATCGCGGCCGGGCCGAACGGCAGCACGCATACCGGCGCGAGCGCCAGCGGCACAGGCCCGTCCAGCAGTCCCGCGCCTGCCAGCACGAAGCAGCCGCCCGCGCCCAGCGCGCGCAGCAGCCCCCGCAGCAGCGGCCGCGCGGCAAGCACCTGTGAAAGCCGCTGCCGCAGCCCGCCCGGATCCGCGTGTCTGATGTCCATAGCGCCGCCTCCTTTGTTCCTTCGTCCACTTTACCGCCGGGGCGGCGGGAAAACGGTCGGGAAATGGCGCGGGAAACCCTGCGCGGCGCGAAAAGAAAATCCGCGTGTCGCTTGCGTTTATGGGCAAAATGACGTAGAATGGAGAAAATCCTGCGCGGACGCCCGCGGGCGTCCGCCTGAAAGCGAGGATACCCGTTTTGGGAAAGGAAACCGAATACAAGCTGGAGGTCGGCGATCTGCAGCTGCTCGACTGCATCCTCTGCAGTGAGCCCGTCGCCAGCCGGATGCAGGCCCCATTCATCTATATCCGGATGCAGACGACCTACTATGACACGGAGGACGGTCTGCTGGAGAAAAACCGCTGGATGCTCCGCCTGCGCACGGAAAACGAGCGCAGCGTCGTCACCATGAAGACGCCCGGCGAGGGCCATACCCGCGGCGAGTGGGAAGTGGAGAGCGAATATCTCGACGAAGCGCTGCCGGCGCTTGCAAAGCTTGGCGCGCCGGAGGCGATCGGCCGTCTGGACGCGGAGGCGCTGCTGCCGGTCTGCGGGGCGAAATTCACCCGTATCACCGCGCCGCTCCGGCTCTCGGAAAAGACGAGCTGCACGCTCTGCGGCGATCTCGGCGAACTGACCGGCGGCGGGAAGAAGGAGCTTCTGTGCGAGCTTGAGCTCGAGCTGCAGGCGGGCGAGGAGACGGACGTGCAGGCATTTGCAAAGACGCTTGCCGACGCACGCTTTCATCTTCACGAGCAGCCGCGCAGCAAGCTGCAGCGTGCCCGGGCACTGACACAGTGAAATCAAAATTGATCCCGCCGTCCGGCGGAACATGAGGGGAACACCATGGATATCAACAAAAACGCCAATCTCAGCATGCTTTGCGACTTCTATGAGCTCACCATGGGCAACGGCTATTTTGTCCAGGGCATGCAGGACCGCATCACCTATTTTGATATTTTCTTCCGCAGCGTGCCGGATAACGGCGGCTACGCCATCGCCGCCGGGCTGGAACAGGCCATCGAATATATCCAGCAGCTGCACTTCGACGAGGACGATATCGCCTACCTGCGCAGCCGGAACATGTTTGACGAGGGCTTCCTCAGCTACCTCCGGGACTTCCGCTTTACGGGCGATATCTGGGCCGTGCCGGAGGGCACGCCCATCTTCCCGCGCGAGCCGATCATGACTGTTCGCGCCCCGCTATCCAGGCGCAGCTGGTTGAGACCTTCCTGCTGCTCACGCTCAACCACCAGAGCCTCATCGCCACCAAGGCCAACCGCGTCGTCCGCGCGGCCAAGGGGCGCGTGGTGCTGGAGTTCGGCTCCCGCCGCGCGCAGGGCGTCGACGCCGCGGTCGACGGCGCGCGCGCCGCTTACATCGGCGGCTGCAAGGGCACGGCCTGCACGCTGACCGACCAGCTCTACGGCGTTCCGGCCGGCGGCACGATGGCCCATTCGTGGGTGCAGATGTTCCCGTCGGAATACGAGGCGTTCAAGGCCTACTGCGAGACCTATCCCGACAATCCGACCCTGCTGGTCGACACCTATAACACGCTCCGGTCCGGCATCCCGAACGCCATCCGGGTCTTTAACGAGGTTCTGAAGCCCCGCGGGCTGACGAAGTGCGGCGTCCGCCTCGACTCCGGCGACATGACCTACCTGACCCGCAAGGCGCGCAAGATGCTCGACGAGGCCGGCTGGCAGACCTGCCAGATCTCGTGCTCGAACTCGCTCGACGAGTATATCATCGAGGATATCCTCAACCAGGGTGCGCAGATCGATATGTTCGGCGTCGGCGAGCGGCTCATCACCGCCAAGTCCGAGGCGGTCTTCGGCGGCGTGTACAAGCTGACGGCCATCGAGGACGAGCAGGGGAACATCATCCCCAAGATCAAGATCAGCGAGAACGTCGGCAAGATCACGAACCCGCACTTCAAAAAGGTCTACCGCTTCTTCGGCAACGACACCGGCAAGGCCATCGCCGACTATCTGTGCGTCCATGACGAGACGGTCGACGACAGCCGCGATCTGGAGATTTTCGACCCGCAGGCGACGTGGAAGCGCAAGAAGGTCTATAACTTCACGGCCAAGGAGCTGCTCGTGCCCATTTTCCAGGGCGGCGAGCTCGTCTACAAGCTGCCGGCGCTCAGCGAGATCCAGGCCTACTGCGCCCAGCAGGTCGATACCCTCTGGGACGAGGTCAAGCGCTTCGACAACCCGCACACGTATTACGTCGACCTGTCGCAGAAGCTCTGGGACATCAAGGACCGGCTGCTGCACGAGGGCGGAAAGATCAGTTAAACAAAAAACAGCATCCGCCCGGCAGAGCCGGACGGATGCGCGTCTATGGAGGGAACACTATGACCATTCGCGTGGGGATCATCGGGCGGAATTTTGTCGTCGACTGGCTGCTGGCGGCGATGGAGCAGGTGCCGGAGCTGCGCCCGGCGGCGATCTATTCCAGATCTGCGGAGACGGGCCGGGCGTTTGCGGAGAAGTATCATCTGGATGCCGTCTATACCGATCTGGAGGCTTTTGCCGCGGCGGATACGTTCGACGCGGCCTACATCGCCAGCCCGAACCGCTGCCACTTTGAACAGGCTCTGTGCCTGCTGCGGCACGGCAAGCACGTGCTGCTGGAAAAGCCGGGCGTCCTGACGGCGGCGCAGACCGGGACGCTCATCGAGACGGCGAAGGAACACCGCGTGGTCTATCTCGAGGCCATGCGGCTGGTCTTTGACGACGCGCTGCCCATCATCCGGGATGCTCTGCCCGAGATCGGGACGCTCCGCCGCGTGACGGCGGAATTCACCCAGTATTCCTCCCGCTATGACCGCGTGCGCGCGCCGGGGAGCAGGGCATCAACGCCTTTGACCAGAAGCTCTGCAACGCGGCGATTTTGGACATGGGCTGCTATCCCATCCACGCGCTCGTGTCGATGTTCGGCGCGCCGGCGCACGTGTCGGCGGAGGCGTATCATCTGGAAAGCGGGTTTGAGGCGGGCGGCATCGCGCTTCTGCGCTATCCGGGCTTCGTCTGCGAGGCCATCTGGTCCAAGGTCTGCAGGCAGGCGTCACCCACGACCTTCATGGGCGAGGACGGCTCGATCCTCCTTGACGACATCAACCACATCCGCCGCATCTGGCTCGTCCGCCGCAATGGTGAGACTGTGGAGCTGCCGTACCGCGAAAAGCTGCCGAACAACATGATGTACGAGCTGCGCGAATTCGCAGGCTATATCGCCTCTGGCACACAGCCGGAGAAGCGCAACCGCGACAGCGTGATCACCGCGTCCGTCATCGAGCAGGCCCGCCGCCAGACGGGGACGCTGTTCGACGGGGAATGAGATGTGGGGTATATCGCAGCGCGTAGCTGGGGGGGGGGGGGAAGTGCGGCCGCTACAGCGTAATCACCGTAGCTGTGATCAAGCAGGCCCGCCATGGTCGTGATTCAGCAATATGATGAGGGGAAAAGGATAGTTTTGATTTCGAATGGTAAGGAGGACATGAATGAAAGTAAGGAAATGTATCCGTGTACTGCTTACGGTTTTACTGTTTGTCCTACTATCTATGGGATGTGCGAAAGCAGGGCATCTCGGCGAGAAAACATCCAATGGTGGAGAATACCTCGCGAATGTGCTGTCTGGTGAGATTTCAGAAATGAAGTTTATTGGCGGTGGAGAAACGATCACGCTTACGGATGGGCAAGAGATCGCGTCCGCAGTGGCGCGAATGGAGCAATTTGACGTTGTTCGCTCGGAAGATACAGATATCAAAGCGCCTGGGGCAGCCTCCATTTGTGTGATATTCCAATATACAAATGATACAGAAAAAAGAATAACGTTTCCCTGCTTCACTGTTGACGGTGTTACGTATAAAGCCCTGTGCGACGGCGAGGGTGTGTATTATCAGCAGTTAGAGCCTGTGGTTCATTGGCCTTTTTATCAGGAAGAAGAACCATAAACAGTAGCTGTTAAATCTAATGGTGCATAGAAACGTGGGTAGGTAAGGCCATCGACCGGCCATCCTCGTTATCTGCGTCTGCACTGAAGTCCATTGCAGCGGTCGGCCCGCCGCCAGACGGGGACGCTGTTCGACGGGGAATAAACCAAAAAAACAAACGCGCAGCCGGGGGATCCCGACTGCGCGTATTTTCATGCGGAAAGCTGACGAGGTGCATGGCAGGACTGCACACCCTTCTTCGAATGGATGCTACATCCGTTACCCGGACAGCCAGCTCCGAAACGGCAACCTTGCGGCACACAGGGTGGACTGCTTAGTGCTGCTTGGTTCCCCACCTGACACGATTCACAGAGCCCTATTGCGCAAGACCAGATCTTCAACACCGCTTATCCGGGTCAGACGACACAGCATACACCCTCGGTCGGGAATTCCTCCCCGCTGTAGCGGATTGCGGGTAACAGGGCACCGCTATCTCCCCAAGTAGTGCAGCCTTGCCACGCACCTCGTCGTGACAATGACGATTCAGTCCAGCTTGCTTTCGACGAAATCGACCAGCTCGCCGACGGTTGCGATCTTTTCCTCCAGCTCCAGATCGACGCCGAGCTGCTCTTCCAGATCCATGACCATCTCGACGGTATCCAGCGAATCGACGCCGAGGCTTTCGAACGTGGTGTCGCGGGTGATCTCGTCTGCCGGAATGTCGAGCTGCGAGGCAAGATACGCCTGAATCTTCTCAAACATCTTGAATTCCTCCCAAGGTTTCAATTTGCATAAGACTATGATACGAATATTTTCCCGGATGTCAAGAAGAAAAGTGTAAATAATCTGTTTCGGGTCAATTCAGGAAGTCACGGAGCTTTTTGCTTCTCGACGGATGGCGCAGCTTGCGCAGGGCCTTGGATTCGATCTGGCGGATGCGCTCGCGCGTGACGTCGAACTCCTTGCCGACCTCCTCGAGCGTATGCGGCTTGCCGTCGATCAGACCGAAGCGCATGCGCAGCACCTGCTCCTCCCGCGGCGTCAGCGTGGACAGGACCTCCTCGAGCTGCTCGCGCAGCAGGGTATAGGTCGCCTCCTCCGACGGCTGCGAGGCCTCGTCGTCCTGAATGAAGTCGCCCAGATGGCTGTCCTCCTCCTCGCCGATCGGCGTTTCGAGGGAAACCGGCTCCTGCGCAATCTTCAGGACCTCTTCGACCTTACTCTGCTCGATGTGCAGCTCGTCCGCGATCTCCTTCGTCGTCGGCTCACGGCCCAGCTTCTGCACCATCGCGTGCGACGTGCGCAGCACCCGGTTGATCGTCTCGACCATATGCACCGGGATGCGGATCGTGCGCGCCTGGTCGGCGATGGCGCGCGTGATGGACTGGCGGATCCACCAGGTCGCGTAGGTGGAGAATTTATAGCCCTTTGTATAGTCGAATTTTTCCACGGCTTTCATCAGGCCCAGATTGCCCTCCTGGATGAGGTCGAGCAGCTGCATCCCGCGGCCGACATAGCGCTTGGCGATCGACACGACGAGCCGCAGATTCGCCTCGGACATGCGCTTGCGCGCGGCCTCGCGGGTCTTCTCGTCGCCCTCGGCCATGGCTCTTGCGACTTCCTGCTCCTCCTCGGGCGAGAGAAGCTTGATCCGGCCGATCTCCTTGAGGTACATGCGCACGGGGTCGTCGAGCTTGGCGGTCTCCACGTCCTCGGGCAGGGCCTCGGGCGTTTCCCAGATCCTCGGGCAGGCCCTCGTCCTCGATGGCCTGCATTTCGCTGAGCGTGGGGTTGTCCATGTCGGCCGAGCCGATCAGATCCAGCACGTCCGACACGTCGATCTCGATCCCGGCCTGCTCCAGAATGTCATAGAACTGCTCGGTCTGCGCCTGCGTGGCGTCGACGTCGTCGAGCGTTTCGACCAGATGCTTGGAGGAGACCTTGCCGGTCTTTTTCGCCTCGGTGATAAGGGTCTCGAGCTTTTGCCGGTTTTCAGCGGTCAGTTCCATTTTCTGCAGAAGTTCCAGTTCTTTTCCCATAGCTTACCCTCCATACTGTTTTGTCGATCTCTTCTGCTCGGCGAGCAGCCGCAGGCTGTCTTCCGAGCGGGCGCGGGTCCGGCCCTCATATTCTTCCTGGATCACGCGCAGATAATCCGCGAGCGCCTCATCCGAGACCGGAGATGTGTCCTTGCTCAGGATATACGACAGGTGCGACATCTCCTCCGGGGTGAATTCTCCCTCCATCGCGGCGAGCGAGACCGGCCGGCCGGACTGCACCCGCTGGCGAAGCTGCGTCAGCACCCGGCCGAACAGATCGACCGAGCACGCCTCCGCCGGGAGCTTCACGCCCGCGATCAGCTCCGGCTCGCGCAGGAGCATGCAGATGAGCCCTTCTTCGGCCGTGGCCGAGCGCAGGTTGTCGTAGTGGATGGCGCGGATCTTCGGCGCGCGCTGGCGCGCGATGTCGAGCTCCTGCGCTTCGCGTTTGCGCTTTTCGATGGCGCGGGACTTGCGGTAGGCCTTGACCTCCAGCTGCATGGCCTCGGGCGTGATGCCGGCGGCCTCAGCCGCGCGCCGCCCGTAGACCTCGCGCTGTACCGCGTTCGGGAATGTGGCGATGAGCGCGGCGGCCTGATTCAGAAATTCCACGCGCTGATCGTCGAGCGTCAGGTCGTATTTGCGCTTGAGGCTGTCCAGCCGGTACTCCGCCTGATTCTGGCAGGCGTCCAGCAGCACCTCAAAGCGCTGCGCGCCGTATTTTTTCAAAAACTCATCCGGGTCCTTCGCGCCCTGCATCCGCAGGACACGCACCTGAATGCCGGTCTTTTCGAGCATGGGGATGGCGCGGCGCGTGGCGTTCTGCCCGGCCTCGTCGCCGTCGTAGGTCAGGATGACCTGATTGGTGTACTTGGCGAGGATATTCGCGTGCTCCTCCGTCAGAGACGTGCCGAGCGAGGCGACGGCGCAGTCGAACCCGTACTGGTGCAGGGCGATGGCGTCCATATAGCCCTCGGTCAGAATGATGCGGCCCTGCTTGCTCTTGCGGGCGACGTTGAGCGCGAAGAGATTTTTGCGTTTGTTGAAGATGAGCGTCTCCGGCGAGTTCAGGTATTTGGGCGTCGAATCGTCCATCACGCGGCCGCCGAAGCCGATGACGTTCCCCCGGATGTCGATGATGGGGAACATGAGCCGGTTGCGGAAGCGGTCATACACGCCGCCGTTTTTGCCCCGGATGGAGAGCCCGGCGTCGATGAGCTCGTCGAGCCGGTAGCCCTTTTCCTTCATGGTGTCCGTGAGCGTCGCCCACGCGTCCGGGCTGAAGCCAAGGCCGAAGCGCTTGACCGTGTCCATGCTGAGCGCCCGCTTCTGTATGTACGCCTGCGCGGGCTTGCCCACGGGGGAAAACAGCTGCTGGCGGAAAAACCGCGCCGCGTCCTTGCACAGGGCCCAAAGGCGCTCCTGCTTCTGATACTGCGAGTGGTAGGCCTCGTCCTCCGGTACCTCCATCCCCGCGCGCTTGGCGAGGAAGCGGACGGCGTCGGGGAAGTCCAGCCCCTCGATCTGCATGATGAAGTTGACCACGCCGCCGCCCGCGTGGCAGCCGAAGCAGTAATAAATGCCCTTGTCCGGCGCGACGGAGAACGACGCGGTCTTCTCCGAGTGGAACGGGCAGAGCCCGAAGAGGTTCGAGCCCCGGCGCGTCAGGCTTACATACTGCCCCACGACCTCGTCGATGGGATTGCGCTCGGTGAGCGCGTCCAGAAACGGCTGCGGAAATGCCAAGGCAGAAACCTCCTTTCAGTTCAAATGGGCTCTTCCGGTGCTTACCGCATCTGCCATGTCGTGGGGATGAAGAGCTCGGAATACTTATAGACCGCGTAGCGGTCGGTCATGCCGGCAATGTAGTCGCAGACGATGCGCTCCATGCCGTCAAAGTCCAGCTGCGGCAGAAAATCCGCCGGGAGCTTTTCCGGGCACCGCATGTAATATTCAAAGAGACGGCAGAGCATGTCCTTCGCCTTGGTCTCCTCGCCCTTGGCGACGGGATTGGTGTAGACCCGGGCGAACATGAATGTGCGCAGCCGGTCCATCGCCTGCGCGATCTCCGGCTGCATGCCGAGCGTGCCGGTGGCGATCGTGTTTTCGATCATATTCTCGACCAGCGTGTTGATCCGCTGCGAATGCGAGTGGCCGAGAATTTCCGCGATCTGCGCCGGGATATCGGCCTCGGTCAGGATCCCGGCGCGCATGGCGTCGTCGATGTCATGGTTAATATACGCGCGATGCGGTCGGACGTGCGCACGATCTGGCCCTCGAGCGTCTCGGGGATGAAATCTCCGGTGTGGCCGAGGATGCCCATGCGCACCTCGTAGGTCAGGTTCAGCCCCGCGCCGTCGCGCTCGAGCTTGTCCACCACGCGCAGCGACTGCTCGTTGTGGCGGAAGGGCTTATCCAGCATGCTGGACAGCGCCTTTTCTCCCGCGTGGCCGAACGGCGTGTGGCCCAGATCGTGGCCGTAGGCCGCGGCCTCCGCCAGATCCTGATTGAGCCGCAGTCCGCGGCAGATTGTCCGCGCGATGCGCGCGACCTCCAGCGTGTGGGTCATGCGGGTGCGGTAATGGTCGCCCTCCGGCGATAAAAACACCTGCGTCTTGTGCATCAGCCGGCGGAAGGATTTGCTGTGCAGGATGCGGTCGGCGTCGCGCTGGTAGCAGGTGCGCACGTCGTTGTCCTCCTCCGGTGAGGGGCGGCCCTTCGTCTCAGCGGCCTTCTGGGCCTGCGGGGAGAGAACGTCATATTCCTCCTGCTCCATCCGTTCGCGCACGGTCATATCGGTCCCACCTTACAATGTCAGAATAAACGGAAATTTTGAATTCCGTGTGGCGTTTGCGTGAATTTTTTGAAAAGCTGTGATCTGGTGTTCACCGGATGCGCACGCCGCGCAGCTCCGTGCCGGTCGTTTCCGGCGCGAGGCTCCCGGCGGAAAGCTCCTGCAGGGCCTGCCGGAACGCGGCTTCCTCCGGCTCCGGCAGGAGGATCGTCAGTGCGATCTGCGCGCCGTAGTCCGCGTCCCGGACCAGCCCGCCGCGCTTGTCCGCCTCGAGCTTCACGCGCTCAAACAGCGCGTAGGGGCAATCGAGCCGCAGCACGCTCCACGGGCGCAGCTCGGAGATGCCCGCGTCGTCCAGCGCGTCCTTCGCGGCCTTCGTATAGGCCCGGCAGAGCCCGCCCGCGCCGAGCAGGATGCCGCCGAAGTACCGCGTCACGACGCACAGCACATCCTGCACGCCCTCACGCTCGAGCACGTTCAGAATCGGCTGACCGGCCGTGCCCTGCGGCTCGCCGTCGTCGCTGTAGCGCTTCTGGCCGGTGTGCAGGATGTAGGCCCAGCAGTTGTGCCGGGCGTCATATTCCCGCTTCTTGACGGCCTCGAGCTGCGCCCGGGCCTCCGCCTCGGTCGTCACGGGGAGGACGAGACCGAGAAAGCGGGATTTTTTTTCGATATATTCCGAATTTCCCTCCCCCGCGGGGATCCAGAGCTGCTCCATCAGACTTCCTCTGTTACATACTGACGCAATCTGCCGAACAAGGTTTCATCGACGATGGCGTCAAGTTCGATCCCGTTTTCCGTATAGCTGCTGGACAGGACCTGCGCCGTGTCGTGCAGCGCGGCGACCATGCCGCCGACCGCATACGGCAGCAGGAGCTTCACATGGTGCTTGCCCCGGCCGAGCAGCTGCTCGACGGCTTCTTTGAGCGCATCGAGGCCGAAGCCGCTCGCGGCGGAGATGGCGACCTTGTCCTGCCCGCGCGGGATCTCGTCGTCGGCGACGAGATCGCACTTGTTGTAGCATTCCAGGACCGGCGTGCCGGGCGCTGCAAGCTCCGCGATCAGACGGTCGACGACCGCGATGTGATCGTCGCGCTCCGGGTCGGCGCTGTCGATGACGTGGATGAGAAGATCCGCGTATTCCAGCTCCTCGAGCGTGGCGCGGAAGGCCTCGACCAGATGGTGCGGCAGCTTGGCGATGAAGCCGACCGTGTCCGACAGCAGCGCCTGACAGGTATCGGAGACCGTCAGCTGCCGCGTGGTGGTGTCGAGCGTGTCAAACAGGCGGTCGTTGGCGGGGATGTCGGCGCCGGTCAGGCGGTTGAGCAGTGTCGATTTGCCCGCGTTCGTGTAGCCCACGAGGCGACGACGGGCAGATCGTTTTTCTGCCGTCTTCTGCGCTGCTCGGCGCGGACCTTGCGCACGTCTTCCAGATTTTCGCGCAGCTTCTGGATGCGCGAGCGGATGTAGCGCTTGTCGGTTTCCAGCTGCGTTTCGCCGGGGCCTCTCGTGCCGATGCCGCCGCCGAGACGGCCCATTTCCTCGTTCCAGACCGTGAGCCTTGGCAGATAATACTGATACTGTGCCAGCTCGACCTGCAGCTTGCCCTCACGCGTTTTGGCGCGCTGGGCGAAAATATCGAGAATGAGCGCACTGCGGTCGAGCACGGTCGTTTTTAAAATATCCTCCAGCGTCCGCGTCTGCGAGGGGGTCAGGTCATTGTCGAAAATGACCATGTTCGCGCCCGTTTCCAAAACCAGCTGGCGGACCTCCTCGGCCTTGCCCTCGCCGATGAACGAGCGGGGGTCGGGCGTGTGCTTGTTCTGCAGGACCTTTCCGGCGCATTCGCCGCCGGCGGTATTGAGAAGGGCTTCGAGCTCATCAAGCGTCGTCTCCGTCGCGGTTTCTTCCTTTGTAAAGCAGTCCGCGTTGAGGCCCACGAGCACGGCCCGGTCGATTCTTTTTCGGTTCAGTTCTTCCATGAATCCACTTCCGCCAGTTTCTTACAAATTGCGACAAGCATGAAAAAAGTCCGCACCGATACGCGGTGCGGACTGTCTTCTTACTTCAGGCCGTATTTCTTGTTGAAACGGTCGACACGTCCACCGGTGTCAACAAGCTTCTGCTTGCCGGTGTAGAACGGGTGACACTTGGAGCAAATTTCAACCTTGATGTCCTTTTTGGTAGAACCAGTCTCAATAACTGCACCACACGCGCATCTGATAGTAGTCTGTTCGTACTTGGGATGGATACCTTCCTTCATGAGTTTCACCTCTCTCATCAGATTTCTGTAAAAAGGCAGACTGCCCTTCCCTTGGTTCAAACGCCTAGATATAGTACCACAGGATGCGCCAGAATGCAAGGATAATTTTCAATTTTTCTTCTGGAACGCAAAAAACAGCCTGCAGCCGTCGGGCTGCAGGCCGGCTGTGCCGCTTACTGGAGGTTCCGGCGTTTGCGGAGCATGAAGTAGGTGAGAAAATAGAGGATCGCGCCGAGGACAAGATCTGCGAGCAGGGACAGGAGCATGGTACCGTGGAAAAACTGGGCGACGGCGTGCGGAGCCTCACTGACGACGACCATGCGGCCGCCTGAAAAGACATTTTGCAGCAGGTGGTTCAGGAGGGAGCTGTCATCTGCAAGGCCTGCAAGCGTAAAGACGCCGAAGATCTGCTGCACGGCCTGAATGACAAAATAGAACACGACGGAAAGAAGCCCCTTATGGTTGGCAAAGCTGTAGCCGATGGACATGGGCGCGTAGAACAGCAGGCAGGTGACAAGCAGGCTGACGAACAGCATCGCAAAGGTCTCCAGCGCAATGGTGATGCCGTTACCGGTGTAATAGCTGCCCAGCTCGCGCAGTCCGGATATAAAGTTGTTATATAGCTCTGTTGACACGCCGCCCTGCCAGATCACGATGGCGAGGGCAAGCAGCTCCGCCGCAAACGTGAACAGGAAAAAGAGCGCGGCGGTGATCAGCTTCGACCAGAGCAGGCTGTGGACACTGACGGGAAGCGTGAACATGAGATAGCCCTCGTCGGTAAGGAAGTTCTGGTGGAAGCGCTTGATCATCAGAACGGTGGAGAAGACCATCACGCCAAGACCCGCCAGCACATAGACAATGGCGAGCAGGACGCTGACAATATAGAGGACGCGCGTGGGATTCGGCACCTGCTGCAGGATCTGATTTGCGACGCGGGAAAAGACAGCCAGCAGCAAGAGCGCGCCGAACAGCGGCGCCATCAGACGGCCTGTGGCGCGGAACTCGTGTTTGATCAGTTTTCCCAGCATTTGAATACCTCCCGGAACAGGGCGTCGACCGACTGGCCGCGCGTCTCGCGGATCTCCTCGCAGCTCTCGTGCAGCGCGACGTGTCCATGATCGAGGAAAATGACATCATCAAGCACCGGCTCGACATCGGCGATCAGGTGTGTGCTGATGATGACGGCAGCCTCGGGGTTATAGTTTGAAATAATGGTATGCAGGATATAATCGCGCGTGGCGGGATCGACGCCGCCGATCGGCTCGTCGAGCAGATAGAGCTTCGCTCTGCGGCTCATGGTGAGCACGAGCTGGACCTTTTCCTTCGTGCCCTTGGACATCTGACGGACGGACTGGTTGAGATCCAGACCGAGCTGCGAGAGCATCCGTTCGGCGGCTGCGCGGTCAAAATCGGCAAAGAAGTCGCCATAGAAATCAAGCAGCTGGCGCGTCTTCATCCAGGGGCTGAGCGTGATGCGGTCCGGCAGATAGGACACGACGGCGTTGGTCTGCGGTGACGGTGCCTGGCCGCCGATCAGCACTTCTCCGCTGGTGGGCTGCAGCAGCCCCATGGCAAGCTTGATCAGGGTGGATTTTCCGCTGCCGTTTGGCCCAAGCAGGCCAACGATACGGCCGGGTTCGAGCGCGAGATCGATATGGTCGAGCGCCATGGCCGCGCCATAGCGCTTTTCCAGCGCGCGGCATTCAAAGATCGGCATGTTCCTGTTCCTCCATTTGATCGAATAGATTGTGAATTTCCTGCTTTCCGCAGCCAAGCGCACGCATGGCCGCGAGATACTGCCGGGTCTGCGCCTCGGCGAGCGAGCGGCGCGCAGCGGCGACGGCGGCTGCATCCTCGGTGACGAACTTACCGGCGGTGCGCTGCGTGTAGATCAGTCCCGCGCGTTCAAGATCTGCAAAGGCGCGCTGCACGGTATTCGGGTTGGCACCGGCATCGGCTGCAAGCTCGCGCACCGATGGAAGCTTGCTCCCGGGCGGATAGACGCCGGAAACGAGCTGCTGCTGCAAGCGCGCGACGAGCTGCGTATAGATGGGTTGATCGGCCTGAAATTGCCAGGACATGAAGTCACCTCCTGTGCTGCTGTATTAAGTGATTAACACAGTAGCACAGGAGGCGTGATTTGTCAAGAGGGGTTCGGAAAATACCGAAAAATTTAAGGTTTCCGTTGATAGATCCGGGTGCCGCGTTCTGTCCCGGCGCTGCATGGGGCGCCCGGGCGGGAAAAGAGCGTATACAGATCCGCGGCGCGGCGCTCCAGCTCATAATACGCCGCGTCCGGCGGCGTCTGCCCGGCATTCACAAGCATACAGCCGCCGCTCTTTTTTGCCTGCCGCAAAACGGTCTGTCCCCGCTCATCAAAGGCCAGCACGCGCACGTAGGGCGGCGTCTGCCGGAGCGATTCCTCGCTGATGCCGAGATACGCGCACAGCAGCAGCCGCTGCAGCCGCGTGCGCGGGTAGCGCTTCGATTTGGCCGCGGCAAGGATGCTCTCATAGTCCGGCTGCGACAAGACGGCCTTCCACACCTTGGACCACAGGCCCTCGGAGCCATGCGCGGTGCGCGCCCAGTCCGCCTGCTCCATGCCGCGCAGGCGCGCGAGCATCGCGCGCTCGCCCCAGCAAAGCGCGTGCGGCACGGCCCCTTCGCAGGTGCATTCCGCCGGGACATACGGCCGCCAGTCTCCGCCGGTCAGGATCAGCCGCCGCACGGCGGTCGCCGACGGGTGTTCCGCATCCGGCTCGTCCGCGTGATAGTCGCCGGGGCGCAGGACGGCGAGCGGGCGCAGACCGCTTTCCTGCCGGATGATCGCGCGGCAGTATTCAAAGGCCAGGATGTCGTTGGGTCTTGTCAGTAATTCGCCGTCCGCGCCGAGGGCGGCCAGCGCCCGCTGCCGCGCGGCGGCGTAGCTCAAACCCTCCTGCATGGCTTCGTGCAGGAAAGCTTCAAATTCCGCCGCGCACGACGCTTCCGCTGCGCGGAAAAGCGCCTCGCCGCTGCCCGATTCGCAGCCGAAGCTCAGATACCCGCAGCCAAGCGCGGATAAGATCCGCACGCCCCCGGCGGCGAAGCCCTCGGCCGACTGCAGCGCCGCCGTGACCGGAAGCTCCAGCACAAGATCCGCCCCCGCGTCCACCGCCGCGCGGGCGCGCACGCGCTTGTCAAAGACTGCGGGCTCGCCCCGCTGGACATAATTGCCGCTCATGAGGCAGACGACGGCCGCATCCCCACCCAGCTGCTGCCGGATCATGGCCAGCTGACGCGCGTGGCCGAGATGGAAGGGGTTATATTCACAGATCACGCCGACCGTCTGCATAAGCGGCCCTCCGATAAAAAAATCTTGGGAAACTCTTGTTTCCCTTTTGCTTTTGTTGTATGATGAACAATAGCTATGAATATAGTACCACGAATGACTGAAAAAAGAAACACAGGAGTGAATGGAACAATGAATGTACTGGTCATCAACGCTGGAAGCTCCAGCCTCAAGTATCAGCTCATGGATCCAGCGACCGGCAATGTCACGGCCAAGGGTCTGTGCGAGCGCATCGGTCTCGACGGCCGTCTGACCCACAAGGTCCCGGCGACCGGCAAGAAGGTGGAGAAGGACATCCCCATGCCCACCCACAAGGAAGCCATCGAGGCGGTCATGGCCATCCTGGTCGACCCGGCTGACGGCGTCATCAAGTCCGTCGACGAGATCGACGCTGTGGGCCACCGCGTCCTGCACGGCGGCGACAAGTTTGTCGAAAGCTGCATCATCGACGAAGCCTGCAAGCAGGCCATCCGTGACTGCATCCCCCTCGGCCCGCTGCACAACCCCGCCAACCTCATGGGCATCGAGGCCTGTGAAAAGGCCATGCCGGGCAAGCCCCAGGTCGCTGTGTTCGACACCGCGTTCCATATGACCATGCCCCCGAAGGCCTACCGCTATGCCATTCCCACCAAGTATTACACCGAAGATCATCTGCGCCGCTACGGCTTCCACGGCACCTCCCACCGCTTCGTCTCCAAGCGCTGCATCGAGCTGATGGGCGGCGTGGAGAACGCGCACCGCGTCATCGTCTGCCACCTGGGCAACGGCTCGTCCCTGTCCGCGGTCAAGGACGGCAAGTGCCAGGATACCTCCATGGGCCTGTCGCCTCTGGCCGGCGTCCCGATGGGCACCCGCGCGGGCGATATCGACACCTGTGTCGCGCAGTTCATCATGAACAAGTACAACATGTCCGCCGATGACTGCCTGACCATGCTCAACAAGAAGTCCGGCGTGCTGGCCCTGTCCGACGGCATCTCCTCCGACTTCCGTGATCTGGACGCGGCTGCCGAAAAGGGCAACGAGGCTGCGCAGCTCGCGCTCGACAAGTTCGCCTATGAAGTCCGCAAGTACATCGGTGCCTACGCGGCTGCGCTCGGCGGCGTGGACTGCATCGTCTTCACGGCCGGTGTCGGCGAGAACTCCGGCTCCATGCGCGCGTCCATCTGCGACGGTCTGGAGTACCTCGGCGTCAAGCTCGACGCGGAAAAGAACAAGCTCCGCGGCGAAGAGGTCATCATCTCCACCCCCGACTCCAAGGTCACGGTCTGGGTCATCCCGACCAACGAAGAACTCATGATCGCGCAGGATACCGCTGCGCTGACCAAGTAAGGAATAGAATAAAAACGCAGGGCGGCCGGATAGACGGGTGTCCGTAAAACAGTTAATCCTCCGTATGGCTTAGACCATGCGGAGGATTTGTTTATGTCTAATCTTCAAACTTGTTGGCGGCAAACGGTTTGTCAAAACCGTTTGCGGACGGCAAGTCCACAGGGGATAGCCGCATAAGCGGCGCAAGGGAGTGTAGCTCCCTTGACGGAACGAAGTGACGAAACATTCACGGTCGGGCAGTTTTCTTCTGCCGACCGGGAGTGAAGCTCCGCAGGACGCACATACCCCGATAGGAGAGTATAGAAGTGCGCCCTTTAGTTCCTAAAGGGATTTTATCAGTGCGACAAACTGGAACTTATTCTTCAAATTTTTTATGACACTTTGGACATTCTTTAGGGATCGGCCTATAACCAACAAGCGAGCAACCGCAATAAGGACATTTCATCATGGTGAGATGATATACAATACCACCAATAACAACCATTGCACCGATTAGCAGGCATAGGTTTACTCTGTACTCCTTTGCCGTCATTGCTCCTATTACTGCGAGCAATATCCCTATCATCAACATGATCCAAGAAATGGCAGCCTGCTTTTGTGGGCTATTGTTTTTCATATAATCACACCCCCTCTACAAATTCCGATTTGTTGCTCAATTTCATATTCAAATTATACCATAAAACTTGTGAACAATTCTACCGCAACTTTGGACTGTATGAGAAAAGTCCGGACGGTTTTCTGCCCGGACTTTCTCACTCAATCATAAATCAATTCCGCTTTCACAACTTCCTCTGCCTGTGCCTTGCAAGCGTTCATCTGCCGCACCCATTCCATTTGGTTTTCGGCTTTCAGCTGTTCGGTCACGCCGTTGCGCTTCACCAGCTCCGGCACAATCAGCTCCATGCGATTTCGTGCCGCTTCGTCAATCTCGGCGCAATACTGTCTTACGTACACCCAGCTATGGCCGTCCTGTTTTTTGCTGTGGAAAGACAACCGCCGGCATGGCCGGTGGTTGTGCCTTTTTATTCGGTTTTTCCCTTGTTCTGCCGCCGCAGGCGGTTGAGATGCCGCTCAAAATAGCCCTGGGAGATGAACCGGGCGAGCACATACTGGTCAAACAGCGGCACGGAGCAGGAGTAGAAGCCAAGCCTTTCGCGGTAGCGCGCCATCAGCGCCTCCGGCAGCACCATGTAGCCCATACGCATGGACGGCGCAAGCGAATGCGAGAACGTGTTGATGTAGATCACGCAGCCGCGCCGGTCCATGGAATAGAGCGTCTGCAGGGGCTTTTTGTTCTCGGAAAATTCCGAGTCGAAATCGTCCTCGATCAAAATCGCGTCCCGCCCGGCGGCCCAGGCGAGATATTCGCTGCGCTTGGCAGCGGAGGTCGTGATGCCGGTGGGGAAGCTGTGGAACGGCGTGACATGCAGGACGGTCGCGTCTGTGCGCTGCAGCGCGTCCGCGCGGATGCCGTCGTCCGACATCGGCAGCAGCTCGCAGACTGCGCCGTTGGCCGCGTAGACCTGCCGGACCTTCTCATAGCCCGGGTCTTCCAGCCCGTATACGCGCTCCCGGCCCAGCAGCTGTACGATCAGACCGTAGAGATATTCCGCGCCGGAGCCGATGACGATGCAGTCCGGCTGGGCCAGCATCCCGCGGTAGCGCAGCAGATATTCCGCGATCGCGTTGCGCAGTTCCGCACAGCCGTAATGCGGCGGCTTTTCCAGCAGCCGCGTGCCGCAGTCGGCGATGACCTCGCGCATGAGCTTCGTCAGCGCGGAATAGCGGAAGCCGTAGCCGGAAGCCTCCTGCGCGGGTGCGTCGTCCGCGGGCAGCATCCGCAGCCGCGGCTGCGCCGCAGAGCCGGACGGCAGGCGGGAGATGGCGCTGACATAATAGCCGCTGCGCGGCTTCGCCGCGAGATACCCCTCGTCCACCAGCTGCTCATACGCGCCGGAGACGGTCGCGAGGCTGATATGCAGATGCTCCGCCAGCGCCCGCTTGGACGGCAGCTTCTGCCCCGGCGGAAGCTCGGCCCGCAGGATATCCTCGCGGATGCAGGTGTAGAGCCGGTAATATTTCGGCTGGCCGTCGGAGCGCAGATCGTAGGTCAGCATACGCCTTACCATTTGTTTTCGACCTTCTCGGCAAAGCCGAAGAAGTCGCGCACGGGCAGGACCGTTCCGTCGTCAAGCGTGATGCGGCCCGTGAAACGGCCAAAGACCTGATGCTGGTCGGACAGCACTACGCCTGCGCTCATGAACGCGCTGCGGTCGAGCACCGGTGTAAAATTCATATAGAACCGGTTGTCGTCGCTCGTGAAGACCCAGGGCTTCATGAAGTCCTCAAAACCGTCTTCATCCATGGGGATCTCGAATCTGACCTCGCTGAGCTTGTGGATCCTGCCGTCATAGAACAGCACGTTTTCCGTCGCGGCCTCAGTGTTGCCGAAGCCGTAGCCGATGTTCCAGCCGAACGGCACGCCGTCGAGCTCGCCCGAGGCGCTGCCCCAGTACCAGGTGTTGTGATACGTCCACACGCCGCGGCCCCAGTCGAGCACAGCGAAGAATTTGTCCTTCGTCAGCTCGAACCGGCGGTCACCCAGCTCGATCCAGCCCTCGGCGCGCATGCAGTTGATCTTCTGGTTGTAGTAGAAATGGCCGGGCTTGTCAAAGGGCGTGGCGATGACCATGCTCTCAATCGGCTCGTCGGAGAGCTGGACGATGCCCTCGATCGCGTCCTTGCCCCGGAACTTGTCCATGTGGAACGAGAGCTTGCGCAGCCCGTCCTCATGGTAGAAGGTCATGGCATAGCCGCCCCTGGCGACCTCGCTTGCGCCGTCGGCCGAAGACTCCGGCAGGTGCGTTTTGCCCAGCGGCAGGGCGCGCATGCGGCTCGTGGTCTGCTCCCAGCCCTCATCGAAGTGCAAAAAGGAGATGGAGTCGAGGCCCATGTAGCCGTTGTCCGCGATGGTCAGCGCGAGGCCGATATGGCCGTCGGTGATGAGATAGTAGTCCCATTCCTTGATGCGCATGGGGCTGGCCTTGATATCCGCGCGGCGGTAGACGGGCAGGAGCGAGCGGGCCCAGCCGGGCTCGAGCAGATCGCCGTCCTTGCCGAGCAGCGGCGCAGAGGTGGTGATTTCATGCTGCTGTCTCATGTGGATGCCTCCTGTAAAACGTAGTCGGTAAGAAATTCGCGGACGGCCGCCTGTACGCGCGGGCGGTCGACCAGATAGCTCTGTCCGTGTCCGGCGCCCTCGACCAGGATCAGCCGCTTTTCTCCCGTGCAGGCGTCATACGCCGCCTGCGACATGGAGCAGGGGACAAACCGGTCGCCGGTGCCGTGGATGAAGAGGATGGGCAGCTTCGTGTGGACGACGGCCTCGGTCGCCGAGACCTCCCGCAGGCCGAAGCCGCCGAACAGCCGGGTAAAAACGCCGGTAAGCGCCAGCAGCGGCCCGGAGACGAGCCACGGGCAGCGCCAGTGCAGCACGCTTTTCATGATCGCATACGGCGAAGAGAAGCCGCAGTCGGCAATGATGCCCCGCACCGAGGCCGGAAGCGCCAGCTCCGACGCCATCAGCACCGTCGCCGCGCCCATCGACAGCCCGTCGAGGATCAGCGGATGCGCGGGGCCGAAGTGCATGGCGGCATAGGCTGCCCAAGTGGCCACGTCATGCCGCTCGCGCACGCCGAAGGTGATATACGTCCCCTCCGATTCGCCGTGCGCCCGCTCGTCCACGGCGAGCAGGTTATAGCCCAGCGTGAAATAATAGGGCAGGACAATTGAAAAGTCAATCACCCAACTCGACCGGTAACCGTGAAACAGAAGGATCGTCCCCTTCGCGCCCGGCTGCTGCAAGAGCCGCCCGTGCAGGCGCAGGCCGTCGTAAGACGGCAGAAAAATATTCTCGGCATCCTGCATGAGCCGAACGCCCGCAAGAATTTCCTCCGTCTGTTCGGCACGGCCCCACTTGGCAATGACTTCCGGCTTCGTGAGATCCGGGACCGCCCCGCGGCGACAGGCGATCAGAAATAAGACGGTCCCCAGCAAAACGACCGCGAGCAGCGCAGCCAGTATGATCCAGACCGCCGTCATGCCGCCTTGCCCTTTTTTCCGATGTTCGCGAAGAACGGGAACGTGAGCGGCCAGACGATGCCGGCGAAGATGACGATCACAAAATACCGCACGAAGCTCTCCGCCTGCGAACCCGCGAACAGCGCCAGCAGCACCGGCTTGAGCCCCGCCTTGATCGCAACGATCAGCGCCAGACCCAAAACCAGCTTCAAAACCTGTCCCCAGAACGGTGCATGCACGTCGAACCGGAGCTTCTTCTCATCAGCAAAATACACGATCAGAAAGCCGAGCAGCGCGCCCATCATGGTGTACGCGTTTTTGAGGCCATGCGTGATGTTGGCAAGATCCTCGCTGCCCGCGGGCCAGTCGCACCGGGCCTGCGCCGAGGCGTAGAGCAGATACCCGCCGCAGAGCGCCGCCGCGCCGAGCAGGATCCACGGCGTGGCCTTTTTCGCGGCCTGCTCCGTCCGGAACGCGGGATAGAGCGCCGCGGCCAGCGCCAGCGCCAGCACGAACGACACGCCCACATCCAGCGGCGTGTGCACGCCCAGATACATCCGCGAGAACGGCACGAGCACCATCAGCACCGCGCACACGATCCGCACCCATTTCTCCTTCCGGCAGGCAAAGAGCGAGGCCGTCGTGCCGACGATGTTCTGCGTGTGGCCGGAGGGGAAGGAGTAGCCCGTCGCGTCCGCGCGGGCGGCTTCGACGATCTGAAAGTCCGGGTCGAGCACCCATGGGCGCGGGATGCGGAAGGCCAGCTTCAGAAACTGGTTGCAGATCGTACCGAACGCACCGACCAGAAACACATAATACCCCTGCCGCTTATCGATGCACCAGAACATCAGCAGCGCCGCCGCCATAAACGCCAGCTCCGAGCCGAAATACGTCAGGCCGGAGAAAAAACCGTCCAGCACGGCGGTCCGCCCGGCCGCGAGAAGACGCAGAAATCCCATTCCAGAACCTCCTGAGATCAAGATACAGATCCAGTATAGCACCAAATCCGCAATTTGCCAAGCCGGTTTGCCGGGCTTGCTTTTTCCGATAAATATAGTATTATGATATAAAATGTTGTGAAAGGTGAGTGCGCCATGTTTTCCAATGATGAACGCGTGATCTATGCCAAACGGCAGCTGGTCGAGGTCATCTGCCAGCTGCGCTTCCCGGAGATCCTGAAGATCGACGTCAGCGAGCCCGCGGACTTTCAGGAGCGGATCCGCCGCGACTATCCGCAGTATGAGAAAGAAGATCGAGCAGCTGCCGCCGCAGATGGTAAACGGCAAGCCCGTACCGCAGGGGACGGTCAACAATTATCAGTTCGTCTCCGCCGAGGGCCAGTGGCGCGTGAGCCTGACCAAGGGATTTATCGCCCTTTCCACCTACGGCTATACCCGCTGGGAGGATTTTGCCCAGCGGCTCGACCGGGTGCTGGCGGCCTTCATCGAGACCTATCATCCCTCGTGGTTCACGCGCGTTGGCCTGCGGTATGTCAATGCCTTCCGCCGTGAAGCGCTGGGGCTGGACGGGATGCTCTGGAAGGAGCTCATCACCCCCGGCTTCCTCGGCCTGATGGGTGAGGAGGACGCGCAGGAGACGGCGTTTTTGAAGCACGAGCTCTCCGCCACCTTCCAGGTGCCGGGTGGGGCGAAGGCCAACGTCAAATCCGGCCCGGGCCTGCTGCGCAAGGTCAACAACCGCACCCGCGAGACGACCGAGGAAAAGGTCTTCATGCTGGACCTCGATCTGTTCATGGACAGCAAGATCGAGCTCGGGCAGGCCGTCCCGGCCCTCAACATCGTCCACGAAAACGCCGGGAGCCTGTTCCGCGCCGCCCTGACCGACACGCTCTCGGACGCCATGGAGCCGCAGAAGGCCTGAACCGGCCGCACACGAAAGGAGCAGCACAATGACTGTCATTGATCGTTTTCTGAAACTGGTCTCCTACCCCACCACCTCGGATGAGAACTCGGAGACCTGCCCCTCGACGCCGCAGCAGCGGGTGCTGGCCGAAGAACTGGTCCGGCAGATGCAGGACATGGGCATCGCCGACGCGCATGTCGACGCGGACGGCTACGTCTACGGCACGATCCCGGCCAACTGCGAAAAGGATATCCCTGTCTACGGCCTCATCGCCCACATGGATACCGCGCCGGACGCCCCGGGCGAGAACATCCGCGCCCGCGTCACCGAGCCCTATACCGGCGGCGACGTGATGCTGAACGAAGAGAAGCACATCATGCTTTCTCCGAAGGAATACCCGCAGCTGAAAAACTCTGTCGGCAAGCGCCTGATCGTCACCGACGGCACGACGCTCCTCGGCGCGGACGACAAGGCCGGCGTGGCGGAGATTTTGTCCGCGGCCGAGCTGCTGCTCACGTCCGACCGGAAGCATGGCACCGTGAAGCTTGCCTTCACGCCCGATGAGGAGATCGGCCGCGGCGCGGACCGCTTTGACGTTGCGGGTTTCGGTGCGGATTACGCCTATACCGTCGATGGCGGGGCCATCGGCGAGCTGGAATACGAGAATTTCAACGCCGCGAGCGCGAAGATCGTCATCCGCGGCAAGTCCATCCACCCCGGCTCTGCGAAGGGGCAGATGGTCAACGCCGCGCTCGTCGCCATGGAACTGCACGGGCTGCTGCCCGCGCTTGAAACGCCGTACTACACCGACGGCTACGAGGGCTTCTACCACCTGACCGATCTGCAGGGCGAGACGGAGCAGGCGGAGCTGCACTACATCATCCGCGACCACGACCGCGCGAAATTTGAAGCCCGCAAGGCCGTCATGCAGAAGGTCTGCGCCGAGATCGACCGCCGCTACGGCGCCGGGACCGTGGAACTCACGCTGCGCGACAGCTATTACAACATGAAAGAGAAGATCGCCCGTGCATGTTCCTGATCGAAAACGCGAAACAGGCCATGGAGCAGCTCGGCATCGAGCCGAAGGTCGTCCCCATCCGCGGCGGCACGGACGGCGCGCGGCTCTCGTTTGAGGGTCTGCCGTGCCCGAACCTCTGCACAGGCGGCGAAAACTTCCACGGCCGGTTCGAATATATCCCGGCCGAGGATATGGAGCGCATCACGCAGCTTCTGGCCGTGATGCTCTGGAACCTGGCAGAATAAAAGGAGAAGCAAATGGAACGGCTGCACTATCTGGAGACCGGTTCGACCGATCCGGCCTACAATCTGGCGTTTGAAGAATATGTCCTGACCCACCGCATGGACGGCGACTATCTGATCCTCTGGCAGAACGACAATACCGTCGTCGTCGGCCAGAACCAGAATACCGCCGCGGAGATCAACCGCGCCTTTGTCGAGGCCCACGGCGTGCATGTCGTGCGGCGCACGACGGGCGGCGGCGCGGTGTATCACGATCTCGGCAATCTCAACTATTCGTTCATCACCGACGAGGAGGCGGGCAGCCTGCGGCTCGAGCGCTTCACCGCGCCGGTCGTGGACGCGCTGGCCTCGCTCGGACTGCAGGCGGAGGCTTCGGGCCGCAACGACATTCTAGTCGAGGGCCGGAAGGTCTCCGGCACGGCCCAGCGCGTGTACAAGACCCGCATCCTGCACCACGGGACGCTGCTGTTCGACTCCGACCCGGACATGGTGGCGGGCGCGCTGAACGTCGACCCGGAGAAATTCCGGTCCAAGGGCCGCAAATCCGTCCGCAGCCGCATCGGCAACATCCGCTCGTTTCTGAAGCAGGATATGACGCTGCAGGACTTCTGGGCGCACCTGCGCGTGAGCCTCGGCAAGACCGACGTCGCCCCGGAGCAGCTGACCGCGGAGGAGCTGGCGCAGGTGCAGCGGCTGAAGGAGGAGAAGTACGACACCTGGGAATGGACCTACGGCAGATCTCCCCGCTACAACTACACCGGCAAGCGCCGCTGGCCGGGCGGCAATCTGGAGGTCTATGCGGAGATACACGAGGGCAAGGCCGAGCAGATCCGCTTCTACGGCGATTTCATGGCGGCCGCCAGCATGGACGCCGTGACCGCTGCGCTGACCGGCTGCCAGTTCCGCCCCGAGGCGTTCGGAAAGGTGCTGGACGGCTTTGACCTGCCCGTCTACTTTGGCGGCGTCACCAAGGATGAGATCCTGCAGACCATCTTCGATACACAGGCATAAACAGAAAAACCGAAGCAGGCTTGCCTGCTTCGGTTTTTTATGTGTTCTTACAGATGCAGCACGCGGTCGCGGATCTCCTGGGTGCGGCCCTGGTTCCAGTACTGGGTGCCGATGTAGCCGCAGGTACGGCGGGCGACGTTCATCTTGGACTGGTCGGTGTTGCCGCACTGCGGGCAGACCCAGATGAGCTTGCCGTCCTCGTCCTCCTTGATCTCGATCTCGCCGTCGTAGCCGCAGACCTGACAGTAATCGGACTTCGTGTTGAGCTCGGCGTACATGATGTGGTCATAGATGAACTTCATGACCTCCAGCACGGCGTCGAGGTTCTGCTGCATGTTCGGGACCTCGACATAGCTGATCGCGCCGCCGGGCGAGAGCGCCTGGAACTGCGACTCAAACGCCAGCTTGTCAAAGGCGTTGATATGCTCGGTCACATGGATGTGATAGGAGTTTGTGATATAGTTCTTGTCCGTGATGCCCGGGACGATGCCGAAGCGCTTCTGCAGGCACTTGGCGAATTTATATGTCGTGGACTCCAGCGGCGTACCGTAGAGGGAGAAATCGATGTCCGTCTCGGCCTTCCACTTGGCGCACGCGTCGTTGAGATGGTGCATGATATCGAGTGCGAACGGCGTCGCGGCCGGGTCGGTGTGGGACTTGCCGGTCATGTACTTGACGCACTCATAAAGCCCCGCGTAGCCGAGAGAGATGGTCGAATAGCCGCCGTAGAGCAGCTTGTCGATGGGCTCGCCCTTTTTGAGCCGGGCCAGCGCGCCGTACTGCCAGAGAATCGGCGCAGCGTCGGAGAGCGTACCCTTGAGCCGGTTGTGGCGGCACATGAGCGCGCGGTAGCACAGATCGAGCCGCTCGTCAAAAATACGCCAGAATTTATCCAGCCCGCCGCCGGAGGACAGCGCCACGTCGACCAGATTGATCGTCACGACGCCCTGGTTGAAGCGGCCGTAATACTTGGGCTTGCCCGGCTCGTAGTTGCCGGCGTTTGCCACGTTGTTCCAGCCGTTGCCGGAGCGGTCCGGCGTCAGGAAGCTGCGGCAGCCCATGCAGGTGTACACGTCGCCGTGGCCTGCGGTCTCGCCTTGGAGAGCTTCAGCTCGCGCATCTTCTTCTCGGAGATATAGTCCGGCACCATGCGCTTGGCGGTGCAGCGGGCGGCGAGCTTCGTCAGCTCCCAGTAGGGGCTGTCTTCCGTGATGTTGTCCTTCTCGAGGACGTAGATGAGCTTCGGGAAGGCGGGTGTGATCCACACGCCCTTTTCGTTCTTGACGCCCTCGATGCGCTGGCGGAGCGTTTCTTCGATGATGATGGCCAGATCCTTGCGCTCCTGCTCGTTCCGGGCCTCGCCGAGGTACATGAAGACCGTGATGAACGGCGCCTGCCCGTTGGTGGTCATGAGCGTGACGACCTGATACTGGATGGTCTGCACGCCGCGGCGGATCTCGTCGCGCAGGCGTGTCTCAACGACGTTGGTGATGGTCTCCTCCGAGGGCTGCACGCCGAAGGACTTGATCTCCTCGAGCACGGAGCGGCGGATCTTCTGCCGGGAGATGTCGACGAACGGCGCCAGGTGCGTCAGGGAAATGGACTGGCCGCCATACTGGTTCGAGGCGATCTGCGCGATGATCTGCGTGGCGATGTTGCAGGCCGTGGAGAAGCTGTGCGGCTTTTCGATGAGCGTGCCGGAGATGACCGTGCCGTTCTGCAGCATATCCTCCAGATTGACCAGATCGCAGTTGTGCATGTGCTGGGCGAAATAATCCGCGTCGTGGAAGTGGATGATGCCCTCGTTGTGCGCGTCGACGATGTCCTGCGGCAGCAGCACGCGGGCCGTCAGATCCTTGGAGACCTCGCCCGCCATATAGTCGCGCTGGACGGCGTTGACGGTCGGGTTCTTGTTGGAGTTTTCCTGCTTGACCTCCTCGTTGTTCGACTCGATCAGGGACAGGACCTTCTCGTCCGTCGTGTTGGACTTGCGCACAAGCGTGCGGGTATAGCGGTAGGTGATGTAGTTCTTGGCAACCTCAAATGCGCCGTGGGCCATGATCTGATTTTCGACCAGATCCTGAATTTCCTCGACGGACAGCGCGCGGTTCATGGACAGGCAGCTGTTTTCCACGCTCTCGGCGATGCGGCGGATCTGCATCGGCGTCATGCGCGCGTCCTCTGCGACGACGTTGTTGGCCTTGGTCACGGCTGCGATGATCTTGACGATATCGAACGTCGCCTCCGAGCCGTTTCGTTTGATGATCTTCATGCTGGTTCCTCTCTTTCTATTTGTGCGCGCGTAAAAAAACGCGCGGGGACAGGTTTTGTTGCTCCCGGTGCGGTGCAGTCATAACTATACCGGATATTGGGGCCGCTGTCAAGCATCTTGGACTATATTTTGTGGATATCGACGATAGAAAAAGCCGTGAAACACAATATCTTGTGTTTCACGGCATCTGCGTATATGAAGGATCAGATAGAAGCCCTGCAGTTACTGGTTTTCGCGGTAGCGCGCGAGGAACTGGCGCGTGCGCTCAGCCTGCGGGTTTTCGATGACGTCGTGCGCCGGGCCCTGCTCCACGATCACGCCGCCGTCCATGAAGATCACGCGGTCGGCCACGTCGCGGGCGAAGGCCATTTCATGCGTGACGATGATCATGGTCATGTGCTGCTCGGAAAGCGAGCGGATGACCTTCAGAACCTCGCCGGTCAGCTCCGGGTCGAGGGCGGAGGTCGGCTCGTCGAAGCAGAGGATGTCCGGCTGCAGCGCCAGCGCCCGCGCGATGGCCACGCGCTGCTGCTGGCCGCCGGAGAGCTGGTGCGGGTAGAGGTCCATTTTCTCCTTCAGCCCCACCTGCGTGAGCAGCTCCTCCGCATGCGCGGCGATCTGTGCGTGGATCTGCTTTTTGCGGGCCTTGTAGTCCGGCTGCTCTTTGGCCAGCAGCTCGCTGGCAAGCATGACGTTCTGCCGGGCCGTATACTGCGGGAACAGATTGAAATTCTGGAACACGAGGCCGAAATGCAGCCGCTTGCGGCGGATCTCGCTCTCTTTCTGCGTGTTGGGGTCCGCCGCGTCGAAGAGCGTCTCGCCGTTTACCGCGATCTGCCCCTCGTCGGGGACGGTCAGGAAATTGAGGCAGCGCAGCAGCGTCGTCTTGCCGCTGCCGGACGAGCCGATGATGGCGACGGTCTCGCCCTTTTCCAGTGAAAAGTCGACGCCCCGCAAAACGACGGTATGCGCGTCAAAGCTTTTTTTGAGATTTCTGACTTCCAGAACTGACATGCCGCCGCCTCCTTACGCCTTGAAATAGTCGAGTTTCTTTTCCAGCTTGCCGAGCGCCAGCGTCAGAAGACCGGAGAAGATCAGATAATAAATGCCCGTGAAGAACAGCGGCCAGATCGCGCCGGAGATGCCCTGCGAGCCCTTCAGGAATGCCTGACCGGCCCAGATGATCTCCTGCAGGGCGATGATGCGGGACAGGGACGTGTCCTTGACCAGCGTGATGATCTCGTTGGACATGGGCGGCACGATGCGCTTGACCATCTGCAGAAGCGTGACCTTGAAGAAGATCTGCCGGTTCGTCATGCCGAGCACCTGCCCGGCCTCCTGCTGGCCCTTGGGGACGCCCTGGATGCCGCCGCGGAAGATCTCGGAGAAATAGCACGCGTAGTTGAAGATGAACGCGATCGACGACGCGAGGAAGCGCCCGGCTTCGCCGCCGCCCCAGATGTTCTTGCCCAGCACAAGGCCGGGGAAATAATAAAACACCAGCAGCTGCAGCATCAGCGGCGTGCCGCGCACGACCCAGATGACGAAACGCACGATCAGGCGGATGGGCCGGAAGTCGACCGCGAACCATAGCTGCGTCTTCTGCCACCAGGTGAGCTTGCCGTCCTTGGGGAGATTTTTCAGATACGGGCGCAGAAAGCCCAGCGGCGACCAGCGGCTCATGGAGCCGAAGGAAATGATCAGGCCCAGCGGGATCGCGCCGATGAGCGTCACGAAAAACAGCTTGAGCGTCTGCAAAAAGCCCACATTCAGGGCCTGAAATACAATAGGGAACTGCTCGGAGAAGGTTGTCATGTGGTTGTCCTGCCTTTTCTCGTTTGTTCAGGAGCGCACGGTTTCCCCGGCGGGGCATCCACCGGGGAAACCATGGACTATCTTATCGGAAATCGCGCGCTGTGTCAATCACTTCTGCTCGATGATGGCAGCCTGCACGCCGTAGGTCTCGGCGATCTGCATCATGGAGCCGTCGGCATAGCTTGCTTTGAAGAAATCGTTCAGCTTCTGGACGAGGTCGGAACCCTTGCGGAAGCCGACGCCGTATTCCTCGGAGTTCAGGCCGCAGGTGTAGGTGAGGTTCGCGTAGCCCGTGCCTTCGCCGACCATGGCGGCAGCCATGAGGGAGTCGATGACGGCGGCGTCAGACGTCCCGGCGGCGACCTCCATCAGCGCGTCGGACTGGGCCTTGACGGGGGTGACGGTATAGCCAAGCGCAGTCAGCTCGGCCTCACCGGCGGAGCCGGCTTCGGCGGCGAAGGTCAGATCCTTGACGGATTCGACGGTCTGATAGTCGGCGGCCTTATCAGCCGGGACGATCACGACCTGCGCGTTGTTGCAGTAGGCGTTGGAGCACGCCATGGCGCTTGTGACCTCGGACGTGAGCGTCATGCCGTTCCAGACGCAGTCGATGGTCTTGCTGTCGAGCTCCAGAACCTTGTTGTCCCAGACGATCTCGACGAATTCGGCGGTGACGCCGAGGGACTCTGCGAAGGCCTTGGCCATGTCGGCGTCGAAGCCGATCCAGCTGCCGTCGGCGTCCTTGTAGTCCATCGGCTCAAAGTCGGTGATGCCGATGACGAGCGTGCCCTTGTCCTGGATGTAGGCGAGGTCGGAATCGGCGGCTGCGGCGGTCTTGGATGCACAGGCGGCCATGGAAAGTACCATCATGGCTGCGAGCAGCAGAGCGATCATCTTTTTCATTTCTTGTTCCTCCTGAAGTTGTTCCGTGTGGGTGCTTGTTTATCGTGCTAATAATTTACCATGCTGATGCGCTAATGTAAAGAAGTAATAATGCAAAAAGAAAAGCCGTTTCCCGGCCATGGAATTGTGGATTTTCGACAAGAAAAGGGGGCGCCGCTCAATTCTGAGTACTTCCGGCGATGCACACCCCTTGGCTCCCCTTCCAGGGGAGCTGTCAGCCGCAGGCTGACTGAGAGGTTGTTGCAGATTTGCGACTGCTGACGCCTCCGGCGGCCCTATCTTTTCCGTCTTGCCGGAAAAGATAGGGGAGAAAAGGGCGCTAGGTTACGTTTGGTGCTTCCTGCATCTGAATATAGGTGGGAACCAATGTTTTGGTTGTCTTTCCACTCGGAAGTCACCTCACGGGCGTCTTAGTACGCGCCGCCTGATACGGGGGTATCGAGTTTGCAGCTGGTTGCCTCAGAACGACTGCCGTAAATAGAAGGTGCAGTCTGAATTTGTCAAGCTGCACCTTTTTGCGGGAAAATTTTATTGATTTGCACGCAGCAAAGGCTCCCCCTTGTCAAGGGGAGCTGGCGCGCAGCGCCTGAGGGGTTAAGCCCCGCCGCAGCGGATGGCTTCCCCTATGAGGGGAAGCTGTCGCCGGAGGCGACTGATGAGGTGGACAACGCTGTGTAGACGAAACTGCCCCACCTCATCCGTCACGGCTTCGCCGTGCCACCTTCCCCTCATAGGGGAAGGCTTTAGACGCCCTGCCTCAGATATCGAATACCCCGATCATGACGATGCCGATGACGACCAGGGCGATCATGGCGTAGTGCTTCCAGGAGAGCTTTTCCTTCAGGAAGATCCGGCTCCAGAGGACGGATGCCACGCAGTAGGCCGAGATGATCGGCGCCGAGAGCGCGACGTGCGCCTCGTCGGCCAGCGCGTAGATGTAGGCGAACTGGCCCGCCGTCTCAAACAGGGCGCCGGCGTACTTCGGCGCTTCGGCCTTGAAGACGAGCTTGTCCTTCTTGATGATGACGACGTAGATGAAGCAGATCACGGCCGCGGCCAGGAACGTCAGCTCATACGCGCAGTTGGCCGAATCCTCATTGAGCGTGCGCAGGACGAGAGAATCGGCGAACGTGCCCGCCGCGTCCAGCAGGCAGTAGGCCACCGGCAGACACAGCGCCAGCCAGGATGCGTATTTGTAGTTGGAGCACTCCTGCCGCTTTTTGCGCAGCTCGTCGTCCTCCCTCGACTCGACAATGCCGAGGCCGACCACGCCGATGCACACCAGCGCCACCGCGCCGATGACCATCCAGCGCATCGCGCCCGTGATCGACTCGTCCAGCGTGCCGGTGATGAGGCACAGGACTGCCACGAGCGCGCCGGAGGAATTGCAGATCGGCGACGAGATCGAAAGCTCAATGTACCGCAGGCCCACATAGCCCAGCGTCATCGAGCCGATGTACAGCAGCGACACCGGCAGATACGTCCACATCACGTGCCACGTGACGACCGCGCCGCCCACGAAGATCTCATACGCCGCGTGGATGCCCATCACGACGCCGACGGCGATGACCATCTTGAGGGGATTATACTTGTCCCGCCCGTCGCGGCAGCCGATCTTGGAAAATAAGTCCGAACCGCTCCAGCAAAGGAGCGCGATGATTGCAAGCCAAAACCACATAGATCTATTCCCGGCGCACACCGCCGGGTCCTTCCTTTCTGAAAATGTTGTATCTTACAGGAAACCTGTCATTCCGGCAGCTTTGCCAGACCGGCGTCCACGAGCTTCTGCAGGCTCATGAGGATGCCGAGCTTGGCGTGGTACCAGGTCAGACCGCCCTGGAAATAGACGGCGTAGGGCTCGCGGATGGGCCCGTCGGCAGAAAGCTCGATCGACGAGCCCTGCACGAACGCGCCCGCCGCCATGACGACCTCGGCGTCATAGCCCGGCATGGCCCAGGGCACCGGCGTCACGTAGCTGTCGACCGGCGCGGCCGCCTGGATGCCGCGGCAGAAGGCCAGCATCCCCTCCGCCGAGCCGAGCTCGACGGCCTGGATGATGTCGTGGCGGGATTCCTTCCCGTCCGGCACGACGCGGAAGCCCAGCCGCTCGTACACGTTCGCCGCGAAGATCGCGCCCTTGAGCGCGCCCGAGACCACGTTCGGCGCGAGGAAGAAGCCCTCGTACAGGCTCGGGAGCAGACCCAGATTCGCGCCGACCTCCTGCCCGAGGCCGGGCGCGGAGAGCCGGTAGGCGCAGCGCTCGACGCATGCCGCCGTGCCGCAGATATACCCGCCGATCGGGGCCAGACCGCCGCCCGGGTTCTTGATGAGGCTGCCGACGATCATATCCGCCCCGACGTTCGACGGCTCGATGCGCTCGACGAACTCGCCGTAGCAGTTGTCGACCATGCAGATGACGTCGGGCTTGCACTGCTTGCAGAACGCGATCAGCTCGCCGATCTGCTGCACGGAGAACGACGGTCTTGTTGCGTAGCCCTTCGAGCGCTGGATGGTGACGAGCTTCGTTTTTTCCGTGATCGCGGCCCGGATGCCGTCAAAATCGAAGGTGCCGTCCGCCAGCAGATCGACCTGCCGGTAGCTGACGCCGTATTCCATCAGCGAGCACTTCGACGGCCGGATGCCGATGACCTCCTCGAGCGTGTCATACGGCGCGCCGTTCGGGCTCAGCAGCTCGTCGCCCGGCAGCAGATTCGCGCCCAGCGCGACGGCCAGCGCGTGCGTGCCGCAGGTGATCTGCGGGCGGACGAGGGCGGCCTCGGTGCCGAAGCAGTCGGCGTAGACCTTCTCGAGCACCTCGCGGCCCATATCGTCGTAGCCGTAGCCCGTCGTCGCGGCAAAGCAGCCCGCGGAGAGCTTGTTTTTCTGCATGGCGGCGAGGACCTTCGTCTGGTTGTATTCCGCCGTCTGGTCGAGCGCCTCGAAGCGGGGCTTCAGCTCCGCCAGAATTTTTTCGCCGTATTCATAGACCGCACGGCTCACGCCGAGCGACTCATACATCGTTGTCAGTTCCATCTCTATTTCTCCATCTTCCCGAAAATTTCGTTTGCCGCGTCGCGCAGCACATCCGGCTTGGTGACGATGATGCCGGTCTCCTCGTCGCCGAGGATGAGCAGCGTATCACCCGGCTGCACGCCGAAGATCTGCCGCGCCTCCTTGGGGATGACGATCTGCCCCTTTTCGCCGACCCGGGCCGTGCCGAAAATATGCCGCTTCGCCTTGCCCAGAATGTGTTTCCCGCCTGCCATAGCCGGCCTCCTAACAATGGGTAATTTTCATACTTGTATAACTTACAGCCCGCATGCCGCTTTGTCAAGCCTTTTTGCCCGCGGACAGAAAAAAGCGCCGCCCAGCGGGCAGCGCTTTTCAAAATTCCAATCAGACCATCCGGCAGCAGGACTCGCAGTCTTCCTTTTTGGGGAATTTGCTGTGGTCGTAGGCAATGTGGTTCTTGTCGTAATAGTCCTGGATCGCGGACTTGACGGCTTCCTCCGCCAGCACGGAGCAGTGGAGCTTGTGCGCGGGCAGACCGCCGAGGGCGTCGACGACCTCCTGATTGGTCAGCGCCAGCGCGTCTTCGAGCGTGCGGCCCTTGATCATCTCGGTGGCGATGGAGCTCGATGCGATCGCGCTGCTGCAGCCGAAGGTCTCAAATTTGACGTCTTCGATCCTGTTGTCCTTGATCTTCAGGTACATCTTCATGATGTCGCCGCACTTGGCGTTGCCGACCTCGCCGACGCCGTCCGCGTCCGCGATCTCGCCGACATTGCGCGGGTGCATGAAATGATCCATGACGGTTTGGGTATAAAGTGCCATATCGAACGCCTCCTTACAGCGTGAACTGCCGCTTGCCGCTCATAAGATCCTTCCACACCGGGGACATATCCCGCAGGTAGGAAACGATCGGCGGAAGCTCAGCCAGAATATAGTCAATCTCTTCTTCGGTGTTGTCTTCGCAGATGGTCAGGCGCAGCGAGCCGTGCGCGACCTCATGCGGCCGTCCGATGGCCAGCAGCACGTGACTGGGGTCGAGCGAGCCGGACGTGCAGGCCGAGCCGGAGGACGCGCTGATGCCCTTCGCGTCGAGCAGCAGCAGCAGGCTCTCGCCCTCGATGCCCTCAAAGCAGAAGTTCACGTTGCCGGGCAGGCGCGGGCTTCTCGCGCCGTTGAGCGCGCAGTGCGGGATCTTTGCGATGCCGTCGATGAGCCTGTCGCGCAGGGCGGTGACCTTCTTCGTGTTCTCGTCCATGTTGGCGCAGGCCTCTTTCAGGGCTGCAGCCATCGCCGCGATGCCGGGGACGTTTTCCGTGCCGCCGCGCTTGCCGCGCTCCTGCGCGCCGCCCTCGATGAGGTTCGTGAGGATGATGCCGCGGCGGGCATAGAGCATGCCGACGCCCTTCGGCCCGTGGAACTTATGGGCGGAGAGGCTCAGCATGTCGATGTTCATCTCATTGACGTCGATCTTCACGTGGCCCGCCGCCTGGACGGCGTCGGTGTGGAACAGAACGCCCTTTTCCTTGCAGACCGCGCCGATCTCCCGGATGGGCTGGATGGTGCCGATCTCGTTGTTGGCGAACATGATGGTCACGAGGCAGGTGTCGTCGCGGATGGCGTCGGCGACCTGCTGCGCGGTGACGAGCCCGTCCGCGTGCACGTCGAGCAGCGTCACCTCAAAGCCCTGCTTTTCCAGGCGCTTGAGGGTGTGCAGCACGGCGTGGTGCTCGAACGCGGTGGAAATGATGTGCTTTTTGCCCTTGCGCGCGCCGATGTAGGCCGCGGAGGTGATGGCCTGGTTGTCCGCCTCGCTGCCGCCGGAGGTAAAGTAGATCTCGCGCGGCTGGGCTCCAAAGCAGGCGGCCATATCGGCCCGGGCCGTCTCGAGCACTTCCTTGGCCTCCTGGCCGATGGTATAGAGGCTCGACGGGTTGCCGAAGGTACGATTCAAATGGTAGGTCATCGTGTCGATGGCCGTCTGGTGCATTCTGGTGGTCGCTGCGTTGTCCGCATAAACGTGCATCAAAAATCAGCTCCTTTGCATGGGGTACTTATTTTCTGACACGAGAATAGCATATATTCCCCATAAAGTCAATAGGTTTATAGGCTGGAGAACTTCAGAAAAACTTAAGCATTTTTTCCGCCCGCCTTCCTTGCGTTTTGGTCTGCTTTTGTGTATGATGGGTACACTTTTACAGGAACGACTATAATGCCCGGAGGTACGGCAATGGCGAATATTCTGGATTATCTGGACTGGCGCGGCGATCTGCAGATCAGTGAGCGCGGCTTCAACGAGGTGGACAATCTGCTGCTGGCGGAGCTGTGCTATCTGGATTTCGGCGGCATCGTCCCGCCCGGCTTTGACGCGCCGGTCCCTCTGCAGGAGGCCATGCGGCGCTATGACGTGCTGCGGGAGCATGAGAGCATGGGCGTGCTCGTGCCGGACCAGATCCCGGAGCTTGGCCGCCGCATGGCGGCGAGCGCCCGCTTCTCCGGGCTGCTGCTCTGCGGCTATGAAAATAAGATCGACGACGAGACGCAGACGCAGTTCTCTGCCCTCACGCTCCTGCTGCCGGACGGGACGGCCTATGTCGCCTTCCGCGGTACCGACGATACCATCGTCGGCTGGAAGGAGGACTTCAATCTCGCCTTCCTCCCGGTCGTCCCCGCGCAGCGGATGGCTGTGCAGTATCTGCAGGCCGCGGCGGCGGTCTTCTCGGAGCGGCCGCTGCGCGTGGGCGGGCACTCGAAGGGCGGCAATCTCGCGGTCTACAGCGCGGTTTTCTGCTCCGAAGCCGTGCAGAACCAGCTCATGCAGGTCTACAACAACGACGGCCCCGGCTTCCGCACCTCGCTCCTGCCCCTGCCGGAGCACAAGCGCGTGGCGGGGCGGATCGTCACGATCATCCCGGAATCGTCCGTCGTCGGGATCCTGCTGGAGCATGAGGAACGGTGCGAGGTCGTGCGCAGCACGCAGATCGGCCTCATGCAGCACGACGGCTTCTCCTGGCAGGTGCGCGGCGAGCGCTTTGAACACCTGCCGGACCGGACTGAGGGCGGCAAGCTCGTCGACGAGACGCTGCGCGCGTTCATCGTCTCGCTCTCGGATGAGCAGCGCGTGGCCTTCATCGATGCCCTGTTCGACATCCTGACCTGTACCGACGCCGATACCTGACCGACCTCAAGGAGGGCGGCCTGCGGACCGCGGCGGCCATGGTCAGGAAATACCGCACGCTCGACAAGGACACGCGGCAGGCGCTGGGCAGCACGCTGCGCCTGTTCATGAAGGCCGGAGCGAAGGCCGCCGCGTCCGAGCTCAACCCCGTGCAGCTCCTGCTGCGCCATCTGCCGCTGCAGAAGCTCGCCGAGGGTCTCGAGAGCCAGGAACCGGCGGACGCACCGGCGAAATAAGAACGCAAAAAATGCCTCTGCACGGATGTGCAGAGGCATTTTTTCGGAAGAAATTAAGCCTTGCCGGCGCAGCCGAGGACGTCGACCAGCTTGTGGCGGACGAGCTCCTTGATGTTGGCGCGGGCGGGCTTGAGATACTCGCGCGGGTCGAACTTGTCGGGATGCTCGTTGAAGAACTGACGGATGGTGCCGGTCATGGCCAGACGCAGGTCGGAGTCGATGTTGATCTTACAGACGGAGAGCTTGCAGCCTCACGCAGCTGATCCTCGGGAACGCCGATGGCGTTGGGCATCTTGCCGCCGTTGTCGTTGATCATCTTGACATAGTCCTGCGGGACGGAGGACGAGCCGTGCAGCACGATCGGGAAGCCGGGCAGACGCTTGGAGACTTCCTTCAGAACGTCGAAGCGCAGGGGAGGCGGAACGAGGATGCCCTGCTCGTTGCGGGTGCACTGCTCGGGCTTGAACTTGTATGCGCCGTGGCTGGTGCCGATGGCGATGGCCAGAGAGTCGCAGCCGGTCTTGGAGACGAACTCCTCGACCTCTTCGGGACGGGTGTAGGAAGCCTCGTGTGCGGCGACCTTCACTTCGTCCTCGATGCCGGCCAGCGTGCCGAGCTCGGCTTCGACGACGACACCGTGGTCATGTGCGTACTCAACGACCTTCTTGGTGATCTCGATGTTCTCTGCGAACGGCTTGGAGGAAGCGTCGATCATAACGGAGGTAAAGCCGCCGTCGATGCAGGCCTTGCAGGTCTCAAAGTCGGGGCCGTGGTCCAGATGCAGAACGATGGGGATATCGGGGCAGCAAATGACGGCCGCCTCGACCAGCTTGACCAGATAGTTGTGGTTCGCGTAGGCGCGGGCACCCTTGGAAACCTGGAGGATAACGGGAGCGTGCTCTTCCTGGCAGGCCTCAGTGATGCCCTGAACGATTTCCATGTTGTTGACGTTGAAAGCGCCGATGGCGTAGCCGCCGTCATAAGCTTTCTTGAACATTTCGGTAGAAGTAACCAGAGGCATAATGACATCTCCTTATTTTATTCATATTCCACGAAGAATTCTAGCAAATTTCAGTTATTTTTGCAATAGACGAATTTACAATTTCCGCGGGATGTGATATATTTTGTTTTGTTCAACATATTCTAATACGCATATGGAGGTAATTTATTATGTCTGAAGCTTTGAAGGGCGCTCTGATCATCGGCCAGTCCGGCGGACCGTCCTCTGTCATCAACTCCAGCGCCTACGGCTGCATCCGCACTGCGCTCGACGCCGACTGCATCACAAAGGTCTACGGCGCATACCACGGCATCAAGGGCGTTCTGAACGACGAGCTGCTGTGCATGGACGAAGAAGACCGTGCCGAGCTTGACCGCCTGCCCTACACGCCGTCCTCCGCGCTCGGCTCCTGCCGCTATAAGATCAAGGACCCGGACGAAGACGATACCGATTACAAGCGCATTCTTGAGATCTTCAAGAAGTACGATGTCCGCTATTTCTGCTACAACGGCGGCAACGACTCCATGGACACCTGCAACAAGATCTCCAAGTATATGAAGAAGGTTGGCTACGAGTGCCGCGTCATGGGCATCCCCAAGACCATCGACAATGACCTGTTCGGCACCGACCACTGCCCCGGCTACGCTTCCGCCGCCAAGTATATCGCCACGTCCATCATGGAAGTCTCCCGCGACGCGCACGTCTATGACACCGGCATGATCACCATCATCGAGTGCATGGGCCGTCACGCAGGCTGGCTGACCGCCGCTGCCGCGCTGCCAACGAGGCAGAGCCCTGCTGCGACTTCATCTACCTGCCCGAGGTCGATTTCGACATGGACAAGTTTGTCGCCGACGTCTCCAAGCGCTATGAGGAGAAGAAGAACTGCATCGTCGCCGTCTCCGAGGGCGTGCACTATGCCGACGGCCGCTTCGTCTCCGAGGCGAAGACCGCCGCGACCGACGGCTTCGGCCATGCCCAGCTGGGCGGTCTGGCTGCGACGCTGGCCGGCATCATGAAAGAGCGCACCGGCGCGAAGGTCCGCGGCATCGAGCTCAGCCTGCTGCAGCGCTGCGCCGCGCACTGCGCCTCCGGCACCGACATTGAAGAAGCGTTCATGTCCGGCAAGACTGCTGTCGAGCAGATGGTCGCCGGTCAGACCGACAAGATGGTCGGCTTCGAGTGCGACCGCACGAACGGCTACACCTGCAAGGCCAAGCTGTTTGACCTCTCCGACGTTGCCAACTTCGAGAAGAAGTTCCCGGCCGAGTGGATCACCCCGGAGGGCAACAACGTGACCGAAGACTTCGTCAAGTACGCCATGCCGCTCATCCAGGGCGAGACGAAGCTCGAGAAGGTCGACGGTCTGCCCCGCTTCGCAAGACTGAAGAAGGTCTTCGCAAAGTAAGCACCCCGCAAACCCGAAAATCAAAAAGCGCCCGGACGACTGTCCGGGCGCTTTTTTTTGCGGAAAAATGGGGATTACTGCATCTTCTGCTCCAGTGCGGCCAGGCGCAGGCTGGTGCAGAAGATCTCCATCGCCTGCTCCAGCTCCTCGACCGGGGGCAGGGGAGACGGGGCGATGCGGATGTTGGAATCCTGCGGGTCGCGGCCGTAGGGGAACGTCGCGCCCGCGCCGGTCATGACGACGCCCGCTTCCTTGCACAGCGCCAGCGTGCGCTTGGCAAGGCCCGGCGCCGTGTTGACCGAGACGAAATAGCCGCCCTTCGGCCGCTGCCAGGAGGCGATGCCGAGCGGCGCGATCTCGGTGTCGAGATGGCGCAGGACGCACTGGAACTTCGGGTTCAGGATGGCCGCATGCTTTTTCATGAGCTCGAGCGTGTGGGCCTTGTCCTTGAGAAAGCGCACATGGCGCAGAGAGTTGACCTTGTCATAGGAAATGGTCTGGATGCCGATGAGCTTCTGCAGATACGCCTGATTGGCCTCGCTCGTGGCCATGACGGAGAAGCCCGCGCCGGGGAGCGTGACCTTCGACGTGGAGGCAAATTCATAGACCATATCGGGATTGCCCGCCTCTCGGCAGAGCGTCAGGATGTCCCGGAAGGGGACGAACTCGCCGTCAAACTCGTGAATGCAGTAGGCGTTGTCCCACATGAGGGCAAAATCGGGCGCGGCGGGCTTCAATGCCGCGATGCGCGCGATCGTCTCGTCAGAATAGACGATGCCGTCGGGGTTCGAATACTTCGGCACGCACCACATGCCCTTGACCGCCGGGTCCTTGACCGCTTCTTCGACCTTGTCCATGTCGGGGCCGGTGGGGGTCATGGGAATTGTAATGAGTTCAAAGCCGAACGACTCGGTGATTTTAAAATGGCGGTCATAGCCGGGGGCCGGGCAGAGCCACTTGACGGTATCCAGCTTGCACCACGGCTTTTCCGAGCGTGCAAGGCCGTGCGTATAGCCCTTGCTGACCAGATCGTACATGAGCGTCAGCGACGCGTTGCCGCCGATGAAGCACTCCTCCGGCTTGCAGCCGAGCACGTCCGCCCAGTATTCCTTCGCTTCTTGAGGCCGGAAAGCTCGCCGTAGTTGCGGGCGTCGACGCCGTCGGAGATGCAGTCTTCCGGGGTCTTCAGAATGCTCAGAATATCGGAGACGAGATCCAGCTGTTCCTTGCCGGGCTTGCCGCGGGCCATATTCAGCTTCAGATGCTTGGCCTGCAGCGCGTCGAACTGCGCTTTGACTGCTGCGTATTCCTCATGCGCCTGGGCGGGGGTCAGATCCTGGTATGCAATACTCATTCCGGTAAAGATCCTTTCTTTCTTCATACTTTGCAGCGCGGCTGCCTGTTAATTTCAGTATATCGCGTCCGGGCGGGAAAAGCAAGGGCAACACCGCACAATTCGGCAAGCAGATTCGGCGAGAGATTTTTTGTCAAGTCAAGGTTTGAAAAGTGAAGAAATACTGTATGTATTTCTCGCTTTTCAAACCGCAGAATTGGCGAAAAAGATCCGTCGAAGCGCGAAGACGCAATTGTGCGGTGCTGCCCAGGAAGAAAGCCGGAGGATGAAGGTCATTCCGGCTGGAAAAGCGTGAAGTCGCTGCGCTCGGCGCGCAGCAGCCCCTCACGCTGCATCTTGGAGAGCTCGGCAGACATCGCGCTGCGGTTGACCGACAGGAAGTCCGCCAGCTGCTGGCGGTCGAACGGGATGCGGAAGCTGGCGCTGCCGGCCCGGCGCGCCTGCGCAGAGAGATAGGCCAGCAGCTTTTCGCGCGTCGAGCGCTGCGAGAGATACCCGGCCTTCTCGTTCAGCTGCATGTTTTTCTCCGCCAGCACGCGGATGAGATTCTGTGACAGCGTCCGGTGCTGCGTGCAGCCCTTTTCGCACGGGGAAAAGACCGCGCGGGTATCGAGATACAAAACGCGCCCGTCCGTTTTGCACAGCACGCTCACCGGCGCGCGCGCCTGCACGCAGGCGAAGGCCTCGGCGAACAGCTCGCCGGGCCCGGCCGCGGCCAGCAGATTGCGGTTGCCCCAGAAATCCTCCTGCAGCAGCTCGACCTCGCCCGCCAGCACGACCCCGGCGAAGCGGACCTCGTCGCCCGCGCGCAGCAGAAACTGCCCGCGGCGAAAGCCCGCCTGCCGCGCAGACAGGCAGGGGAGAATGGCTGCGATCTCGTCCTGCGTCAGCCCCGCAAACAGCGAGCACGCGGAAAGTGCCGGAAAAACCTCCATAAGTTTCAGCTCCTTTGTTGGAAAAACAACATACTATTTTCTGATAGTATCCTATACTGAGACCAGAAAGTCAAGGAGGTGCGCAGAATGATCATGGACGGCTGTCAGGGCAAGCCGCGGACCCCGACGATCGAGGACCGCATCTGCCCGAATTGCGGCAATCCCATTGAGATTTTTTCCACGGACACCGAGGTCGCCTGCGACAAGTGCGGCTTCGTCGTCTACAACGACAAGCTCAGCTGCGTGCAGTGGTGCAAATACGCCAAACAGTGCGTGGGCGAGGAGACCTATGAAAAGCTGATGATCATTGCCCGCCGCAATCAGGAAAAGGCGGACGCCGAGCGTCGGGCAAGACTGGAAGCCAAACGCGAACAGGAGGGCAGCACATGAAACGGACTATCATCACCATCGACGAAGCCGCCTGCACGGGCTGCGGCCTGTGCGCCGAGGCGTGCCATGAGGGCGCGATCGCCATCGTGGACGGGAAGGCGAAGCTGATCCGCGACGATTACTGCGACGGGCTGGGCAACTGCCTGCCGGTCTGTCCGGTGGACGCGATCCATGTTATCGAGCGCGAGGCCGCGGCCTATGACGAGGCTGCCGTGAAGCGCGCAAAGCTCGAAAAGCTGACGGCCGAGGCGGTAAAAAACGTGCAGGCGGCCAAAAAGCCGGACGTGCCCGCCCCGGACAAGCTGGCCTGCGGCTGCCCCGGCACGCAGGTGCGCGCCATGCACCATCCGGCCGCCGCGGCGCAGCCCGCGCCCGGGCAGCTGCAGAACTGGCCGGTCCAGCTGCGGCTCGTGCCGGTCCGCGCGCCGTATTTTGACGGCTGCGATCTGCTCATCGCCGCCGACTGCACGGCCTACGCCTATGGAAGCTTCCACGCGGACTTTATCCGCGGCCGCGTGACGCTCATCGGCTGCCCGAAGCTGGACACCGCGGACTACGAGGAGAAGCTGACCGCGATCCTCACGGAGAACGACGTGCGCAGCGTGATGCTCACGCGCATGGAGGTCCCGTGCTGCGGCGGACTGGAATACGCCGCCCGCCAGGCGATCGCGCACAGCGGCAGGGCCCTTCCCCTGCGCGTCGTGACGATCAGCGCGGAAGGCCGGATCCTGCAGGAGCAGACAACATAAGCACTGTCAGGCAGACAACGCAGACCGGGACCCCGGCGCGGCCAACGTTGGCCGCGCCGGGGTTTACTTATTTCGAAGTGAATTCTGATTATTTATTTTTACATTTATCAAATCAGACTTGACATTCCGATGAGAGCATGATGGAATCGCAGACACAGAGGAGGTGTGCGTATGACGCGCGAAACCATAGCAAAAATCGTAAAAGCAAGCGGCGTTTCGGCCGGAGAGCTGATTTTGAGCCACTTCTGGGGCGAAAATGCCGACAAGACCGTCGCCGATCAGTTTGCCGCCGCCGTCGCCGCGCTGGGCGCCTCGCCGGTCGTTTTGCAGCAGGCGCGGTCCGTCAACCGGGAGATCTTTGCGGGCGCGAAGGAGAGCTGCTTTGATGAGCGGTACTTTGGCCTGTTTTCGAAGTTCGACGCGGGCCTGGACGTATTCGCCTGCCAGCCGATCGTGCTCGGATACGAGCTGGAGGATGCACAGATGGACCTGTGCGGATACACGCTGCTGGACGAGAAAATGGCGGGGACATTTCATATTGCCGTCGGCGCGAATACGATGTTCGGCGGCGAAAACCGGGCGACGGACCATGGCGACTTCGTCGGCCGCGGAGAAGTGGAGGTGCTGGCACGAGACACGACGGGCTACTGGCGCGTCAAACCGGAAAAAAACCCCTGCCCGGTGCGCTCACCGGGCAGGGGCTCGTTATAGCAGCGGGATCACCGCGTCCGCAAACGGCTGGGTCAAAAACTCTACACACCATTCCACGTCATCCTGCACCGGTTCAAAGTGCAGGGCGGAGCAGACACCGCGGCTGCCCTCCGGCCCGGAACCGGCCACGAACGCGGTCGGCCCGTCCGCACCGCCGATGATGCCGATGCAGGCGGCGCTGCTCTGCGCCTCCGGCGCATGGGCATCCGTGCATGGGCCGATCTCCAGCGGCTGGTCGCCCACATCGCAGTCACAGATCCGGATGTCCTCGCTTGGCGCGGGGGAGAGCGTGTAGCGCATGGCGGTGAAATGCGTCGGGTAAAATGCGGTGAGCAGCCCGCGCGGAAGCGTTTCCTGTGCCAGCTCCTGCACCTGCAGCGTATAGTCCGTCCCGCTGACCGGGTGGCGGAAGGTGAACGAATCGCCGGGCGCATGGACCTTGAAGTGCGGGCCGGGCACGCGGCACGGCCGCTGCCGCATCGTGAGCGTCAGAGTCCGGATCTTCGGGCGGCGCTTGCCCGCCCACAAAAAGGAGAACCGGCAGAGCATCCACCCACAGGCGGCGGCCAGCCCGTAATGGCGGAGCGTCCGCTCCGCCTCCGGCGAACGGAAGCTTCCCGGCAGGCAGGGGTTATAACACACCGTGCAGCCGTGCGAGAGCTGCAGCGGCTGGCCGTTCAGCGTGAGCTGCGGGTCGGGCCGCATGCCGAGCGGGTTGTCAAGATCGATCTGCAGCTGCTGCTCCAGCGTAAAATTGTCGCGCGAGTCGTTTTCCGGGCTCAGATCCCACGTTTTCAGGAACCTGCGGATCTCGTCCGCCTCTGCGCGCATGCAGACGTCCACGACCAGCCCCTTGCCGCAGGCATACGCCGCGGGGACGACCCAATGGCGCCCCGCCCAGTCAAACTGCGTTTCCAGCCGGAGCTCGGTCCCGGCCCGGCCGTTTCCCCGTCCGCCCCAGAAGCCGCCGCCAAAGAAGACCTTCCAGTCCGGCTCCGCTGGTTCTGCCGCCGGACATCCGGTGACATTGTAATATTCCTCTGTGTACTTGATGCTGCCGGGGTCAAAGGATGCCTGCAGCTCCCGGAGATAGGCCCACGGGTGTTCCATCGGGGTGAGACCCAGCTGCGCGGCGACGGCAGCCAGACATGCTTCCTGCTCCGCTGTGGGGGGATTTTCCCGCAAAAAAGCGTCAAACTGCGCTTCTCCCCACATCCACGCCTGCTCCAGCGCCGCCGCGTCGCCGCAGGCGAGCAGCAGCCGCAAAAAGTCCGCGAAATCCCTGGCCAGCGGGTGCACGCAGTCCGGCGCCGCGTTCATCGGGCTCACGGCGAAGACCATACCGCCGAAGCCGCGGATGAAGCAGTAGTGAATGCCATCGACGCCCGCCCAGCCGAAGATGGCCGCGCCCTTCGGCGTGCAGAAATACGGCAGGTTTTCCTCCCGCCGCTCCACGCCCAACGGGGCGAGGTCCAGGCCGCTGCGCAGGAACTTCTGAAATGTCCGATCCATAAAAACCTCACAAATGCTTTATGCCTATCCTATCATACCGATGAAAACAGTGCAAGGATCGCCGCAGCAGGGAGTCTGCTGCGGCGATCAGGCGTTTGCTTACTTGTTCGGGACGATCACGGCGAGGAAGCGGGTGGGGGCGGCGGTGTGGTTGCGGATGGAGTGGGTATGGCCGTCGGCGCAGAATTCCGCGTCGCCGACGTGCAGCTCGCGCGCCTGCCCGTCTTCGGTGACGGTGGCCGCACCCTCGAGAATGACGTAGGCTTCGCCGTTCGTCTCGTGCGGATGCACGCCGACGGACTCGCCGGGCTGCAGGGTGATGACGGCCATCATCTCCGCGCGGCCGCCGAGCTGCTCGGCCGAGAACAGGTAACGGAAGCTGGGGCTTCCTTCGCCGCCGCGGATGTTGTGCTTGACGGCGGTCTGCATTTCGTCTTTCATCTGAAACATTGCGAAAACCTCCTGTTATTTGTGGTATTTGCTGCCCGCCTGGATGGCCTCGGCGCGGTAGAGCTGCTCGAGCGCCATGACGCGGGCGAGATGGTGCGGAAAGGTCATCTTGCTCATAGACAGCTGCAGGTCGGCAAGCGCCTTGATCTCCGGCGCGATGCCGAACGACGAGCCGATGAGAAAGCACGCGCCCGACCGGCCGCCGAGCTTGGCCTGCCGCAGCGTATCTGCCAGCTGCTCAGAGGACAGCAGCTTCCCCTCCGGCGTCAGGACGCAGAAAAAGCAGCCCTTCGGAAGCTTCGCGCGGATGAGTTCCGCCTCCTTTTGCAGGCCCTGTGCGATCTGCGCGTCGTTCGGGTCCTCCGGCAGACGGCACTCCGGCAGCTCGATGAGCTGGAAGTCGCAATAGGCCTTCAGTCGCTTGGCGTATTCGGCCGCCGCCTCGGTATAGAATTTCTCCTTGAGCTTGCCCATGCAGATGAGCGTGATGGAAAACATAAAAACCTCCGCGTATTCAAAAAACCTGCCCATACGGACAGGTTTTTTGCTTGAAACCTCAGTCTGCTACGTAGGGCAGCAGGGCGATCTGGCGGGCGCGCTTGATAGCGACCGTCAGCTGACGCTGATGAGCAGCGCAGGTACCGGTGGTACGGCGGGGCAGGATCTTGCCGCGCTCGGACAGGTAACGGCGGAGCTTGACAGTGTCTTTGAAATCGATGTGCGTCACCTTATCAACGCAGAAGGAGCAAACCTTCTTGCGCTTGCGAGGATGAACACGATCATTAGCCATTGCCATAGTGAATCCTCCTATCTTTGGTCTTGTGGAAAAATGTTAGAACGGGAGATCGGGATCGTCGTCGGAGAGCATGGAGAAATCAGACGAGGCGGCAGACACGTTCTGCGGCGCCTGATACGCCGGCTGCTGCGGCTGCGGGACCTGATTGAAGCTCTGCGCGTAGCCCTGCGACTGGTTGAAGCCGCCGTCGGCGCTGTCGCGCTTGCTGTCGCCGAAGTAGACGTTGTCGGCAACGACCTCCGCCGAGCGGCGCTTGTTGCCTTCCTTGTCCTGCCAGTTGCGGATCTGCAGCCGGCCTGTTACGACAGCCATACGGCCCTTGGTGAAATACTTGCTGACGAACTCAGCGGTATTGCGCCATGCGACGATATCCACGAAATCTGTTTCCTTCTCCGCGCCCTGTGCCGCGTAATCGCGGTCGACGGCGAGGGTAAAGGATGCGACCGCGACGCCGCTGCCGGTCCGGCGCAGCTCAGGGTCGCGAGTCAGTCGGCCCATGAGAACGATGTGGTTCAGCATGTGAGCGCCTCCTTACTCTTCAACAGCGACGATGATGGAACGCAGGATGCCGTCGGTGATCTTGAAGACACGATCAAGCTCAGCCGGCATTTCGGGCGTTACTTCGCAGGTCATGTAGACGTAGTAGCCCTCAACCAGATCGTTGATCGGGTACGCAAGACGGCGCTTGCCCCACTCGTCAACACTGGTCAGAGTGCCGTGAGCCTCCACGATACCCTTGAATTTTTCCACGAGAGCCGCGATACCCTCTTCACCCTGTGCGGGGTCGATGATATAGAGGACCTCATACTTTGCGGAAAGTTTTGCCATGATGTTGCACCTCCTTCTGGACTTATGGCCGCAGGTCCCGCCTGCGGCAAGGATCGTCTGCGCTTCGCAGACCAGAGTATTATAGCGGCAAATGAGAGAAAAGTCAACCGGAAATCCGGAAAAAGTTCGCAAATCACGGCCCAAATGCAAAAAAACAGGGCAGCCGTCCGGCTGCCCTGCGGGTCGTTGCTTACTTTGCGGTCTTTTCCTTCAGCGCCTTGCCGGCCTTGAAGACGGGGATGGTGGTTGCCGGAATCTCGATGGCTTCCTTGGTCTTGGGGTTGCGGCCCATGCGCGCCTCGCGCTTCTTCGTCTCGAAGCCGCCGAAGCCGACCAGCTGGACCTTGTCGCCCTGGCTCAGTGCCTCTGCGATGGTGTCAAAGGTGGTGGTGACAGCCTTTTCGGCGTCCTTCTTGGAAATGCCGCATTTCTTGGCGACTTCCGCGATCAGTTCGGTCTTATTCATGTGTAGTTCCTCTTTTCATAAAGTATATGAGTTATTGTTCACCGCCGGGCACGACACGTTTCTGCGCGTTCCATCCGGCAAGCAGCTCGTCTTTCGAAAGCGTTTCCAGGGGCCTGCCTTCGGCAAGAGCCGTCTGCTCCATAGCGGTAAAGCGTCTGATGAATTTTTCGCAGGCTGCGTGCAGCGCCTGCTCCGGGTCCTTGTCCAGCGTGGAGGCGACGCGGACGGCGGCAAAGAGCAGATCGCCCAGCTCCTCATCGATGTTCGTGTGGTCCCGCACGGCCTCGCGCAGCTCGCCGGTCTCTTCTGCTAGTTTGTCCAGCGCTTCATCGGCGGATTCCCAGCGGAAGCCGGTTTTGGCGGCTTTTTTCTGGATCTTTTCCGCGCGCCACGTCGCCGGCAGCGAGCGGGCGACGCCCGCCATGGCCTCGCCGGTGGTCTTCTGGCCCTTTTCCTTCTGCTTGAGCTCGTCCCAGCTCTCGGCCTCGCCGCCGAAGAGGAACGGGTGACGGAAGATGAGCTTTCTGCATTCCGCGTCGGCAATGTCGTCGATGGTCATGCGGCCGCGGTCGGCCTCGATATCCGCGTGGAACAGCACCTGCAGCAGCACGTCGCCCAGCTCCTCGCGGAGCATGGCCGCGTCGTCACAGTCCAGCGCCTCGCAGGCCTCGTAGGCTTCCTCAAGGAAATTACGGCGGATGGACAGGTGCGTCTGCGCCGCGTCCCACGGGCAGCCGCCCGGCGCGCGCAGCGCATGCACCAGCCGGATCAGGTCGGACAGGTCATAGCGCGGTTTGCTAGTAAAATTTATCATACTTTTGTTTCTTTCGCAAGTAGGAAATTCATGTTTTGTGTTTGATATGCAGGATTTTTGCGATTTTTTCGCCCTTCGGCAGCAGCAGACAGTCCTCATAGGTGATGCACTGCAGCGTAAGGACAAAAATCGCGTACACGATCACCGCGATCACAAGCGCACCCAGGCAGATGATCGTGTTGGAGTTCGTCACGCGGCGCAGCACCGCTTCGGCGAAGAACGTCGCCGCGCCCATGATCGCCGCGGCCGCGGCCGGGCGGATGAGGTTACGTGCAACGGCCGGATGCGTCGTGACGGTCCTGCGCATGGCGATGAGGTCGAGCGCCGTGATCGTCACATAGCAGACGATGGTGCCGATGGCCGCGCCGATGATGTTGAGCGACGGGATGGCGACCAGGATATAGTTGACGACGACCTTCACGATGCCGCCGATGAGCATGTTGACCACCGGCGTCGTCACATCGCCGTGCGCCTGCATGATGGCGTTGAACAGCAGGACCGTGCTGTTGAAGACGACGGCGATGCCCAGATACGCGAGGATCGGCGTGGCTGTGGTGACGCTCTCTGGGCCGTAGTTGCCCGCGAGCAGGCGGATGATGGGCTCGGCCAGCACGGCCAGCCCCACCGCGCACGGCAGGCTGATGAGGCCCATGGTCCGCACGGCGGATTCCTCCGTATGGCGCGCGCCGTCGGCATTGCCGCGGGTCAGGGCGGCGGTCACGGTCGGGATGATGGAGATGGTGATGGGCGTGATGAGCGAGCAGGGGAGATTGAAGATCGTCTGGCAGAAGTTATAGATGCCCTTGGCGGTATCCGCCGCGTCGGACGACCACGCGAGCGCGCCGGTGAGCCTGCGCATATAGATCATCGTGTCGAACAGGTTGATGATCTGCAGACCTGCCGAGCCCAGCGTGATGGGGACGGCGATGACGAGCAGCTCCTTCATTGTCTGGCGGCCGGATTTGGCCTCGCCGCCGCCCTGCTGCAGGATCTGGTTGGACTTGCCGAACTGGATGCGCAGATACACGACCGCCACGATGCAGCCCGCCGTCACGCCGAAGATGCCGCCCGCAGCCGCATAGATGAGACTGCCGGTCTTTTTGAGCATCAGATACGCGCCGCCGAGGCCGAAGACCACGCGGATCATGGCCTCATAGACCTGGCTGACGGACGTCGGGGTCATGTTGCTCTGTCCCTGGAAGAAGCCCCGGTGGGCCGAGACGATGCAGATGAGCAGCACGCACGGCGACAGCGCCGCAATGGCCGCCCACGAATTTTCATTCGTCGTGACCATGACGGACAGCGGGCGGCAGAACACGAGCATGATGAGCGTGCCGACGACGCCGATGGTCAGAAAGACCTTCATGGACACCGAGTAGATCTTGCGGATCTGCGCGTAATTCTCCAGCGCCTGCGCCTGTGAGATCATCCGGCTGACGGCGACGGGCAGGCCCGTCGTGGAGATCATCAGCAGGACGTTGTACACGTCATAGGCCGTGTTGAAATAGCCGAAGCCCCGCTCCTGCAGAATGTTCTGCAGAGGGACCTTATAGATGAAGCCGAGCAGCTTGACAATGATGGTCGCGGCGGTCAAGACCGCCACGCCCTGCAGGAAGCTCTGCTTCTTTTGTGCCTGTCCGCCGCTCATGCCTGCGCCTCCGGTTCATCAGAAAAGACTCTGGGGATGGCGTAGTCGTGCAGCTCCTTCAGTGCGCCTGCAATATCCAGCGTGGGATATTTGCCGTCGGCGTAGAGGATCTTTCCGCGCACCATCGTCAGCGCCACGTCGTGGCCGGAGGCCGCGTAGACCAGCTGCGAGAGCACGTTGTGACACGGGATGAGGTGCGGCTGGTTGAAGTCCAGCAGGATGAGGTCGGCGTCCATGCCGAGCTCGATGACGCCGCATTCGGCGCTCCGCCCCTGCGCTCTCGCGCCGCAGACCGTCGCCATCATGAGCGCGGCCTCTGCCGGAAGCGCCTTCGGGTCGCCGGTTTTGCCCTTGGCCATGAGCGCGGCGGCCTTGATCTCCTCAAAAAGATCCAGATTGTTGTTGGACGCGACCGAGTCCGTGCCGAGGCACACGTTCATCCCAGCCTTCACCATGCCGAGCACGTCCGCGCAGCCGGAGGCCAGCTTCAGATTGCTGACCGGGCAGTGTGCCGCGGACACATGGCGCTTGGCCAGCAGCTGCATATCCTCCTGCGTCACATGGACGCAGTGCGCCGCGACCACGGGCACGTCGAACACATGATGGCAGTCGAGCACCTGCGCGGGCGTCAGGCCGTACTTCTCCACGCACGCGTCGTGTTCCTTTTTTGTCTCGGACAGGTGCACCTGTAACTGCAGGCCGTTGTTGACGGCGTACTCCGCCAGCGCGTCCCAGAGCTGATACGTCGAGGTATACTCGGCGTGGATGGAGGCTTCGATCTTAATGCGGCCGTTGTCATAGTTATGCCACTTGTCCTTCAGCTCCACGAGCTCGCGGCAGGCGGGGAAGGTATCGAAGCAGAAATCGTCGCCCAGGAACATGGACGTGCCGCGGGAGATATTGGCCTTGATGCCGGACTCGGCCACAGCCTGGCAGATCTCGTCGCAGAAGTAATACATATCCGACACGCTCGTCGTGCCGAAGCGCAGCGCCTCGGCGATGGCGAGCGTCGCTGCGGCCTTGACGGCGCGGCCGTCGAGCCGGTCTTCGCGCGGGAAGATATAGTGCTCGAGCCAGTCCTGCAGATTGAGGTCGTCCGCGTAGCCGCGCAGCAGGTACATCGGCAGGTGCGTATGGCAGTTGATGAGGCCCGGCATCAAGACCATGCCGGTCGCGTCAATGATCTTCTTCGGCTTCTCCTCGGGCGGCTTTTTCGCCATATAGGCGATCTTGCCGTCCGTGACGCCGACGAACGCGTCCTGCCAGAGCGTCATCTGCTCGTTCATCGTAACGACGTTGACATGAGAAAACAAGGTGTCCATGGAAGCCCTCCTTATGGGTTCTGTTCACGCATCTCGCGCAGGATCGAGAAAATCTCGTCCTTCTGCTGCAGGATCGTGTCGATGCGGGAAATATAGTCCTGCGGGATCTTCGGGTTGTGGTAGCGGGCAAGCTTTTCCTCCGGGAGATTGATCTTGTTCATCCCGCCGCCGCCAAGAGAGAGGATGGTATGCAGCTCCTCCATCATATATATGTTGTAAAGTCCGGTATAGCCCGGCCTGCACCAGCCGGTGTTTTCAAAGCTGCCGGACATATATTTCTGCCGGTAAAGATAGTAGGGCTCGTAGCCGTTGTCGCGCAGCGCATCCTCCGCGCCCGCGAGCATGGCGGCGACCGCCTCCTGCGGCGGGAGCGGAGCCCGGGAGGAAAACAGCGCCGCGCCCTTCTTGAGCGCCAGCGTGTGGACCGTGATGTTGCTCGGGCCAAGCGCGAGCACCTGCCGGATGGAATCGGCAAAGCTTTCCTCGTCGTCGTCGGGCAGACCCGCGATGAGGTCCATGTTGATATCGTCAAACCCGGCGCGGACCGCCTGGTAGAAGGCCTCGATGGTCTGCCGGGCCGTATGGCGGCGGCCGACGGCCGCGAGGACCTTGTCGGACATGGTCTGGGGGTTGATGGAGATGCGCGTGGCGCCGCCGGCTTTGATCACGCGCAGCTTTTCCTCGTCCAGCGTGTCGGGGCGGCCGCCCTCGACCGTGAATTCCAGACAGCGGGAAAGATCGAAGCTCGTGTGGATGGCCTCCAGCAGCTGCGCCATCTGCGCGCTCGAGAGCGTCGTCGGCGTGCCGCCGCCCATGTAGAGCGTGCGGATGTGGAAACCGGAATCCCGCAGCAGCTTGCCGGTATGCGCGATCTCGCGCAGCAGCGCGTCCAGATACGCAGGCAAAAACTCCCCGAAGCGCTCGATGGACTGGCTCACGAACGAGCAGTACGCGCAGCGCGTCGGGCAGAACGGGATCCCGATATATACTGAAAGATCGTCCGGGTCAAGCAGCTTCGCGGCCTCGATGGTATGCCGCGAGGCGTCGACGCAGAGCTTTGCCCGCGCCGGAGAGACAAAATAGGTCTCGCGCAGCAGGCGCTCGGCGTCTTTTTCGCTGCCGCCGCCGGAAAGGCAGCGGGTCGAAAGCTTCGTCGGCCGCACGCCGGAGAGCGCGCCCCACGGGGGCGCCGCGTCCAGCACCTGCATGGCCGCGAGATAGTAGCTGCGCTGCAGGATGCGCCTTGTCGCGCGCACATCGGCATCCTCCAGCCGCACGCGGTTGGAGGCGAAGCCGGTCCTGCCGCGATAGGTGACCTTGGCGGTCGCCGTGAGGAACTGTTTGCCGCGCGAGAGGGACGAGACGGTCCCGTCACCGGTGAACGGCTCCGTGCAGAATTCGCTCGGCTCCTGCGCGAACAGCTGCAGCTGAAGCTGCTCGACGGGGTAGCGCTCGGTGTGGTTTTTCAGATACAGCTTCATCCGGCAAAGCCTCCGCGCAGGTAGGGATTCGTGCGCAGCTCGTCCGCGATGGTGCTGGCCGGTCCGTGCCCGGGCAGCACGCGCGTCTCGGGCGGGAGCGTGGACAGCCTTTAAGGACGCGGACATGGCCGCGTCGCTGCCGCCGGGGAAATCCGTCCGCCCGTAGGAGCCCGCAAAGAGCGTATCGCCCGAAAACAGCGTGTTTTCGCACAGCAGGCACACCGACCCCGGCGTATGTCCGGGCGTCGAGAGCACCCGGAAGCGCAGCCCGGCGGCCGTAAGCTCGTCACCCTCCCGATAGGTGTCGGTGTAGAGCAGCAGATCGTGGCACATATGGCTCGGGTCGTCCTTGTCGGCCTCGCCGACAAAGACGGGCGCCTGTGTCGCCGCGTGCAGGTTTTTGAGCGCGCCGATGTGGTCAAAATGCGCGTGCGTCAGGAAAATGGCCTCGAGCGTCAGTCCCTGCTCCTGCAGGGCGGCGAGAAGCTTTTTGGAGTTTGCCGCGGGGTCGATGATGACAACGCGGGAGCAGCCGTCCTGCCGGACGAGATAGCAGTTGGTGGCCAGCGGGCCCAGCGTGAGCGTCTGAATGTTCATAGCGTCTCCTTATTTGAGATCGTCCGTGTCGACGATCAGGGTGACCGGCCCGTCGTTTTCCGACGAGACCTGCATATACGCGCCGAATTCGCCGTGCTGCGGCGGGAAGCCGAGGCGTTCGCACTCGGCAAGGAACTGCTCATAGAGCGGGATGGCGAGGTCCGGCTTGGCCGCGCCGATGAAGCTCGGCCGGCGGCCGTGGCTCACGTCGCCGTAGAGCGTGAACTGGCTCACGACCAGCACGCTTCCGCCCACATCCGCGAGCGACAGGTTCATTTTATCATTTTCATCGCGGAATACGCGCAGACCGAGGATTTTTTCGGCCAGCTTGCGGCAGAGCGCGGGCGTATCGTCCGGCCCGATGCCGAGCAGGATGAGAAATCCCCGCCCGATCTGCCCGTGCAGCGCGCCGTCAATACAAACGCTGGCGGAATTCACGCGGGTAACGACTGCTTTCATAATGGGATCCTTTCTTGTGTGTATCGGTTCGAGAGTCCCCTCGCAAAGGCTCCCCTCCCAGGGGCCGATTCCCCCTATCAGGGGGAAATGTCCCGAAGGGACAAAAGGGGTAGGGATGCTGTCAGCGAAGCTGACTGAGAGGTTGTCGCAAATTTGCTATAAAACCCAAACCGCAAATTCAGTTTGCGGTTTGGAAAGGAAGAAATGAGCACAGAGGAAAAGAGGCTCCGCGAATAGCGGGGGCTCGTTCCGTCGTGGTCATTTCTGACGCGCCTCCGGCGGCCCCTTCTTTTCCGTCTTGCCGGAAAAGAAGGGGGAGAAAAGGGGCGCTTGGTTACGGTTGGGTATGTCCTGCCTCTGAATTCAGGCAGACCCCAATGTTTCAGTTCGGCGTTCCACTCGGTGGTCACCCTACGGGCGTCTTGGTACGCGCCGCCTGATACGTGGGGGCATCAAGTTTGTAACTAGTTGCCTTAGAACGACTGCCATCAATAGAAGGTGCGACTGAACTTTTGATAGGTGTTACCTTTTTGCGGGGCAGGTTGTAGGGGCGGGGCTCTGCTCCGCCCGTTGTTCCGATAAGATCGCGGCCCGCGGGCGGAGCAGAGCCCCGCCCCTACAGGGTGCATTCATTCTTTATAGCTGCGGCAAGGCGGTTTACTCCGTCCCTCTCTCGACGTTGTGCACCCCGGAGATGCCGCGCAGGCGGGTGCGGACGTTTTCGAGTTCGGTGAGGTTGTGCACACCAAAGCGCAGGCAGACGATGGCGGTGCCGCCGCCGACGGAGCGGGCGCTCATCTCGCTCGTGCGCAGGCGCAAAGACGTGAGGATCGTCGCCACGTCCAGCATCAGTCCGTCGCGGTCGTCGGCCTCGATCTCCAGCGACGTGGAGAACATCACGTCCGGGGCTTCGGCCCAGGTGACCTTGACCCAGCGGCCCTTCTGCGCCGGGTCCTGCGCGCTTTTGGCGTTCGGGCAGTCCTTGCGGTGGACGGACACGCCGTAGCCCTTGGTGATGAAGCCGATGATCTCGTCGCCGGGAACCGGCGTGCAGCAGCGGCTGAATTTGATCATGCACGAGCCGATGTCCTCGACAATGACGCCGGAGGCATTGACGGCGGGCGTCTCCTGCCGCATGAGGGGCTTGGGCGCGAGCGAGCGGCTGGCCTTGGTCAGATCGTCGCGGATGCGGCCGACGGCTTTCGCCGCGGTGAGTCCGCCGTAGCCGATGGCGGCGTACATGTCGTCGAGGCATTCGAAGCTGACCTTCTTGAGCACGAGCGGCAGAACGTCGTCGTTCTGGATGAGGTCGGGGTCGACGCCGATGTGGCGCAGCTCCGCGTCGAAGCTCGTCTTGCCGCGGACGATGTTCTCGTCGCGCTTCTCGCGCTTGAACCACTGCTTGATCTTGATGCGCGCCTGATTGGACTGGCAGATGTTCAGCCAGTCGCGGCTCGGGCCCTTGGCCGATTTGGACGTCAGGATCTCGACGATATCGCCGTTGTGCAGCGGCGCGTCGTAGCTGGCGATGCGGTTATTGACCTTCGCGCCGATCATGGAGTTGCCGACGGCGGAGTGGATGGCGTAGGCAAAGTCGATGGGCGTGGAGCCGGCGGGCAGGGAGATGACCTTGCCCTTGGGCGTGAAGACGAAGACCTCGTCGTCGAACATGTCGACCTTGAGCGAGTGGATATAGTCGTCCGCTTCGACGTCCTGCTGGTTTTCAAGCAGACGCCGGACCCACTCGAATTCCTTTTCCGAGCCCTCGCCCGCGTGCTGCTTGTATTTCCAGTGCGCCGCGACGCCGTATTCCGCCGTCTGGTGCATCTCCCACGTGCGGATCTGCACCTCGAACGGGATGCCCTGTGAGCCGATGACGGTCGTGTGCAGAGACTGGTACATATTGGGCTTCGGCGTGGAGATATAGTCCTTGAAGCGGCCGGGAATGGGGTTGAAAAGGTCATGGATATGGCCGAGGACGTTATAGCAGTCGGCGATGTTGTCGACGATCACGCGGAACGCGTAGAGGTCGTACAGCTCGTCGATGGTCTTGTTCTGCGCGCGCATCTTGCGGTAGATGGAATAGGTGTGCTTGATGCGGCCATAGATCGACCCGTGGATGCCCACGGAGGCCAGCCGGTTCGTGATCTTCGACTGGATGGCGTTCATGAAGCTGTTGGCGCTGTCCTCGTTCTTTTGAGGTAGTCGATGATCTCCTGATAGCCCTCGGGATCGAGGTACTGCAGCGACGTATCCTCCAGCTCCCACTTGATCTTCTGCATGCCGAGCCGGTGCGCCAGAGGCGCGTAGACCTCCATCGTCTCCATGGACTTGGAGATCTGCTTGGCGGGCGTCTGGTACTGCAGCGTCCGGGTATTATGCAGCCGGTCGGCAATTTTGATGAGGATGACGCGGATGTCCTTCGACATGGCCATGAACATCTTGCGCAGATTTTCCATCTGCTGCTCTTCCATCGTGGAATACTGCACGCGCGTGAGCTTCGTGACGCCCTCGACGAGATTGGCTACGGTCTCGCCGAACATGCGGGAGATCTCCTCGAAGCTCGCGTCGGTGTCCTCCAGACAGTCGTGCAGCAGCGCTGCCGCGATCGCGTCGGTGTCCAGACCGATCTCGGCCACGATCTCCGCCACGGCCAGCGGGTGGATGATATAGGGCTCGCCGGATTTGCGCAGCTGGTTCTTGTGCTTTTCGTCGGCGTATTCGTAGGCCCGCTGGATGACCTCCAGATCGGCGGAGGGCGCGTAGCGGGTGATCGCCTGCATCATGGAGGCGTAATGTTCTTCTCTGGTTTCCATTCAGGTTCCTGCCTTCTGCTTTTTGAGGTGGATGAGGATCGGGCTCTTTTCCAGATCGACCTTGCGCCCGTCGGCGCACAGGCGGATCAAGAGCGTCTTCGGCCGCTGCTCGAGCTGCACGAGCCCCTGCTCTGCCAGCACGTCCAGGCAGATGCGCGTTTTTCCGGCGCTCAGCGGGAGCTTTGCGCAGCGCGAGATCTTGCGGCTCAGGCAGCCGAGCTCCTCACAGAGCGTCCCGTCCTGCGAGAATGCGGCCAGATACCGCCAGACCGCGGAAGTCCTGCCGCGCCGGCAGCAGGGAGTCTGCCTCGTCGCAGCTGAGCTCGCCGCCGGAAAGATGCTTGCGGTAGACCGCGCGGTCATGCCCCTGCGCCTCGCGGAAGGCCTTGTCCGGCCGGATATCCACAAGGTTCAGCTGCACCGAGCGCACGGAACGGTATTCGTTGATCTGCGGGCGTAAAGGCGATATCGACCACGTCGCCCTGGGCCACGGCGGCCCGCTGCGCGTTGGTGGAAAAGAAGATCGCGCCCCAGGTGAACGGGCCCTTGCTCAGCCGCAGGCGCAGATGCTTGCCGCCGCCGACCTCCGTCAGCTCCGTGACATGCAGCCCGCGCATGCACAGGATCGGCCGCGGGCAGCCCGCGCCGCAGGGCTCGAGGTCGCCCAGCGCCTGAATATTTTCGATGGTCAGCAGCTCCGGCGGGATCTCGCAGTCGATCGCGAGCGCCGTGCTGCAGGCGTCCGACTGCCGGAAGCTGCTGCAAAGCTGCAGCATTCTCGCGGAAGGGCTCAATGCACGCGCGCCGGATGGTGAACCCGGCGGCAAGCTCGTGCCCGCCGTAGCTCTCGAGCAGCCCGGACAGCTGCTCGAGCGAGCGGAAGAGGTTGAATCCGCCGTAGGAGCGCGACGAGGCCTTGCCCTTGTCGCCGTCGAGGCAGATGAGGAACGTCGGGCAGCTGTATTCCTCCGCCATGCGGGAGGCCACGATACCGACCACGCCCTGGTGCCAGCTCTCGTCCGCCAGCACGATCGCCTGCGGCGGCCCGCCGGGCGGGAGCATGGCGACAGCGGACTGATAAATGCTGCTTTCGATCTCCTGCCGCCTGCGGTTGAGGCGGCAGAGCGTCCCGGCCAGCTCCACGGCGCGGGCGGCGTCGTGGGTCAGAAACAGCTCGGTCGCCACGTGCACCTCGCCCATGCGCCCGGCGGCGTTGATACGCGGGGCGAGCGTATAGCCGATCGTCCCCGCGGTGACGGGGCCCTTCTGCACGGCGCATTCGGCCATCAGCGCGGCGATGCCGACGCGCTTCGGGTTGGCCAGCGCCCGCAGGCCGCGGGCGACCATCGTGCGGTTCTCGCCCGTCAGGGGCATGACGTCCGCAACCGTGCCGAGGCAGAGAAAATCACAGTATTGATCCAGAAGCGTTTCCTGCTCGCCCTCGATGGCGGCGGCCAGCTTGAACGCGACGCCGACGCCCGCCATCTCCGTGACGGGCTGCGGCTGGTCCTTGCGGTGCGGGTCGACGAGCGCCGCGGCCTGCGGCAGTTCGGATTTGCACTCGTGGTGGTCGGTGATGACCAGATCGATGCCAAGCTCCCGGCACAGCGCCGCCTCCTGATTGGCCGTGATGCCGCAGTCGACCGTCACGATCAGCTCCACGCCCTGTTTTTTGAGCGTGTCGATGGCGAGCGGGTTGAGCCCGTAGCCCTCCTCGAGCCGCGCGGGGATATAGCTGGTCACGTGGCCGCCCCTGCTGCGCAGATATTCCGTCAGCAGGCAGGTGGCCGTGATGCCGTCAACGTCATAATCGCCGAAGACGGCGATATGCTCGCGGCGCTGCAGGGCAAGCCGTACGCGCGCGGCGGCCTTGTCCATGTCGAGCAGGTCGAACGGGGAGGAGAGGGGGTAGCTGCAGGATAAAAATTCGCGGGCCGCGTCAGCGTCCCGGTAGCCGCGGCTGCACAGCAGCGCCGCGGTGATCGGCGAGAAGCCCGCCGCGCACAGGGCCCTTGCGTCGGCAGGCTCATAGGACGATACCGTCCAGGTTCCGTACTTCAATTCCAATGCACATCCATTATTTTTTCTTTTTCGCATATTATAGCATCATGGATGGAATATCACAATACAAAATGTGGGATACAGCCCCGCCGGAGGCGGTTTTTTCGCCCATGACGGCGCAAAAATGCCCCGCCGGCGCCACAGTTCTGCTTTTCTTTGCGGGACGGGTATGATAGACTATAGAAAAAGGAGGCGCAGGCATGGGGAAAAACGGGCGAAAAAGCTGCCGCCGCTGGCTGCTGCCGGCGGCGCTGGTGCTGGCCGGCGCGGCGTGGCTTGAAAATTTCACACTGTCTTCGAGCACGGTCGAGGTTCGCAGCGCGGCGCTGCCCGCGGCGTTTTCCGGGCTGCGCGTGGTGCAGATCTCCGACCTGCACGGCAGACGCTTTGACGCGGAAAGCCGGTATCTGCTCGCGCTCGTGCGGCTGCAAAGCCCGGACATCATCGCCCTGACCGGCGATCTGGCCGACGAATTCACCGACGTTTCCATGCTCCCGCCCCTGCTCGAGGGCTTAACGGCGCTCGCGCCGACATTTTACGTGACGGGCAACCACGAGTGGGTGCTCTCCCGCGAAAAGCGGCAGGCGCTGTTTGACCTGCTGGACGCGGCGGGCGTTATCCGCCTGCCGAATGAATGCCGGCTGCTGGAGAAGGGCGGCGCGTCCATCGTCCTCGCGGGCGTGGACGACCCGAACGGCCCGTATGACCAGAAGCGCCCGGCGCAGCTCGTGCGCGAGATCCGGCAGCAGTACGGCAAGGACGCGTATATCCTCATGCTCTCGCACCGCAACGACGAGCTGCCGCTCTGGGCGCACATGGGCGTGCAGACGGTCCTGTGCGGCCACGGCCACGGCGGCATTGTGCGCCTGCCCGGCATCGGCGCGGTCTTCGGCACACATATGGATCTGTTCCCGGACTATACCGCGGGCCTGTACGAGAAGGACGGGACGGCCATGGTCGTCAGCCGCGGGCTCGGCGGCAGCCGCAAACTGCCCCTGCGCATCGGCAACCGCCCGGAGGTCGTAACCGTCGTTTTGCGGACGGAGAACTGAGCGCATCAAAAAGAGAAAGAGAGAACGATATGAAAACCTGGAAAGCGACTGGATGTGTGCTGCTGGCGGGGATCTTCTGGGGCAGCATGGGCCTGTTCGTCCGGCAGCTGAACGCCGCCGGGCTCTACGCCATCGATGTGATGCAGCTGCGGGTGCTGCCGAGCGCGATCTTCGTCGGGCTGTATCTGCTGCTGTTCGACCGGCAGAAGCTGCGGCTCCGCCCGCGCGATATCTGGTGCTTCGCGGGCAGTGGGATCTGCAGCCTGATGCTGTTTTCCTGGTGCTATTTTACGGGGATGCAGGCTGCGAGCCTCGCCGGTTATGGCTGTGCTTCTCTATACCGCGCCGGTGTTCGTCATGCTGATGAGCATCGTGTTCTTCCGGGAAAAGCTGACGGGGGCGAAGCTGACGGCGCTGGTTTTGTGCCTGGCGGGCTGCGTGCTGGTGTCGGGCGTGGGCTCGTCGGAGCGGCTCGGGCTGCGGGGGCTGCTGCTCGGCCTCGGCGCGGGCTTCGGGTACGCGCTGTATTCGATCTTCGGCCGCTGTGCGATCGACCGCGGCTACAGCTCGTGGACGATCACGTTTTACACCTTCGTCTTCTGCTCGCTCGGCTGCGCGCCGCTGACCGGCTGGCGCCTGATCGCCGGGACGCTCGCCGCGCAGCCGCGGCTGATCGCGTGGGCGCTGGCCATGGCGCTGCTGACAGGCTTTCTGGCCTATATCCTCTACACGAAAGGGTCTCGAGGGCATGCCGTCGAGCCGGGCTTTCTATCCTTGCCTCGGTCGAGCCGGTCGTCGGCCGTCATCGGCACGATCGTCTTCCATGAGCCGCTCAGCCTGGCGGCGGTCTGCGGGATCGTTCTGGTTTTGGGCGGGATCGCGGTACTGAGCGTGCGTCTGCCGGGGAAAAAGCGGGAAAAGACCGGCCAGATTTAAACTTTTTATAAACAATCGCCCCGCCCGCTTGTATTTTGTCCGCAGGTTTCTATAATGGGGCTTATTGAATGAAACCATATGGACGGAGTGACGGAAATGTTTCGGAAAATCGGAGATGGGCTTCGCAGATTTATGGCCGGGCGCTATGGCTCGGACCGGCTGAACCAGTGTCTGCTCGGTGCGGCGCTCGTGCTGATCCTCATCAGCGCCATCGGCGGCCGGTGGGTGCAGTGGATGTCGGTATTGAGCCTTTTGGCCTATATCCCGCTCATCTGGTCAATCTTCCGCATGTATTCGCGCAATATTGAGGCCCGCCGCCGCGAAAAACACTGCCTTCCTGCGTTTTTTTCAGCCGCCTGACGGATAAGCAGTACCGCTATTCTCCGTTGCCCCGGCTGCCGCCAGGTCGTCCGCGTGCCGCGCGGCAAGGGCAAGATCAACATCCGCTGCCCGAAATGCAGCCGTCAGTTCATCAAACGCACGTAAATCGGCGGAAATTTTCTTTGATTTTCCCATGCCGTGCCTGTTATAATATCAGGCTGCAGCGCACGGAGCGATATCGAAGTGGTCATAACGGGACTGACTCGAAATCGGAATCGCTTCGTGGAACGCTCCACCCGAAAAAGTCTTGATTTATGCAGGTTTTCGAGGGTTCGAAAACGAAAAAATCTTTGAGTTCTCCCCATCAGTTCTCCCCATTTTCCAAAGCGGATTGGGTGAACATACAACTTGGAGGGTTGTCCGAGTGGTCGAAGGTGCGACTCTCGAAAAGTCGTGTGCCGCAAGGCACCTAGGGTTCGAATCCCTAACCCTCCGCCAACCTGAGAAGCCGGTTTTGCCGGCTTCTCTTTTTTATTCCCGGTTTCCTATCCCTAAGCCAGCAAGCATTGCATCTGCGGAGATAACTTTTGAACTGTACTCAAGGTGTGCGTAAATGTTTGCCGTAGTTGAGAAGTCGCTGTGCCCGAGCCATTCTTGAATCTGCTTCATCGGAACGCCGTTGGCGAGAAGCAGCGAGGCGCAGCTATGTCTCAAATCGTGATAGCGCACTCTGCGCAGTCCGTGTTCCTCCAGAAGCTTCGGGAATCCGCAGGAAACATAATTAGGCTTGATGATATCTCCGATTTCATTGATACACACATAGCCCGTGTAATCTTTCACATAGGATCGCCCGCATAAACGTCGGTTTTCCTCCTGTTCTGCTTTAAGCTCCAGAAGCCGTTCCTTTACGAAAGGAACCAGTGGCAGCGTTCTCATGCTGGACTTATTTTTCGTCCGATCTTCTGCGACCGTAATACGCTTTCCATCAAGGGCAACGGTTGTAAGCGTATGCCGGATGGTGATTGTGTCGCGCTCAAAGTCGATGGCATCCCATTTCATACCGAGGGTCTCGCTGCGCCGCATCCCATAGAAAGCACCAAAGAGAATGGGGATTTCAAGTTTGGTGCCTTTGGAGATTTCAAAAAGCCTGTTCACTTCATCGGCATCGTAAAAGTTTGCCATAAAACGCTCCTTCTTTGGTCTTTCGATCTTATCGGCAGGATTACTGGAGATTAGGTCGAGCTTGACAGCATACTTCAACGCCTTGTGGATGTTTGCGTGATAATGAATAACCGAGGACGCGCTCACACGTTCCAGTTCCTTCAGATAAAAATCCTGGATGTGTTTTGCCGACAGCTCCTGCAATGCAATCTGCCGTTCTCTGAAATACGGCACGATTACTTTTTTGACCATATTGGAGTATGAGGCGAAAGTTGTCACCGCCACGGAACTCTTTATTACCGTAAGCCATTGCTCCATGAAGTCTGCAAAAAGAACGTCTCCTGTAATCGGCACATCTTCCTTGAAACTGCGCCGCTGCTCCTGTAAGAACGCCTCGGCGCGTTTCTTGTTGCCTTTGACCGCAAGCCCTGTTGCGATCCACTTTGTTTTGCGGTTTCCGTGTGCGTCTGTGTAGTTTAGTACGGCATAAAAATAGCCCTTTTTCTCACGAAGGTGTCCTGCCACCATAATAAGATATCCTCCTCTCTTGTTGTGGGCAACACCTGCCGTTGACCTGAGAACAGTATAAATCATTCGAACTGATGCGGAAAGGATGCCGCCAATCGGATTTATTTCTCCATGCAGTCAACAGCCGATGCATAAGTAGGTAAAAAGATGTGCTTTGGGGATGCGGTAGGCGCGACCTACTTTTATGCAGCAGATTTTGCCTTCTCGTATCAGTCGATACCCCGTTTTCGTGCTGACATCAAGTATCTGGCACATCTGAGCGATATCCATGACATCCGGATACTCTTTCAGCATTAGCTTGTAAGCATCACGCTGGGATAGCGTGGTAGTGGTTTCAGAGTTCATGTTTCGCACCTCCATTCCTATGCGTTGTTTTTGTATGTAAATGACCGCACGATTTCTCTTGCGGTCTGCCTTCCCTTAGAACTTCATGGGAAGGGTCGAATGCCTGCGCCTGCCGTTGTAGATGCGGTAGAACAGGTTGACGTAGCGCTTTACGCCCCGCAGCTCCTTTTCCGCCTTGCCCGCCGCGTAAACAAACTTGGGCTCGTAGGCGCGGAGGCTGTAAATGAGCCGCTCCCGGTCGTACTCGCCGTGGTACAGCTCCACGAAGTGGACGATCCCTGAATCATTTCCGCTCGGAGGGAATCGGGATCGCCGCCCCAAGCTTCCAGCAGGATGGTCAGCGCTTCCTTGTAAACCTCTGCGCCGACGCGCTTGAACTCCGTAAAGGCAGTATTGATGCAGAGGATGCGACCCGTGCCGCCGCCCTCGCTCAAAGCCCATATGCAGCCCCGCTTCCTCTGTGGCCTCATAGAACTCGCCCGACGCCTTGTCCGCGCCGTGAAGATTGGCGCGGAGCCTGGCGCTGGGGCGTCAGGGCTGCGGAGTAGCCGGTCTGCATGGCAAACAGCAGAGCTTCATCAGCCTCTGTCATACCGTAGTACACCTTACAGAGGATCGGCAGATCGGTATTGCCGTTCATGTGCTTGCGCGCCACAATAGTATGTTGCCCGTCAAACACATAATAGTGACCGTCACGAAAGCTAACCTTCGGTTCGTTGGCGATACGCTCATTGAACCCGGCCACGATCTTTGCCACACGCTCGGTGTTCAGCTTGCGCTGGTACGCATCGGGAATCTCCAAATCCCGGCTGCTGACCTCCATCAGCTTGTAGAGTGTCTTAATGCTGTTCATTGTCTGTTTCTCCTTCCAATTTGAGAATGTATTGTTTTGGCTCCTGCATGATTTCAATGACCTGATCTTTGTAGTCCGGCTTTTCCAATAGACCGGGGAAGTTCGTAAAAAGCACGTCGCATGTCTCGACCATATTCCGCGCCGTATAGCGCAGGCTTACCAGTGCCGAATCCTCCGTGACGCGCTTGGAGTCCTTCATATCCTCGTAGCTTTTGTCGATAGTCGCATAAACCTCTTGCTGGCGCTTTGTGCCGCTCCGGGCAGATTCCTTATCTGCCTTGGGCTTCTTTTCCGGGATCACCCTGAGCTGTTCCGCTTTTTCCCGGCGCTCCTCCGGAGAGGCACGGGCGACAGCCGCCACATCGGTTTCTCTGGGCTTAAACTTTCCGAGCAACAGGTCATTCTTGATGCCCGGAAGCGCTTCTTCAGCGGCGTCCACACCTTTTGCATACTGATCCGCTCGTTTAACATAGCTCTCACTTGTTCCTGTCTCTGAAGCAATTCGCTCTCTTGTTTTCTGTGCTGCAATCAAGTGGTCATTTTGACCACTTGATTCTGGCAGATTGCTTTTCCGATCTCCTCCATGTGTTTTTTTCTCTGCATCGTAACGCTGCCCAATCAGATATTTCTTCTGCTGGGGTGTCAGATTTCGCCGTCCGAGCTGGTTCTTGCAAATCCATGAAAGGGCCTCGTAGCGGTTGCTGAACTGCTTTTCATGGGTACGGAACCCGATGCCCGGATGCGCCTGCGCGATGCGGTAGCGGTTGTGACCGTCCACAATCGTATCGTTCCAGACGATGAGGGGCATGAGCACCAGCCCTTCCTCTAAGATGTTTTCTTCCAGCTGGGAAAGCTCGTCCTCGGTCAGCGGCGGGCATTTCGCCTCGAACTCCGGGTCGATGGTCAGTACGGGATTCATTACGGAGCCTCCATTTCTTCGGGGACGTACAGCCCGAGGGCTTCCTCGATGGCTTCCCCAATCTCATCCATCTGCTGCCGGGTCATCCTGCCCAGGTACTTCTTCACGCGCCGCTTGTCAATGGTCTTGATCTGCTCCAGCAGCACCATACCGGGAAACTCCAGTCCGTAGATGTGCTCGGCGTAGTAGTGGGTAGGTTGGGACGGCTTCTTGCCGGACTTGGACGTGATGGGTGCGATGATCAGCGTGGGGCAGTAGTAGTTGCCGGTGTTGTTTTGCAGAACCACCACAGGGCGGGTGCCGCCCTGCTCGGAGCCTATGTAGGGGTCGAGGTTGGCAAGGTACACGTCGCCCCTGCGGTAAATCCAGTTTTCCTTCATGCGGTTTCTCCGTTCCTTTCTTTCGTTTCTTTCGATATTCCTCAAAGCGAGAAAGCAGGTCATGTCCGGATATCTCTCGCTGTTGTATCTGTCCTGTACGTTCATATTGCGTCTCCTTGTCCTTTGTCATTTTGGTTTTTCGGGTATGTATGCTCTCTATTTGTCCTCGACGCCCCGAGAGCAGGGAGAGCATCAGACGGCGGTGTGCTGCACCGCTCCATAGGAATCGAACCTCCCCGCCTTCATTGTGGCCGGGCCGCGAATTACGGAAGTATCATTGTCCCCAACACCTGTCATCGCCTCCACCGGGAGCAGCCCGGCTTTTATCGTCCCGTATGCTGGACTTTGTTTATCGCTCGCTCATTTCTGAGGTCGTGGCGCACTCACGAAAGCGGCTCAGGGGTTCAGCCCATAGCGTTGGGAATGTGCCTGATGCCTGGATATTCAGTTTTCAAGGTTCGCTGAGCCGTAAGGCTCTGAGAAAACTGAATCTCCGTATCCCTTGCGGTGAGATTTGTCCTCTCACCTTTCAATGGACATTTTTTTGCCCTTTGTCAGGTATCACGAAAAATATATTTTTGCTTTTTTGCGGATCAGTGCGATTGTGTCATGCACGCTTTGCCTGGCCATGCCGTGCTTCGCAGCATACGCAGTCTGGCTTTTCCCCTCGATGAGGCATTCCCGAAAGATCGAACGCTGGCTATCCGTCAGCATTTTGCAGAATGCGTCTGTGAGTTCTGCCGTGAGCACCTCGGAGTCAATGCGCTGCCGCGTATCCAGCAGCCATGCGGACTCGTCCATGCTTCCGCCGTCGCGGATGGCGTCAAGGCTCAGAACCGGCCCGATGGTCTGCTGTTTTGCATACTCCCGGCGCATCTGCTTTTCCTGACTGAGCAGCAGCCGCATCATCTCAAGACTGACCTCCGTTTCCTCTCCGGTGGCCTTGATTCTGGCGAAATATCTCTTTCTTCCGTTTTCCTCGATTGCCCAAAGGTCGTAATCGAACTCCTTTAATGTCTTCATGCCGTGATCTCCTTTGAATTTTTGAATTTGGGTGAAATCAAAAATTCGGAGCTCACGGGTAGCGGCAGATGTATTGTTCAAAGCGGCGTTTCATGGAAAAAGTCCTTTCCCGAGCCAAGCCGGGAAAGGACTTTCAACGCCGTACAAAGAAATCGGGCAGCAAAAAAGCGCCGTCAAAGCAGACCGAACCCATTTGATGGTTCAGTCTGACTTTGTACGGCGCTTGGCAGTCTCCTCAGAACGAATCTGATTCTCTCCGCTTGCTCGATTAAAAGTCGGTTTGTATATTTAGTTGGTCTTTTTCATCGCAATTCTTTTCTATATGCGTTTGAGCGCTTTCTACCAGCGTAAAAGATGTTCAATGCCAGCAGCATGGCGCAGTAGAGCAATATGCCAATTGCAAGAATCAGCTGAAAATCCCGCCATTCCGAATAGGAGACAGTTCGGAAACCCAGCACGCAGAGATGCCCCAGCCCGTAGGCAACGGGAATTAGCATCAGGTACTCCGCTCGACGGCGGATGCGTTCCTTTTTCCGCACGCAAAACCAAATCACAGCAACGATGATGAACAGCATTATGTTGCCCAGCAGCCAATAGCCAAGGGTAAGCCCGGGCAGAGCGACCCAGCCACTGTTATCCGATGCAGCCTCACCATAGAGATTCACCGAGCTGCCATCAGCAATTTGTGTAAAGTAGATCAACAACGGCTTATCGTTCTCCGGTGATACGGTCACAGCCCATGCGCCGTTTTTTTTGAACATTCTGTCCCATGGAGAAGTCCATGCTTCCAAATGGTAAACTGTATTGCGTCCGTCAGGATCGTCGATCTGTTGAAGATTATAGCCCGTTACCTTGCCACTGAAAGAGAGCGTTACCTCGCCGGCTCCGGTCTCCGAAGCAGTCACCAAATCCGATGTATACTCAAAATATTCCGGTGCGATAAGAAGCGAAATGCCGGACAGCAGCAGTGCCAGCAGTACGGCAACCGTGCATAAGATGGTCTGCATTTTTTTCATCAATAACGTCTTTTTCAGCCGTTTCAGCGGTGCGGCGTTGATATCCGGCTCCAGTTGAACTGTCACCGGCTCCCGCAGTTTTTTTCAATTCTGCACGGCACTCAGCTTCAGTCGCTTCCTCAACAAAACCCGCAGTACCTGCTCCGCTGCCCTCGCTTCAAA
>VOFK01003380.1_pt1 | contig 147166 bp, 129 predicted proteins | sample 5384121 | NCBI WGS metagenome assembly VOFK01 (sample SAMN12384730, study PRJNA508395) | human gut metagenome | isolation source: healthy gut J | host: Homo sapiens
CCACCAGCTTTTTCGAGAGGGATATACATGTTGTACCATGATGGTCTATGACAATATGCGTGTAGCCGTCAAGAGCTTTGTCGGTGGTGATAAACCTACAGAAGCTTTGATGAAGATGTCGGTTTCTATTGTTTTGAGTACCGTTTCTGTAATGTACGGGCGGATGGGGAGAAAGGACATGTGGGCGCAGCGTGGAATATGTCAGAAGAAAGAAAGCTTTCTGCCTGACAGACCATTTTGGTGATATACATTCTGCCCAGGAGCATTTAAACCGGGGATGTATGCAGGTCAACAACGAGCAAGGCAGTCTTTCAACAGCGGAGAAAACATCACGTCTGGAAGCTGACCTGTCATCGCTGAAGCCTTTTCCCGGTAATCTGGGCTGTTTTGAGGTCTATGAGTACATTGTGGATAAATGGTCAACTATCAGCATGAAAAATGTTCATTATTCCGTACCTGATTCTCTTGTGGGAGAAAAAGTACATGTCAAGGTTTATAGTGAAAAAATCGTCATCCTGCACGGGAAGGAGAAAGTGGCCTCTCATCAACGCAGTTATTGCGGTGGAGACTGGTGCATCAAGCTGGAGCACTATTTGCGTACACTTTCCGTAAACCGGGGCATTGCCCCACTCTGTGGTTTGGCAAAGAGCACCGGAAGAACTGAGAAGGCTGTATGACATCCATTTCAAGGAGGACAACAGGACGTTTGTTCTGTTGCTGGACTATGCCCGAAAAAATGGATTTTCGGAACGGACATTGTCACGGCATGCAAGGAGCTGACCGGACGTGGTGTCAGAAAGATATCTCGGACCAGGTAAAGGCCATGCTGCATGGTAGCGTACAGGGAGAGACAGAAGAAACCATGGAACCGCCTGTTCTCCGGCACGACAGGAGAATATAGAAAGAGAAGCTGTGGATATGCTTGAAGGCATCACGGCGCTAATGACAGGATACAATGAAGTGCATGATATAATACCAACCATTTAAGTTTATAATATATGAAATCAGAAAAAAGAAACCATTTATGACTATGCTGCAGAACTGAAGCTTCTGTCCTTTAAAGAGGAACTGGAATGCACCCTTTCATTGGCAGCTGAAGAAAACTGGAACCATCTGCAGTTCTTAACGGAATTGCTTGGAAAGGAAAGCGCCAGGAGAAGGGAGTGTAGAAGAAGATCAAGGATAAGATCTGCGGGATTTCCACAAATGAAGTATCTGCATGAGCTTGTTATGGAAGACATGCCCAAAAGGGGCACAGGTAATATTACCTGAATTGGAGACACTGGACTTCATCAGACAGGGGAAGAAACCTGGTCCTGTATGGAAATCGGGGAACAGGGAAAGACGCATATTGCTACGGCTTTAGGAATAAAGGCCTGCCAACAGGACTTTACCGTATTGTTTACTTCAGTGCCGGTCCTGCTTACCCAGATAAGGGGGAGGCTAAATCAGCAAAGACACTGAGGACGCTACAATTAAGGTTTGAAAAAATACGATCTGGTCATCTGTGATGAGTTCGGATATGTCAGTTGTGACAAGGAAGGAGGAGAACTGCTTTTTAACCACCTGTCGTTAAGAGCCGGAAAAAAGGCTACAATCATTACTACTAATTTGGCTTTTAACAGATGGAATGAAATCATAAAGGACAAGGTGCTTGTGGCGGCAATGGTTGACAGGCTTACACATAAAGCTTATCTGGTTAATATGACCGGACTGTCTTATAGGCTTAAGGAAACACAAAAAATGAGACAAGATAAATGAATATTTTAAACTTATAGTAATTTTGTAACAAGTTATGGATGGAGCTCTTTTCAATTAGAATACAGCGCACTTTTCAATTAGTATCTACATCATACGGCAAAGAATTATATTTCATCAACAAGTGATGAGCTTTACTTTTCAAATCCATAAAAAACGGGTCGTGGCAATCATACCATTCACCTGCCAAACATTTTTCCATTTCAGTTTTCATAAGCTATAATTTTAAATATATTGCAAAGTTATACCGATTTTTCGGCTAATTTTAGGTATTATTTTTCGTTATTTTGGTATTAATCCGTTTTTTAGGGCTATATTTATGGCATGAAAAGAGAAAACCTACATCAACCATTCGAAATTAGTTTTAGCGAGCTTGCCGAATCCTTGCTAAAAGAGCATGAACATACCTTTTTTGAATTAGTATATATTCTTTCAGGAACAGGCATCCAATGGATTAACAACAATATGTTTCCTTATCATGACGGACATTTGTTTATGATTACTCCCCGGAGATACGCATTCTTTCGAAATCCATACAACAACTAAGTTTGTCGACATCAAGTTTAACGACATATATATACATTCTTCTGTTTTCGGTGCTGAAAATATCCAAAGACTGGAGTTTATTCTTCAACATGCCAATCATCAACCGGGTTGTATCTTAAAAATAAAGTAGATAAACTATTGGTGAAACCCATAATTGAAGCGATTATCAGAGAATATATATAAATCAAGATTTGTATAACAAAGAATTGATACAACAATTAATAAATACATTGATAGTCATCGTTACCCGTAACATAGCTAAGTATCTGCCAGAAAAGATTGATGAGCGTTCAGAAGAAAAGACATTGGATATTTTGCAATATATCCAAAACAACATATATAATCCTGACAAAATAAAGGCAGACACTATCAGCCAACATTTTGGTATCTCACAGAATTATTTGGGACGCTATTTCAAAAAGCATACCAATGAAACTATGCAACAATACATCATAAATTATAAGTTGACGTTAGTAGAAAACAGATTATTGCATAGCGAAATGAGAATTAATGAGATTGCGGCAGAATTAGGCTTTACAGATGAAAGTCACTTAAACAAGCTATTCAAAAAATATAAAGGTGTCATACCCTCTGAATTTAGGAAAAGGAATTTATGACAACTATTTTGTTTTCATCGATTTATCCGTAAATTTGCATTATAAGATAAAATTCATGCTAAATACTGAAAATATACAATCACTCATTGATAGTGGAGAGGGCTACAATGTGGAATTTAAAGTCCGTGTACCCTCAAAGGTTCGTGAACTGACAGAGGAAATATGTGCTTTCGCCAATGCAGACGGAGGATATTTGCTTATTGGAGTAGATGATAACGGGCAAGTGGTAGATACTAACTTAGAAAACGATAAGCGTTCTGCCATTCAAGGTTCTATCAGCGAAATATCTCCTGCACTTCACTGTGAATTGTATTCTGTAAATATTAGCAATAAAACTGTTTGGGTGATTGATGTTCCGTCCGGCAAGGATAAACCTTATATATTTTCCGGTTCTATCTATGTCCGTGAGGGAGCAAACTCACAGAAACTTCGCACAGCCGAAGAAATGCGCAGCTTCTTTCAAGAATGTAACAAAATCTTTTGACCATATACCCTGCCATTGGTTCAATATCTACACGGATGCAGACGAACAGATGATTAAAGACTTTCGAACAGAAGCAAAACTAAGTCCGTCCACACCCGACAAACAAATATTTGAGAACTTGGAACTGTTTACCGCGAATGGAACGGCAAAAAATGGTGCAGCGATGTTCTTCGGCAAACAACCTGAACGAAAGTTCCCACATGCTATCACAAGATGTGTTCTTTTCAAAGGAACAAATAAAGTCTATATTATAGATGATAAAACTTTCGGAGGTTCATTGTACCAACAGTATTTACAGGCAATGTCTTGGCTGGAAAGCAAACTGCAAGTAGCCTATAAAATAGAGGGAACAGGACCAAGAGAGGAAATTTGGGAAATACCTTTGACCGTATTTAAAGAAGCCATTATAAATGCCCTGTCGCACCGTGATTACTACGAACAAGGCGCAAGCATTATGATAGAAATGTTTGATGACCGGGTAGAGATTTCCAATCCCGGAGGACTTCTGCCTGTTGTGGCTAAAGATTTCGGGCATAAAAGCATGACACGTAATCCGCTAATTTTCGGTTTATTTACCCGTATGCACTTGGTAGAAAGAGTTGCATCCGGTATTCCTCGTATGCAGGAAGCCATGAGGGAAGCGAATCTGCCTGAACCAGAATTTTACACAGAGGGAATGTTTACAGCAGTGTTCAAACGTCAAATCTCTAACTCTGCCAACTATGACAGAGTAAATGGCAGAGTAAATGGCAGAGTAAATGATACAATAAACGAGAATGAACAAGCTATTCTCAATCTACTGGCAACCGTTCCCGGTTTGAATGCTTCTGAAATCAGTAAGCATATTAGCAAAAGCTTAAGAACGACTATGCGATATATCAAGATTTTGCAAGATAAAGACTTGATAGAGTTTAGGGGTGCGCCCAAAACTGGAGGATATTTTACAAAAAATGGATTATAATATTTATAAATTATCTGAATCAAATAACTTTTTATTAATCAAATCAATCATTTCATTAGCAGATATTTTACACCTATCTATACTATCTAATAGTTCTTTTAATTTAGAGCAAACATTTTTCTTTGCCAATATAATATATTGAGTCATTTTAGGTAGCCCTTTAACTGATTTGTAAAATTCGACTAATTGCCCATATGACGAATCCACATTACTCAATAATAAACGAAGTGCTTCTTTATTCTCTTGCCAAGATTCCTCCGGAATAATATTATCAGAAACTTGCAATAATCCTTTAAAAGCCCCTACTATTTCTTCAAAAGAAATAATCCAATTCTGAATTGGTTGTTCAATTTTCATAGCGTATTGATTCATCGCTTTAGCAGAAGTATTAATAACTGCTCTAGCTAATTGAATCTGATTTACAGGCTTTTGTTCATTAATTATATTCAGTTTTTGGGCAGATTCAGAAATTTGTTCACCTATCCAAATAGTTGAAACGGTTATTTCATTTAAAGATTTTACAGCTTCCGCAGACTTAGTATTTAAAATATCCTGAAATTCTAATAATCCTAATTCGGAGACTTCATCTTCAATGGGTTCTATAATGACAGGTAAATTGGACAAATTTACTTGTGTAGTTAAAGGTTTACTATTAACATTCCAATTCTCTATAACTTTATATAAATGAGCACGCAAATCATTTTTAAAATTCTCTGAACTTACATATGTAAAATAATAACAGCCTAATTCTGCTATTTGTTTTTGAAAAGCTCTAACTTTAGAATATTGTTCAATATCTAAAGAATCTAAAGGTACTCCTTCAATATTAAAATACATCATTATATGTACTTTACCGACTTGTTGGCTACGCTCTAATGCCCTATAAAACTCTTCTTCCGTACCAGATTCATAATTTAGTGTCTTTGAACCAAATCTAGTCCATAATATTCCTAAAAAAATATCATATTCATCACCTATTTGGGAATTAATCACAGCTTGAGGATATTCACCGACAGAAGGATAACTCGATTTTTCCCAACTACATAATTCTATTCTTGCATTTAACTGCGAAGAATATGTATTATTAAAATCGTTAATAATGCTCTCTACAATTAAACGTTCTTCTTTTACATCACTTGGTGATGCCAAGAACAATTTATATAATGATATAGTTTGTGGCATATTTTTTTGCAAAGATAAGTTTTTTCTATGCAAAAACACTAATTTTAGAAAGAAATATTACTTTTGCATTCAGAAATCGTGCCCAAAATACAAACTGATGTTGAACGGTGCAAAGCTGTGAAGACCTTATTCAAGGGACTTACATCGTAATAAAAATATAACTTACTGAAAGATAGTGCCATATCAACCCACTTTCGAGTGCTGGTGGCACCACTTGTAAGAAAAGCGTTGTAAATAACTTATTTACAACGCTTTTCTTTTTCTATAGAATGTTACCTAATGCATTTCCAAAAGAAAAGATTATAGAGACTTCTTCCACCTCTTCAACTCCGGGAAAAATTCTCTCATTTTAATCAATGCTGCCTGCTCGTTGAAATCAGGATCACCTTTGAAGAGTTCCCTCATATGCTTCAGGCTGATATTGATCATATCCTCCATACTGATATCCCCTGTAAAAGCTCCATCTTTAAAACAATAGATGCAATACTCACTCATAGGAGTTCCGTCTTTATTTGTTGCAAAATCTTCTGCCTTTACAAGTGGCATACCACAACTCTGACAATACATTTCTTCCATGGTAAAACTATTATTCTTTTAATTTATCACTATATAATTACCCTATATTCTTGCGGACATTTATCAGCCAATTCACACCAAACTTATCAGTAAACATTCCAAAATAATCCCCCCAATGTGCTTCACTCATAGGCATCGTTACACGTCCCTCTGTTGACAACCCGGCAAACAATCGATCTGCCTCCCCTCTACTATCAGCTTCTATATAAAGAGAGAAATTATTACCGAATACAGTATTTTGCGCCATATAGCCGCAAACATCCGCTCCCATCAAAACAGTCTCTTCAGCAATAGGCAAACAGATATTCTCTATTTTATTTTTTTCATCCTCAGAAATCGGAGGCATCCCATTCTGCGGAGGAATATCCCCCATATCTGCCTATAAAAGTAAAATCTACACCAAAAGCTGATTTATAAAAATTGAATGCCTCTTCGCAATTGCCATTAAAGAGAAGGTAAAAATTGATTTTTGCCATTTAGTTACGCTTTTAAGTATTAAGTCTATAAAGATTTATATGACATTTATCGTCATTTACAAATATAAGGTTTTCTTTCTGATCCACAAGAATTACACTTCTGCAAATTGCAGTTAAACAAGTATTTATCACTAAATCGGATAAATTCAGAAAGCAAATCTGAAAGGTAAAAAATACCAAAGATAAACCTCCGAAAATATTCTTCTCAAACAACACAAAATCACGAAAAAAAGCAGTAGATTTGCGCCATTACAAAGTAGCAACATATTATGCGACATTTACTAACTGCTATATTTATACTTATCAATTCGACAGTGCTTGCCTCAAACCAAACACAGGCAGCAGATAGCCTCCTAGGTGTTTTAAAAAACACCCAGTCTTCCGAGAAAAGAATTCAAATATACAGAAATCTGGCAGACCTTTATCAGGAAAATCCTGAAGCCCATCTTTATCTATTAAAGATGTACCAGGAAGCAGCCACAATCGATGACAGAAAAAATATGCTGAATGCACTCGACGATATTCTTATCGCCGGAATCAGCGAATACAATAAAGATACAATAGCCAAATACACCGAATATTTTAAAAAGATAGCGACCGAGGATGAACTCAAAAGTTTATTACCTTTTTATCATATGCGAACTTTTGACTCACGATGCTACTCCGGAGAGAGAACGGAAGCTATCAAAGAAGAATTAGATTCCAAGAATGTAGAGACAGATAAAGAAGACAATGTATACAAACAAATAGCATCAGCCTATAATATGGGAACGAGTTTCTATATGAGTGATCAATTCAAAAAGGCAATACCTTATTTGGATAAAGCCATGCAACTTGCAGAAACACTCCCGGAAAAAGAAAAATACATCTACAAAATTCATTACCTGGAGAGTATGTTTTACATACGCCCAAGCAGGTAAGAACAAAGAAGCTGTGAAAATCATGGAGCAGCTTATTAATATGGTAGAGCAAAAATACAAAAATGATTACCAAAAACAGCGTCCTTTCTATAATATAGATTTATATCTCCTTCAGTACTATTCATTTATGATTAGCAGTTTGCCATATCTGACATTAGAACAAGAAAAATATTACTGGAAGCGTATTCAGGAAATTGGTAAGAGTCTGACTAATGATCTGGATAAATACAATTATTATCTTTGTGCCAACAACTATTATTCCAATAACCGTACCGAAAGAGATTTTCGCAAGGCAATAGCAGCCAATGACAGTCTGATTAAATTTGCAGAAACATTAGCGCCACAGAATCTGCCCGGATTATACAACATCAATTCCATGACTTATGAAGCAATCAAAGATTATCAGAATGCTCTGAAATATTTGAAGATTTCACATCTGATTCAGGATTCATTAAGCACAGAAGCTACACATAAGCAGCTCAATGAATTACAAGTAAAGTATGATCTGAATACTCTCAATAATGAAAAGACTATGCTGGAGATAAAAAATAAGAAAACGATGCTCATTTCTCTCAGCATTTTATTAATAATCGTAGTACTTATCTGTACCTATTTATATTTTTCCTGGAAGAAGGAGAAAAGGATGAAAATGGAATTAAAAGCCTTGCATCTCAAAGCACAGGAAAGCGAAAAGATGAAACAATCATTTATCAACTCAATCTGCCATGAGATACGTACTCCACTCAACGCTATCGTCGGATTCTCCGATCTGATCATGAATGAAGAAATCGATGCGGAGATGCGCAAAGAGTTTCCACCGGAAATTCAAAAGAATACTGTATTACTAACAAGTCTTATCAACAGTATGCTGGAAGTTGCCAATCTGGATGTTTCCGAAGAAAAACTTCCCTGTCAGCCTACAGATTTGAAGAACATCTGTGTACATGAAATGGAGCAACTCAAGAAAAAGGAGGGCATAGAATATAAGCTGGAGATTACAGAAGAAAGTATGATTATTCCAAGCAATGCCCAATACCTGACCCAAGTAATCGAACACTTGCTGAGTAATGCTAATAAATTCACAGAAAAAGGTCAGATCACTTTAGGATATGGAGTGGATAAATCCAAAGAGAAAATCCTGATATACGTCACCGATACCGGTTGCGGTATTCCTCAGGAGAAACATGAAGAAGTATTCAACCGCTTCTCCAAACTTGACACTTTTGTTCCCGGTAATGGACTGGGATTATATCTCTGCCGGCTCATCACAAAACGACTTGCCGGAGAGATAAAAATAGATCCTGCATATAAGGAAGGAATACGAATGATCGTCACTTTACCAATAAAATAAAGGTATCGGCTATATTACTTCATTCCCTTACTAATACCGCTTATATTCAGGTAAGCGCAAGATTGAACACCTAATAGAATCACAAACAAATACTCAGCCGTCAAATAGACCGGTAAAGTCGTTGTGAAACAATAACTCAATAGATACAAATAAGCCAGATAGACGACAATAGTGGAAATCTGAAAGATAAATGCAATCCGGGTATTACCTGTACCTATTACTGCATTCATAAAAACATAACCAGGCAAAGCAAATGTGTAATTCAGCAACATCACGATAAACGGATACTGAGCAAGTTCGATTAATTCTGCATTATCCGTATAAAATCCGATAATCTGTTGATTAAATAACATAGCAATAATTATCAAAGGAAGACCGATTGCATATCCCAATCTGAGAATTTTACCACAGAGCCGGAACATACTTCTCCCCTCACCCGCACCTATCAGATTACTGACCAGTGAACCGGTAGTAGCCGCAAACGAATTAACTATTACAAAAAAAACGGTAGAAACACTTCTTATAATATTCGACACTGCCAGTTGTTTTTCTCCCAACCGCTCGATAGCCACGAAGAATAAAAACCACGGAGCAACACTAATGAAAGCATGCATCATACTCCATACGGATAAGTGAAAAAGTGAATTTAGCAATTTCCTATCATAAACAGGTTTTAACCCTAAATTCTCCTTATCCATTTTCAGAAAAGTATAGATAACCAGAATTAATAAAGAACCGGCTTCAGCCAGTGAAGAAGCCATTGCTGCCCCGGATATACCCAGATTGAGACTGAAAATAAACAAGTAATTACAAGGGATATTGATAAGAACCGCCATTATAGCCGCCCACAACAAAACTCTCGTTTTCGTAATTCCCACGAAGAAAGAGCGGAATGCCAGAAATGGAAAAGAGAATAGCAGACCGAAACATCTCCATGTCAGATAATCAACCGCAGCATTATAAATCTCCGGTGAACGGATGAAATATCTCAGGATAACAGGTGACAGTATATAGGACGCAAGACTTAAAAACATAGCCAGTCCACTCAGGAACAATAATCCCTGGAAGAAAGTCTTCCCTGTTTCTTCGTATCTTTGTTCCCCGTTTCTGCGGGCAATCATAACCTGTAAACCCAAACTAAAACCAAAACCAAGCATATAAATGGCCAGATAATAAACACTTGCAAGCGCAGAAGCACCTAACTCCACTTCGCCTACATGTCCCAGAAAAATAGCATCAGTAATATTGATTAATTGCTCCATCAGGATGCTCATCATCACAGGAAAGTTGATGAGCCATATTTGCTTATACGTATAATTCATTGTTCAACTAAAATAAACGCATGCCACACAGCTATGCGCATAGCTGCGTGCCACTCGATGTAAATAATCAGATAGGAAAACTCTGTGACGAATTACAAAAATCCGTCAGGATAGCCGAATAGCTTTTATTGGAAAGTACTATTCGTGGAGCGTAGCTATATACAGAGTTGATGTTTCATGAGTTGAACAATCGTTTTATGTGAATTCTACACAGCAAATGTAGGAAAAATAATAAAAAAGCAAGTGATCTTACCCGGATAAATCAACGGTTATTATATTTTTGCGTGAAATTACTCCACTGCATGAAATCAACTGAAATCACAAGAGAAGAAATGTGGGCAAAGCAACATTTGTCTGCAAATGAAATCGACTATGCCATATGGGAACAGGATAAAGTTGTGCTACAACAGATGTCCCAAATCAGCAGAAGTTGCTCATTTGTAGTTGATGTTTATAAATACAGATATGCTTTCGCATCTTCTAACTTTGCAGATATACTGGGATATGACAGCCGGAAAATAGCTACTCTGGAGAAGCAGGGAGATTATTTGGAATCACGCTTTCATCCGGACGATTTCGCCCGACTGGAGCAATTGCAGATTAACCTTAGCAAGTTTATCTATAGCCTACCTCACGAACAAAGAAATGATTATTGTAATATATATAGTTTCCGGCTGATGAATGCCAAACAACAGTACATACGGGTAATCAGCCGACAACAGGTTTTAGAACAAAGCCGCAACGGAAAAGCATGGCTGATACTTGGAAATATAGAGATTGCGCCCAATCAGACAGAGACCGATCAGGTGGAATGCACTGTATTGAATCTCAAAAATGGAGAAATGTTCTCGCCTACTTTAGTATCTATTCCACGGATTCATCTGACACAGCGTGAACTGGAGATTTTACAGCTTATTCAAAAAGGATTATTAAGTAAAGAAATAGCTCACAATCTCTGCATTAGTATTCATACGGTCAATATTCACCGGCAAAACCTATTGCACAAATTAGGGGTACAGAATTCTATCGAAGCTATCAATGCAGGATTAAAGTCAGGAATACTAAGCTAACCGCTCTGCGAAAGAAATATGCAAGTTACGGCATCCAGTCCATAATTCCCGTAACCGGATGCAGACTTCTCCATTCCATAAAGTCCTCATAACTGCGTATGCCATCCCGGATAACAGCTTTATAATACTCTATTCCCATAATCTTTTCCGACTCGGGCGTATCATATTTCAATTTTAAAATGGCATACCTTGTTTCATCAGTCAAAACAGCGGAAAGCCGTTCGGCAAACTTCTCAAAATAGCCATCATACCGGGAACCTTCCAAAATATGGATCATATCTATCTGCCAAAGCGCATTATCTGCATCCCGATACCAAGCATGCCACTCCACACATGCTTCCTCTGTATCCAGCAGATTCTTATGCTCCATCTTCATGAAAGACTTGTTTTCCGTAAACTTCACCATTGCCTGAAAGCTATCACACAGACTAAATTGTGAGGTATAAATATGAAAATCAATGTCAAGATGCTTCATCAGCAATCCTGTACTTAAAGAACCTACTAAATTCACTCTGGCACCTATACTTTCCCAAATAGGGATGATCTTTGTGTCTTCTATAATTTTCCGGGCTTTCTGTTGATTCCGTCTGGCAAGATCAAGAATATCCATTGTTTTTCTTTTGTAATGACGTGCAAATGTAGAAAAAAGGACGGATATATAGCTATAAATAACTATTTAATAACCTGATAATTCGGACTAACTTTGCCACCCTTTCCAAATTTCCCAGATAAAAAATTAAAAGAGTTATGACATTCAATCTATCAGAACAACAGGAAAAAAAGTACTTGCAACAGGTCATCGGCATCATTAACGATACGATTCAGAATACCGATACATCAGTCAAAGAACATGTAGAAACCTTACAGGAATACAAAGATTATATCTGGTCAAACAAAGATATCGATCCGCATGAAATCCGATCCATGCGCGAAAGCATCCTCAATCATTTCGCACTGGGTGAAAGCGTAATTGACAAACGCAGGCGGTTGGGCAAGATATTGGATATCCCCTATTTCGGACGGATAGATTTCGAGGAAAAGAAAAACGGCAGTAGTGTTTTACCTATTTATATAGGCATACATACGTTCTATGATTCACAAAGTAAGACGAACCTGATATACGATTGGCGGGCTCCCATTTCCGGTATGTTCTACGATTACGAACTGGGGAAAGCGGTTTATACCTCCCCTACCGGTGAAATCAACGGAGATATTTCACTTAAACGCCAATACCGCATCCGTAAAGGCAAAATGGAATATATGATAGAAAGCTCGCTGACTGTACATGATGAAATTCTTCAGAAGGAACTCAGCAGCAATGCCGATGATAAAATGAAGAATATTGTCACCACCATCCAGCGGGAACAAAACCGGATCATTCGTAATGAAGAAGCCCACGTGCTCATTATCCAGGGAGTTGCCGGATCGGGCAAGACATCCATTGCCTTACACCGCATCGCCTACCTGCTCTATACGTTGAAAGGGAATATTTCCTCAAAAGATATACTTATTATTTCACCCAATAAAGTTTTCGGTGATTATATCTCGAACGTACTTCCCGAGCTTGGCGAAGAAAGTGTGCCCGAAACCAGTATGGAGCAGATTCTTTCGGGAGTTCTTGAAAACAAATACAAATACCAGAACTTCTTTGAACAGGTAACGGAATTACTCGAAAAAACGTCCTCGGACTTCATTGAACGGATCAAATACAAATCTTCCTTCGAGTTTATTTCACAGCTCGATAAGTTCATCCTCTATATGGAAAACAACTACTTCAAAGCAGCAGAAGTAAAACTCACCAGGCACATCACAATTCCCGCCGAATATATTGAAGAGCAATTCAGGCGCTTCAACCGTTACCCCATGCGCCAGCGTTCTGAAGCTATGACGGATTATATCCTGGAAATGATGAAGGTGCAATACTACTTTACAATTACCACTTCAGAGAAAAATCTGTTGAAGAAAGAAATAAAGAAGATGTTTGCAGGTAACAACGATCTTCAGATTTATAAAGAGTTTTTCGTATGGGTAGGTAAACCCGAACTATTCAAATTACGCAAGAACCGGATGTTGGAATACCCTGACTTGGCACCTTTGGCATACCTGCATCTGGCTTTAGACGGGAATATTGCTTCGTCCGGTGTCAAACATCTTTTGATAGACGAAATGCAGGATTATTCTCCTATCCAATACAAAGTAATTCAGAAACTTTACCCCTGCCGGAAGACTATTCTCGGAGATGCATCACAATCTGTCAACCCTTATGGTTCGTCAACAGCCGATATGATTCGGAAAGCATTCACTATAGGCGAAATAATGAAACTATGCAAAAGTTACCGCTCTACGTTTGAAATCACGGATTTCTCGCAAAAGATTCAGACCAATCATGAATTAGAACCTATCATACGCCATGGTGAACCTCCTGCAATCTTACGGTTTGAAGATGTAAAACAGGAAATACTGGGTATTTTCAGTATAATTTCTTCTTTTAAAAAATCCGGTTATACGTCACTCGGGATAGTATGCAAAACCGAAACGCAGGCAAGAGAACTATCAGAAAGCCTCCGGGTGCATACCGGTGATATCCATTTCCTGTCCAATCAAAGCTCTGCTTTATGAAAGGTATTATCGTTACCTCATCTCACATGGCAAAAGGATTGGAGTTTGACGAAGTAATCGTTCCCTATGTCAACGGCAAGAATTACAACTCAGCCATTGACAAAAGTATGCTCTATGTAGCTGTAACAAGGGCTATGCATAGACTGACACTAACCTACAACGGACGACCAAGTGAATTTATTCCTGTCTCTGTCAGATAAAATACTGTGTTCCTTTATCTGCCTAATTACCAATTAGTTCTGTTTAAGCAGACCGGACGAAGTGTTTCAAGCAATGGAACCTCCAGTTTCAAGCAATGAAACCGATAGTTTCAAGTAATGAAACAAGCAGTTCCAAGTAATGAAACTGACAGTTTCACACCGAGAAACCAATCATTCGGTAAGGGATTCCAGTTTCTTTCCAGAATCTCCCTTTACCTTTGCAATATCAGAATAAACCAAAGTATTAATTATTAAAAATAGAAGAATATGAAAAAGTTAGTTTTATTATTAGTATGTATGTTCACAATGCACACAATGGTAATGGCAGATAATGACAAACCGATCCAAGTAAATCAACTCCCTGCAAAGGCTCAAACTTTCCTCAATACCTACTTTAAAGATCATAAAGTGGCATTAGCAAAACAGGAAACAGAATTATTCTATAAAAGCTACGATGTGGTCTTCACTAATGGAGAAAAAGTAGAATTCGATAAGGCGGGAGAATGGACAGAAGTTAAATGCCAGCAAAGTGAAGTCCCTGCACAGATCATCCCGGAAGCAATCCGTACTTATGTAAAGACAAACTATCCGGACGTTAAAATCTTACAGATTGAACGGGATAAAAAAGAATATGAAGTAAAGCTGTCTAATCGTTGGGAAATCAAGTTCGACTCTAAGATGAGAGTAATTGACATTGATGACTAAAATAAAAAAACAGTAAATCATCGAATAGGAGGAAACACCGCTTCCTCCTATTCGATGATTTACTGTTTTTTGACTTTAAGTTCCCGACCCGTTTAATGTTACTTCCGATAGAAATCAAATGCAATGGCACAATGTTTTGTCATAAAGCCACACCGCTCCAGCGTCCTGCGTGAAGCAACATTATCAGCCGCACACCCTGCAATAGGAGTATATCCCGCTTTTAAGCATGATTCTTTAAGATGTGAAATAATCATTGTTGCATACCCCTGCCTGCGGAATGCCGGATTTACCCACATTCCTACATCAAAGATATCTTTTCCCGGAAGTACCCGAATAAAATAGCCGCATCCCAAAAGTGCTCCATCCTTTTCATACATTAGTATCATCCGGTGCGAAACGGTATAATTTAACTCTTCGGGAGATTCATATAAATCACTGTCGTGAGTAAGCAATAACGGAATATCAATCTCTTTCGCCTTACGAACGGTTATCCCGTCCTGCAAAGGCATCACTATCTCATCAGTGAAGAAACGGAACAGATAACCACCTACTTCACTGGATTGACAATATGCATGGCAGCAAGCCATAAACAAATCATCAAACGACTTGCAGAAAGCACTCTTAATCTGAAATTCTTTCAATACTCTTCCGAATATTTCTTCTTTTCGTGAAAGCAGTTCATCAGACAGATAGAATTCAATCAGCTCTCCTTCTTCCGACTGAATGAAATACCCCACTCTTTCTTCATCCTGTTCGATACAGAAACAAGTGCCTTTTGCAACAAGCCACTCGCAGTGTAACTCCTGGGGGTAACGCAAAGAATCCAGATATTGATTTCTCAGATTCAGAAGTGATGCCAATGGTACAGCTCTAAATTCAATCATAATTCCGTTTTTGCTAAAGATACGAAAGTTTTCCGGATACGAAAAATTACTTTACTAAACTGATGTATTCCCCATATCCTTCAGCCTGCATCTTTTCTTTAGGAATGAATCTCAACGAAGCACTGTTGATGCAATAACGCAAACCACCTTTATCTGCCGGACCATCAGTGAAGACATGTCCTAAATGGGCATCACCCGTAGCACTTCGAACCTCTGTGCGTACCATACCATGAGAAGTGTCCATCTTCTCATGAATAAGTTTACGGTCAATCGGTTTTGAGAAACTGGGCCAGCCACAGCCGGAATCAAACTTATCAGTTGAAACGAACAAAGGCTCACCCGTAGTGATATCTACATAAATACCGGGACGGTGTTCATTCCAATAATCATTATGAAAAGCCGGCTCGGTTGCATTCTTTTGAGTCACGGCATATTGCTCCGGGGTGAGTTTAGAACGCAACACCGTATCATCCGGTTTACTATAAACAGATTTTTTCGGCATTTTAGCCTTACGCGCCAAGTCAAATAGTTCAGGATGGATATGACAATATCCACCCGGATTCTTATCCAGATAATCCTGGTGATAGTCTTCCGCGGGATAGAAATTCTTCAAAGGCTTTATTTCTACTGCCAGCGGACGGGAGTAAGCTGTTGCCAGACGGTGCACAGTTTCTTGAATAACCGCTAAATCAGCCGGGTCAGTATAATAAATACCCGTACGATATTGGGTACCCTTGTCATTACCCTGCCTGTTTACGCTGGTAGGGTCGATGGTTTTGAAATAAAGATCTATGAGAAAAGGCAGGTCCACTTTGAGGGGATCATACTGCACTTTCACGGTTTCTGCAAAGTCCGTAGTTCCGGTACATACTTGCTTATAAGTCGGATTGGCAATATTGCCGTTTGCATAGCCGACTTGCGTAGTTTCTACGCCATCAATTAGTTTCAGGAAATGCTCGGTTCCCCAGAAACAGCCTCCTGCCAGATAAATTTCCTTGGTTGATTCCATATCTTTTTTCCTTTCTGCCTGCCCTGCCTGATTATTGGCACAAGCCAGACAACTTATTAACAATACAAATATAAGTTGTTTCATATCTTCAGCTCTCCAACAAATCTTATGCTATTGATATATGAATATATAACAATCAAACCGATAGGATAGTTGAACACAAGAGACTACAATATAGCGCTGCCTGTATTCTCTTCTATAAAAGAGGTGCGATCCGGCTCATAGTTTATCTCCGCCTTCCGGGCCTGCGAGTGCTGAAATTGTCGGGCTACTTTAAACTCCTTCCCTTCTTTCAATAAATAAGAACCTGTCTGCTTAAACCAGAAGCCCACATTAGCTTCTATACATTGGCGACGAATCTCCAAAACCCAGTCATAATCGCATACACGCGCCTCCCGTCCAGATTCTCCTCCGGCTACAACCTGCTCAACCCACTCACCTAACTCTCCCCTGAAATCTATCCGGCTGAGAAGCGGTTCGCAAATAATAATTTTATGCTTAATGGGAGCTGCCTTATAAATAGGCAGGCGATAGTCAATCCGATCCTGATTCTCCATCGTACAACAGATTGTTACATTATCATATCCTTCTCCCCAATCTGAGGGTAAACAATCCTTCAGTCGGTCAATACGCTTAGTGATAAACAGAAAGTGGAGATCTTGTCTCAACCGCATCATCTCCCATGCTTCAGGACGCCATTCATCAGCATCTTCCACCAGAAAATCAGAAGTGAAACATGTATAGACTAGGTTACCGGAAGGTATCTTGTAAGTTTTGTTTTTTCTTTTGCTGCACAGGCAGATTGAACTTCTCTGTCTTTGCCACAACGGAACTATCCTTACCATATTTACCATCTGTACGATAAACATAGCAATGCTGACAGCCTGTACTAAACTTATGACAGCCATGCCAGGGATTCCACATCGAAGTCTTTACACCTATTCGCAGCATATGTTCATTGCCTCCATAACTCTATGTCTTTATTGTTGCTTTCACAAAGTTATGCATTGCCCTTATTCCAGGCAGTATTCGAGTTCTTTTTTATGGAACTTTACATGCGCTTATGAAAAGAAGCATGAAAAAGAAAAAGGGACTCTGCAACATTTATGTCGACAGAGTCCCTTTTTCTATATTGCCAATAAACTAATTCATTGTCGCCGGTGTCTTCAGCTTCACCTCTGCCCAATCAGACCATGTAGGAGAAACCATATACTGAGGTTCCTGCATCTTGCCAATCAAAGCAGTAGCTTTCTTCACCTCTGCATTGGTCTTTTCAAACAGTTCTTTCATGGTTAAATCTCCCTTTGCATCCTTGATACATTTAACCAGGAAATAAGTATAATATCCCTGCTTCTTATCATGATAAACACTGGAAGTCTGGTCACCGCTACTGGATGAGAAACTCAAGGTATGTCCCTGTGGCAAACCCACCTTCGGTACTACACGTACCCCTTTTTGGGCCAGCAACGGAGCAGCACTCTTGTAGCCACCACTAAAGCAAGCATCCAGGAAAACATAAGCTCCCTTGATAGGATAGGTTGCCAGACGTTTATATAAATCCGCCAGAGAAATACCCAGACGAATGTTCTTACCCGTAATATCTACCGGCAGCAGATAAGGTTCTTTCGTTGCCTCATCATTATTACCATGACCGGAATAATAGAATATCAATTCCGCTTCAGGATCAGTACTTGCCATATTCACCAACCAGTCAAGCTGTTCGTGCATCATACCAGCCGTAGCATTCGGAACAACTTTCAATTGTCCATCAGGTACACCAAATGTACGTACACAATATTCACGGAATACCATAGCATCATTCACGGCATAAGGCACATTAATCTCTGCATTGGCACCGGTTATGCTATAATCTTCGTTACCAATGATCAATGCATAACGGTGACGATTCACAGCACCCACAGGAATATCTTGCAGCAACTCAGTATTGAGTCCTAAACTAACATTCTTAAGATCAACAGCCTTACGAACAGCTCCGTCAATCTTGATTGTGCTGGATGCCGTTAAGTATTCACCCACCTTCACCTTATAGGCTTCACTCAGATAAGAAGAACGGGAATCTTCACTCACGCTTACCATCACAGCGATTGAATCACCATCGAAACGCTTGTTCACCAAGAAACCATAATCCAGTGTTGCTACATCACCCGGAGCAATACTATCAATCGTCATTTCAGGTACATCAGTTGTAAACACATTATTCGGCAATTTGAAGTTCAATTTCACATTACGTGCTGTCTTCGAACCGAAATTCTGCAAAGCAAGCGTCAGCTTACCATTCTTACCTAAAGTGATAGAAGAACCTTCGGAAGCAAAGAACTGATGATCCGCCACACGCAGGCGCGGCATAGCATATTCCTGTGTATTAACAATCAATTCCGACGGATCAGCATCAAAACCATTCGCTTCAAATGCATAGATATTAATCTTGGCCAGCGCTGACGGCATTTCTTTCTTTACCAGATAACGGAAAGTGTATTGCTTCGATGTTCCTGCGGGAATATTACCACCATCCAACTCACGGGGACCGTCGAAATATTCATCATATCCCTGTTGTTCGGAAAGACGGAGGCGGATGTTATAAGCATCCCCCTGTCCCTTATTCTCAACAGAAAATTGAACAGCAAAACTTTCACCGGCATCTATTACCTTATTATTATTACCATCAATAAAACTATCCACATGGATGACCAACATAGCAGGTTCCACCGGCACAGGAGCAGATTCCTGTTGCTGTGCCACCCCTTCAGTCTTCTTCAATGCCTCATTATAGGCCAGCAAACGGGATGGAAAAGAAGTATATGAAGCACCGTCAGTAATAATTTTCATCAAGACTTCATACTCAGATTTCATATCCATATACTGATATACACCCGCCAACCCTTGCATATACATTTTAGATGAAGGCTCTTTTTCCAGAATTTTCAGGAACAGGTCTTTAGCATCCAGCAGATAACCGGAAGCACGCTGACGTACCAACGCATATTCGGTATCATTAGCAATAGTAGCACCGTTATTCACAATTTCAGTAGCTACATTGAAATTAACACGTGCCAATCCAGTGAGCAACTCAAAACTATCGGGATGGAGAGCATACAAACGTTTGTAGATATCAAGCGCTTCCTGATTCTTTCCCTGACGTTCCAGAATACGTGCCTTGATGGGCAATACCTTATCATTATTGGGATCAACTTCAAGAATACGATCGATGGCCGACAGTAACTTCGGCATATTGTTCGTGGCAATATGCACATTCACCAGATTATAAAGGAAATCAAGCGAAACAGGATACTTGGCTATGGCTTCCTCCAAAACACGTTCCTGTTCAGAATAATTCTTCTGCGACTGATAAATCATATTCATATATACATAGCAGTCTTTCTGCTGTGTATCCGTTCCCGTGCTTAAATACTCCTGGAAATACTTCAACGCCTGCGAATACTTTTGGAGATTGTAGGCAGATACCGCCGCATAATATACTACAGAAGCATAGCGGTTATCTTTGGGAAGCAACTCGCTCTGAAAAATCTTCAGCCGGGGCATCTCAATATAAGCTGCCGCAAAATCCAGCGCCTTAGAGGGTTGCTTCTGTTCGGAATAATACACTGCACCATTCAACAGATAAGGATACATAGCACGCAAACGATTCTTGGCGCCACTCAAATACTGACCGTTATCCGGTGCTTCCACAACTTTCATGAAATTCTCGTAACTGTCCAGCAAATAGCTATACATACCCGTCACGTTCGTTCCTTTATCGCGCTCACTTTCAAAAAGCACATATTGTTGGTTAGCACGCTTAGAAGCAGCAGCGGCATCCTGTGCCACTACTCTCCCATATGCTCCCAACATTAAAAAGATTGTCAGTACTAAAAAATTCTTCATATTTATTTATTAGCTCCTCACTAAATTATTTTGCAGGAAAAGCATCCATGATTACAAACTCTACGTTAATCTTACGGAATTCACCACCGCGTTCTTTGGCTACTTCCACATGATATTCATATTCGTTCTTGGTGTTATCCAGTGTGGTTACATTCTTTTCTATATAATTCTTCACACCTGCCGCACGCATCAAAGCCAACTGTTCATTAGCAGTAATGCCCGAAGCCTTTGTTACGGTAATATTATCAAGATTACCATCCTTATAATAAGGTTCATCGATAAATTCGCCATATTGTCCGTTATAGGCAATGCGTCCGCGAATAGGACTTGCATCGGCAGAACCGGTAACAATGACCTTCACTTGTTTACCTTCAGACAGATACTTGGAGAAATCGCCTTCAAAAGCATTCTTGATTATCTTCATCAGAGACATTGCGGCATTGGAACGTTCAATATCATAACCACCTGACGGGAAGTCCTCCTTTGCAGAAAACTCTTTATTGATCACCTCATACTGGTAGCCCACTTTGTAATTCAGAATCTTATTACCATTAGCATCCACACCCGGAATTACTTCTGTCCTCACATCAATCTGTGTATTTTCCGTAATCAGCTTATCCTGCTTCTTTTCTTCGATTACAGCTTCTTTGATCTCCTTCAGCTGAATTTCTTCACGACTTGCCTGCTGCATAATTTCCAGCGGAACAAAGTTTTCATCTGCTTCCAAGGCGGTCAACTTGGTGCGACCGATATTATCATAAATATAGACCTTATTTGTAGTCTCATTACGCACTTCTACATAAGCCAACTCAAATTCGTCCTTATCATTCAATACATAAACCGCATTATCAAATTTCAGGTTCTTACCATCCTTAAAGTCGCCTACTTCATTTGAAGGCACTTCCAAAGCAATCGCGGGCAATGCATTAAATCCGATGTTCAGCATATTCTTGGAAGCGTCATATTCTCCCACGAAAGGATTATCAATAGAGATGCGGTCGCCTGCCAACTCCGTTGCCACTTCCTGAGCAAACAATTGTTGTTGCTTCAGGCGAGTCTCGTCATTCACACGGATAGCATAATCTTCCATGGACTCACCCTGCATCATCTTCACCCACTCGTTCATCTTAGCATCCACTTCCTTACTCATCAATTTACCAAAGAAAGGATTCAAACCATTAGCATCCCAAAACACAAGTCCTTTGGCGCGATTGGAAAGCATGAATACATCGCTCGTTTGCTTGTTTACAAAGAAGCGACTACCCGTCACACCACCTGGATTTTCATCCAATGTCTGTTCAGGCACACTGTTTTTCAAGTTCATGATGACAATAGCGTTACCATCTTTAACCACACTGATATATTTGCCATCCGGATGAAAGGATGGAGAAGTCAGTGTTCCACCTATCTTATCAAAGATATCCACCTTATCCCATGTCTTTGTATCGAAAATAGTCAGACGCTTGTCTGCCGTCACAACAGCCATTTGAGAAGCATCGGCAGAAAAGACCAATTCAGTTACTTCGGCAGGCATCGGAAGAGAAGTACGCAGTTCTTTTGTCTGGAAATTCCAGATATCGATATTCTTACCGGTTCCGGCAGCGATAAAATAGTTGTTGGGACTCATAGTAATAGCCGTCGCGACAGCTTTTCCCTGAATATAAGCCTGAGGCAAATATGCTTTTGTGTCGTAAACTATGATTTCTCCTAAAGAATTGGAAACCAAAAAATTGCGTGCATCAGCACCATAGCACATGGCAACAGGGACAATGTCTCCCTTTGATGCATCTTTCATCAACTCAGCGCCTACAGGTCCGGGCACAAAGAAATTCAGATTCTTCCTGCCCTTCAGTTCCTTACTCTTACGCTGCTCTTTCAGTTCAAAAAGCTTTTTGTTCCGGTCACGGAAAGAATAAATACTAACAGGTTTCTTCCCCCGCATCAAAGCCAGTGAGCTACCCGTAGGGTTAAAGGCTATTTTATCAACATCTCTCAGATCGACAATAGGGATATCGCGAATCGTAAGCAAAGAACCATCCGACAGGAAAGCTGTACAAAACGTTGTATTGTCAAATGCCGAAATACGTTTCGCTGAAGGAAAACTCCTTTTCACCTGTACCTGCGCCATTGCCTGACTGCCAAAGAAAGCAGCCACAATACAAAATGCAATACCCTTGACCGGGCGGAACCACATTCTCATTTCATCCATATCTTTAATGTTTATAATAGTTTATGTTTCATACTATTTGCAAATATAAACATTAAATTCCTATCAAGCGGTCAACAAATTCCTGTTTTTTTTGTTTAAGGAGGCTTTTAACAGGATAAACAGGTAAAAAACAAGATTAAGAGGATCAAAAAGATAACTATGCGGAATATTTATTTGTCACGGAAATCAGTGACAAATATTAAGAATGTTTCAATCCCATCTTTTCAGCACGCTGCAACATAAAAGTGCGTGCAGCCTCGTATTCATTGGGTATCACTCCATCCAAAATAGCATCTTTAATGGCGCTTTTCAGAGTTCCTACTTGCTGGCAGGGTTCCAGATTGAAAGTTTTCATGATTTCTTCTCCACTGATAGGTGGCTGGAAATTGCGAACGCGGTCGCGCTCTTCAAGATCCTTCAGTTTCTGACGCACCAGTTGGAAATTATTAAGAAAACGTTGTTTGCGCTCCATATTCTTGGACGTGATATCAGCTTCACACAATGTCATCAGATCATCAATATCATCTCCGGCTTCAAAGAGAAGACGACGTACTGCAGAGTCGGTTACCACATCATCAGCAATGACAATAGGACGCATGTGCAAACTTACCAGCTTCTGTACATACTTCATTTTTTCATTCATCGGCAATTTCATTCTCCGAAAAATCTCCGGTACCATCTTCTCACCAATGAAATTATGATTGTGGAATGTCCAGCCTGCACGAGGTTCCCAACGTTTGGTAACAGGTTTTGCTATGTCATGCAACAGGGCAGCCCAGCGCAACCAAAGATTATCGGTTTTGCGACTGATATTATCAAGTACTTCCAAAGTATGATAGAAGTTGTCCTTATGAGCCCGTCCGTTGCGGGTTTCCACACCTTGCAATGCAGCAAGTTCCGGAAAAATCAGCGGCAACAGTCCGGAACGATCCAAATCAATAAAGCCTTTGGAAGGAACTGGAGAGAGCAATATCTTATTTAGTTCCTCCGCAATACGTTCCTTAGAGATAATAGAAATACGTTCACAATTGCGACACAAAGACTCGAACGTAGCATCATCAATATAGAAATTCAATTGGGTAGCAAAACGGATGCAACGCATCATACGCAACGGATCATCACTGAATGTGATATCCGGATCAAGCGGCGTACGGATAGTCTTTTCTTTTAAATCCTCTATGCCACCAAAAGGATCTACCAATTCCCCGAAACGGCTTTGGTTCAAACAGACAGCCAGTGCATTAATAGTAAAATCACGACGATTCTGATCATCTTCCAACGTACCATCTTCAACAATAGGTTTACGCGAATCACGTTGATATGATTCCTTACGCGCACCTACAAACTCCACTTCTGTCCCACGATATTTCACCTGTGCAGTACCGAAATTCTTAAATACAGCTACGTGCGCTCCACGCCCCAAACATTTGCCCAATGCTTCAGCCATTTCTATACCACTGCCAACCACTACGACATCAATATCCTTAGAAGGGCGTTGCAGGAAAATATCGCGTACATATCCACCGACCACATAGCATTCCAATCCCAATTCATCTGCCGTCTCGGATATCCGTTTAAATATGTCGTCACTAAAATGTTGTTTCAATTCTTCTGTTGTCAACTCAACCATAATACATCTTTAAAAAATAATCATATAGTTTTCATTCCGGAGAGTAGAAAGTCTCTTGGTCTATTTTTCCACCTTCCATGTATCCGAACCGTGTCATCCTCGTATTTGCTCCGTACCTATACGCTTGGACTTGGTACGGACCAGGTACGGCTTTGATACGGACCGGGTACAGTGAGGACAAATAATTGTTCCAAACATCCGATATCTTAAGAAAACTAAAATACAATTTATCTATATTTGAGGCTGCAAAGATACGGATATTATTTATAATTTTGTCCTCACTAACAGAAGAACAACAGTTATGAAGACAATGATACTTCTTGCGTGCCTCTGTTGCACGCTCTTCTCTTGCGAGAATGTGGAGAAAAAAGCCGGTGAAAAATTGCAAACCGCCCGTGAAGCTTTTGAACGGGGAGACTTCAGTGAAGCAAAAATACAGATTGACAGCATTAAGATATTATACCCAAAAGCTTTTGAAACTCGTCGTGAAGGCATCAGTCTGATGCAGCAGGTAGAACTGAAAGAACAGGAAAAAACACTTGTTTACCTGGATAGCCTGCTTCAAAAGAAACAAAGCGAATTGGATGCCATAAAAGGGAAATTCACCCTCGAAAAAGATGCCGAATATCAGAAAATAGGCAACTATCTGCACCCCTCACAAGTAATAGAAAAAAATCTGCATCGTTCATATCTCCGCTTTCAAGTAAACGAAACCGGACAAATGAGCATGACTTCCATTTATTGTGGTCCAAGCAATATTCATCACATCAGCGTAAAGGTTATCGCACCCGATGGTAGTTTTGCTGAAACACCCGCCTCCAAAGATAGCTATGAAACAACTGACCTAGGGGAAAGATAGAAAAAGCTGATTATAAAATAGGAGAAGACGGCAATGTTATCGGTTTCCTTTATCTGAATAAAGACAAGAATATTAAAGTGAACTATCAGGGTGAACGCCCCTACTCCACTACGATGACTCCGGCAGACCGCCAGGCAGTAGCCAGTGTTTATGAACTGGCACAGTTACTTTCATCTATCACTGAAATTAAGAAAGAGATGGAAGAAGCAAATCTGAAAATAGAGTTTGTGAAACGGAAGATGCAGGAAAGGGAAGAAAGAGACGGAACAAGGAAAATAAACAAATTAAAGAAACCATTAAAACTCAAGATTGTTAAAACTACATTCGGGAATAATATCTATAATCGAAAGCAAAAATAAGAGTTTTGCAAATTCTTTGTAAGTTTGATTTAAGAGTCCAACATCTATTTATTTTTCAAATTTCACATACTATATATACGATGTAGGATAGCATCCTTTATGCCTTTTGGTCTTTATTTCTATCTTTGTACTGAAAAACAATGTCATTCATTATGGGAACACCTTTTGTATATGGACGAATAGCCGATAAGAACAATTTCACGAATAGAAAAAAAGAAGTTGAACTGCTCAAGCGCAACTGCCGTACTGAAAATAAGCCATTCCGTATGGGATGATTTCGCCGCTTCCGTCCGAAAATATTTGGGGCGACTACTACCTTTTGTCATATTCTCAGATATGGCTCAAACATGCGAATTATCTTTCGGACTTGATTTCAAAGACAATAAAATGACATTTAATGAAATCTTGGATTTGCCACAAGCCATCAGTAGGGATTACGGCAAAAAGATGGTGGTTTGTATCGACGAATTTCAAAATATCAACGAGTATGACGCCCCTTTGGCATTTCAGCGGAAGCTACGCTCGCACTGGCAGAAACATACGGACGTATGCTATTGCCTGTACGGCAGCAAAAGACATATGCTACTGGATATTTTTCATAATTACAACATGCCTTTCTATAAATTCGGGGACATCTTATTTCTGGAAAAGATACCCAAAGAGGATTGGATCGAATTTATCGGAAGAAAGTTTTCTGAAACCGGAAAGGAAATTTCAGGAGAATTATGCGGCATGATTACCGACCTGATGAAGAATCACCCCTATTATACCCAACAATTAAGTCAGCAAGTGTGGTTTAGAACCGCGACAGTTGCCTCAGCCGAAGTAGTTGATGAGGCTTTCAGTGATATTATCGGGCAACTTAGTTTGCTTTTCGCCAATATCATCGATACATTGACACCACGGCAAATAAATTTTCTACTGGCAGTAGCCGATGGGGTTACAAACTTCTCATCAAAAGAAGTACTCATTAAATATCAGTTGGGGACATCTGCTAATATCAAAAATCTAAAAAAGGCAGCAACTGAAAAAGATTTGGTTGATATTTTACCGGGAAACCGGATAGAACTACAAGACCCCATATTTGAACATTGGCTGAAACATATTTATCGCACGAGATGAAATCGTTAAAGTCCCGAAAACAGGGTTCTTTTCCATTGTACCAATAATATGCGCTAAGAAGCATTCTTATAGAGAATAAAAAGAAATATCTTCCTAAATATAAAAACGAACGCGGGACAACTACATTAAGAAGTCATCCCGCGTTCGTTATAATATAAATTTATGCCATGAAAATTCTATTACCACTGCAACCGTGGCAAGAACTTACTCAAGCAAGTACGTAATGCACTCAAGGTAATAGGCTTTACCAATACTTCCGAAGCACCGGCAGCCATTGCATTTTCACGGTCAGCCGTAAAAGCATAAGCAGTCTGCATGATAATAGGAAGTTCTTTCTCCTCTTCACGGATAATCTTTGTTGCTTCCAAGCCATTCATGATAGGCATTTTAATATCCATAAGAATAGCAGCTGTCTTTCCACGGTTCTCTTTGAACAGATTAACCATCTCTTCACCGTTCTTCGCCCACAATATCTCGCATTTTTTGCCAATAATAGCCTTTATCAACTTAAAGTTACTATCATCGTCTTCCGCTACCAGTATCAGCGGACGGTAATCTTCTGATAAATTCCCTGTTTCCATGACCAATGTATTTTTGTTTAATGAGGCAAAGATATAAAAAATAATATAAATATATTATCTTTGGAGAAGATATGCTGCATCTCGGCATAAAAAATGAACGAGTTCATTTTATTCTGTACTCGGTTTGCACTATCTTTGCGCCTCAATTTAAAAATAGAGTATGATTTCAATAGACGGACTGGCCGTAGAATTCGGCGGCACCACCTTATTCAGTGACGTTTCCTTCGTTATTAATGAAAAAGACCGCATCGCCCTGATGGGAAAGAACGGAGCGGGAAAAAGTACCTTACTGAAAATTCTGGCAGGAGTACGCCAACCTACCCGGGGCAAAATCTCGGCACCTAAAGACAGTGTTATCGCTTACCTGCCGCAACATCTGATGACGGAAGACGGACGAACCGTATTCCAGGAAACCGCACAGGCTTTCTCACACCTGCATGAGATGGAAGCAGAAATAGAACGCCTCAACAAAGAACTGGAAACACGTACCGATTATGAAAGCGGCAGTTATATGGAACTGATTGAAACGGTTTCCGCCCTGAGTGAAAAATTCTACTCTATCGATGCTACCAACTATGAGGAAGATGTAGAGAAAGCTTTGTTAGGGCTCGGCTTCAGTCGCGAAGATTTCAACCGCCAGACCAGTGACTTCAGCGGCGGATGGCGTATGCGCATCGAGCTTGCCAAACTACTGTTGCAAAAGCCGGATGTACTGTTACTGGATGAGCCTACCAACCACCTCGACATCGAAAGTATTCAGTGGTTGGAAGATTTCCTTATCAATAATGGTAAAGCTGTTATTGTCATCAGCCACGACCGCAAGTTTGTAGATAATATCACTACCCGTACCATTGAAGTGACGATGGGACGTATCTATGATTATAAAGTAAATTATTCCAAATATCTGGAACTCCGCAAAGAACGTCGTGAACAACAACAAAAGGCTTACGACGAACAACAGAAGTTCATTGCCGAAACCAAAGAATTCATTGAACGCTTCAAAGGCACTTACTCCAAAACCCTGCAAGTACAAAGTCGCGTAAAAATGTTGGAAAAGTTGGAAATTTTGGAAGTGGATGAGGAAGATACTTCGGCACTACGGTTGAAATTTCCGCCATCCCCACGTTCCGGCAATTATCCTGTAATCATGGAAAACGTAGGTAAAACCTATGGCGATCATGTAGTATTCAAAAACGCTACACTGACCGTGGAACGGGGAGACAAATTAGCATTTGTCGGCAAAAACGGCGAAGGTAAATCCACCTTGGTGAAATGTATCATGAAAGAGATTGAACACGATGGCACGCTGACACTCGGACATAATGTGCAGATCGGTTATTTCGCACAAAACCAAGCTTCCCTGCTGGACGAAAACCTAACGGTATTCCAAACGATTGATGATGTGGCAAAGGGAGAAATACGTAATAAGATACGTGACCTGCTGGGTGCTTTCATGTTCGGTGGACCAGAGCAATCCATGAAGAAAGTGAAAGTGCTTTCCGGTGGAGAGCGCACACGACTCGCCATGATTAAACTGTTGTTGGAACCGGTAAACCTACTGATTCTGGATGAACCGACGAACCACCTCGACCTGAAGACCAAGGACATTCTGAAGCAAGCGCTGTTGGATTTCGATGGTACACTGATTGTAGTAAGCCATGACCGTGACTTCCTGGACGGACTGGTTACCAAGGTCTACGAATTCGGTAATAAACAAGTAAAGGAACACTTAAGCGGCATCTACGAATTCCTGGAAAAGAAGAAGATGGAGTCACTCCGCGAACTGGAAAGGTAAACGTTCCTTAACAGGGCTTCCGCAACTTTTCTTGCGTCATATTGTTTCATTTTTATAAAACTCTAATTACGAGAACAATGAAACGATATGACGCTATAATAATAGGCTTCGGCAAAGGTGGCAAGCTACTGGCGGTCGAATTAGCCAACCGCAACTGGAAAGTGGCGGTCATCGAACGTTCCCCGGACATGTACGGTGGAACCTGTATAAATGTAGGATGTATCCCTACTAAAACCATGATAAACGAATCGGAATTCGCCGAACGTATCTATCAAGACGATTATAAGAAACAATCCAAGTTATATTCCCTCGCCCTAAGGCGCAAGGATAAGTTAGTCACCTTTCTTCGAGAAAAGAACGTCGAAAATCTGACGAATAACCCTAATATAACATTGTATGACGGAACTGCATCTTTTCTCTGTCCGGACACGGTAAAGGTAGTTCCTTCACCGGAAAGTGAAGATTACTTTGAACTGGAAGGAAAAGAAATCTTTATCAATACCGGTTCTACACCTATCCTACCCGATATTGATGGATTAAAAAACAGCCGATACATATATACAAGTGAGACATTGCTGCATAGCGAGATCCTTCCCCAACACTTGCTGATAATAGGAAGCGGAGCCATCGGACTGGAATTTGCCACCATGTATGCCGGATTCGGCAGCAAGGTCACTATTCTGGAAGCCGGTAAACGCTTATTGCCGAAAGCTGATCGGGAGATTGCCGAATATATGCAGGAAAGTCTGAAAAGAAAAAATATAGAGATACGTCTGAATGCACGCGTACAATCCTTACATGATACAGCGGACGGCATTACCGCCGCCTATACGGATGCCTCGGACGGCACACCTTACTTTCTTGAAGGCGATGCCCTACTCATTGCAACAGGACGTAAACCTATGATAGATGATCTGAATCTGGAAAAAGCAAAAATACAGGTTAATGCACAAGGAGGGATCATTGTCAATGAGCAATTACGTACTACTGCACCACACGTCTGGGCCTTGGGAGACGTCAAAGGTGGGGAAATGTATGATTACCTTTCAATTGACGATTCCCGTATCATCTTAAATCATCTTTTCGGTAATAAGGAACGTTCTGTTGATGACCGCAATCCCGTACCTTACGCCATCTTCACAGATCCACCTATGGCACATATCGGTCTGACGGAAGAAGAAGCTATGAAACGTGGATATCCCATCAAGATTTCACGTCTGCCCGCCTCCGCCATCCCTCGTGCACGTACTTTGCAGAATATGGATGGGATGCTAAAAGCTATTGTAAATACGGATACAGAGAAAATACTGGGCTGCTCACTCTTCTGCGTGGATGCACCGGAACTTATCAATCTAGTAGCATTTGTCATGAAAACCGGACAGAAATCTTCGGCTTTACGTAACTTCATATTCACCCATCCCAGTATGAGTGAAGGTTTAAATGAATTATTCAAGGCTTTTTAATAACTAACATTTGGTAATTAAGCCGTTAACTTCTATCTTTGTCCGCAATAAAAAAATAAGGATGCAGAGAAAACGGTACATAACATTCTTTTTTATATTCATCAGCATGGTCATGCTGGTGGTACCGGTTATTCCTCACCACCATCACAATAATGGGTTGATATGTATGAAGAATGACATAACTCCCAATTGTTGCGGACAACAACACACCCCGGATAGCGAACATTGCTGTTGCGATACGGGATGTGTTACTACTCACTTTTTCCAGCAAACTCCCAGCTCGGACAACGGATGGACACATCCGGATTTTCCACTGGTTATCACATTATTCTCCGAACCCCTTCTCAGACTATTGGTCCTCCCCGAAGAAAGCGGGCAAAGACAGGACTGCATATACCAGGAGTCACTTCATGGCACGTATCTCACACGTGCCACAGGACTTCGCGCACCTCCGTGTGTTCTTACTTTATCGTAAAGTCTGCAACTTTATTGCAGGCTTTTATCTCTAATTTTGCACACAGATAAAAGTAAGAACATTAAAATATCATCATGAAAAAAATTCTTTTTATGGGAGTCATGGGATTATTCCTGTTAGGCTCTTGCAATAGTAAATCCGGCGACGGACACGAAGGTCATAATCATGAAACAGAAAAACATGAGCACGAAGGTTGTGATCATGATCATGAAGGCGAAGACCACAATCACGAAGGTGACGAACATAACCACGATGGACATAGCCACGATGAACAAACAGCGGCCGGACATAGTGACGAAATCATTCTGCCTACTGCCAAAGCGCAGGCTGCCGGAGTAAAATCCAATGTTGTAGAACCGGGGATTTTCCATCAGGTTATAAAAACCAGCGGTCAGGTAATGGCAGCACAAGGAGATGAGAGCGTGGCTGTAGCAACCGTAGCTGGTGTAGTATCTTTCCGTGGAAAGGTAATCGAAGGTATGAGTGTCAGTAAAGGTACACCACTGGTGACATTATCTTCCAAGAACATGGCGGATGGTGACCCCGTAGAACGGGCACGTATCGCTTATGAAGTTTCCAAGAAAGAATATGAGCGCATGAAAGCTCTCGTAGGAAATAAAATTGTTTCTGAAAAAGATTTCGCTCAAGCGGAACAAGCATACGAAAATGCACGTATCAGCTATGAAGCCGTAGCTAAAAATAGTTCAGCAAGCGGACAAGCGGTAATTTCTCCTATCAGCGGATATGTAAAAAGCCTGTTAGTGAAAGAAGGTGATTATGTAGCCGTAGGGCAACCGTTAGTCAGCATTACGCAAAACCGCAAATTGTTCCTGCGTGCTGATGTATCTGAGAAATATTACCAATATCTGCGTACTATTGGTTCTGCTAACTTCTGCACTCCTTATAATAATAAGGTATATACATTGAAAGATTTAGACGGGCGTCTTCTCTCTTATGGCAAGGCTTCCGGTGGTGATGGTGGATATTATGTACCTGTAACCTTTGAGTTCGACAACAAAGGTGATATTATCCCCGGTTCGTTTGTAGAAATCTTCTTATTGTCTTCCCCTATAGAAAACGTAATATCCCTGCCCCATTCAGCATTGACCGAAGAACAAGGCAGTTTCTTTGTTTACCTGCAACTGGATGAAGAAGGATATAAGAAACAACTCGTGACTCTCGGAGCCGATAACGGTGAAAGCGTACAGATTCTCTCAGGTGTAAAAGCCGGAGACCGCGTGGTAACCGAAGGTGCTTATCAAGTGAAACTGGCAAGCGCTACGAATGCGATACCGGTACACAGTCACGAACACTAAACTTATTTACTATTTGACAAGTTACTATTTACTATTTGGCTGCGCAATGCGTGAAGCTGATGATAAGAATAGTAAATGTCAAATGGTAAAAGACAAGGTGTATCAAATAGTAAATAATAAATAGTAAAATAGTAAATATATCATCGTGTTAAATAAGATCATACATTTCTCACTTCATAACCGCATCCTGGTACTTGTAGCCTCGGTGTTGTTACTGATAGGCGGAACCTACACCGCCATGAACACGGAAGTGGACGTATTCCCTGACCTCAATGCACCTACGGTTGTTATCATGACCGAAGCAAACGGTATGGCAGCAGAAGAAGTGGAACAACTCGTTACATTTCCTGTAGAAACAGCAGTGAACGGTGCAACAGGTGTGCGCCGCGTACGTTCTTCATCTACCAACGGCTTCTCTGTAGTATGGGTAGAATTCGATTGGGATACGGATATTTATCTGGCCCGGCAGATTGTCAGCGAAAAGTTGGCCGTCGTAAGTGAAAGCCTGCCTACCGGTGTAGGTAAACCGACGCTGGGCCCACAATCATCCATTCTGGGTGAAATGCTGATTATCGGATTGACGGCCGACTCTACCTCCATGCTCGACCTGCGTACAATAGCCGACTGGACCATCCGACCGCGTTTGCTCTCTACGGGCGGTGTGGCACAGGTAGCAGTACTTGGCGGTGATATAAAGGAATATCAGATACAATTAGACCCGGAACGGATGCGGCATTACGGCGTTACGCTGAATGAAATCATGACTGTAACCCGCGAAATGAATCTGAACGCAAACGGTGGCGTGTTATATGAATATGGTAACGAATACATTGTGCGTGGAGTACTTTCTACCGACCGTGTAGACCAACTGGCACGTGCCGTAGTACGTGGTGGAACCGCTTCGGGGAATGCTCCTATCTTACTGGAAGACATTGCAGATGTACATATCGGAGCAAAGTTACCCAAACTGGGTACAGCATCCGAACGGGGTAAATCCGCCGTACTGTTAACAGTAACCAAGCAACCAGCCACCAGCACACTGGAATTAACGGATAAATTAGAAGCATCTTTAAAAGACTTGCAGAAGAACCTGCCACCGGATGTAAAAGTCAGCACAGACATCTTCCGCCAGAGCCGCTTTATCGAAAGCTCTATCGGAAACGTACAGAAGTCCTTGTTTGAAGGAGGTATCTTCGTTGTGATTGTCCTATTCCTATTCCTTGCGAATGTACGTACAACGGTGATCTCATTGGTTACACTACCGCTTTCATTGATTACTTCACTGGTAACGCTGCATTATATGGGCTTCACTATTAATACAATGAGCCTCGGTGGTCTTGCCATCGCTATCGGTTCGCTGGTGGATGATGCCATTGTAGACGTGGAGAATGTATATAAACGACTCCACGAGAATAAGTTGAAGCCTGTGGAAGAACGCCTTTCCATACTGGAAGTAGTATTCAACGCATCGAAAGAAGTACGTATGCCTATTCTGAATTCTACGCTGATTATCGTAGTCAGTTTCGTACCACTGTTCTTCCTCACCGGTATGGAAGGCCGCATGCTGGTTCCACTGGGTATTGCATTCATTGTAGCACTGGCAGCTTCTACGGTAGTGGCATTGACAGTTACACCAGTACTTTGCTCCTATCTTTTAGGAAGAGACAAAAAGAAGGAACAGAAAGAGAGCAGCGACTCGTTCGTAGCACGCAAGATGAAACAGTGGTATGGTGCTGCATTGGCATTTGTACTGGGACATAAGAAGATCGTACTGGGCAGTACAATCGGTTTGTTCGTAGTTGCTCTGGTATGTTTCTTCACATTGGGACGTTCGTTCCTGCCACCTTTCAACGAAGGTTCGTTTACAATTAACATATCTTCTTTACCAGGCATCTCATTAGAAGAAAGTGACAAGATGGGACACCGTGCAGAGGAATTGCTACTCAGCATTCCCGAAATACAAACCGTTGCCCGCAAGACCGGACGTGCCGAACTGGACGAGCATGCACTTGGTGTGAATGTTTCGGAAATAGAAGCTCCGTTCGAATTGAAAGAACGTTCACGTAGTGAGTTGGTTGCCGAAGTACGCGAGAAGTTAGGTACTATCGTAGGAGCAAATGTGGAAATCGGCCAGCCTATCAGCCACCGTATCGATGCTATGCTCAGTGGTACGAAAGCCAACATCGCAATTAAACTGTTTGGTGACGACCTGAACCGTATGTTTACCTTGGGTAATGAAATCAAAGGTGCCATCCAGGATATTCCGGGTATTGCCGACCTGAATGTGGAACAACAAATAGAACGTCCTCAGCTTATCATTTCGCCCAAGCGGGAAATGCTGGCTAAGTTTGGTATCTCATTACCGGAATTCTCTGAGTTCGTGAATGTATGTCTTGCTGGTGAAACCGTATCACAGGTATACGAGAAAGGTAAAAGCTTCGACCTTACCGTACGTGTACGTGATGATCTTCGCGACGAAATGGAGAAGATACGCAACTTGATGATAGATACCAGTGACGGAAAGAAAATACCTTTGAACTACATCGCAGAAGTGCGTTCTGCCATGGGACCGAATACGATCAGCCGCGAGAACGTGAAGCGAAAAATCGTAATCTCTGCCAATGTTGCCGACCGCGACCTGCGCAGTGTAGTGAATGATATTCAGGCCCGTGTGGACAAGGATATTAAATTGCCCGAAGGGTATCATCTGGAATACGGTGGCCAATTTGAGAGTGAACAGGCAGCAAGCCGCACTTTGTTACTCACATCATTAATGAGTATTGCGGTGATCTTCTTACTGCTTTATCATGAATTCCGTAGTGTAAAAGAGAGTGCAATCATACTTATCAACCTGCCACTTGCATTGATCGGTGGTGTGTTTGCTTTGTTGATGACAACGGGAGAGGTGAGTATTCCGGCTATTATCGGTTTTATTTCACTATTCGGTATCGCCACCCGAAACGGTATGTTACTGATCAGCCACTACAACCATTTACAACAGGAAGAGGGAATAAACGTGTACGATAGCGTAATCCGTGGCTCAATGGACCGTTTGAATCCGATTTTGATGACAGCATTGTCTTCGGCTCTCGCTCTTATTCCATTGGCACTGGGAGGAGATTTGCCGGGTAATGAAATTCAAAGTCCGATGGCGAAAGTTATCCTTGGTGGTCTTTTAACTTCCACGTTCCTGAACGGTTTCATCATTCCGATTGTTTATCTGATGATGCACCCTAAAAAACAACCATTAACAATATCAAACAATGAAACGAATTCTCATATTTAGTTTTATCACTTTTTTCCTATATGCGGGAATGCGTGCCCAATCGGTCGGCATAGACGAAGTGCTGCACCGTATTGAAGCAAACAATAAGGAGTTGCAGGCCAATGCGCAACTCATCACTTCACAGAAATTGGAGAACAAGTCGGAGAACAATTTGCCTGATCCCACTCTCTCGTATGCCCATCTGTGGGGATCGGAAGATAAGAGTGAGACGATAGGTGAACTTGTTGTTTCTCAGAGCTTTGATTTCCCGACCTTGTATGCTACACGCGGAAAAGTAAACCGGCTCAAAACCGGTGCGCTTGATGCGCAGTCTGCCGCCTTCCGTCAACAACTGTTGTTGCAAGCTAAAGAGCTTTGTTTCGACATCATCATGTTGCAGCACCAGCAAGTGATTCTGAATGAACGTATGAAACAGGCTGAGGAACTCTCTGCATACTATAAGAAACGTCTGGAGACAGGTGATGCCAATGTATTGGAAACAAATAAGATCAATCTGGAGTTACTGAATGTACGCACAGAATTCCGTACCAATCAGACTGCGCTTGATAACGCCTGGAAATCTCTCCTTGCACTCAACGGAGACCAGTCTTTGCAAGATAATGAGCTGAGCAGTTTCGCTCCATCAACGACTATCCATTGCCCCTTCTTCCTACCGACTATGAGCAGTTACGTTCGGAAGTGTTGGCAGCCGATCAGACTTTGCTGTCATTAAGCAGTGAAAGTGCTGCCGCCCGCAAACAGATTTCTGCAAGCAAACAAGGTTGGTTACCTAAATTGGAACTTGGATATCGCCGTAATACAGAGTCCGGTACTCCATTTAATGGAGTTGTAGTAGGCTTTTCCTTCCCGCTGTTTGAGAATCGTAATAAGGTTAAAATAGCCAAAGCACAATCTCTGAACCTCGATTATCAGAAAGAGAACGCTGCTTTCCAAGCCGAAGCAACCTTGGCAAAACTATACAGCGAAGCACAATCATTGCAGACTTCCATCCAGGAGTACAGGGAGGCATTCAGTTCACAACAAGATCTTGCATTACTGAAGCAAGCTCTCACCGGTGGACAAATCAGTGTGATAGAATATTTTGTAGAAGTTTCTGTGATTTATCAAAGTAAGCAGAATCTACTTCAATTGGAAAATCAGTATCAGAAGGTAATGGCACAGATATACAAGAGTAAGCTATAAAAATATTATTCTTGTATCATAAAAGTAAAGCGAAGAATCGGCTCCCACAATTGAAGGAGTTGATTCTTCGCTTTCTTTATAAATACCAAACTATAGTTCTGTAATCTTTCCCATAAAGAGGATGGCTCCCGTACTCTTTTCCTTAATCATAAAGGCAAAAGGACGATTCACAAAGAAGGGAACAGGAGAAGGAAAACCGACAGCATTATCAAACATTCCTCCTACTGTAACCGCAGCCGCTTCGGTACCTTCCTCATCCACATTTATATAAGTAAACTGTTGCAGAAGGCCAATATATAGTTCTGCACCGGACATATTGGCAAACTTTGCTTTATAAGCATCGAAAGCATCTTTCATCCCCATAGCTATCATGTCCTCTTCCAGCTCTTTGTCATATTCTACTTTAAAACGAGGAAGTTTAATTTGTAGCTCTTTTCCTACCATATTCTTACTCCACTGTTTCCAGTTCTCATAATTCAGGTTGGGTAAGCTTTCATCCAAGGTCTTATCTCCGGATGGCAACAGTATCACCATACTAAAAGCTTCATTGCCATAGGGTAATTCCGCAATAGAGAAATCATCAGTCTGGGTGTAACTGAACGTTGCGGTCTGGTTCATCATAGCTACTTTCTGCTGACTGCCGTCAACATTGGTAAAGTTATCCTGTCCAGTAGCCGACTTATCAAACTGGCTTTTCCAGATACCTTTAAAATAGAGTGCATTAATCAGATACATACGAGCATCCGCTGGTATTTCCTGAATAACCTCTTTTATGCAATTATTAGTCTGAGTGGCGCACCATTGGTTTATCACATCTTTGGCGGTCGGAGATGTGAAATCAAGTTCTTGCACCTGAGCATCGTACATTTTCTTATTTACATCAACAAAAGAGTCATAAACCTTAAAACCTTCCTCTATCCAGATAGAATTAGCTATTCCGAGTTGAGTTGTATTGTCCAAATCCAACAAAGCTGAAGTTAACTTTTGATTATAGTTGTTCAGATCATCAAGAGAGAAAGTATTGGCAGGGAATCCTAATACATTCTGCATCTCAGCAAGCGTATTATCAGTAGCCCCGTTCGTAATCATGGATAAACAAAGTGATGCACTCAATGGAGACACAAAAACATTCGGTTTTTCTTTTTCGGTACTGCACACCTGATCGAAGAAACGGAAAGCAAAGTCTGTACCTTTGTCCATAAACTCTTGTTCCGCACGGGTAAGATTGATGTCTTGACGTGGTTTAGGTTCCGGTTGAGAAGGATTCTCATCATTCTGACAGGCTGCAAGGATACTGAGTAGGCTTAGCGCAGCAATAGTTTCTTTAGCATAAGCATTATAGTATTAGTTTTCTATTAAGTTACTCTGTTAGAATAAATGCATAAATTTATGAAATACTGCATCCTATAATAAATAAAACATAAATCTTTCCTATCTTTGCCTTTCGGTTTTGTTGAAGTATGCCTTTCGGTATGCTTCATGAAAAGGGAATTTGGGTGTAACTCCCAAACAGTCCCGCTGCTGTAAACTCATTGTCAAGGATTTACCAATCACCTATGCCACTGCCGGTATTCGCACGGTGGGAAGGCGGTAAATCCGGAGTAAGTCAGAAGACCTGCAAAACCTATCAAATTTTATGCCTTCGAGGAAAGGGCATGAGATACTTATATTTTTACAGCTATTTGTTATGATCAAGGATAATCCATGCCGATGCATCTGGCTACGGTTTTGTTTATATTGTTTCACATGCTGCCTTTGTGTCAATTTACAGGCACAGCAGGCGGGAGACTCCATTACGGGAAAGGTACATGCCATTCCGGAAGTGGGAATAAAGGGGCGACGTGTACCCCAACGTATATCTGTAGCGATGCCCATACAAGTACTTGAAAAAAACGAATTGGAAAATCTCGGACTTCAGAATATAGCTGATGCTGTTCGCCGTTTTGCCGGAGCCAATGTAAAAGATTATGGTGGTATAGGAGGATTAAAGACTGTTTCCGTCCGAAGCCTTGGCGCTACACACACAGCAGTAGCCTACGATGGAGTGGCTGTGAGCAACACCCAAGCGGGACAAATAGATATAGGACGTTTTGCATTGGATGATATAGACATGTTATCTCTGTCTGTTGGGCAAAATCATGATTTACTGCAACCTGCACGGCTTTTCGCTTCAGCAGGAATACTTTCTATATACAGTAAAAATCCTTTAGAAGAAACGGACAAAGCATATACCTTCAAAGGACAAATTAAAAGTGGTTCCTTTGGCTTAATAAATCCCTCTCTCACATGGGGACAACGTATAACACAACGAACCTGTTATACCTTGAATAGTAATTATCTACAAGCAGATGGAAATTATCCTTTTAAATTAATAAACGGCAAATATACTACGAATGAAAAAAGAAAAAATTCTGATATAAAATCATGGCACACAGAAGCAAATCTGTTTCATACATTGAAAGATAGTAGCCAACTGAACATAAAAGCATATTATTTCGATTCAGAACGTGGATTGCCAGGTTCAGTAATTCTCTACAATGATCAAGCCAATGAGCGTTTATGGGACAGAAATATCTTCATACAAGCCCGATACCTAAAAGACATTACCTCGGAATGGACCTTGCAGGGCCAAGCTAAATATAACTATTCGTGGAATAAATATGAAGATACAGACGTGAAATATGAAGGAGGTAGACAAACAGACATTAACAAGCAGCAAGAATATTATCTATCAGCTACCATACAATGGCAGCCTTGCAGTACATTTTCTACTTCATGGGCAAATGACCTTGTACTTAATACACTAGATAATAATTTGCCCAACAATCCTAATCCAACACGATATACATGGCTATCTGCATTTAATTTACGCTATCAATGGAAAGGGCTTACAGCCACAGGAACATTAGTACATACGCTGATTGCCGAGGATGTGAAATCAGGCAACCGCCCTGATAATCGTTCTCGTTTCAGTCCTACCCTTTCATTTATATATCGCCCTTGGGAGAAGTACTCCCTCTTTCTGCGATTAATGTACAAAGACACTTTCCGCGTACCAACTTTCAATGACCTTTATTATCAACGTATGGGCAATACTGACCTACGACCTGAAAAGGCACGCGAATACAATATAGGTATTACCTGGAGTGGTACTCCATTCTCTTTCACTAATTACGTAATGCTAACTGTTGATGGATATTTTAATGAAGTAAATGATAAAATTGTCGCCTTACCCACAACCTATGTCTGGAAGATGATGAATTTTGGGAAAGTACATATCACCGGGGCAGATATAACTTTACGTACCTCTATCCCGATCCACCGTAATATTGATTTATCAATAACAGGCAATTATACCTATCAGAAAGCTATTGACGTAACTTCATCAAGCAGTAAGAATTATAAAGACCAGATTCCTTATACTCCTCTACATAGTGGCAATGCTTCCATACTTGCAGAAAGCTCCTGGATAAATATAGGTTATGCCTTAACTTGTGTAAGCGACCGATACAGCCTGCCACAGAACATACAAGAAAATCGCATTGATGGATATACGGAGCATACCCTGTCAGCATCCCGCGCATTCCAACTAAGAAAATGCAGACTTCGCCTCCAAGCCGAACTAATAAACCTGACAAATAAACAATATGATATTATCAAATATTACCCAATGCCGGGACGCTCATTTCGGATAACGGGTAGCCTATTTTTCTAATTAATTACAACCTAAAAAAACAAAACATGAAAGTAAGAAGCTTATTATTCAGTACTCTTTGTATGCTCGCAATCTCTGTAACATTCACCTCTTGTAGCGATGATGACGATGCCCCATGGAACGATGAAGGTACTAAAGTAGAATTACCACAACGACGAATGTTCATCCTGAATGAAGGAAAAGCTGATAACAACAATGCAGGCATTGCCTTTTATGCCCCTAATAGAGATGCTAATGACAGCAATAATAATTTTATTGCCAACATCTATTTTAAGCAAAATGAAAAACAGTTGGGAGACACTGGCCAGGATATATTAGAATATGAGGACAATATTTATGTCATTGTGTCCGGCTCAAGCCTATTGCTGAAACTGAACGCTGCGGCAGTGGAAGAAGCACGCCTTTCATTCAGTAGTTCTGATGGTCAACCACGATACATGGCAGCTAAAGACGGCAAAATCTACGTTACACTTTGGAGCGGAAAGGTTGCACGTATTGATTCTCGCACTATGAAAATAGAAGCTTATGTCGATGTCAATGCCAACCCGGAACAGATTGTTGAAAATGAAGGCAAACTATATGTAGCGAATTCCGGATATGGGGAAGGAACAGATGTTTCTGTAATCGACCTGAATACTTTCAAAAAAGAAAAAGATATACCCGTTGTAAAAAATCCCAATCGCATACTTGAATCAAATGATGAAGTCTACCTTTTATCATGGGGTATCTGGACCAATGTATTGGGTGAAGGATACACCTTCCAGCGCATAAAATCGGATGATACTGTGGAATCAATAGCAGTAGCATCAGCCTTTGCAGAACATGATGATACGATTTTTCTCATTTATTCTGACTGGAAAAGTGACGGATACGAGCATAGTTTTTCCACTTATAATACAAAAACACATAAACTTACCGAAGGAAATTTCTTAAAGAATGCCCCTCAGGAATTATTATCATCAAGTATATATGGTTTTAATATCGACCCTGAAACGGGAGAATTCTATATCAGTACTTCTGACTATGTTTCCAATGGTGATATTTACCATTTTAAGAAAGATGGAACTTTTGCTGAAAAGTTTGATTGTGGAGGTATCAACCCAAGCAAAATGATTTTCTTACAATGAAACAAATTTCTGTCTTTATAACCCTTTGGGTGACAGTGTTATTTCTTTCCGCCTGCGGCGGAAAGAGCAGCACTGTTTCCGGCTCTGCACAAGGAGACAGCATCCCGCTGCACTATTCTTCTAATCTCTCTCTGATAGATTACGAAGATTACATCGTTGCACAGCTACGCAATCCCTGGGATACAACAAAGATACTACACACCTATGTATTAGTAGACAAAAAGCAGCCGTTACCCCAAGAACTACCTCAAGGTACTCTTGTCCGCACCCCACTTAGTAAAGCAGTCATCTACTCATCCGTTCATTGCAGCTTGCTAAAAGACCTCGGTGCTTTAAATAGTATTGGTGGCGTATGCGACTTGAAGTACATCAAACTACCGGAAATCGAGGAAGGATGCCGAAACGGAACCATCACCGATGTAGGTGATGGCATGAACCCCAATATCGAAAGAATCATAGACCTGCACCCCGATGCCATTCTACTTTCTCCTTTTGAAAACAGCGGCGGATACGGGCGTGTGGAAAAGTTGAATGTACCCATCATTGAATGTGCCGACTATATGGAAACCTCCGCTTTGGGACGTGCCGAGTGGATGCGTTTCTACGGTCTACTATTTGGTAAAAAAGCGGAAGCAGATGCTATGTTTGCTTCGGTAGAAAGAAGCTATAAGGATTTACAGGAATTAGTAAAACCCATCTCCTTTGCTCCCTCCGTGATGTGTGATTTGAAAACAAGCTCTACCTGGTACACTCCGGGTGGCAACAGCACCATTGCCAGGCTATACGCTGATGCAGGCGCCAACTATATTTTCAGAGAAGATACACATAGCGGCTCGCTCCCCTATCCTTTCGAAGTTATCTTTGAGAAAGGTCAGCAAACGGATTTCTGGCTGATACGCTATAACCAACCTATAGATAAAACATACAAGGAACTGGAAAAAGAATTTGCCCCTTATGCAGGTTTCCGTGCTTTCAAGGAACGGAACATCTACGGATGTAATACCAACCGGGTTCCTTTTTACGAAGAAACGCCTTTCCATCCGGACTGGTTATTGAAAGATTTGATTAAAATATTTCACCCTTCACTGTTGGAAGGCTATGAGCTGAGGTATTACAAAAAACTATCAGAATAGAACTGATGATAAGAACGAAAGCAAAAGGATATATATATGGCATAGCACTGTCGGTCCTCATTCTCGTATTGATGGCTGCGAATCTCTGGTTCGGTTCAATCAATATCCCTGCCGGAGCTGTGTGGAATACTCTCATAGGAAATGAAGTAGAAAAAACCAGCTGGGCTTTTATTATCTGGGAGTCCCGTCTGCCGCAAGCCGTCACGGCATTACTATGTGGTGCCGCACTCGCAGCTTCGGGACTGATGCTACAAACGGCATTCAACAACCCACTGGCAGGTCCATCCATCCTGGGCATTAACTCAGGAGCAAGTCTTGGTGTCGCATTGGTGATGCTGGCCGGTGGAGGAAGCATTGCTACAGGAGTATTTACCTTATCCGGTTTCTTTTCCGTGATACTCGGTGCCTTCATCGGGTCGATGGTGGTAATGGGACTTATCCTTTTCTTTTCGACACTGATAAAAAGCAACATCATGCTGCTGATTACGGGTATCATGATCGGTTATATCACTTCGTCCGCTATTTCATTACTTAATTTCTTTGCTACTGCCGAAGGGGTACATTCTTATATGATATGGGGCATGGGGAACTTCGGAGGTGTCTCATTGCAACAACTCCCCTATTTCTCCATTTTCTGTCTGGCAGGTTTGTTACTTTCCATCCTGCTTATCAAACCCTTGAATGCCTTGCTGTTGGGTACGCGCTATGCTGAAAACTTAGGAGTAAACATCCGTCGCACAAGAAATCTGTTACTGATTGCCACCGGACTACTGACAGCCGTCACCACCGCCTTCTGCGGACCAGTTGCTTTCATCGGTCTGGCCGTTCCACATATCTCCCGCCTGATGCTGGGTACGTCCAATCACAATTCACTGCTTCCCATCACTTTGCTGACGGGTGGTGTAATTGCCTTGCTCTGCAATCTGATCTGCATCCTTCCGGGTGAAGCAGGTATTATTCCCCTCAATGCGGTAACCCCTGTGCTGGGAGCGCCTGTTATCATTTATGTCATTGTCAACCAACGTAAAATACAATACTTCAACTGATGGAGAAAGCTGTTATCACCGCAAACGATTTATGCATCGGCTACCGCCAGGGAAAGCAAGAGAAACGGATACATGGACATCTCTCCTTCCGGCTCTATCCCGGAGAACTGACCTGCCTTCTGGGAGCTAATGGAACCGGTAAATCAACTCTGCTCCGCACTTTGGCGGCTTCGCAACCGGCCTTGTCAGGAGAATTATTTGTACAGGAAAAGCCATTGTCTGCCTATTCCGAAAAAGAACGTTCACGTACCATCGGAGTAGTACTGACAGACAAGACACAAGCAGGCGGACTGACTGTATATGAGTTGGTAGCTCTGGGACGACAACCTCATACGGGATTCTTCGGCAGATTGAACAAAACGGATCACTCCATCATTGAAGAGGCTCTGGAAGCTGTAAGCATCAGTCATAAAGCACACAGTTATACTGCAGAGCTATCAGATGGGGAACGACAGAAGGTCATGATTGCCAAAGCATTGGTACAGGAATGTCCGCTCATTCTGCTGGATGAACCGACAGCTTTCCTAGATGTAGTGAGTCGCATCGAAATTATGACTTTGCTTCATCGCCTGGCAGTGGAACAAAAGAAAGCGATCCTGCTTTCCACCCATGACATAGAGCAGGCATTGGTACTGGCAGATAAACTTTGGTTACTTTCAAAAGAAAACGGACTGCAATGTGGAGTAACGGAAGATATGATTCTAAGTCACCGGATGGACGGCTTGTTTTCCCGCAACGATATCCGGTTTGATTATGCGCACGGAGTATATTATCCCAAAGTGGATAGTAACCGCTGTATCATTGTGGAAGCCAATGATGAAGTATTGCTGCACTGGACAACAAATGCACTCAACCGGCATGGCTATGCTTGTTCTCCCATTTCTACGTCAGGGACGGTCGATTTGCCATACTTACAGGTATTGTCTGCCGAAGATTTCAGACTGCATAAAGAAAAGGAATACAAATTCCACTCTTTCGAACAACTACTTGCCAATGTCTGACAAAAGCAATGATATTTATATACAAACGCACTGATTTCAACTAACGCTTTATTTCTGATAATCAAAAGAATACAAAATATTAATTCTTTGTTTACAAGAAGTTGGGAATTTGCCGACAGGAAGTTAACTTCCTGTTGACAAACTCCCAACTTCTTGTAAACTGAAAAGATGATGTTTTTCTATTATCTTACAAAGAAGTAAAAAGAAGTTTCAGCCGAAAGACCAATGAACGAGGAAAATCCGGTGAGGGCTGAAAGATCTGGAAGCCCAAAAAGGTATTTAAACTTGGTTCATCTGAAACTTCCAGTGCATGAGTTAAAACTTTCCCGGGAATTAGCTGTATATATCGGACGGGGAGTATCTATATATTGGATGTGCAACATCTATATGTCCAACGTGTTGTATCTATATATCCAATGTATTGCATCTATATATCCAACACCACCGATATATAGATGCTAAAAACACAGAGTGAGGAAGGGCATTTGCTACTTCCAACTCACGCAACTGAAATTCCGGATGATTTCTTTATTTCATCACCAGTATCTCATCCGGCAGGTATCCACTTCGGATACGCCACTCCTGCGGATAAAGATTATTAGCCCGGTTACCGATATTCTTCACAAAACCTAAAGGAACATCCTTATACGTCAACAGCACATAACCGCGTGGAGCAGTATCGGGAAGCACAATCGCTTCCTTACGCAAATAGGCAATAGCCTGTTCATACGAAATTTCTTCACGAGGAAAAACATCGGAAGCCTGCACAGTGCTCATAGCAAGGGCATGATTGGGAATCAGGTCCTTGCCTTTCACTTCGGCAAGGGTAACGCCTGCCTGAATGACACGAAGAGATTGTTGGAGGACGGACAATCCGGATATATATTCTTTAGGGAAAGCCACAATATTCATTCCATTTGCAGAAATCTCATAGTCGTCTGCCGAAAGGAGCCAGGCACGGGCAGCCAATAATTGTTCCTTAGATGCTCCGGCATTAGTTTTAGATGCTGAGGCACCAGCTTTCTTCTTTACTTGGGAAACAGTGGATTTGTAACGGATTCGTACCGTCTCTCCTTCCGGTTTACGAAGTACGGCAAGGAAAAAACCCTCACCCTTTGTACGGTGAGGCAGAAAACGATATACAGGAAAATCTTCACCAGCAAGCAAGTTTCCGGTAATGTTCCACGCTGCCGGAGCATCTACCGGAAGTATCTCTGCACCGAATTCATCACGCATCCAGCGGATATTTTCTTCATCTTCCTGCGTATTATACGTGCAAGTGCTATAGATAAGCAATCCACCGGGTTTCAGACTGGGCCATATATCGGAGATGATACGTCGCTGACGTTGCCAGCAGATTTCCACATTCTCCGGACTCCATTCGCTGACGGCAACGGGATCTTTACGGAACATACCTTCACCGGAACAGGGAACATCGGTCAATATGACATCGAAGAAGCCTTCCAGATCAGCAAAGTCTGCCGGATCGTTATTGGTTACCACGACACCGGGATGCCCCCACTTCGTCAGATTCTCCGCCAGGATTTGCGAACGGTTACGGATCACTTCATTTGCTACCAACAGGCTGCCTGCAGGCAATACACTGCGGGCATGGGTAGATTTTCCACCGGGAGCGGCGCAAAGGTCAAGCATCACGGAAGGCGTTTCACCGATATATTGCTTTAATGCTTGCTCCACAAACATGGAAGATGCCTCCTGTACATAATAGCATCCGGCATGAAACAACGGATCGAAGGTAAACGTCAACCGACGGTCGAGATAAAATCCTGTGGAAGACCAGGGCACACGCCCGGAAGAGGTATGAAAAAGACTGAAATGAAGAATCGGGTAGTTTTTCTTCATTCAGTCGTATGCTTACGGGCTGTTCGCCATTTAAGGCGTCAGCCAGTTTATTATATTCTTCATCTCCCAGGAGGAGACGGGTACGGTCTGCAAAAGATACGGGTAAATCCATGTGCCAAATTATTTTATGTCCGCAAAGGTAATGCAAATCGAATGCATAACTTTCATGCTTGCATGAAAAGTTATGCTGAGATGCAGCTTATCTTCTTCAAAGGTAACATAAAAAGGCAATACAAGGCAAACCCGCCGGGCACTAAAAACTAAGCTTGACTCCCGCAAAGTAGGAACGAGGCGCTCCCGGACCATAAATGTAACCGGAATCGCGGGTGGCTCCTTTATCAAAATCTTTCTGATAGGAGTTGAAGATATTCTGTACTCCCACATTGAATTGCAGGCACATACCGGAAAAATCTATATCATAAGCTACCTTGGCACCCAGTTCGAAGAAATCCGGGCTCTTCACCAACAGGTCTGCCGTACCATCTACTTCGGACATCAGATGAGGCACATACATTCGCCCGGTATAATTACCGTTCAGGGCTACTGACAATGCTTTTGTAGGATTGAAAGTGGCAGTAAAGTAACCATAAACATCGGGAGTACGCAATATCCGGTCGCTATGACGTTCTTCATCCGACAAATGTTCCTTGTCTGCACTCCACTCCTCGGGAGAATCGTACAGACTGCGTTGCACGGTCAGTCCCGCCTGCAACTGGATTTTATCACGCCAGGCGATCTTTCCTTCCAATGTACCACCATACACCTTTGCACCGGAACCGTTGACACGGGTTTGTATCAGATATCCACTACCGTTCGGATCTGCTACCGGTGCTGTCAGCACAAACGGATCGGAGAGTTTCGTGAAGAAACCTTCTATCAGCAAATTTGCCTGGAAATCACCGAAGTAATGATACCAGTCCATCGAAGCGTTCACACTGCGCGAACGTTCTTCTTTCAGATCCTTAGCACGAACGATGGAAATCAACTCGCCTCCCACATTACTTATATGTAAGTCTTCGTCGAAAGCCTGCGGAGCACGGAAACCCTCAGCATAACTGAAACGGATATTTATGTCCTGCGTAGGGTTGTAGCGGATATTGGCACGGGGACTGAAAATGGCTTTGCTCATAATGCTATTCTTGTCCAGACGTCCGCCTATCAGAAAACTCCACTGCTCGCTTTTCCATTCATTCTGCACATAGGCACTCGCAATGTTCACAATCTGTTTCAAGGGATCGGGTGTATATTTATCAATCAACTGTTGCAGACGGTCTCCTGTTGCAGTGGGATCTTCCGCCAAAGCGGCATCCCGGTATTTTTGCATATCCGTTGCTTTGTCGTCCAGATTATCATGATTAAATTCTACCCCACCCGTCAAGTCGGAAGGCATAAAAAAGAGCTTATCAAAATGATAGATATACTGAACGCCCAATACACCGGTGAAATCGGTGGTATGCCCATAGGCACTGTAATAACTGTCGCGCACGATATGCTGGGCAGAGGCGTATGCATTGAACGCATGCTTCTGATCCTTGGAGAAGGCACTGAACTTCAAGCCGCCCGAATTGATGGAATGTTCAATCTGCTCCACCAGTCCGGGTTCGCCGGAACCATTCAGATTGGCATCTTCGGCAATGTGAGGCGGCAGATCAAAGCGGTTACCGCCACGACGGAATTCTTCCATGTGATGATATTCCAGATTCAACTTGGAATAGGGGCTCAGCCTATAATAAGCGTTCACGCCTACTGTCTGGTTCTTCAATTTGGGTAATTCGGAAAAACCGTCACCGTTGGAATCCCATGCCGAACGGTGGCGGTTCTGCCCGTAGATGTAAGCTCCCATTTTGTTATCCGAAGATACCAGGGAAAGGTTAAGCGTAGTATTATTGTCAAACGAACCGGAGCCATCAAAATTGGAGATAGAGTGGGCAAACGAACCTGAGTTGCGGAGAGGTTCTTTCGTAATGATATTCACTGTTCCGGCAATGGCCGAAGAGCCGAAAAGAGCCGAACCGCCTCCACGTACCACTTCCACACGTTCTATCATATTAGCGGGAATCTGCTCCAAACCGTAAACACCTGCCAGTGCAGAAAAAATGGGACGGGAATCAATCAGTATCTGTGTATATTTCCCGTCCATACCATTGATACGTACCTGTGAGTAACCACAATTCTGGCAATCGTTTTCTACACGCACGCCCGGCTGGAAGACGAGACCTTGCGACAAGGTATGCGAATTGGTCATGTCGAATAGTTTCGGAGTAACAACTTTTACCAAGGTAGGTGCCAGTCGGCGAGCGGTTTCATTACGATTGGCTGTAACAACTACACCGTCCAAGGCTACCATATCTTCTTCCAGTTCGAAGTTTTCTTCCAGCGTCTTGCCTCGTTTAAGGGTTACTTTTCGTTCTTGTGGTTTATAACCTACGGCACTGACGGAGAGTATGAACTCACCTTCCGGAAGGTTCTTCAGAAAATAATGTCCGGTACCATCGGTCATAGTTCCGATAGTGGTCCCTTTCAGGGCTACTGTCATATAAGGAAGGTGTTCTCCTGTTTTTTTCTCTAATACGTGGCCAATAATATTGGCGTCAGATTTATTTAAATCAATTGCATAAGCGGTGTGGGAGAGCAATGTACACATCACTCCCACCACGAAAAAGATATATTTTTTCATGTAGTTCTAATTTTTAATGGATTTTAATAAGGGGAATTCCTATTGTCAATGAACTACAGGTGGTGCACGCAGACTGATGCCGCAACGAACTCGCACGCACTTGGTATGTTCTACAGCTGGAACACTCAGTACACGCAATAAAATAAGGAAAGCCGATGCGACAAAAAGAATAGCCGGTAGAGAAGAAGCTACAAAAGAAGAAAGGAAGAATATCGTTTCAACCTGCGCTTCCGTATGGCTATGTTCACCTTTGAACGGATGGGAATGTACAATAATTACCCCATTTACCACATGCGAGTGAGTAAATAGTGTAATACCTCCTAAATATGCGATAAATAATAAAGGAAGGAACCATTTCAATATATTCCGTAACTTCTCCAAAAGCGTTTTAATATAGATTTGCGAAAGTAGCACTAATTACAATAAGAAGCAACCGGATTCAGTTGTTTTAACCGGATATAGAGCAAAATACCTACATCTTATGAGTACAAGAAGTCTGATATTACATTATTATTAAATAAAAGTGATCCATTTTTTTCGGTTATGAATGAATTCACCACAGATTACACAGATTGACACAGATTCTATTTTACTGATTATTAGATTAATAATTCTGTGTCAATCTGTGTAATCTGTGGTGAGTCTTATTCATTCCTTTTCCGGAAAGAATCAATCCCACCATCCCCTTTACATCTAAAATATCTGCAAATATTTTCAGATAATACCGATTTTCTAAAAAAAATATCGTCTCTTTGCAACTTTCTAACTGGCATGATACGTCTAATACACAAAGAAACAATAAAAGATAAAACAAAATATGATTATGAAACGGATAATTTTAGCACTCATCGCCGCCATGACATTATGTTCACTGGTACAGGCAAAAAACAGAACGGTTACAGAAAACGACAGTCTGGGGAACAAAAAGCGCGTAATCGAACTGCGCGATACTACCATCGACGGAAAGACAGTAACCGATACGCTCAGCATCATGACCTACGAAGGCAGTAGTTCAGACAGCAAAAGTGATAAAGGATGGAAACACCACAACGGCAGTGGTTGGGACTGGGACTTCGATTTAGATGGCAAAACCTCTGAAACCATCATTTCAGTTACTGCCATCGTCTTCATCTTCGGTCTGCCGCTACTCATCGTCTTTACGGTATTCTTCTTCAATTACAAAAATCGAAAAGCCAAATACCGCCTTGCAGAACAAGCACTTTCGAGTGGGCAACAACTGCCTGAAGACTTCTTCAAGAATGCGGAGAAAACAGAAGATATCCGTACCAAAGGTATCAAAAACATCTTCATCGGCATCGGATTATTCATCTTCCTCTGGGCCATTACCGAGAACTTTGGAGTAGGTTGTGTCGGGCTGCTGATCATGTTCACCGGATTCGGACAATTAGTTATTTATTATACGCAAGACTCTAATAAAAAGAACAACCGGGAGAGATGAGCCAACTCAATGACATATCGTTAGTCGCACAGGTCGTGGTGTTTCGCAACACCAGGGCCTTCGACCAGTTGGTGAAAAAGTACCAGTCGCCCGTGCGACGGTTCTTCCTCAACCTGACTTGCGGCGACAACGAGTTGAGTGACGACCTGGCGCAGGACACGTTTATCAAAGCCTACACCAACCTGGCTTCATTCAAAAACCTGTCCAATTTCTCCACCTGGCTCTACCGTATTGCATATAATGTATTTTATGATTATCTTCGCAGTCGGAAAGAGACAGCCGACCTCGACACCCGGGAAGTGGATACCCGCTGGAACACCAGCCAAGATGACGTAGGACAACAGATGGACGTTTACCGGGCGCTAGCGACACTAAAAGAAATGGAACGAACCTGTATCACCTTGTTCTACATGGAAGATCAGAGCATCGAAAAGATTGCAGGTATCACGGGATGCCCGGCGGGAACAGTCAAAAGCCACCTCTCGCGGGCGAAAGAAAAAATGGCTACCTACTTAAAACAAAATGGTTATGACGGAAACAACTGATGATAAACTTTTGCAGCAGTTCTTCTCTGACAATCGGAAAGAGATAGAAGATAACGGCTTCAGCCGCCGCGTGATGCACCACCTACCCAACCGGTATTACCGGATTTCGCAGTTGTGGAGCTTGTTCTGTTTTACGCTTGCCGTAGTGTTGTTCTTTGTTCTCGACGGCTTGCAGCTTGTGCTGGGGGCCTTACGCGAAACTTTCACCAGCGCCATACAAAGCGGTGCAGCGGAACTCGATCCCAAATCACTGATTATAGTGGCAGTAGTATTGGTCTACTTAGGATATCGCAAGATTTGTTCTTTAGCATAAAGCTCATTTATTCTTGCAATAAATCCGTTTGCCCTTACAATAATTTAGTTAGCCCTTGCCTGCATTTTGCAGGTCAAGGGCTAATTTTTTTTAACTGAGCAAACATTTCTCATCAATAAATTGTATCTTTGTCGACTCAATTAGAAAAACTAACTAAGCGTAAGAAGTTTTGAGAAGAATATTATTCATCATATTATCATCCGCATTATTCTTTATAGGAAATATTCACGCGCAAGTCGCCACCAGTGACTCGCTCGTGATGCATTATCTACAACAACAAGGCATTCCGGTTACCGCCAACAATGAAGTAAAGCTTCTGATGAGCGGACGGGAGAAGTTTCTGGATCTCTTCGAAGAAATACGCCACGCCAAACATCACATTCATCTGGAATACTTCAATTTCCGCAATGACTCCATAGCCAATGCCCTATTCGACTTACTGGCTGAAAAAGTACAGGAAGGTGTGGAAGTCCGTGCTCTCTTCGACGCTTTCGGTAACTGGTCTAATAACAAACCATTAAAGAAACATCACCTGAAAGCAATCCGTGACCGGGGCATTGAAATAGTGAAATTTGACCCGATCACCTTCCCATGGATCAATCATGCCATGCATCGAGATCATAGGAAAATCGTAGTGATTGACGGCAAAATAGGATATACCGGTGGTATGAATATAGCCGACTATTACATTACGGGACTGCCCAAAATCGGTCAATGGCACGACATGCACATGCGTATCGAAGGAGATGCCGTGCGCTATCTGCAAGGTATTTTCCTCACGATGTGGAACCAGGAGACTAAACAGCACGTCGGTGGCCCCGTTTACTTTCCTGATATACCGCAACTCCCCGACAGTATAGCCGAAGAAATAGCCATAGTAGACCGTACACCGAGGGAAACTCCCCGCTCCATCAGTCACGCTTATGCAGCATCCATTGGAGCTGCGCAACACAGCATACAGATTGTGAACCCCTACTTTGTACCGACCAAATCCATCCGGAAGGCCATTAAATATGCATTAAAAAAAGGTACTGAAGTGGAAATCATGATACCTGCCGTTTCTGATATTCCTTTCACCCCGGAAGCATCCTTCTATATCGTACACAAGCTGATGAAGAAAGGGGCAAAAGTTTATCTCTTTAACGGAGGCTTCCACCATTCCAAGATTATGATGGTAGACCGGAATTTCTGTACTGTGGGTACAGCCAATCTGAATAGCCGCAGTCTGCGATATGACTTTGAAACGAATGCGTTTATTTTCGATCCTACAATCACTCACCAGTTGAATGATATGTTTGAACGGGATAAAAAGAATAGTACGCTATTGACTCCCGAAGTTTGGAAAAAGCGTTCAGGATGGAAGAAGTTTGTAGGTTGGGTGGGTAACTTAATGACACCGTTCCTTTAATTATACCACCGTTCCTCTAATTTTTAATTGAAAATTATTCTATGCTATCTGCCGAAGTTTAGTTACCTTTGGCGAGGCAAAAAAAAGATTGTCCCTTTTGTTGTTTTTAATTCGTAATCTGCAATCATGAAACAATATTTAGACTTGCTCAATCGGGTATTAACCGAGGGCGTACACAAGGAAGACCGTACCGGAACCGGTACAATCAGCGTATTCGGACATCAAATGCGCTTCAATATGGAGGATGGCTTTCCCTGCCTCACCACCAAAAAACTGCATCTGAAATCGATTATATATGAATTGCTATGGTTCCTGAATGGAGATACCAATGCCAAGTATCTGCAAGATCATGGTGTTCGCATTTGGAACGAATGGGCGGATGAGAACGGTGATCTGGGACATATTTACGGTTATCAATGGCGTTCCTGGCCTGATTACAAAGGTGGTTCCATCGATCAGATCAGTGAGGCTGTAGAAACAATTCTTCATAATCCGGATTCCCGCCGCATCATTGTCAGCGCTTGGAATGTGGGAGATATTAACAATATGAATCTTCCTCCCTGTCATGCTTTCTTTCAATTCTATGTGGCAAACGGACGGTTGAGTCTCCAACTCTATCAACGAAGTGCGGATATTTTTCTCGGTGTACCTTTCAACATTGCATCTTATGCCCTACTGTTGCAGATGATGGCACAAGTGACCGGGCTGAAAGCAGGGGATTTCATTCATACACTCGGTGATGCGCACATTTATCTGAATCATCTGGAGCAGGTCAAACTGCAACTTTCCCGCGAACCACGTCCGTTGCCGCAAATGAAGATAAACCCGGATGTGAAGAGCATCTTCGACTTCCAATATGAAGATTTCGAATTGGTAAATTACGATCCACATCCGCATATAGCAGGTAAAGTTTCTGTTTAACAAATCATATATCCAATCATGATTAGTATCATCGCCGCCATAGACCGCAACTTAGGAATCGGTTTCCAAAATAAATTATTATTCTGGCTTCCCAATGACTTAAAACGTTTCAAGGCATTGACCACAGGAAACACCATCATCATGGGAAGAAAAACATTCGAGTCCCTGCCTAAAGGCGCACTGCCCAACCGAAGAAATGTGGTACTTTCATCTAATCCTGCGATTCAATGTCCCGGTGCAGAAGTATTCCCTACCCTTGAAGCAGCTTTGCAAAGCTGTCAGCCTGAGGAACAAGTATATATTATGGGCGGAGCAAGTGTATATAAACAGGCAATGCCATTGGCAGACATGCTTTGCCTGACGGAAATCGATGCCGAAGCACCTCAGGTAGATGCTTACTTCCCTGCCGTAGAGTCCGCAATATGGCATGAAAAAAGCAGGGAATCTCATCTTGTTGACGAGAAACATCCCTGCCCTTATGCATTTGTGGATTATATCCGTAAGTAATTCCTAATCTTCATCCATCTCCACCATGATTGGCATCTGCCGTTTTATGGCTTCATGGAAGGATATTAGTGTTTCTGTGCGCGCTAACCCCAACGGCTGTAATTTATCGTGGATAATGCTCAGCAAATGGTGGTTATTGCGTGCGTAAAGTTTAATAAACATATCATATTTACCCGTCGTAAAGTGACATTCCACAACTTCGGGAATAGCTTCAAGTGCCTTTGTCACTGCGTCAAAAGATTCCGGATCTTTCAGATAAATGCCAATATAGGCACAAGTCTCATAACCTATTTTTTCCGGATCGATGACGTACTCCGAACCTTTCAAGATACCTAAATTCGTCAATTTTTGTATGCGTTGATGTATGGCTGCACCGGAAACATTGCAAGCTCTCGCCACTTCCAGGAAAGGAATACGGGCATTATCTGCAATCAATTTCAGTATTTGCTCGTCTAAAGTATCCAATTGATGATGTCCCATTTCTAATTTTATGATTAATAAATAACGATTGCTTCACCGTATTCTCATACGATAATGTGCAAAGTTAGCGAAATTTTTCCCAATAAAAATACGATTTATTACTTTTCTTGCTAAAAAATGAATAAACCCACAGTTACGATAAACAGGGTGAAAAGAAGATAAGCTGCATCTCGGCATAACTTTTTCATGCGAGCATGAAAGTTCTGCGCTCAATTTGCATTATCTTTGCCTATAACTACAAAATTAGATTGTTATGAAAAAATATCTTGTACTTGCATTGTGCTTACTGATGGTTACAATAGGCCATGCGCAAAACTACACTGAGTATTTTGCCGATAAAACATTGCGTATTGATTATATCTTTACAGGAAATGCCGCCCGCCAGAATGTATGTCTGGATGAACTGTCCGTACTTCCATCATGGGCCGGAAGGCGTCATCATTTAGCTGAATTACCTTTGCAAGGTAATGGACAAATCATCATGAAGGACTTGGAAAGTGGAAAGACAATCTATACTACTTCTTTCTCTTCTCTCTTTCAAGAGTGGCTGGAAACGGACGAAGCCAAGGCTGTCACCAAAGGATTTGAAAATACCTTCTTACTGCCCTACCCGCTCCGTCCTGTGGAAATAGAGATCACCCTGTTAAGCCCGAGAAAAGAAGTGCGTACACATCTGACGCACACTGTACGCCCCGATGATATACTTATTCATCAGAAAGGAACTGCACACATCACTCCACATAAATATCTGCTAAAGAATGGTGAAACTGACAAGTGCATCGACGTGGCCATTCTTGCCGAAGGATATACTCCTGCAGAAATGAACGTATTCTATCAGGATGCGGAAATCGCCTGTGAAAGCCTATTTTCACACGAACCGTTCAAGAGTATGAAAGATCGCTTCAATATTGTAGCTGTTGCCAGCCCATCTGATGACACAGGGGTAAGTGTTCCCCGTTTGGGAGAATGGAAACATACAGCCTTTAGTTCCCATTTCAGTACATTCTATTCTGACCGTTATCTGACTACCCGTCGTGTCAAATCCATACACGATGCTTTGGCCGGAATACCATATGAACACATTATTATTCTTGCCAATACTGAAGAGTATGGAGGTTGGTGGCATCTATAATGCTTATACCCTGACTACAGCTCATCACCCAATGTTCCGTCCGGTAGTTGTACACGAGTTCGGACACAGTTTCGGAGGGTTGGCCGATGAATATTTCTACGACGATGATGTCATGACAGATACCTACCCATTGGATATAGAACCTTGGGAACAAAATATAAGTACCCGTATCGATTTCGCTTCTAAATGGGAAGATATGCTCATTAAAGGTACTCCTATTCCTACCCTTGTCAACGAACAGGCAAAGTATCCGGTAGGAGTATATGAAGGAGGTGGATATTCAGCCAAAGGCATATTCCGTCCCGCTGATAACTGCCGCATGCGCACCAATGAATATCCAACATTCTGCCCGGTATGCCAACGATCACTGCAAAGACTCATTGATTTTTATACCAAATAATAAGAGAAACTAAACTTTAAAGACCAACATTATGATCAGACTTCAACGTATCAGCACCGCTGATGGATTTTTGTATGAGTACATGGAACAGTTAATAACCGCCGCCTTCCCGCCTGAAGAATACCGACCGTTAGAAGAACTGCGCCTGTACACTGATAACAAACCTCATTTCTATAACAATATTATTTTCCACCATGATACTCCTGTAGGATTCATTACCTATTGGGATTTCGGCAAATTCTATTACGTAGAACACTTTGCTGTTGATCCGACCCAGCGTAATGGCGGACATGGAAAGAACGTTTTAAATCATTTATGCGAGTTGCTTCAACATCCTATTGTTCTGGAAGTGGAAATGCCGGAAGAAGAAATGGCTCAAAGGCGTATTAATTTCTACAAGCGCCAAGGATTTGTTCTTTGGGAGAAACCATATCTTCAGCCTCCATACAGACCCGGGGATGATTATTTACCCATGCTACTTATGGCACACGGAAATTTAGAGCGTGAAAGGGATTTTGAAACAATAAAAAACTCTATATATCGGGAAGTATATAACGTACAAGAATAAAAAAATAAAGGGTGCCTATTCGAAATAAGCACCCTTTATTTATATAGTTTGATTTAACTTCTTACTGACGCGGCTGCGCAGAATAGTTAAGTTTCAATGCATAAGCTTTACGAAGAGCTTCTTTGATATCTGTTACGATACCCATTTTCGTATCTTGGTCCACTTTCAAAGAAACAGTCATCTGCGGTTGATCTTCTTCCTTCATACTGGCACGTTCACCAATAATATAATCTTGGATTTCAGCAACTTCAGCATAGCTGTCGTTCAATTGGATACGGCTTTCATTACCCAGTTTCTTACGGAACTCAGCTGTAGGCTTTCCTACATAGATAAACGTAACCAAAGATTTCTTTTCCAGTTTTTCCAACTCAGTAGCTTGCGGAACCTTAAACTCAACCTTTAATGTTACCTCACGCATTGTTGTTACAATCATAAAGAAGAACAACAAAGTAAAGATAAGGTCAGGCAGAGAAGAAGTATTCAACGCAGGCATTTCGCGTTTACCAGTCTTATTAAATTTTCCCATTACTTCTTTTCTCCGTACTTTTTAGGTTCTGCCTCAGAGATCTTCTGAGGATAAATATCACGAATTGCTTTTTGTTGGTCTTCGTCCAAAGCAGCATAGTCCTTTCCCCACTTCTCCTGAGCCAATTCATCTCTCAACTCATTGTAAGCAGCTACCAGCTCATTCTGAACGGCTAAGTATGCTTTATAGGAAGAACCACGGTCACAACGCAAAGAAACCACATGCTTTTCCGTAATCTGCATAGTCCCGAAGAAAGGAATGTCTTTCGCATGCTTTTCCGGTTTAGACTCATCATTATACGGATTGGCAATGAATTCTTTTGCCTTATCTCTCAACTGATCTACACTAACATATTCTCCGCTACACATCAACTGGTCGTTCATGTTCAGGAAGACTGTCATTACGTTACGCTCCTTAACCTTATCCGAATCATCTTTCTTTTGGTCTTGTTCGGGTGGTGGCGGCAAACGTCTTGCCAAACCACGGTCCGTATCCATAGAAGTCGTAATCAAGAAGAAGATTAACAACAGGAAAGCGATATCCGCTGTAGAACTTGAGTTTATATCAGGAACTTTTCTTTTTCCTTTTGCCATTGTAATTACTCCATTAGATTGAGTTTCCTCAATCGATTATGATAATTTCTTTTTAACACTACTGAAAAGCATCGCAAGAACAGTTGCCCCCAGTAAGAAATAAATAGTATACAGGAACATGTCAGTTAACTTCAGCCAGAACGGAACATTTTCAGTTCCACTATAACCCGGAATAACCATCGGTTCACCATTACCCATAGACCAAGCAATGATCATTACAATAACTAGTAAAATAACACCAACCAATGATTTCAAAGCTTTCACAGGGTTATCTTTCAATGCGCTACCAAATTGTAGGATAAACGCAGCTACCATCGCAACAACAGCCAAAGCAAACAAACCATACATTAAGTACAACAGACTTTCTGTCTGGGCAGGCTGCCACATTTCGGGATCAACACCCGGCAGTACTGCATCGCCCTGAGCATCTCCACCGAAGTAGAATATGCCCAATACTACTAAAATAGCAGCGAACAAAACATACAGTACGTAATATGATACTCTATATGATAATTTAGCCATTTCTCTTATTTTTTGTATTTCAAGTTATATTTGATAACCATATCCAACAGAGTGATAGAAGAATCTTCCATTTCGCTGGTCAAAGCTTCGATCTTAGACAGGATATAGTTGTAGAATACCTGCAGAATCAAAGCAACGATCAAACCGAAGATAGTTGTAATCAAGGCAACTTTCATACCACCTGCTACAACCGTCGGAGAGATATCACCTACTTGTTGGATCTTATCAAATGCCTGCACCATACCGATTACAGTACCCAAGAATCCCAAAGACGGAGCCATTGCGATGAACAGCGTAATCCAAGAGCAACCTTTTTCCAAGTAACCAGCTTGTACACCACCGTAAGATACTACAGACTTCTCAACTACGTCAAGACCTTGATCGATTCTCAATAAGCCTTGGTAATAAATAGAAGCGATAGGACCTCTTGTACTACGTGCGATGTCTTTAGCAGCTTCTACGTCGCCTTTTTCCAAAGCAGCTTCAATAGCAGCCAAGAACTTCTTTGTGTTGATTTCAGCTAAGCTCAAATAAATGATACGTTCAATACAGAATGCAAGACCGATAACCAAAGCAATAGCAACCAAACTCATGAAAGATGCAGTACCTTCAATAAACTTAGTTTTTAATTTCCTTGTGAATACCACCTTCTTCTGCTTCTACAGTAGCATCACCGGCAGGAGCCGCCTGAGCTGCAGGAGCAGCTTGTTCTGTTTGTTCCGCTGCAGGAGCATCTTGAGCCTGAGCAAGTTGAGTTGAGCCAAATGTTAAGACTCCCATCACAGCAACAATTGCAAATAACTTTTTCATTGTGTGTCTAATTTTTAAGATTAATTAATTAATTTGTTTATTATATTCATTTATTGTTTTTGTTTTTTCTTTCATCCTGCGGAGAGACGGGGATTCGAACCCCGGATACCCTTTAGAGGTATACACGCTTTCCAGGCGTGCCTCTTCAACCACTCGAGCATCTCTCCAATAGAGGCCTCTTTCAAAAACGGCTGCAAATTACAAAAAAAATGCGAACCACAAGCGTTTTCAGCTACAAATGTATTCTTTTTTTCGTTCTTGCCCTTCATTCTCCCCGTTTTATCTTTAATAAAATCTCAAAATTAATAAACTTTAAAATCTTTCCGATGTTATTTGAGCATTCCAAACACTTTTAAAGCGTTTTCCGAAGTAACGTCTCCAACAGCCTCAGGAGACATCCCGTAAATTTCAGAAACCTTCATCAAAGTATCCTTCACATAGGCGCTTTCATTCCTCTTACCACGATTCGGGACTGGAGTCAGATAAGGAGAATCTGTTTCAAGAACAATTTTTTCTAATGGTATTCCTGCCAAAATTTCCGGAAGGTGGGATTTCTTAAAAGTAACCACACCGTTAATTCCAATGAAGAAATCGGAAAACTCCAATACACGGGCAGCTTCTTCTGCCGTTCCTGTAAAGCTATGGAATATTCCTCTTAAAGGAGTCTTTTTGTAAGGTTCCAGCACCTTATATATATAATCAAAGGCATCCCGGCAATGGATTACGATAGGAAGATCATATTCCAAAGCCCAGTTGACTTGTTTATCCAGTACTATTTGCTGCTCTTTCAGGTAAGTTTTGTCCCAATAAAGATCCATGCCAATCTCCCCTATAGCAACATATTCCTTAGAAAACTTCAATTCGCGAGCAACTATTTCCAATTCTTTTTCATAATTGTCATTGACAGAAGTAGGATGCAAACCAATCATAGGAAAACAGTATCCTTTATAAACGCTACAGGCTGACAGCATTGCTTCAATAGTCGTACTGTCAATATTGGGCATAAATATATGAGTTACTCCGGCAGCACGTGCACGCTCAATAACCTGTGGAAAATCCTCTGAAAACTCCTCCAAAAAAAGATGGGAATGTGTATCTATCAATCTCATTCGTTTACTTTTTCTATTCGTTTCTCACCAGTACGATAATAATAAATCAGCCCGTAATCACGACATAATTCCAATCGTTTTTCATTGGGAGAAACATCTTCAAACTTTTTTTCCACTTGATTCCATATATCCAAGATCAATTCATCGGCAGTAGTTCGCATAGTAGAAAGAGAATCTAAACTACGGGCAGTTAAAGCCTGCAAATTTTTCTGTCGGTCATAACTATCTGTAAAAATATCATAATGAACTCTAACCTTCGCAATAGTAGGATTATAAATAGGAATCCCTCCTTGAGAAGTTCGTTTGGTTTCTCCATCTATAATTTTTCGCCCCCACTCCACCAAGGCTGCCTCCGTCGATAAATCCGGTACATTTGAACTATCAGTCGGCAAACCATAATAAGATTTATGGGCTGCACGCACTTCCGAACGAATAACAGCCAAGTTCAATACCTGAATGAAATGAGAAATATACAAACGAGCCATCTTTACATTGGCCTGATGCTTACGCCCTGCTTGCGACTGACGTTCAAAGCATTGGGCATAATACGATTGGGCGGCTTCAAATCTCATCAAGAAATTCCGGGCTTCAGTCAACGTCTTTAAAGAAACTGCCAAATCATAGAGGTTATGGGTATCAGCTTTTGCAACCACTGCTTTCAGTGCCCGTATTCTCGCCTGGTCTGTATTTGGTAATCTTCTATAAGGCATAGTTACAAAAAAGCACAGTTAAACTTCTCTGTGTATCAAATTTTCTATTATCTTTTTCAGTTCTTCTTTTTTTTCTTCTGCAATACTGACAGCTGCAAGGCTTTCCATTGCCCGGTTGCTATATTCCAATATCTTATTTTCGCAAACTGCTTTTACACCAATCCGGTCATACAGTTCCGTCACAGCTGCAATTTTCTCTGCCGGCTGGAAAGTCTCTGCGTTTATCCAGCTATTCAACTGGTTATGCTGATCCGCATTCGCATGCTCCAATGCTTTAATCAGCATATATGTTTTTTTATTACAGAGAATATCCCCACCTATATTTTTTCCAAACACTTTAGCATTGCCATATACATCCAGCAAATCATCTTTCAACTGGAAGGCAACACCTATATGCATACCAAAATCATATAAACGATCAGCGTCTTCTACCGAAGCGCCCCCCAAACGAGCTCCAATCTTCAGACTCGCCGCCAACAACACGGCAGTTTTCAGACGAATCATCTCCAGATATTCTTCTGCAGTTACATCATTCCTCTGCTCAAACTCCATATCCATTTGCTGACCTTCACAAATTTCAAGTGCCGTCAAACTGAAAAGATCCATAACCTCTTTCAGAAAAGTCGAAGGACATTCTGCCATAAACTGATAGGCAAGCACCAACATCGCATCTCCCGAAAGGATAGCAGTATTATCATTCCAAACTTTGTGGACAGTTTCTTCCTCTACGGCGATCCGCACGATCCATCAAATCATCATGCAAAAGAGTATAATTATGATAAACTTCGATACCTGTGGCCGGAGCATAGATACGGGTCACGTCTTCCTTGTACAAATTATAAGCCAGTAACATTAACACCGGGCGAATTCTTTTTCCACCCATAGATAATACATATTCTACCGGAGCATACAATCCTTTCGGAGTACGCGTAAATTGTAAGCCAGCAATATGAGAATTAAAATTTTCGAGAAGCTCGGAAGCTGTAAACATAATGATAGTAAATTTAGGAGAATAGTAGGAATAAAAAGAGGCTGCCCAAAAGCAGCCTCCTTTTTATATAGATAACGTATTACTGCAATCTAAACATTACAGGCACCGTATATTTAACGCGTACCGGTTTACCGCGCTGCATACCAGGTTTCCATTTCGGCATGGTACCAATCACACGAAGTGCTTCTTTATCCAGATACGGGTCAACACCTCTTATGACTTTGGTATCTACAATACTACCGTCCTTGTTAACAACGAACTGTACTGTTACACGACCTTGCGTACCATTTTCCTGGGCGATAGTCGGATATTTGATGTTCTTGCTCAAGAATTGCATCAAACCAGCCATACCACCATTCGGGAATTCAGGCATTTGTTCTACAACCTCAAAAATGGTTTGTTCTTCCGGTTCTTCTTCTACAACAGTTACAGGCACATATTTTACTTCTACTGCCTTACCTGTTTCTTCTGAAGAGGCGATAACTGTTTCTTCCACATCAGCATCATCCGCTACGATTTCCAACGTTTCGTTAATCGGAGCTACTTCAGGAGGAGGAGGAGCTACTTTTTCTTCCTGTTCAGTGATAGGAACCATTTCTTCTTCAAAATAGAGATCAGTAAGCGCCTGGCTTGTATCAATCTTGATATCGCGCTTCGTCCATTCAAATGCTATAAACATAAAGGCAAGCACAATAACATAACCAATAAGCATCCAAGTCGATTTCTTGTTCTCCAAATCTGCTTTAGGTGTTTTCTTAATTTCCATAATTATAATATTATTTTAACGTGTTTCTCATTTTGGGCAAATATAGTACTTTTTCCGCAAAACGTTCAGCCGTACTATCTTTTTTAAGACAATATGCACCCATTTTTGTTTTTTTTATCCTTCAGAAAGCACACCTGTGCTTTTGTGCCACAAATGTAACGAGATATTTTAAAAATACCGTATCTTTGGCAATAATTTTAAATGAAATGTTGAAAAAGTCATTTATAACGGCGCTACTACTCCTGATTTTCTCCGTTTTACGTGCACAAGACGGAACCAGCGCCTTTCAATTTCTAAAACTCCCTTTTTCTGCCCATGCATCAGCATTGGGTGGAGAAAACATTTCTATTATAGAAGATGATTTGACTATGGCTGTCCAGAATCCGGCTCTTCTTTCCTGCGTAGCGGATAAGACTCTCAACTTGAATTACATGCTTTACATGGATGGTGTCAACGTTGGTGGAGCCGCATTTGCACGTACTGCCGGTGAGCGTTCCACCTGGGCAATAACCGCACAATATGTAGACTATGGAGAGCTTAAAGAAACGACTGAAGAAAATATTGAAACCGGAACTTTCTCCGCCAAAGATATCTCTATATCGGGTATTTATACCTATGATTTAAGTGATTATTGGAGTGGAGGTGTACGCACCAATTTCATTTACTCCCACTATGATAAATATTCTTCATTTGCTATCGGTGTCGATCTGGGATTAAACTACTATCATCAGGAGTCCGATTTTTCCGCCTCGCTCGTTGCACGCAACCTGGGAGGACAGCTTAAAGCTTTTGAGGAACGGCATGAGAAATTACCAGTTGATGTACAACTGGGATTCAGCAAACGATTGTCACATGCTCCGTTCCGGCTTTCCCTTACCCTACATGACCTCACACACTGGAGTGCCTCAACCACAGCGGCAAACAATTTCGGAAAGAAATTGTTAAATCATATTGCCCTTGGTATTGACTTCCTACCAACCAACAACTTTTATCTGGCAGCCGGATATAATTTCCGCCGCGGAGAAGAAATGAAAATAAACGGTTCCAGTCATTGGGCAGGTTTCACCTGTGGTACAGGTATTCAATTAAAACGGTTGAAACTGGGAATGGCATACGCCAAATATCATGTGAGTTCATCCTCACTTATTTTTAATTTATCATATACCTTAATATATAATAGCATAACTCAAATATGAAAAAGATAACTATTGCAATCGACGGCTTTTCCTCTTGCGGAAAAAGTACTATGGCAAAAGACCTTGCCCGTGAAATAGGCTACATCTACATCGATAGTGGTGCCATGTACCGTGCAGTCACTTTATACAGTATAGAAAACGGCATCTTTCAGGGAAATGACATCGATACGGAAAGACTTCGAAAAGAAATAGATAATATCCATATTTCCTTTCAATTAAACCCTGAGACCGGGCGTCCGGATACTTATCTGAACGGAGTAAATGTAGAAAATAAAATCCGCAACATGGAAGTTTCTTCCCATGTTAGTCCCATTGCAACTTTAGGGTTTGTACGCGAAGCAATGGTAGCACAGCAACAAGCAATGGGCAATTCCAAAGGTATTGTCATGGATGGACGTGATATCGGAACTACGGTTTTTCCAGATGCTGAACTAAAAATATTCGTAACTGCCACGCCCGAAATCCGTGCACAACGTCGCTATGATGAATTAAAGGCCAAAGGACAAGAAGCCAGTTTTGATGAAATACTTGAGAATGTAAAGCAACGGGATTATATCGATCAGAATAGAGAAGTAAGCCCGCTTCGCAAAGCAGATGACGCATTGCTGTTGGACAATACTGACATGACTATTCCTCAACAAAAGGAATGGTTGCAAGAGCAATTCAATAAGATCGTTAAGAGATAAAGGAAAAAGGGTGTAGCCTTATACCGTAAAAGGTGTAGCCATCCAAGACAAAGGGTATAGCCTTGGACCGTAAAGGGTGTAGCCCTTCCGAAGGTCTGTTTACAATCTCTATATCAACATATTATATTATGGTAAAAGTAGAAATAGATGAAGGTTCCGGCTTCTGCTTCGGTGTAGTCACTGCAATAAATAAAGCTGAAGAAGAGCTAGCCAATGGAGGCACTTTATATTGCCTGGGAGACATCGTGCACAATAGCCGTGAAGTGGAGCGCCTGAAAGAGATGGGCCTCATCACTATCAATCATGATGACTTTAATCATTTGCGCGATGCCAAAGTTTTGCTGCGTGCCCATGGAGAACCGCCCGAAACCTATGAAATTGCCCGTCGCAATAATATTGAAATCATTGATGCCACTTGCCCGGTAGTACTCCGCTTACAAAAGAAAATCAAGCAAGAATATACTCAAAAAGATACCGAGGACAAACAAATCGTTATCTATGGAAAAACCGGTCATGCCGAAGTCCTCGGTTTAGTAGGACAAACTACCGGAGAAGCAATTGTCATAGAAAAGTTGGAAGAAGCTAAAAAACTGGATTTCACCAGAAGCATCCGTTTATATTCGCAGACAACAAAGTCATTGGACGAATTCCAGAAAATCGTAGAATATATCAAAGAACATATCTCGCCTGATGTCACATTCGAATATTATGATACCATCTGCCGACAAGTAGCCAATCGCATTCCAAACATACGGAAATTTGCCGCTTCGCACGACCTGGTATTCTTTGTGAGTGGCAAAAAAAGTTCCAACGGAAAAATGTTGTTCAGCGAATGCAAAAAGTCAACCCAAATTCCCACTTGATAGACAGCGCTGAAGAGATAGACAGTTCTCTGCTTACCGGAGCTTCCTCTATCGGAGTATGTGGAGCAACCTCCACCCCTAAATGGCTGATGGAAGAAATTTCTAAGGCCATTCAATCACGACTTACAGGACAATAAGTCACCGTTTTGAAACAACAAATTAACGTTAAATATGAATCACGCCCTCAGCTTTTTGCTATCTTTGCCGAGCGAAAATAGGCTGCGTTTCGGCAAAATCAAAAAAACATTTTGCTTTTGCTCTCAACTTGCACTATTTTTGCGGCAATTATTTAAACCAAACTAAAAGATTGTTATGGGAACAGTTAAGTGCATAGGTATTTTGACATCCGGTGGCGATGCACCGGGAATGAACGCTGCTATTCGTGCGGTAACACGTGCTGCTATTTACAACGGATTACAAGTAAAAGGTATATATAGAGGTTACAGAGGTCTGGTAACCGGTGAAATCAAAGAATTCAAAAGCCAGAACGTAAGTAATATTATACAATTAGGTGGTACCATCCTGAAAACAGCTCGTTGTCAGGAGTTCACTACTCCCGAAGGACGCCAGATTGCATATGATAATATGAAAAAGGAAGGTATTGACGCCTTGGTTATCATTGGTGGTGACGGTTCATTGACGGGTGCACGTATTTTCGCACAAGAGTTTGATGTACCTTGTATCGGATTACCCGGTACTATCGACAATGACCTGTACGGAACAGATACGACTATCGGTTATGATACAGCTTTGAATACCATTCTGGACGCTGTGGATAAAATTCGCGATACGGCAACTTCTCACGAACGCTTGTTCTTTGTTGAAGTAATGGGACGTGATGCCGGCTTCCTAGCTTTGAACGGTGCTATTGCCTCAGGTGCAGAGGCCGCTATCATTCCAGAGTTCAGTACGGAAGTCGATCAACTGGAAGAATTCATCAAAAATGGTTTCCGCAAATCCAAGAACAGTAGTATTGTAATTGTTGCGGAAAGCGAACTGACAGGTGGAGCCATGCACTTTGCAGAGCGTGTAAAGAATGAATATCCTCAATACGATGTACGTGTTACTATCCTTGGACACTTGCAGCGCGGTGGAAGTCCTACTGCTCACGATCGTATCCTTGCCAGCCGACTCGGTGCGGCAGCTATTGATGCCATCATGGATGGACAACGCAATGTAATGGTCGGTATCGAACATGACGAAGTAGTATACGTTCCTTTCACAAAAGCTATCAAGAATGATAAGCCAATCAAGAAAGACTTGGTAAATGTATTGAGAGAACTCTCTATTTAATTAGAATATAGTGAAATATACAAAAGCGCGGATGAAATTCATCCGCGCTTTTGTATTATAGCCATTTTGCTACAATATCTTCTGTCTTATCCCATAGTTCCTTCATCTGTACATGATGAAAGAATTTCTCTGAGAGCTGTTTAGGATGGCAACTTACATTCAATGTTCCGGTACGTTTTCCCGCATCTTCATCCAGTAACAAACTGATGGCCGTCGCTGCTCCCTGACGAGGCGTACGTATGAAAGGCCGGAAAAAGAGATCCGTCAACGGATCAAACCACATATGCATCGTAATGATTTTTGTGGAAACAATACCCGGATCAGCTGCATTGACAATAATTCCTTTTTCTTTCACCTTCTTCGATAGAGCTATTGTAAACAGAGTCAATGCCAATTTTGTATTACTATAAATCGGAATACGCCAAAAAGCGCCTTTCTTTCCACGCAAAAAGAAGTCAGGAAAATCCAGTTGACCAATGGCATAAGTACAGGACACCATATTTACAATCCGGCTTCCCTCTCCCATCAATGGAAGCAATTTACGGGTCAACAAATAGGGAGCTACATAATTGACACTTACTGTACGTTCCAATCCATCTTCAGTGATACAACGTCTCGTTTCCATGGTGCCGGCATTGTTCATTAACAAGGTAATAACTTCTCCACGCTGAAGAAGTTCATTGGCAAAAGAAGCCGTAGAAGATAAAGAAGCAAGATTGACCGGTACTATTTCCAATGCTATATTTCCTGTTTCCCGCATTATTAACTGACGTTTTTCTTCTGCGATTTCAGGATCACGACACACCATAATGACTTTATATCCGGCGATAGCAACAGCGCGTGTAATCTCCATTCCCATACCGCCATCCGCTCCGGTTATAACTGCAAGTTTCTGTTTCATTATCCTTTTGCTTCTATTTTTGTAATTTCCCGCTTCAAGCCAGCCGGAAGTTCTTCGTTCAAATGCTGATGGCATGCCATTTCAATGGAATACATTCGTGCAATACAGTAATTACTATGTTTACAATTACAGATTGCTTTCTCCTCTTCACGCATACGATTGACAAAGCCCGGTTCATTAAGCAAAGCACGTGCCATCTGTACTGCTTCAAAACCATCATTCAGTACCTCATCTATTTTTTCACGCGAAACTAAACCACCTACATATACCAACGGCATCTTTATTTCTGCCCGAAATTTCAGCGCATCTTCCAGAAAGTAAGCCTCTTTGAAAGGAACGGTAGGTATCATCCACTTCTACCATTCGTACTCCATACTTCAGCCACCAGCAATTCATATAATGAGTCATAGAATGAATAGGCATCTGACCACGCATCACATACATAGGAGCCTTACTTACAAAGCCTCCACTTAGTACCAATGCATGAGCTCCTGATTGCTCCAGGCGTTTTGCCACCTGCATAGTCTCATCCATTTCCATTCCACCACGAAAACCATCGCGCATATTCACTTTTACCAATACAGCCATGTCGGTTCCGGCAGCTTTCATCACCTCCTCCATTACCATGTCCATAAAACGCATTCGATTCTCCAAGGACCCACCGAAGCAGTCCTTACGCCGATTGGTATAAGGAGAAAGAAACTGAGAAATCAAATATCCGTGTCCGGCGTGTATTTCAACGGCATCAAAACCAGCTTCACGAGCCAGATTTACAGCATGACCATACGCGCGTGCCATCTCAGGCAGTTCCTCTTTCTTCAAGCCACGAACAAAAGTAGGTGAGTAAAGATTGAAACCGCTGGAAGCTCCGACAGGAGTAACACCACAGATGCTTTTGTGCGACATATTGCCGCAATGTCCCAACTGGATAGCCGCAGCAGCACCTTCGGTATGTACAGCATCGGTCAGTTTTTTTAATCCGGGGATAATTTCAGGCCGCATCCATAATTGGCGGTCGAACGACAAACCACTTTGGGTGACAGCGGCATAGGCCACAGTAGTCATTCCAACACCACCAGCCGCAACTGAACGATGATAGTCAAGCAACATTTGCGAAGGAGCATTACCCGGACACATACTTTCAAATGCCGCTGAGCGGATGGTACGATTCCGTAAAGTCAGCGGGCCAAAAGTTACAGGAGTAAATAACTTGCTCATGAGTATTATTAATGATTTGTGATTTATAAGTGAGATAAATTAATATAGAAACGGAAAAACACGTTTCCGGTTTCCTACCGCATCTCCAAATTCTTCTTTATAGCGATGCCAGATAGCATTGGCACGAGGAACTAGGTTAGCTACTGTCCACCATAGGAAGACCAGCCCGGAAAGCGACCATGTCAATATAACCCATCCTGCCCATTCTATAATTTCACCAAAGTAATTGGCAGAAGTGACATAACGATACATCCCCTGCGACGGCAGATAATGCTGCGTATCTCCCGGTTTACGAAGATGGCGAATTACATAATCCGAATACCAGTTGATTCCCATTCCGGTGAAGAACAGCAATACTCCAAGAATAAACTGTGGAGTCTTCAGCCAGTCCAGCGTATAAAGAGTTTCAGGAGCCAGATAAAAAAGCCATTCTCCTTGCATAAAGCCATTCAGAAGGTTGAACAACATTCCCATCATCATAATAGCAAGCGGCATACGGCTCTTTCCCTTCAACAAGAAAGGAAATACAAAGGCGCGCTGGAAATAATGCAATTGGAATAAGAGAAAGAAAATTAAAGGAACAATTGAATTATATCGTGCTGAATTCCACCAAAGTAATAACATCACAATAAACACAGGTGCCTCCATCAGCATCCACGCCAACTTATTATTGATAGAAATGCCCCAAGATGCAGTTCGAAACATTCCATATCCCGCTTTGACAAAATAAAGTGCGATAAAAACAAACAGTGCGATGATGCTCATTGCACCAAGAAATAACTGAAAAGTCCCTTGTTCCATACTTGTTTCGATTTAAGTACGGGCAAAGATATATAAAAAGGAGGAAAAAGAAAACTTCCTCCCCTTAATTAGTTTACAAAGACGTTAGCGAATTATTTTAAAAACAATGAACTTTAAATCAAAGTGACAAGTTCGCAATTTACGTCAGAAATAAGTACAAAGTTACTTACAAAAGGAAACAGGATGAGACATAGTCGTATATTTAGGGTATCTCAGTCCCATACTTAGGGTATCTCAGTATGATACTTAGGGTACCTCAGTCGCATACTGAGATAGGGTTATTATACACCTCTAATAGTCAACTAGTTACAAAACCGCTTTTAGAATCAATAAATCAGAACAAACAGTTTAGAAAAAACGGTCTCATTACTGATGGGTTATGAATTAATTCACCACAGATTACACAGATTGACACAGATTCTATTTTACTGATTATTAGATTAATAAATCTGTGTCAATCTGTGTAATCTGTGGTGAGTCTTATTCATTCCTTTTCCGTTTTACTCCTATTTATCGCTTCTTGATAGGTACATAAGTCGTATCTTCGAGTACATTTTTGTATGCCGGACGAATGATACGCTTACCTTCAAAGTTCAATTCTTCATTACGGTGTGCACACCAACCGACAATACGAGCCATAGCAAACAACGGTGTAAAGATTTCCTGCGGTAATCCAATCATTTCATAAACAAAGCCGGAATAGAAATCAACGTTACTCGATACCGTTTTCCCATTGTTCTTTACGCGACCAAAAGTTTCGATAGCACGTTCTTCCAAGAGCTCAAGGAAAGCAAACTCACGCTCTTTCCCTTTTTCCCGGGCAAGATCACGAGCCAGTTCTTTCAGTAAGATAGCACGTGGATCAGAAATCGTATAAACAGCATGTCCGATACCATAAATTAATCCGGTCTTATTATAAACTTCCTTATTCAGCATACGGGTAAAGTAAGTGTCGATCTCATCCACACTTGTCCAGTCCTGAATATTCTCCTGTAAATGATGGAACATATCAGCCACCTGAATATTTGCACCACCATGAAGCGGGCCTTTCAACGAACCAATACCTGCGGCAATGGATGAGTATGTATCCGTTCCGGTAGAAGAAGTAACACGGACTGTGAAAGTGGAGTTATTACCTCCTCCATGTTCTGCCTGAAGCACCAACAAAAGGTCGAGCGTACGAGCATCCAGCTGTGTATAATTACGTTTCAGCATATAAAGGAAATTTTCGGCAATAGAAAGATTTTCCTGCGGATGGCGAATATGCAATGAACGACCGAAAGTGGCATGGCGCAACATATTATATGCATAAGCAATAATGGTCGGGAACTTAGAAATCAATTCTATGCTCTGGCGCATCAGGTTGTCGCGGGAAGTATCATCGGCAGCAGGGTCAAAACGATACATCTCAAGTACACTGCGTGCCAGGATATTCATAATATTATTCCCTTCCAGTTCTATAATATTCATCTTAGTCTTCTGCTCCAACGGCATATTATCATTAATCAGTTCACGGAAAGAAGCCAGCTCTTCCTTATCGGGCAAATGACCGGATAGCAACAGATAAGCTACCTCTTCAAATCGAAACGTTTCTCTTTAACAAAAGCATGTACAATATCTTCTACATCATAACCACGATAGAACAGCTTACCCGGGATAGGTTTCAAGCCGCCGCCCGGAACACGTTCATACCCCACTACATTACCAATTCTGGTGAGTCCAACCAAAACACCCGTGCCGTCTTCATTGCGCAAACCACGCTTTACATCAAATTTGGAGAATAATTCGGTATCAATCCGAACCGCTTCCTTCATATCCTCGGAAAGCTTATAAACTAAATATTCCTTCTTCATTTTCGTATCGTTTTAATCGTTAGTACTATTTTTCAATTCTTTCCACTATCTCCCGGGTAAAAGCAGAAGTGACAAAGAGACACCGCCGGGCATGAAGCGCGCCAGGTCGGCGGTAGCACGGGCATCAAGGAAACTTTGTTCCAAGGCATGTTCTATCAAGGAAGCAGATTCTTTCCAACCAAAGTATTCGAGCATCATTACGGCAGACAGAATGATGGAACAGGGATTCACAATATCTTTGCCTGCAATATTCGGTGCTGTACCATGAGTGGCCTCAAAGATGGCATGTCCGGTCTGGTAGTTAATATTTGCTCCGGGAGCAATACCGATACCGCCCACCATGGCAGCCAACTGATCGGAAACATAATCTCCATTCAGGTTAAGGGTAGCAATCACAGAGTATTCTTCAGGAATCAATAATGTATTTTGCAGGAAAGCATCCGCAATGCAATCTTTTATCACCAGCTTTCCATCAGCCAGAGCTTCTCCAAACTCACGTTCAGCCAACTCATAGCCCCACTTTTTGAAACCTCCTTCGGTAAACTTCATTATATTTCCTTTGTGTACCAATGTCACGGAAGGCAGATTATTCTCAAGTGCATACTGGCAGGCAGCACGCACCAATCGTTCCGTTCCTTCTTTTGAAACAGGTTTCACACCGAAAGAAGATGTCTTGGGGAACCGTACTTTCTTCACCCCCATCTCATCGTGCAGAAACTTATAGAACTTTTCAGCCTCCGGTGTACCGGCTTCCCACTCGATACCTGCATAAATATCTTCCGTATTTTCACGGAATACACACATGTTCACCTTCTCCGGATGACGAACCGGAGAGTGAATACCCTGATACCAACGAACCGGTCGCAGGCATACATACAAGTCCAATGTCTGGCGCAATGCCACGTTCAGTGAACGGATACCACCACCGACAGGGGTCGTCAGCGGACCTTTGATACCTACCTTGTAATCACGGAAAGCTTCCATCGTTTCATCAGGCAACCACAGGCCACATTTTTCAAAAGCCCGTTCGCCTGCCCACACTTCCATCCATTCAATTTGCCGTTGTCCACTATATGCTTTTTGCACGGCAGCATTCACAATAGCTTGCATAGAAGGAGTTATTTCAACTCCTACCCCATCACCTGTAATAAAAGGTACTGTAATTTTATCCATCTTTCTATCTTGCATTAAGAGCAGAACCGGCACGGAACCAGCCTATCTGCTGTTCATTATACGTATGTTGAGCTTCGAAGCTATCCTTCGTACCATCTTCGTGGTGAAGGACAATCTTAAGATTACGGCCGGGAGCAAAGTCCATCAATCCGATTACCGAAATTAAATCATGTTCCTGAATCTTATCATAATCGGCTTTATCCACAAAGGTCAATGCCAGCATACCTTGTTTCTTTAGATTCGTTTCATGTATACGGGCAAAACTCTTTGCCAGGATCACACGAACATTCAGGAAACGGGGCTCCATAGCGGCATGTTCACGACTGGAACCTTCACCATAGTTTTCTTCGGCTACTACAATGGAAGAAATTTCTTCGGACTTATACATCTTTGCCGTACCGGAAACCGGACCGTACGTATTAGTCAAACGATTCCAGACACTGTTAGTTTCTCCATTGAAAGCATTTACAGCACCCATCAGCATATTGTCTGAAATATTCTCCAGATGTCCACGGAAACGAAGCCACGGACCCGCCATTGAAATATGGTCTGTAGTACATTTACCCTGTGCCTTAATCAGCAACGGCATATTAAGTAAGTCGGTCCCTTCCCAGGCAGGGAATGGTTGTAGTAATTGAAGCCGTTGCGAATGGGGATTCACATTGATTTCCACCTTTTCACTGCTGGGGGCTATATACCCTTCGCTACCTTCGGCAAATCCTTTCGGTGGCAATTCTTCACCCACAGGCTCAGAGAGTTTTACCTTTTCACCTTCACGATTCACCAATACATCTGTCAGCGGATTGAAACAAAGGTCTCCGGCAATCGTCAGTGCCATCGTCAATTCGGGGGAAGCGACAAAGGCGTACGTATTCGGATTACCGTCTGCACGTTTAGCAAAATTACGATTGAAAGAGGTTACGATAGAATTCTTGCGAGTAGGGTTATCTGTCTCACGTTTCCACTGACCAATACAGGGACCGCAGGCGTTTGCCATAATTGTAGCACCGACTTTTTCAAAAGTTCCTATCATACCATCCCGCTCTGCTGTAACCCGTATCCGTTCGGAACCGGGGTTCACAATCAGGGGAGCGGCTACTTTCAGGTGCTTCTCTTCAACCTGGCGGGCCAAGGAAACGGCACGACTTAAATCCTGATAAGACGAGTTGGTGCACGAACCTATCAATCCGACTTCCATCTTGCGCGGATAACCGTTAACCAATACTTTTTCTGCAAATTCAGAAATAGGCGTAGCGGCATCGGGAGTAAAAGGACCATTAATATAAGGTTCCAGCCTTGAAAGATCAATCTCAATTACCCGGTCGTAATACTTCTCCGGGGCAATCATGATGTCGGCATCTGCACGAAGATCACCCGCCACAGAATCAGCCATTTCTGCCACTTCTTCTCTTCCTGTAGCTTTCAGATAAGTAGCCATACGATCATCATAAGGGAAAAGTGACGTAGTGGCACCGACTTCGGCACCCATATTACAAATAGTCGCCTTACCGGTAGCGGACAAAGAAGCCGTGCCCGGTCCAAAATATTCAATGATTGCATTTGTGCCACCTTTAACCGTCAGAATACCTGCCAACTTCAGAATCACATCTTTTGGAGCTGCCCAACCGCTTAGTTCACCTTTCAGATGTACACCAATCAAGCGGGGCATTTTCAATTCCCATTCCATACCAGTCATCACATCTACTGCATCGGCACCACCAACGCCGATGGCAACCATACCCAGACCACCTGCATTGGGCGTATGCGAATCCGTACCTACCATCATTCCACCAGGGAAGGCATAATTTTCCAATACCACCTGATGAATGATACCCGCACCCGGTTGCCAGAAGCCGATACCGTATCGGGAAGAAACGTCACGCAAAAAATCGTATACTTCTTCGTTTGTCTTGGTAGCAGTGGCAATATCTTCCCGGGCTCCTCTATAGGCCTGTATCAGATGGTCGCAATGTACTGTCGAAGGTACGGCAACTTGTTCGCGACCTGCATTCATAAATTGCAGCAATGCCATTTGGGCGGTTGCATCCTGCATTGCTACACGGTCAGGGCGGAAGTTTACATAATCTTCTCCCCGCTTGTAGTCTTTTACCCCCTTCTCATCAAACAGATGAGTGTACAAAATTTTTTCTGCTAATGTCAGCGGACGTTGCAGTATAGCCCGCACGTGTTCCATTTTCCCCTTATAAGAAGCATAAAAGGCCTTTAACATAGTTACGTCATACACCATAATCACATTTATTTTTAGTTTTCCAATATTGTAAAGATTACAAATTAATATAATAAACAAACTAAAATCATTAAAGGTTTAACAAATTAAAGCTTTTCTTCGTGCAAAAGCGAAGAATGATTACCTTTGCGAAAAAACTATGCGATAAATGATAATTTAGCAGCGAAGCTATTGATATTCTGACTATCTCAATTCCCCTCCTCCAGTTGGAGGAGGGGTGCCCAACGGGCGGGGTGGTAGGTGAGAGAAAAATTCCTTTATCTTATTATTTATAGGTATTTTATTGTTTTACCTACCACCTCCCCCTACGGGTACTCCTCCTCCAACGGAGGAGGAGAATTTAAGATACTTCCGCGTAACAATTCTCGCTGCTAAATTATCATTTATCATTATTCATCATTAGTTTATATGAGCAATAACCTCCTTTCTCCAACAGACCATCTTCAGCGACAAGAACTGCTCCTGCGCATGGAATATGAATTCGAAAAGGAAGAATTCAAAAGACAGACTGAAACCATGGGCATCGCCCGTAAGGTAAAACGGGGACTCTGTTGGTATCCTGTCACTCCCGGACGAAGTTACTACAATTCACTGAATCAATTAGTAATAGAAATTACACATACGGAAGATACTGATATAGAACATAATTTTGAATTCGGGCGTCCCGTCTGTTTTTTCCGTAAAGGATACGACGAAAAGATCACATATTTCAATTCCATTGGTACTATCAGCTATGCCAACGAAACACGTATGGTTGTTGCAATGCCCGGTGCAGGTGCTATACTGGAAGTACAATCTGCCGAAAACCTCGGAGTGCAGCTTTATTTTGATGAAACGTCCTACCGCACTATGTTCGAAGCACTCTCCGATGTAATTCGCGCTAAGGGCAATCGATTGGCAGAATTAAGAGATATTATGTTGGGAACTTTAAAACCCGGATTCCGTGAACTCTACCCCGTCCGTTTCCCCTGGCTGAACTCTACACAGGAAAATGCAGTGAACAAAGTATTGAACTCCCGCGATGTTTCTATTGTACACGGGCCTCCGGGAACAGGAAAAACAACTACTCTCGTAGAAGCTATCTATGAAACATTGCACCGCGAACCTCAAGTGCTGGTTTGCGCCCAAAGTAATACTGCCGTCGACTGGATCTGTGAAAAGCTCGTAGATCGCGGTGTGAATGTCCTGCGCATGGGTAATCCCACCCGGGTAAACGACAAAATGCTTTCATTCACTTATGAGCGCCGCTTCGAAGGGCATCCGGCCTATTCTGAACTATGGAGTATCCGTAAAGCCATGCGTGAAATGGGTGGCAAACATCGGGGCAGTTATGAGGAACGTGAAAGCGCCCGCAATCGTATGAGTCGCCTGCGTGATCGTGCCACACAATTGGAAATACAAATCAATGCCGATCTTTTTGACAATGCCCATGTCATAGCCTCCACCCTTGTCAGCAGCAATCACCGTATACTGAACGGGCGTCACTTCGGTACACTTTTTATTGATGAAGCTGCCCAAGCCCTGGAAGCCGCCTGTTGGATAGCTATTCGCAAGGCCGACCGTATAGTACTGGCAGGCGATCATTGCCAGCTTCCGCCTACTATAAAATGTTACGAAGCTGCCCGTGGAGGCCTCGAATGTACATTGATGGAAAGAGTGGTTGCCAATAAACCCAGCACTGTCTCCCTATTGAAAGTACAATATCGTATGCACGAGGATATCATGAAATTTCCCTCTCAGTGGTTTTATAATGGAGAACTACAAGCGGCTCCTGAGATACGATACCGCGGTATTCTCGACTGGGACACTCCTATCAACTGGATAGATACTTCTGACATGGATTTTAAAGAAGAGTTTATAGGAGAAACATTCGGGCGTATCAATAAAGCAGAAGCAGATTTACTTCTTCAAGAATTAAAAGCTTATATCGACCGCATCGGTGGAAAACGCGTGTTAGAAGAGCGGATCGATTTCGGTATAATTTCCCCTTACAAAGCCCAGGTGCAATATCTTCGCAATAAGATTAAAGCAAGCGGCTCACTTAAGCCCTACCGGAGTCTACTCACCGTTAACACCGTAGACGGCTTCCAAGGACAGGAACGTGATGTCATTTTCATCAGCTTGGTCCGTGCCAATGAAGACGGACAGATAGGTTTCTTGAATGACTTGCGAAGAATGAACGTAGCCATCACCCGTGCCCGCATGAAGCTGGTGATATTGGGCGAAGCGGAAACAATGAAACGCCACAAGTTCTATAAGGAACTCATTGAATACATCCATACCATCACATAGACTCGCCGAAAGAAAAACTCATCGACTTATACTGAAATATCTTTCCCAGTTGAGATAATATATTTTCCCAGTTAGAGAAATATATTTTCTCAACTGGGTAAAAATAGGCTTGCTTTAAATTCAACTATAGAAATCGGAAAACTTAATGTAAACACCGGATATTTCGGCTAATCCTTTTTTGTCAATAATAGATTTATGAAGTCCCCGGTAACTTCATGCTTTGTTATAAAAAAAGAGGAGCAACTTACGTTACTCCTCCCATTGTCTTCTTCCCGAACTTAAATCAGGATTACGGTTACAAATATACTACATTGAAACACCGAAATCAAATATTCGGGCATTTTTATTCTTAATCCCCAAGAAGGATTAGTTGTTTTCCGGACGCAACTGACGCACCGTAACAGCAGTCTGCCACATTTCGCTTTCGCGCAACTGACGAAGTTCTTCGTTCAGTTTCTCACGATAATCAGGTTGAGAATTGCTATCGATAGAGATCTGAGCTTCATTACCAGACTTAACGCTTGCATACAATTTCTGTACTACCGGCTTAATAGCATCGTGGAACGGAGTCATCCAGTCCAGAGCACCGCGTTGTGCAGTAGTTGAACAGTTAGCATACATCCAGTCCATACCATTCTTTGCGAACAACGGCATCAATGACTGAGTCAATTCTTCTACAGTTTCATTGAATGCTTCTGACGGAGTATGACCGTTTTCACGCAATACTTCATACTGAGCCAACAGCAATCCCTGAATAGCTCCCATCAATGAACCACGCTCACCTGTCAGGTCAGAAGTAGCTTCACGTTGGAAAGTAGTTTCAAACAAATATCCTGAACCTATACCGATACCCAATGCAATGGTACGATCCATAGCTTTACCTGTAGCATCCTGATAGATAGCGTAAGAAGAGTTCAAACCACGACCTTCGAGGAACATAGTACGCAATGAAGTACCCGAACCTTTAGGAGCTACCATGATTACGTCGATATCTTTCTGAGGAACTACACCTGTACGGTCGCTCCAAGTGATAGCGAAACCATGAGAGAAGTAAAGAGCTTTTCCTGGAGTCAGGTAAGGTTTGATAGTAGGCCATACAGACATTACGGCTGCATCAGACAACAAGCACATAATGATAGTACCTTTCTCACAAGCCTCCTCAATGCCAAACAGTGTTTCACCCGGTACCCATCCGTCAGCTATTGCTTTCTCATAAGTCTTACCCGGACGCTGTCCAACGATTACGTTGAAACCGTTATCGCGCAGGTTGCATGCCTGTCCCGGTCCTTGTACACCATAACCGATCACTGCAATTGTTTCATCTTTCAAAACTTCACGTGCTTTTTCCAAAGGAAACTCTTCGCGGGTCATTACATTCTCAGTAACACCGCCAAAATTCAATTGTGCCATTTTCTTTTTTAGTTTTTTATTTGTGGCTTGCGCCAGCTAATGATTAATAAAATTATTTCTCTGTAAATATTACTTTTGAACGGCAAACCACCTCGCTGCCACTCTTTTTCACTTCAATATCGAAAGCTCCGTCACCCAATTCATCTTTATAGAGTGTAAGTTCATCACCGTAATAACTCTCAGCTACGTAAGCCATTTCAAAACGGCGGATACGCTTTTCCTTATACATCTCTATCGGAAACAAGTCCATGATATGTTCGATGTAGCGGATACTGTTCACGTGTCCGTTGATGTCGATATCACTGTATTTAGCTTTCAATGTAGCTACCGGTTCGGTAGAAGTCACTTTGATGCGTGAAGGTTTCTCGATAGGGCAAGGTTCATCGCACACATAATCTACAATGCTACCTCCGTGCAATGCCAGCAAATCGGCAGGCTTGCGGGTATTGAGGTTAATCATAGCCCATACAGAACGCGCATAACCAATCTTCTTTCCGTCTTTGTCCAACAAGGCAAAGTTACGATCTGTGAAAAGGCGGTACACATTCTCTACCCAAGTCCAGATGGTAAAGTCCTCATATTGATAAGGCATTTCATCCAGTTCGATGGCAAGGCGGGAGAGTACCCATGTGTAGTTGTCCTCATTCAGCGTGGCTATACCGAACCCACGGTCGCTGGCATGGAAACCGGCGCAATTCAGCAAATGGTTTCCCAACACGCCCATGGTAAGACGCCCGGTAAAGTCCACATGAAAAGGCTCCGCTACAAACTGATATTTTCCTATCTTACTACTATTCTCACTCATTGTTTTGCTCCTTTTCTTTTTTCAAGCGATATTTCGTTTCACGGTCAGCAAGGTATTCGTTCACACGCTCGAAGCAACTCGTGGTGATAGCCACACGCCCTGAACGAACAAACTGAAGTACACAATCAAGGGCACGCAGCTCGTCATAAAGATTGGTGATTTCTTCACCCATACCATTCTTCTCTACGATAGCAAACACAGCATTCACCTCTACGATACGTGCATTATACTTGCGGATTACTTTTGATACCTCCGGTTTTTCTTCCAGTATCGGGGTTGTTATCTTATACAATGCAATTTCGTGCTGATAGATCTCATCATCCGTGAAGTAGTGCGCTTGAAGCACATCTATCTTCTTGGTGATTTGCTTAGTCACTTTCTCAATGGTGTCTTTATCCGTCCATGCGGTAATGGTGTACTTATGTACACCCTTGATGGACGAAGCCGAAACATTCAGACTCTCGATATTGATCTGGCGACGGGTAAACACTGCGGTTACCTGGTTCAGCAAACCGGCGAAGTTCTCCGAATGAACGATTATCGTATATAATGTCTTATCCATACTAAATTAAGAATTAAGAACGAAGAATAAAATTAGCATTCCAACAACATCTGGTTTACCGAACCACCCGGAGGTGTCATCGGCAACACATTGCCTTCTTCCATAACGCAGGCTTCCAACAGGAACGGACCATCCGTAGCAAGCATTTCCTCTATTGCACCTTTCAGTTCTTCACGCGTCATTACACGACGTGAAGGAATGTCGTAGGCAGAAGCTATCTTCATATAATCCGGATTCAACATCGGAGTGAACGAATAGCGACGATTGAAGAACATCGCTTGCCACTGGCGTACATTACCCAGGAAGTTATTATTCAGCAAGATCATCTTAACAGGAGCCTTCTGTTCCATAATGGTTCCCATCTCCTGAATGTTCATTTGCAGACCACCATCACCCATAAATACACATACAGTGCGGTCGGGACGTCCGAAAGTTGCACCGATTGCTGCGGGAAGTCCGAAGCCCATTGTACCCAATCCACCGGAAGTTACAATGCTACGTTCCTTACTATACTTAAAGTAACGGGCAGACATCATCTGATTCTGACCAACATCAGTAACCAATACAGCTTCATGATTCGTTGCCTCACTTACGGCACGGATCACTTCTCCCATACTCAAAGATTTACTTGCCGGATGCAATTCAGGACGGATCACCTTTTCTTCCTCTACTTCCTCGTAAGGCAAGAAGCTATCCAACCATTCCTGGTGAGTAGCAGGTTTCAGAAGTGCCGTAACGGCAGCAAGGGTTTCCTTGCAATCGCCCAATACGGCAATATCTGTCTTCACATTCTTGTCTATCTCAGCAGGGTCTATGTCGAAATGAATGATTTTCGCCTGTTTGGCATACGTATCCAACTTTCCGGTTACACGGTCGTCAAAGCGCATACCTACGGCGATAAGTACATCGCACTTATTCGTATTGATATTCGGTCCCAAGTTGCCGTGCATCCCCAGCATACCTTTATTTAAAGGATGTGCGGTAGGCAAAGCAGAAAGTCCCAACAGTGTACAACCGGCAGGTATTCCGGCTTTTTCTATGAAAGCGCGTAGTTCCTGTTGTGCATCACCTAACTCAACACCCTGTCCCACCAATACCAATGGACGTTCAGCGCTATTGATCAGTTCAGCAGCCTGGCTCACAGCCTCTTCATCCATTTCGGGAACAGGCTGGTAACTACGGATGTAATCCAACTTGGCAGGAGCATATTCACTTTTCTCTACTTGTGCATTCTTGGCAAAGTCCAATACAACAGGACCGGGACGACCGCTTTTTGCAACATAGAAAGCGCGGGCTACAGCCCAAGGCACATCTTCAGCACTACGAATCTGATAGCTCCACTTCGTGATAGGCTGCGTAATACCTACCAGGTCAACTTCCTGGAAAGCATCCGTCCCAAGGAATCCCGTACCTACCTGACCGGCAATTACTACCAAAGGGGTACTGTCTATCATAGCATCTGCGATACCTGTTATCGTATTCGTCGCTCCGGGACCACTAGTCACCAGGCAGACACCTACTTCGCCTGATACGCGGGCAAAGCCCTGCGCGGCATGAGTAGCACCCTGTTCGTGTCGAACCAAGATGTGATTCAATGTCTTCCGATGGTCGTATAAAGCGTCAAATACCGGCATGATGGAGCCACCCGGATATCCGAAAATGGTCTTTACTCCCTGATGTTCCAAGGAACGCATCAATGCTTCAGCGCCTGTTATTATATCTTTCATTCTATTAATGGATAATGGAATTCTATTTCATTTGTCAATTCTCGGTTAATCAATCAGTCTCACTGCCCCCTTATCGGCAGAACTTACCATACTGGCATATGCCTTCAAGCTCTTTGAGACTTCGCGTTGACGGGTGACGGGGGTCATCGGGCGGGCTGCCAGTTCCTCATCCGTCAGTTTGACGTTGATAGCACGTCCGGGAATATCAATCTCGATGATGTCACCATCCTGAATCTTACCGATATTACCTCCGGCAGCCGCTTCGGGAGAAATATGTCCGATACTCAATCCTGACGTACCGCCACTGAAACGACCGTCCGTAATCAGTGCACATTCCTTGCCCAGATGGCGCGATTTGATATAAGAAGTCGGATAGAGCATTTCTTGCATACCGGGACCGCCTTTCGGACCTTCGTGTGTAATGACCACAACATCACCGCTGACCACTTTCCCGGCAAGGATGCCATCGCAAGCAGCGTCTTGTGAATCGAACACTTTAGCAGGACCTGTAAATTTCCAGATGCTTTCATCCACACCTGCCGTTTTCACTACACAGCCATCCTGAGCGATATTACCTTTCAGTACTGCCAGACCACCGTCTTTGCTATAAGCATGTTCCAGATCGCGAATGCAACCTCCGGCACGGTCAGTATCCAATTCTTTATAATAGACATCTTGCGAACCCAGTACCAGATTGAACTTTCCGGCAGCAGCGCTCTTATATTTCTTCACAGCTTCTTCGCAAACATTCGGGCTGGTAATACCGTATTTGTCGATTACATCCGCCAGCGTCATACCGTCTACACGCTTTACGTTCGTATCGACTAATCCGCCTTTGGCAAGCTCGCTCATGATAGCGATGATACCTCCGGCACGATTTACGTCTTGAATGTGATACTTCTGAGTATTCGGGGCAACCTTACACAGACAGGGAGTCTTACGTGACAGCATATCGATGTCATCCATACTGAAATCTGCCTCTGCCTCGTGTGCTACAGCCAAGAGGTGAAGCACTGTGTTGGTAGAACCACCCATCGCAATATCCAGCGTCATGGCATTCAGAAAAGCCTGACGGGTAGCGATGCTACGGGGAAGCACACTGTCATCCCCATCTTCATAATATTTATAAGCATTTTCAACAATCAGTTTGGCAGCATCCTTGAACAGTTGCGTACGATTGGCATGAGTAGCCACAATCGTACCATTACCCGGCAATGCCAGTCCGATGGCTTCGTTCAGACAGTTCATTGAGTTAGCGGTAAACATACCGGAACAACAACCACAAGAAGGACAAGCATGTTGTTCTATCTGAGCCACATCGGCATCACTTACACTTTCATCAGCCGACTTAATCATAGCATCGATCAAATCCAGATGCTGACCGTTCCATTCGCCGGCTTCCATCGGTCCGCCTGAAACGAATACAGTAGGGATATTAAGGCGCATTGCTGCCATCAACATACCCGGAGTAATCTTGTCGCAGTTACTGATGCAAACCATCGCATCCGCTTTATGCGCATTCACCATATACTCTACGCTGTCGGCAATGATGTCACGTGAAGGAAGCGAATAAAGCATTCCATCGTGTCCCATCGCAATACCATCGTCAATGGCAATCGTGTTGAATTCGGCAGCAAAGCATCCCAGCTTCTCAATCTCAGCTTTCACCTGTTGTCCGATTTCGTGCAGATGCACATGTCCCGGGACAAACTGTGTAAATGAGTTGACAATTGCGATAATAGGTTTTCCTAATTGCTCTTTCTTCATGCCATTTGCCATCCACAACGCACGAGCCCCTGCCATGCGGCGGCCTTGCGTGCTGAACGAACTGCGTAATTGGTGTTTCATCTTCAAATCTCCTTTTAATTAAAAAGCCTTCCTCACATATGGTGAGAAAGGCTCCTAAATTGATATCTTAACGTACGAATACATACACAACCTTTCTCACGCTCTTGATTCCAGGACCACGACGCGAATAATATGCAGGACTGCCAGGTTAATAGATGTATGTAAGTTCATAACTTTATTTACTTTACTGTTTTCGTTAATCGTGCTGCAAAGGTAAGGGCTTTTTTATAAACTCCAAACAATTTGAAGAAAAATGAGATTATTATGATTAATCGTAAGAAAACCCCGCATTAAAATCTTATTTTATCACTTATTCAAGGCAAATCTGAGTAATTCGCTACCATGAACAGGAATTATTCAAGAGGGTTCGAAGCATTTAATTATCTGAAAATTACAAGAGCTTACCCATTCGCCAACTAAATTATTCGTATCTTTGTCCCTTCCAAAAAGAAAAAACAGGAATTACTAACTTAAAACAGTAGGAATATATCAATGGAAACAGTAGAAAACAAGTACATTACCGTAGCTTATAAATTATACGCTATAGAAGATGGTGAAAAAGATTTCACCGAAGAAGCCACCGCAGAACACCCTTTCCAATTCATTTCCGGTCTGGGTCTGACTTTAGAGTCTTTCGAAGATCAAGTGAAAGATCTGAAAGCAGGTGACAAGTTTGATTTCACAATCGCTTGCGCAGATGCTTACGGTGACTTCGACGAAGAACATGTAATCGACCTTCCGAAGCAAATCTTTGAAGTAGATGGTAAGTTCGATAGCGAACGTATTGTAGCCGGTAACGTAGTGCCTTTAATGACCTCTGAAGGTCAACGTATCAACGGAACCGTACAAGAAATTAAGGCAGACGTAGTGGTAATGGATATGAACCACCCCTTGGCAGGTTGCGACCTGAACTTTGTAGGTGAAGTAATAGAAAGCCGCCCGGCAACCAATGAAGAATTAGCTGAAATCGCTCGTATGATGAGCGGCGGTGGATGCAGTTGCGGTTGCGATAGCTGTGGTGACGGTTGCGGCGACGGATGCGGCGATCACGATCACCAAGGATGCGGATGCAATCATTAAGATAGTGATTAACGGTAAGTGATTAGTGATTAGTATGCTGTGCTATTATGCTGCACAGTTTCCAATCACTAATCACTCACCACTAATCACTATTTCCCCGTCATTATCTCCAGCACCAATTTATCCGTCTCATTCATTCCTTTCGACCCTATCTTGGTCAGATTACGGATACTTTGATCCACGTCTTCATCAATAATACCTTCTACAGAAGTTACACAACGGTTTTCCATAGCCATGATGGCAGAAAGAACAGCGGTAGATACACCTGTTGTTACTTTCAACGCACAGCTGGGCTTCGCACCGTCACAAATCATACCCGTAAGGTTGGCTATCATATTCTGAACGGCATAAGCCACCTGATCGTAAGTTCCTCCCATCAACCAGGTAATACCACAACTGGAACCTGTAGCAGCAACCACACAGCCGCATAAAGCAGACAAACGTCCCAAACTTTGTTTAATGTAGATTACTGTCAGATGGCTCAACATCAGAGCACGTATCAGTTCTTCTTCTGATTTATCATTTTCTTCAGCGAAGACGAGGACAGGCAAAGTGGCAGATATACCTTGATTTCCACTACCGGAATTGCTCATTACCGGAATCATAGCCCCTGCCATACGAGCATCACAGGCACCTGATGTATAAGATAAGATATGTGAGAAGACACTATCTCCCATCACCTTATGTTCATAAGTACCACGCAACATCTTACCTAGGCCATGGCCATAATTGCCTTCAAAAGAACGTTCGGCAGCCGCCTTATTCAAGCGGGCTGTTTCCAGAATAAAGCTGATCTCATCCAGTGGAGTATTCAGAGCAAAATCATAAACTTTACGTAAAGTCAGCTCCAGGCACTCTTCCTCTTTTTCACAGCTTGCCGTATGTTGTTTCTGAAATAGAACTTCTCCGTTACGTTCTATATATATAAAGGAGGTATGTCCTCCGGCAATCACAGCTATTGCTTTATCATCTCCGGCCTCACAGCATACTTCAATATATAATTTCTCTTCAATATTCTCTTTCAACGAAATATGAATGCGCTTTTCCTCAATGAAACGTTTCCCCTCTTCCACTACATCAGGCGTACTGTCTTTCAACACTTCCAACTGATATTCCGATTTTCCGATCAACGCCCCCAGCGCAATAGCAATGGGCAGGCCAATCATTCCGGTACCCGGAATGCCTACTCCCATAGCGTTTTTCAGAATATTAGCACTTAGCAACACATTAATTTTTTCCGGCTTTGTCCCCAGTGTTTCTGTTGCTTTAGCTACGCACAATGCCACAGCAATGGGCTCTGTACACCCAATAGCCGGCACCACTTCCTGATGTATCAGGTCGATTATCCGTTTTCTCTCCGTTTCCGTTATCATTATTTCACTGATTTTAATGGACACAAATTTAGAAAAAATGTTTTTAATACGTGCGCAAAGTCTTCTATTTCAAAAAAGAAACTTAACTTTGCGCTCGAGTTTTACATTATTAATAACCAAAAACTGAATTAAATGAAGATTAAAACGCTAACCTCGTGTTTCTTTTTGGCATTTGCCATATCTTCTTGTATACAAGACGAAGCGCTTAATTCTGAAGCGGCCATTGATGGTTGTACGGGTGCAGATGTGCAGCTGGCCAATATTAATGCAAATGAAAAAATAGTCGATGTATATGTACATAAAGGTGCAGACCTTGCCAAACAAGAGTTGAAATTCACTCTGCCAGAAGGTGCAACTATCAAACCTAATAATAGCAGAGACGGAGATACCGGAAACTTCTACAACTTTAGTGAAGCAGGCAATTCACGTTCATTTACCGTAACCTCTGAAAATGGTGAATTCAAACCCACTTATACTATAAATATTAAACCGACAGAATTACCAACAGTTTATCACTTTGAGGACTTGTTGATTGCAGAAAATACCCCATATCACATCCTTTACGAGTTCGCTCCAAGTACTTCACAAGGAATATCTAAAGTTCTGCAGTGGTCTAGTGGAAATCCAGGCTTTGCATTGACTGGAATGGCAAAAAGCCCTACCGATTACCCTACAGTACAAGTAGAAGGCGGATTCAATAAGAAATGTGTTAAGTTGGAAACTAAAGACACTGGTAGTTTTGGTGCAATGGTAAAAATGTATATTGCTGCCGGCAATCTGTTTATCGGCAATTTTGATGTAAGCAAAGCATTGGCAGGACAAGAAGGCGCCCTTAAAGCTACCACCTTCGGTTTTCAATTCTATAAACATCCTAAAACTTTAAAGGGATACTATAAGTACAAAGCTGGTCCTGTTTATACTGAAAACGGTCAACCACAAAGTGGTCTGAAAGACAGATTTGACATCTATGCCATCATGTATGAAGCTGATGATAACTCATTCATGCTGGACGGTACTAATGCTAAGACTTCCGACAAACTTGTGTATCTGGCACAGATAAAAGCCGATGAAGCACTGGAAACCGACCAATGGACTGAATTTAGCTTACCGTTTGAACGTCAGAATAATAAGTCCATTGATGAACAAAAACTTCAAAATGGGAAATATAAACTTGGCATCATATTCTCTTCAAGTGTAGAAGGTGACCACTTCAAAGGTGCAGTAGGTAGTACACTCTATATAGACGAAGTAGAATTAGTTTGTGAAGAGAACTAAAAACGAAAATGATTATGAAGAAAGATTATATTATTTTTATTGCATTCTTACTGGCAGTAGTAGGGAGTACATCTGTAAAAGCGCAGGAAGACAGAACAAAAAGCATCACACAATCCTACCTTCGCGGATGGGAATATTCTTTGAAAGCAGGATTTAGTATTGGTGGTACCGCTCCTCTACCCTTACCCGAGGAAATCCGTAAAATAGATAGCTATGTACCCAGCATGACCATTTCGATTGAAGGAAATGCTACCAAATGGCTCGACGAGAAAAAATTATGGGGATTAACTTTAGGTTTGCGTCTAGAAACAAAGAACATGACGACAGAAGCTACCGTAAAAAACTATGGTATGAAGATTATCAATACCAATGGTGGTGAACTAGAGGGTCTATGGACTGGAGGGGTAAAAACCAAAGTAAAGAACTCCTATCTTACTGTTCCCGTCCTTGCTAACTATAAAGTCAGCAAACGCTGGAAGCTCGTAGCCGGACCATATTTTTCGTATTTACTAGAAGGTGATTTCTCTGGCCATGTTTATGAAGGTCACCTCCGTACTCCCAATGAAACAGGTTCACGTGTAGACTTCAGTGGTGAAAGCGTTGCAACCTACGATTTCTCCGATGATCTCCGCAGATTCCAATGGGGCATACAATTCGGTGGCGAATGGAAAGCTTTCAAGCATTTGAATGTTTATGCTGATCTAACTTGGGGACTAAATGATATCTTTAAGAAAAACTTCGATACTATTAGTTTTGCCATGTATCCTATTTATCTGAATGTAGGATTTGGATATTCATTCTAACCTGAATAAAGAAGGCTAAATCAAATAATAAAAAAATCCGGAAGTATAAACTTCCGGATTTTTTTATATCCTTATGCTAGTCTCTTATTCTCCCAGAACTTCCAATTCATCAACAATAAGCGTACTACCTACAGCACCTTTAAATTTATCACCTTCTTTACTTGAAGAACAGATAATAGCCAATTTATAAGTTTTCTCTTTATCATAAGCCTTACCTTCTAGATATTCAAATGGAACATTGAATGCCGTCCATTCTGCCTTATCAGTGCCATCTTCTAAACGCGCAACAGCTACACGATAGTCAGAATCATTGATATCAACACCTGTAAGAATAACATCTTTACCATCAGCACCTACTGCTTCATATAGAACAGCCTGAATAGCACACTCATCCTGAATACCAAGATTATCCTTAATATTATTCTTATCAGAGCCATCAACATAATTATCACCACCTTTATACTTATAAACTCCTTTTAATGATAGTGGAATTTTATCATAAGGAATTCCGAACTCAGTCATCTTTAAAGGGGCTGTTATAGCTGTCATAAAATTAAAATTAAACTTACCTGTAAATAAAGAACCTGAAGCTAAAGGAGCATTTTTAGCAGTTAAAGCATTTCCTCTCGCATCTAAGGTAACCAACTTAGCAGCTTTTCCTTTATAACCAGCTTCTTCCACCATTACAGGATATCCCACCGGATTAGCACTACCATTCACCATTTTCACACCACCATTAGATGATGCTAACTGATCAGCGGGTTGAGGAGCCCAATATTCAGCATAATTCCCTTCTTTTACGGTTTCCCATTCATCAAGAGGGAACTTCATTAAAGAGGTTTTACTAGGAGATATCACCTTATAAATAGTAGCAGTACCATCTTCTGCAACTACCGTATAAACCACAGTCTGAGAGAAATCGGCAGTTCCACCTTCCACAGAGTAAGTAGCCTTATCAGAAACTTTAACAGTAGGAACCAAAGCTTTCAACTCTTCTGAAGTAGCATCATCAAGTACCTTGAAAGTAAATGTATTAGTAGCTTCATCCAACTTGGGTTGTTCAGTTACAACTGCATTCGCTTCATTACTTGGATCAAAGGAAAAACTAAGAATCTTTGCTTCACTACTTTCTGAACCATTAAGGCGTTTCCCTTCATATACCACTTTTACTTGTTGGCTCTCCCCATTCACAACGGCAGCAATATCCATATCAATCTTTACCTGACCATTTGCGACAGTACCTGCTGCATTTATAGTACAAGACAAAGTTTGCACATCCAGCTTCTGAACCCCTGTAAAAGTGTAAGTATCACCTTTCTTAGACAGTTCACAATTACTCAATTCAACATCCCCCACTGGTATACCCATAAAACTGAAATCTTTCAAAGAAAGATTGATAGCAGCAGGACCCGCCTTTGCTACAGATATTTTTTGTGGAATGTCCTTTCCCAAAAGTTGACCTTGAACTGTTACATTCAATGTTCCTTTATAGTTACCTACAATTTCCCCATCAATCGCTGTAGAATAGTCTGGATCATCATCACTACAAGCTATAAACAAACTCATTGAACAGACCAATGCAAACAAATAAAATAAATTCTTCTTCATAATTTTTGTTGTTTAGTTAATACAAGCCTTCTCTACGAAGGCAATAATGTTCTGTTTTTACATCACAATAAATCAAGGATGCAAAATAACAGCTTTTAAAGAATATCTAAAAGGTCTATTCTACTTATTAATGTTCTATTTTTAATAAGAAGTTTATTAACCTCTTTATCTAAATTAAAAAAACAAAAGTGCTTTGAATTAAAAAAACAACTAAAAACATTTGATTGTTTTCAAGTTCAAGAATTATTTATAGAACCCAAAAAGGACTGTATAATTCCATACATTTACAAACACGTTCACAGATAACATATAATAAAAAAATGAGGATACTCTTCCGAATATCCTCATCCTATTTTTCTAAATTTGAATTAGTTTCTCACTAAATCCAATCCTAAATTAAAGTTCGTCGTCACTGACCAATATCCTCCTATCATCTGAATAAACATTCCAGCAGCCTGTGCTTCTTCTGGTACTACACCACCTGCAACCAACGCATTCCAAAGTATAATCAAGTCATTTGTTAGTACTGGTTCTCCAAAATTATCAGTTTCCCCTGTACTACGAAGCGTGAACAGATTATCAAATGCACTCTTATCTAAGTAAATATGAACATGGCCATTATCAGCTATTTTAATATTCATTGGTATCCCATCTTTAGCCCAACTTGTTATTTGGTTAATGGTAGCATTTTGTATTCCACTAAGATCAGCATTCAACAAACCACCAAGCAAAGCTTTAACAGTAGCCGGATCTCCACTCAATACATTTTCTATAATTTCCCCCATACCACTTGCATCGCTTCCAGTAGCAGCAGTTAAAATAGCAGGAATATTCAGTTTTACAACAAATTTTCCATTCTTTTCACTCCAATATGCCAGATCCTTAGGAGAAGTTGTAAAACCACTTGTCACAAAACTAGCTTTTACATCACTCACAGAAGGAAAAGCACCCGTAAAGAAAATAGATATTATAGAAGAGGGATCCATAGCTATTTCAGGGCTTGCAACATAATCAGCAATTATGCTTCCACTTTTGTCTAAAGTGATTGAATTCAAGACTTGAGGCAAAATAGAACCACCCAAATATCGAAATAGAGCTGAAATAAATTCTGGATAATTATCTTCTCCAGTAAATTGCCAATCAGTATACAAGGCGCCTGTCATAGGCCAATTCTTTGTAGTCTCATTTTCTGTCCATTCATAATCCTCTGCTGTATATTCTGCTATTTTATAAGTTCCAATCCAAGGACTTACTTCATCATCATCATCATCACAAGCAGTAAACAAGCTCATTGAGCAAATCAATGCAAACAAATAAAACAAATTTTTCTTCATATCTTTGTTGTTTAGTTAATAATGGCTCCCCATCACTGGGTAACCGTGCTTTTTCTTTTATCACTTTTGGGGTGCAAAATAACCGCTTTTTATCACACCAAACAAGGTCAATACATTAATATTTTTGTCCTTTTTTTAATCTTTTCTCTAAAAAGATCTCTCTACATCACCATTTCCGTGCTCCATTTATATAGGAAATGGGAGGCGTCTCTCCCCTTTATCCAGGGCTACACCATTTACTCTAAAGGGTGTAGCTATCATACCCAAAGGGTGTAGCCATCCTCGGTAAAGGGTGTAGCCCTTTTCAATCGCCCCCACAAGCACTTCTGGGGCACCCTCGCCGTACCCGAGACGTACTTGCTCCGTACCAAGTCCGCAGTTTCTCCGTCTAAAGGTACTTCTGACCGAAGAATGTACGGAGTAAGTACGGTTCAGATACAGTTCGGGTACGATCCTGGTACAATTCAACACAGGGTAAAAAACACCTCATTCCATAAAAAAACAATATTTCTTTCTTTTCATGAGAAAAAATCCATAACTATTTGTTATCTTTAGGCATCCAAAAGCTTTTATTCAAAGGATTTGGCATGAATAAACCTTATACATAAACCATTAAAGCAAAAGATTATGTTCAACTCATTCGGCAACATTCTCCGCCTTACCAGCTTTGGGGAGTCACATGGTAAAGGCATCGGAGGCGTCATTGATGGATTTCCCGCTGGTATCCGCATTGACATGGATTTCGTGCAAGCGGAACTGAATCGTCGCCGTCCCGGGCAATCCCTCATCACAACGGCACGGAAGGAAGGTGATAAAGTAGAATTCCTTTCAGGTATCTTCGAAGGTAAATCGACAGGATGTCCCATAGGATTCATAGTATGGAACGAAAATCAACATTCCAGTGATTATGATAATATGAAGGAAGTGTACCGTCCCTCGCATGCGGATTATACATATAAGGTGAAATACGGCATTCGCGACTATCGTGGCGGCGGACGTTCATCGGCACGCGAAACCATTTCACGCGTAGTAGCAGGTGCGCTTGCCAAACAAGCACTCCGTCAACTGGGCGTACGCATTACGGCATATACCTCACAGGTAGGCCCCATCCGTCTGGAAGAAAATTATACCGCTTATGACCTTGATCTTATAGATACCAATCCTGTCCGTTGTCCGGACCCTGTAAAGGCAAAGGAAATGGAAGAACTTATTTTTAAGATCAAAGGAGAAGGTGACACCATCGGAGGTGTAGTGACGTGTGTCATCAAAGGATGTCCTATCGGACTGGGACAACCGGTATTCGGCAAATTACACGCTTCGCTTGCCTCGGCCATGCTCAGCATCAATGCTGCCAAAGCATTCGAATACGGCGACGGATTTAAAGGCCTGAAGCAAAAAGGTTCGGAACAAAATGACGTATTCTTCAATAACTGCGGACGTATTGAAACGAAAACCAATCACTCCGGCGGTATTCAAGGCGGCATCAGCAACGGACAGGATATCTTCTTCCGCGTTGCATTCAAGCCTGTAGCCACCGTACTTATGGAACAACATACGGTCAACATAGATGGGATAGACACCACACTGAAAGCCCGCGGTCGCCATGACCCATGCGTATTGCCACGTGCAGTGCCCATCGTAGAGGCAATGGCTGCCATGACCATACTTGATTTTTATCTTATTGACCGTACTACACAATTATAGAAGTGGTAGGGTGTTAAAGTAATTCACCTTATTATATATATTTATGAGCGAAATACAGAAATACATTTCAAAGAATGAACCCAAGATGCTGGAAGACCTGTTCAGCCTCATCCGTATACCAAGTATCAGTGCAAAACCGGAACATCATGATGATATGCTGGCCTGCGCAGAGCGTTGGGCACAACTTCTGATTGAAGCCGGTGCAGACGAAGCATTGGTGATGCCTTCAAAAGGCAATCCGATTGTTTTCGGACAGAAGATAGTAGATCCTACAGCAAAAACAGTTTTGATATATGCGCATTACGACGTGATGCCCGCAGAGCCGTTAGAACTGTGGAAAAGTGAACCTTTTGAACCGGAAATACGTGATGAACACATCTGGGCACGCGGTGCGGATGATGACAAAGGGCAAGCATTCATCCAAGTGAAAGCTTTCGAATACCTTGTGAAGCACGGTATGTTGAAGAACAATGTCAAGTTCATTTTCGAGGGTGAAGAAGAAATAGGCTCACCCAGTCTGGAATCTTTCTGTGAAGATCATAAAGAACTATTAAAAGCCGATGTCATTCTCGTATCGGACACCAGTATGCTGGGGGCGGACTTGCCCTCACTCACTACAGGACTCCGCGGACTGGCATACTGGGAAATAGAAGTAACCGGACCTAACCGCGACCTGCATTCAGGACATTTCGGCGGTGCTGTTGCCAATCCTATCAACGTACTATGCGGCATGATTGCCAAAGTGGTAGATGCGGATGGACGTATCACGGTACCCGGTTTCTACGATGACGTAGAAGAAGTGCCGCAGGCAGAACGTGATATGATTGCACACATTCCGTTTAATGAAGAAAAATACAAAACCGCTATTGGCGTAAAAGAACTGTTCGGAGAAAAAGGTTACAGTACGCTGGAGCGTAACAGTTGTCGTCCTTCATTCGACGTTTGCGGCATCTGGGGTGGATATACCGGTGAAGGTTCTAAAACAGTACTTCCATCCAAAGCTACAGCAAAAGTATCCTGCCGTCTGGTTCCGCATCAGGACCACCACAAGATTTCGCAAATGTTTGCCGATTATATTCGGAGTATTGCTCCGGATACGGTACAAGTGAAGGTAACGCCGATGCACGGAGGACAAGGTTATGTATGTCCTATCAGCCTGCCTGCCTATCAGGCCGCTGAAAAAGGTTTTGAAAAAGCATTCGGAAAAAAGCCACTGGCTGTGCGACGCGGAGGAAGTATCCCTATCATTTCAACGTTCGAACAGGTGCTTGGCATTAAGACAGTGCTCATGGGGTTTGGATTAGAATCAAATGCCATCCACTCACCCAACGAAAACTTCCCGCTCGATATTTTCAGAAAAGGTATTGAAGCGGTGGTGGAATTTCATATTAGCTTGTAGCTGCAACTCATTGATACGTCGTCCTCAACACCTTGAACTCTGTACGACGGTTAATCGCATTACAAATCTCCTGCTGTTCCGGTGGGAGATTTTTTATAAACTCTTCTGTCAACACATCTCCCTCTTTCAGGAAAGGTGCTGATTTCAGCGTAAACTTGGTCACTGTTTTAGCTTGCTGTTCACCATATCCTTTCGGTGTAAGACGTTCCGGATCAATCCCTCCCTTAATAAGATAGCGTACAACAGACTCTGCACGGCGTTGCGAAAGACGAAGATTATAATCATCATTTCCTTTATAATCGCAATGCGCAGACAGTTCGATAGTAACATTCGGATTGTCATTCAACAACTCTATCAGTTCATCCAGAGCCACTGTAGATTCTGATGTCAGATCAGCCTTATCAAACTCATAAAAAATATTCTCTATCAGTACAGGGCGGGTAATGGAAGATAACGGAAACTCAAGTTCATAGAGGCGATCCTCATTAATATTTTCCGTTGCCATTTCTTCTTTGTCATTCAAATAACCACGGCAGGAAGCCAGCAGGGCATAACGGCATCCCGGTGCGAGCTCTTGAGTGAAAGTACCGTCTTTCTTCACGTTTATCTTTAAATAAGTACCGTCATCCCCCACCAAAGTGACAAGCGCATCAGAGAGCGCATCTCCCTCCTTATCGTACACCAATCCTTTCAAGACATGATGTACCTCAGGAAACTCAAAACTATAAATATGATCCCAACCACGGGCATCTCCACGGTTAGAAGAAAAGAAACCCCGATTGGGAGCACCAGGCTCAAAAGTCATACCGAAATCGTCACCCTGTGAATTCACCGGAGACTGCATATTTTCAATACGCCATCGCCCCGTCAGGCTGTCTGTTATAGCACGGAATATATCCAGCCCTCCCATACCAGGATGTCCGGTAGAAGAGAAATACAAAGTACCATCCGGTGAAAAGGTAGGAAACATCTCATCAGCAGAGGTGTTTATTTCAGGTCCCAGATTGTCGACATAGCCGAAACCATCGCGGGTTATGTTGATACGCCACAAATCCAGCCCTCCCTGCCCACCGGGCATATCAGATACAAAATAAAGATAATCACCCGCAGGAGACAACACCGGATGAGCGACAGAAGAAAGCGTATCATTCAGAATTGCACATTTCTGAGGAGCTCCCCACTCTGCTCCGGCACGCTGAGAAACATAAATCTCGGCATAAGCTGGTGCATTGGGCAAGGTCCGGCAGCGAGTAAAATACATTATTTTACCATCCGACGAAAAAGAGCAGGCACCCTCTTCAAACTCACTATTCACTTCCGAAGCAAGCGGTTCAGGCTTCTGCCATTGTTTCTTTTCATTCCGTTTAGAATGAAATATATCAGCACTCTTCATCCCGGTAATACCGTTCAGGTCAGTACCTTTCGCTTCATTACGGGTAGAGGTGAAATACAAGATATCGGGATCATCTCCCGCATACATAGGAGAATAATCGCTACGGCGGGAAACAAGAATAGGCACCCGTTTTACAATATACCGGGTAGGCTTCTTTTTCCATTCCTGCGCCAAACGACAAGAGGTGAGTCCGATTTGTGTCAGAGAGTCTTTACGTTCTTTCCCGGCAGGCAAGGTCTGTGCGTAAGCAAGGTAATTCTCATAATAAGGTATAGCCGCTGCATACTCACCATTCTTACGGAGCATTTCCGCCAGATAAAAATGAGAGAGAGTATCCGGATAACGATAACGGACAGCATTCATATAAGCGCCTTTAGCTTTCAATGTATAATTGATGCGACGGTAACAATCGCCTTGTTTATAGGCCAGTATGCCCCGTTGCGAACGATCTTTCGGAGAAGTACGGGTATAGGCGGTTTTATAATGACGGGCAGCATCAAAGTATTCACCACGAGCATAGCTTTGCTCTGCATGGCGCAAACTCCGTCCCACTCCACAGGAAGTGAGAAGTAAACCGACAGAAAGAAAAAAGAAAAGAAAACGCCTATATAATCTCATGCTCCATTACTTTTCATAGTTCATTCTAATAAACTGAAAAATCGGCAGATTATTGTATCTTTCATTCCGAACCAAACGCCTGACGAAACGTACATCCGTTCTTCCATTCAGAGCAACCATAAGCGGTTTTACCTTTAATAATGGTTCCTTTGCCGCACAACGGACAAACTTGTCCCTCAACAGAATCTGTTTGGGCAGAATCTGTTTGAGTTGCATCTGTCTGAATATTCCCTGTCTGCGAAGCACCATCAACCGGTGTGACAGGTTTAGCTTCAGTAGCCTTTTTCCGCGGTTTACTCTGACGCTTAGGCTTCGAAGCATCTTTTTCTTTAGCAGCTTTCCCATTCTTACCGCCGGCAGTCGCTTCCTGCACAGCCTGTACAATTGTAATATGCCGGTTACTGTTATCCGAAAGCACGCTCATCACAACTTCGGAAACCATCTGTTTCAGTTCCTCAAGAAATTGTGCAGCATTATATGTTTTCTTTTCAATCTCCCGGAGCTTCTTTTCCCAGATACCCGTCAGTTCGGCAGACTTCAGCAGTTCTTCATGGATAATCTGAATAAGTTCGACGCCTGTGGGTGTAGCAATCAGGTTTTTCTTTTCCTTGCGGATATAATTGCGTTTGAACAAAGTCTCAATAATTGCTGCACGCGTAGACGGCCTGCCGATGCCATTCTCTTTCAGGGCATCCCGCAATTCATCGTTATCCACCAGTTTACCTGCGGTTTCCATGGCACGCAACAAGGTAGCCTCTGTATAAGGACGAGGCGGCTGCGTCCATTTCTCATATAAATCAGGCACATGGGGTCCGCTTTCACCTTTCACAAAAGCAGGTAATACATTCTCTTCCTCTCCCGGGTCTTTTTCTTCTTGCGACTGTGCCCCCGGAGTTCCGAATATAACTCTCCATCCCGGTTCCAGAATCTGCTTACCGGTAGTCTTGAATTCAATCTCTTCAACTACACCCAACACCGTAGTAGTGGCAAACTTACAATCAGGATAGAACACTGCAATAAAACGACGCGCTATCAGATCGAAAACGCGACGTTCCATATCCGTCAGGTTCTGCGGATATTGCCCTGTAGGGATAATAGCATGGTGATCCGTTACCTTTGAATTATCAAAAACTTTTTTGGATTTCAGCAAAGTAGTGCCATCCAAAGGTGTCGTAAACGTAGCGTAGTCACGCAGTCCTTTCAGAATGCCCGGACATTTCGGGTAGATATCATCACTTAGGTAAGTGGTATCTACACGCGGGTAGGTAGCCACCTTCTTCTCATATAATGACTGAATAATTTTCAGAGTTTCATCAGCAGAATAAGCAAACTTCTTATTACATTCCACCTGTAGGGAAGTCAAATCAAAAAGACGGGGGGGAGCTTCCTTTCCTTCTTTCTTGGTTACATTGGTAATGGCAAAAGGAGAATTCCGTATTTGTTCCAGCAATGCCGCCCCTTGCTCTTGGCTGGCAATAGGATCAATACCCCGGTTTTCTTCTTCCTTTTTGGGCTTCTTCCCGGCAGCGATAGCTTCCTTATTCTTTTCAGCTTCCAGAATCAGCTCTTCCTCACTTTTCCGGATTATGGCAGAAAACGTTGTATCACGATATACAGTCTTCAATTCCCAATATTGTTTGGGCACAAAATTCGCTATTTCCAACTGCCGGTTTACAATGAGTGCCAACGTTGGCGTCTGCACACGACCAATGGAAAGTACCTGTTTATTCTGTCCATACTTCATTGTATAGAGACGGGTTGCATTCATTCCGAGCAACCAGTCGCCAATAGCCCGGCTCAGTCCGGCTTCATAGAGCGGTTGAAACTCTTTCTGATCCTTCAGTTTGGCAAAACCTTCACGGATGGCTTCTTCCGTCAACGATGAAATCCACAACCGCTTTACCGGACAGCGTGCACCGGCTTTCTGCATCACCCAACGCTGAATTAACTCTCCTTCCTGTCCGGCATCACCACAATTTATAATCATGTCGGCTTTCTGCATGAGGGTTTCTATCGTATGGAATTGCTTCTCGTAAGTAGGATTACTGATTAGTTTTATTCCGAAACGGGGCGGTATCATGGGCAGGCTTCCCAGGCTCCATGATTTCCAGTTCGGGGTATATTCATGCGGTTCTTTGAGTGTACAGAGGTGACCGAAAGTCCAGGTAACCTGGTATCCGTTCCCTTCGATGTATCCGTCTCTCCTGTCTTTCGCTCCTAATACATCAGCAATGTCACGCGCCACAGAGGGCTTTTCGGCAATACAAACTATCATTCATCTCTTTTTTAGTCGGGCAAAAGTAGTATAAATCGAAAGCAGAAGCAAATTTATTTGCACTATGCTAAGATACAGCCCATTTTCGGGAAGCAAAGGTACAAAAAAGAGATGAATGATAAAAAATGAATTAATCTTTAAAGAATAATTTCTTCCTCAGTACATTTGTACCATTGGTTGCAATAACGATATAGAAACCTTTTTGCATACCTGATAATTCCAGAAAATTAGCGTTGGTATCTTGCAAAAGCAGGCGTCGGCCGGACAAGTCAACGATCTCGATCCGGGTACTCATATCATTCCCTAAGCCACTCCAGGACAATTGGCCGTTGTAGTAAAACATTTCTGCCGCAGACGAGGAAGCATCCGGTAAAATACCGGTTGAAGGATCATCTACGCAAGCGGCATAAAGTTCATGAATCGACCAGTAATTGCCCTTAGTTCCCGTTTGCACAATCTTGAATTTTGAAGTTTCTTCTGCCGGGAAAGAGATAATTTGTACTGATCCCGCATTCTTACCCGAAGCAACAAGTTTCCATGTGTCGCCTTCACCGGTACTCAGATACAATTCATAACCTGCCGGACCATCATTCGGACTCTTCGATGTGTCCAGAATAATCCGGTTCAGTTTCTGTGCCGCTCCCATGTCCACCATCACCCACTGTCCGGCTTGCTGCGAAGCGCTTGTATCCCAACGTGTGGAGGCATCATCATCAATGGCTTTACCCGCATTTGAATTGTTCGTACTGGCCGTGATCTTCCATTTCAGACGATTTAACAGCGCATCCGTAGTAGTGAAAACAGGTGCAATCGTCAAGTTATTCTCCCACACAGCTATCTTATCAATAGTTCCGGTAGCCACATCGGTTACAGTAGACGTAACAGAAGCCTGCTTCTCGTGTCCTTCGCTAATGAAGGCAGCCTCGTCTTTCATATTTACGACAGCATTGTGCAAAACGATAGTACCTGTAGTCTTGGGAAAGTTCATGAAAGAAGTCCCTCCGGACGTACTGAAGTTCACCAGATTCAGATTCATTTTTCCACTTTCCACAACGACACCATGCTTGGCACTTCCCCAGAAATCCGCACCAAAAAGAGTTACCTCACCCGAAAAGCCTGCACGAGTAGTCAAAAAGCGAGTTTCTGTATATGTGTTACTTTGATCCTCAAGGGCTACAACCTGAGAATTAATCATATCAAAGCCAGCCGGATCGAGCGCCTCGTAAACCACGGAATTCCAGGAACCATCAATACCCAATCCAAGGGAGCAACCCGATGCGGCTTTACCCTGGTCGGCTTGAAAGACGATACCCTCGAAACCACCATAGTGGAAGTCATTGTACAAAATCTGATTACGGCAATCGCCCACGGTGATGAAACGTAATTCTGTCTGATTCTGCCAATAAGCCTTGTCCTGATCTGCTTTTGCACTGTTGGGCCATGAACCAAACTTTGTTTCTTCTCCACAAGCATACACTATCGTATTGAACTGCATATTGCAGACCCGCCCACCTTCTGAACCGCCACCGATGCGGATTGCATTCATAAAAACATGTCCTGCCAGATAATCGACATAATGATTGTCACATTTATAAGTAAACAAATCCAGACCGTTGTATGCAGCACGCAAACCTACATTCACTACATACACATCCTTTCCCAGCGCCTGAATACAATAAGGATATTCAGTTACAGTAGGCAATGCGGAAGATACCTGCTCGGGATAGTCAAACGACAATCCACGCACGCCACTACCAGCTGAGAGTTTCAGGAAAGCCTCTCCTTGTGCCTGTCCGCGCCCTGCATAGACTTCAAGAATACTGCCATGCCCACGTGGAATAGTAGCAAAATCAGAAGCGCCCCGCAGTTCCACACCTGTAGGAACTGTCAGATTCCCCAGCACTTTATAACGCCCGCCGGGCAGATATACAATACCTCCACCTTCACTGGCAGCCTTATCCAATGCCTTCTGAATAGCTTCCGTGTTATCCTTAGCCATCTCCAGTCCCGAACGGATATCTATTTGAAGCCACATACTGGTTGAGCTGGCAGTAAATGGTACCACAAAGGGTTCGGCTCCAAAGTCAAGTACATTATACAACGCCATACGCAAAGGCTTGGTTTCCGGTACTTTCATTTCCGGGAACTCCGGCAAAGGCTTCATCTCTACAGGCGTATGATCAATGCGGCATTCAAAGAGGGATTGATTATTGATATCCGCTTTCTTCGCAAAACGATTACCTGTAAGGATTGCACGGGCATCAGAACCAATATATACTTGCGGCGCGTCATTATTAAAGTCTGTATCCGAAACGATGAGATCACCTCCCAAACCTTTTACTTCCCCCTTATTGACAGTACACTGCTGCATCATCAATTTAGAAGAAATGCCTTGTTCCAGCAATACTGACGCATCCGAGGCAGATATTTCACACCCATAGAACTGTACCGGTCCAGTACTGGCGGATGTCACTACCACACCTTTTTCGCAATCTTCAATGTGGACCCGTGTAAACATGATACCTGCCGATGAAGTACCATCCACATAAATACCCGTCTCGCAGTTCCGCAAATTGAACTCATAATTATGTCCGTTAGGTGCACCGTCTCCTCCTACGCAAAGTCCGGTACTAAAACCTTTATTATAGCCTTCAATATCCACATAGCATGTATACGACCAGTCGTTACGACGCATCACAATGCCTGTTCCATGCTTATAGATCCAGTCAGCATAGGCTCCACCTGCCTGCGGCGCTCCTTCCAGACCGGAGTCCGCCCAATAATCGGGTGAGAAATGTATCCACTCAAAACGCCCTACATCGGCTATATGGTCAATCTCGATACCACGTGACAGCGGAGTACCATACACATCGTAGATATTGGGACAACCGCCCCCGTTTTTCCTCGACAGCACAATGCCGCTATAAGAATTCACCAATGTCACATGACGCACATTGCAGTAATCGTTTCCCCATACGCCCTCACGCCCGTACAAGATAGTGGGCGGATAAGGTTTTATATTATCAGGATCCTGGTGCGGATACCAGATAGTAAGGTGTGTCAATGCAGTAGACGGTTCCATCGTGATAAATGCACCGGATTCTGTCTCAGATCCACTTTGCATATCCACCACCAGGATGGTTCCTTCCACCGGCTTGCCTTTCACCGGCCGTTTCCATTCTCCACGTATCGTCACACCGGTAGGAATGACCAACTTTCCGGAAATACGATAACGACCAGCCGGAACAAACAGTACACCACCACGGCGATTTTCGCCCAATTTAGTCAATGCCGTCTGGAAAGCATCCAACGAATTTTTCACACCCGTAGGATCGGCATTAAAGTCAGTAGTCACAGTATAGGTAGCCACCCCTACATCTTCTGCCGGATATTCATCCGACGCGATTAATTTCCAGTTACCGGGTTTATCAGCAGACTGCGATCTTACACCCAAAGCCAATAAGGCTAACAAACTAAGAAGTAGTAATTTCTTCATGCGATATTATTATTAGATTATGGTTCTTCTATAAGTAAGAATAATATCGCAAAGATGTGGTGGGACAGTTAATAAGAGAATTAATCTGGAATTAAAAACAAACTAATTTTCGTGTACACCGCTTAAAAACAAAAAAGCAGGGTGTTTTTTAACACCCTGCCTCTCTAAAATTATCGAAATTATCAATAAAAGCTTTATTCTTCGTCCATCAGGATTTCCAGAATCTGGCAAGCAGCCTTGGCAACCGGAGTACCGGGACCAAAGATAGCAGCTACACCGGCCTTATAGAGGAAATCATAATCCTGTGCAGGAATTACACCACCGGCAATTACGATGATATCCTCACGACCCAATTTCTTCAACTCTTCGATGATCTGCGGAACCAGTGTCTTATGTCCGGCAGCCAGTGAAGATACGCCCACTACGTGAACGTCATTTTCAACAGCCTCGCGGGCAGCTTCGGCAGGTGTCTGGAACAACGGTCCCATATCCACATCGAAACCACAGTCGGCATATCCGGTAGCTACAACCTTAGCACCACGGTCGTGACCGTCCTGACCCATCTTGGCAACCATAATACGGGGCTGACGTCCCTCTTTCTTCGCAAACTTTTCAGTCAACTCGCAAGCACGCTTGAAGTCACTGTCATTCTTACTTTCTGATGAATACACGCCTGATATAGTTCTTATTATTGCTTTATAACGTCCTACAATCTTTTCGCAAGCATAAGAGATTTCTCCCAATGTAGCGCGAACACGGGCAGCTTCCACTGCCAATTCCAGCAAGTTGCCTTCCTTGGTTTCCACGCATTTGGTGATAGCCTCCAATGCTTTCTGCACTTCAGCCTCATTACGTCCTTCTTTCAGACGCTTCAGGTTCTCAATCTGTTCCAGACGAACTGCTGTATTGTCGATTTCAAGGATATCAATCGGAGCTTCTTTCTCCAAGCGATACTTGTTCACACCAACGATAGTCTGAGAACCGGAGTCGATACGGGCCTGCGTACGTGCAGCAGCTTCTTCGATACGCATCTTAGGAATACCGGTTTCGATAGCTTTCGCCATACCACCCAATTTTTCAACTTCCTGAATGAGTTCCCAAGCCTTGTGAGCCAGCTCGTTTGTCAGAGACTCTACATAGTAAGAACCACCCCACGGGTCAACATTCTTGCAGATGTAAGTTTCTTCCTGAATATAAATCTGAGTGTTACGTGCGATACGTGCAGAGAAGTCCGTCGGCAATGCAATAGCCTCGTCAAGTGCATTGGTGTGCAAAGACTGAGTATGTCCCAGTGCAGCAGCCATGGCCTCGATACAAGTACGGCCAATATTGTTAAACGGATCTTGCTCGGTCAGTGACCAGCCCGAAGTCTGAGAGTGTGTACGCAGAGCCAGAGATTTCGGGTTCTTCGGATTGAACTGTTTCACAATCTTCGCCCAAAGCATACGTGCAGCACGCATCTTGGCAATTTCCATGAAGTGGTTTGTACCGATAGCCCAGAAGAAAGACAGACGCGGAGCAAAAGCATCAATATCAATACCCGCAGCTGTTCCGGCACGGAGGTATTCCAAACCGTCGGCCAACGTATAAGCCAACTCGATGTCCGCCGTAGCTCCCGCTTCCTGCATATGATAACCGGAGATAGAGATAGAGTTGAACTTCGGCATCTTCTGAGAAGTATATTCGAATATATCGGAAATAATCTTCATGGAGAATGCAGGCGGGTAAATATAGGTATTACGCACCATGAACTCTTTCAGAATATCATTCTGGATAGTACCGGCCATTTCTTCCAATTTAGCACCCTGTTCCAGGCCGGCATTAATATAAAACGCAAGAACCGGAAGCACAGCACCATTCATTGTCATGGACACGGACATCTTGTTCAAAGGAATACCATCGAAGAGAACCTTCATGTTTTCCAGTGAACAGATAGATACACCGGCTTTACCTACGTCACCTACCACACGTTCGTGGTCTGGATCGTAACCGCGGTGTGTAGCCAAGTCAAAGGCAACGGACAAACCTTTCTGTCCGGAAGCCAGGTTACGACGGTAGAATGCATTCGACTCTTCAGCAGTAGAGAATCCGGCATACTGACGGATTGTCCAGGGACGCAATGTGTACATCACAGAGTACGGACCACGCAGGTAAGGAGGCAAACCGGCAGCATATCCCAGATGTTCCATACCTTCCAGGTCTTCCTTTGTATAAACAGGCTTCACTTCAATGTGTTCCGGCGTTTTCCAATCAGCATGGATGCCGTTAGCCTTTTGCCACTCAGCACCGTTTGCAGGCTGAAATGCGGCATATATATCTAAGTTCTTAAAATCTTTTCTCATCTTACTTCAAAAGTTTAGCGTTGAATTCCTTTAATGTTTCCAGCACGTTAACGCGAACATGGATAAAGTTCTCGATACCGACAGCCTTCAGTTCTTCCATGTTGGCAGGAGCACCGGCTACGATAAATATGGCACGGCCATCCAAAGCCTTGAAGGCAGGAACAGCATATTCTGCATATTCATCGTCACTCGAACACAATACCACGATGTCAGCTTTGGCAGCCATAGCGGCCTCTATACCGGCTTCCACTGTGGGGAAACCAAGGTTGTCAACCACCTCATATCCGGCACAAGCCAGGAAGTTGCAAGAGAACTGAGCACGTGCCTGACGCATAGCCAGGTTACCGATAGTCAACATAAATGCTTTCGGACGCTTACCGGAAGCTTCCGTTTCGAGACGCAACGCTTCAAATTCACTGGCAGCACGGTCGAAATTCAATGTCTGAACATCTTTTTCGCAAGTGTCATGACCACCGCAGCAGCAAGTAGCTTCAAGCGGTTTCTTCTCACCTGCCTTCTCATTGAAGTTCGGGAACTGATTGGTACCCAACAATACTTCGCGACGCTGGGCAACAGCTTTATGACGGGTCTTGTTACTTTCGTTCACAGCAGCCTGCACCTTACCAGCTTTTACTGCCGCATAGAAACCGCCTTCTTCTTCTACCGCAAGGAAAAGTTCCCATGCTTGTTTAGCGATGGATACAGTCAGGTTTTCAATATAATAAGAACCGGCAGCAGGGTCAATCACCTTATCAAAGTGAGACTCTTCTTTCAGCAACAACTGCTGATTGCGTGCCATACGTTCAGAGAATTCATCAGGAGCCGCATACGTTTTGTCGAACGGGCTCACAGTCATTGAGTCCACACCGCCCAAAGCAGCACTCATAGCTTCTGTCTGCGTACGCAGCAAGTTCACATGAGCGTCGAACAAAGTAAGGTTGAATGTAGAAGTCTCAGCGTGAACACGCATTTTGGCAGCACATTTAGCCTCCGCATCATAAGAAGCCACAATGTTTGCCCACAACATACGGGCAGCACGGAACTTAGCTATTTCGAGGAAATAGTTGGAACTGATACCGAAATTGAATTTAATCTTCCTGGCAACTACAGCAGCAGGAACTCCGGCTTCGGTCAATTGATTCAGATATTCATTACCCCAGGCAAGAGCATACCCCAATTCCTGATAGATATAAGAACCGGCATTATTCAGTGTCAGAGCCGTTACATTCAGTACACGGTATTCCGGCAGAGCATCGGTTGCTTCAATCAAGGCTTTGGCTGTTGCCAGCATATCGCCCTTTTCTTTACCTTTGGCCAGCATCTTGTCGAAGAAATCATAGCCGATAGAACCTTGCAATTTCGTCAGGTCATATTCTTTCTTCCGGAAGTAAGCTACCAGGATTTCCGCAAGTTTCACTACATGTCCCTGGCACGTGTAGAAGTTCAACTCTACACAATCAGCGCAGATACCTTCGAGCAATGTCTCGATGTATTCGGCATTGAGCTCTTTCGCCTTCACACGGAACGCCAGTGAATCTACGCCTTTATTCAGAATATCCAGCGCTTTTGTGTTAGCTTCCTTCGGGCATTCCACCTTGATTTCCTGGCGTACCAGCCATTCGTTGTTGTCTTTCTTGGTGCCTCTGAGATAAGGGAATTCACCGGGAAGTGCATCCGTCGTTTTCAGTCCTTCGAGGTCTTCCATGCGATAGAAAGGTTTCACCTTGAATCCTTCGTTTGTTTTCCAAACGAGTTTCTTCTCAAAATCAGCGCCTTTCAGGTCGGCTGTAACTTTGTCCATCCACTGTTCGGTGGTGGTGGGAGCAAAGTCTGAGAAGAGTTTTTCTTTACTGTCTGCCATAGTTTATTTTATAATTAAAAAGATAATGAGTAATCTCTTCACTTGCCTATTTGTCTAAAATAGGACTTGCAAATATACTCAATAACTTAATAACACAAGGTTTTTTAAGTAAAATTCGCATGAAGATATGACATTCTGGAAGCATGATTTCCGTATGTATATGCATGATTGCAAAGTGCACCTTACATTTTAGAGTAAAAACTTATATTCAAGCATACTACTCAATTATCCTCTGCCCCTGTCTGTACTCAAAAGAAAAACTCCCGGAAACCCTTTGCTACCTCCCTTTTAATGCCTACCTTTGCGCGAAATTTAATAAGCAAATAAAAAAGATAAACAAAAGTAACTATGGATTGGTTAGAGAGTTTGTTATGGGACCCTGCCTCCGTCGCCCATATCGTATGCTTGTATGCATTCGTAATATCTGTCGGCGTGCTTTTGGGCAAGATCAAGATTTTCGGGATATCGCTGGGAGTCACATTTGTACTTTTCACTGGTATCCTGATGGGACATTTCGGCTTTACGGGTGAGACACACATTCTGCACTTCATCCGCGAATTCGGATTAATTCTGTTCGTATTCTGTATCGGTCTGCAAGTAGGACCGTCGTTCTTCTCTTCCTTTAAGAAAGGAGGCATGACACTGAATATGCTTGCAGTAGGTATAGTTGTACTGAATATTGCAGTAGCTTTGGGCATTTACTTCATCGACGGAGGAATCGACCTCCCCATGATGGTAGGTATCCTTTACGGTGCAGTCACCAATACTCCGGGTTTGGGTGCCGCACAGGAAGCACTGAATCAACTGAACTACACGGGTGATCCCATCGCATTGGGATACGCCTGCGCTTATCCGCTCGGTGTTGTCGGTATCATCGGTTCTATTATTGCTATCCGCTACATCTGCCGGGTGAACCTGAAAAAGGAAGAAGACGAACTCTCTACACAGACTTCTGATATGAAGCACATGCCGCACATGTTGCATCTGGAAGTTCGCAATGAATCTATCGATGGAAAGAAGCTCCTCCAGATCAAAGAGTTTATGGGACGTCCTTTTGTATGTTCACGCATACGCCACGATGGACACGTCAGCATCCCCAACCAAGATACGGAATTTCATATCGGAGACCAGGTATTCATCGTATGCTCCGAGGAAGATGCCGAAGCGGTAATCGCTTTTATCGGTAAAGAAATTCAAGTGGACTGGGAAAAACAAGATATGCCAATGGTTTCACGCCGCATATTGGTGACTAAGTCCGAAATCAACGGTAAGAAACTGGGTAGCCTGCATTTTCGTAGCATGTATGGAGTGAATGTAACCCGCATCAACCGTTCCGGTATGGATTTGTTTGCCGATCCGAATCTGATATTGCAGGTAGGTGACCGCGTTATGGTCGTGGGTCAGCAAGATGCTGTAGAACGGGTTGCCGGTGTATTGGGCAACCAGTTGAAGCGGCTGGATACACCGAACATTGTGACTATTTTCGTGGGTATTTTCCTGGGTATTCTGCTAGGTAGTCTTCCTATCGCTTTCCCGGGCATACCTACTCCGGTAAAACTCGGTTTGGCCGGTGGTCCGTTGGTGGTTGCTATTCTTATCGGACGGTTCGGACATAAATTGAAGCTGGTGACTTATACAACCATGAGTGCTAATCTGATGCTGCGCGAGATCGGTATTGTACTTTTCCTTGCCAGTGTAGGCATCGAAGCTGGTGAACACTTTGTACAGACCGTAGTAGAAGGTTCCGGACTATCATATGTAGGCTATGGTTTCCTGATTACCGTAATTCCTTTGCTGATTATCGGTATGATTGCCCGCTTTTATTGCAAAGTGAACTATTTCACTTTAATGGGATTAATTGCAGGTAGTAATACCGACCCTCCTGCACTAGCGTATGCCAACCAGGCATCCGGTAACGATGCTCCGGCAGTAGGCTATTCTACGGTTTATCCGCTGACAATGTTCCTGCGTATTCTGGCGGGACAAATGATATTGCTGACAATGATGTAATACAAGTTGCATTTTAGCAAAAAGAGAGGTCATGTTCGCATGACCTCTCTTTTTTAATTTCACCAGATTATAAACAACTCCGCTTCACTTGATTTTGAGTTTCACAAACTCCTCCACGAAATCTATTGTTTTTTCAATTCCCAGCACCGAAGAATCAATGCAGAGATGATAAGTTGCCGCAGCTCCCCATGTCTTGTAACTATAATAATTGTAATACTCCGAACGTTTTTTATCTGCCTTGCTCATCATATTTTCCGCCTCTTCTTCCGAAATGTGATGCATAGCGCAAAGACGGGCAACACGTGCCTCATGCGAGGCAGAAATAAAAATATTGGCGCAACGGGGATGCTCCCGGAGAATATAATCGGCACAACGGCCTACAAAAAGACAGGACTTCTCAGAGGCCAGCTGACGGATCACATCACTCTGCACTTTGAAAAGCGCGTCATTACTAAGACAATTTTGGGTAGGTAAAGCGCCATCTCCCACAAAAAGGGAAACGCATACCGAAAAGTCCGCCGATGATTCCCTGCGAAGCACGTTCATCAGCTTTCTCAAAAAATTCACGACAGAGGCCACTCTCCTTGGAAGCCAGAGTTATCAACTCCTTATCATAGAAATCGATGCCCAAGCGGGCTGCCAACTTCTCCCCTATCTCCTTTCCGCCGCTTCCCAATTGGCGACCGATGTTCACAACGAATTTCTTATTCATAGCTTCAATCTAAATATTGGTTTACTGATAGCAAAAGTAAGGATTTATAGGAAAGAAACAAAAAAAGTCACACGTTTTTCGCCCTATCCTTCCGCTCTCTTGAATTTACGGAACTGCCTTACCAACATTACCAGCGCTACCAGGCTGGCAAGTAAATCGGAGAATGGCATACTATACCACACACCTGCCGCACCAAAGAAACGGGGCAAGATTATCAATGCCGGAAGCAGGAAAAGCATCTGGCGCGTAAGAGAAAGGAAAATAGCCTTACTGGCCATTCCGATACTCTGGAAGAAGTTGGACGTCACCATCTGGAAACCGATAATAGGGAAAAACATCACTACAATCCGTAAACCACGTGCCGAAATTGCTATCAGTTCCTCGTCAGAAGTAAATATAGAAACGACCTTTTCGGGAATAAGCATTCCCATCAGAAAACCGGAAGTAGTGACAACTGTAGCAAAGATGATTGTCAGTTTCAATACCCGGGAGACGCGCGCATATTGCTGGGCACCAAAGTTATATCCAGCAATGGGCTGCATACCCTGATTCAGTCCCATCACAATCATCACAAATATAAATACCAGTCGATTGACAATGCCGAATGCACCGATGGATAAATCTCCTCCATAGCGCTTCAGCCCTTGATTGATAACAATCACAATAAAACATGCCGCCAGATTCATGAGGAAAGGAGACATACCGATAGCAAGCGAATCCATCACAATCTTACGACGCAAGCGGAAAATGCCGCGGTGAAAGTGCAAGAGTTCGTCTTTATTGCTGAATATCTTGAATTGCCACAGTAATGAAATGACCTGGGCAATGATAGTGGCAATAGCGGCTCCACGGATACCCCAACCGAAGCCATAAATAAATAGAGGGTCAAGTATCGTGTTGATAACAACCGTAGCAATAGTGGCATACATCGCTTTCTGCGGATGTCCGGAAGAACGCAACACAGCATTCAAGCCCAGATAAAGGTGGGTAACCACATTACCAAGCAAAATGATCTGCATATATTCACGGGCATACTTCACCGTCTCATCACTACCGCCGAAAAAGTAAAGGATGGGATCGAGAAATATCATCGTCACTACCGTAAATGCTAATCCCAGCACTATATTCAGGACAAGCACATTACCTAATATCCGTTGAGCCGTATCATAGTCTTTCTGCCCTAACTTTACAGAAACCAGCGTAGAAGCGCCCACTCCCACCAACGAACCGAACGCTGCTGCAAGATTCATCAGAGGAAAAGTAAGTGCCAGTCCCGAAATAGCCATTGTGCCCACTCCGTGACCGATAAAAATGCTGTCCACCATATTATATAAGGAAGATGCCGTCATGGCGATAATTGCCGGCACTGCATATTGCATCAGTAGTTTTCCAATCTTTTCTGTTCCCAACGCTGTGGGTGCCTTTTGTCCTGTCATACCTATTTCTTTATTTTCAGGGCGCAAAGGTACTCATTTTCCCGCAAGCAAACAAAAGAAGACGAGAAATAGATGATTTGTAGTGTTATTTCTTCAAGAGGTATATCATGCTAATTTCGGCTATTATGGTTCAATAGATATCACAGATTTGATTATACAAGAAGTTATGCAAAACAACTAATACACTATATATCAAGCAAATAAATTTCAATCAAATACAATAATAAAAAAAAATGGGGTTCATTCGGGTTCATTTGGGTTCAAGGTTCACTATGAACCCTACGTGCCACGTATTTATGTGGGGAAAAAGCTGTTTTTGTAATATAATAAGAACTATTTATAGACCATCTTCGCACCCATTCATCTTCGTATCCCGACAGAGTATAGTCAGAACATTTGCAATACAGTATTATTTTCGTACATTACATAATAAATGGGAGTGAACCTACACCCCCAAAAACACATATTATCCACAAAATCAAAAAGCAATTAACACACTCACTATCTGATGATTAATAAAAATCTCAGAAATTTCATACTGACAGATAGGGTTCATAGTGAACCTTGACCCCTGTGAACCCTGCACAACAGTAAAACGATGTTACAATAAACGAATATGAATACAATATCATCCCCCTATCATCTATCCCACTAAAAAATCAACTATTAAAAGAGCAAACAAAATTATAGCAAGAGGGAACAAAATTATTGCAGAAGCAAATGAATACCCATAAGGTTCATTGGAAAATACTCGAAAATATAAAAGTCACATATAAGAGATGATTTTGCTAAATAATATAAGAAGGAATTCGTGAATACAAAAGTTTGGAACAAGTCCGTAAAATTCATAAAGAGGCAGCCAATGAATCTGCTAGTTGGGGTATTTTTCGCCCTAAACTTTTCCTAATTCTCCCCTCCTTCGTGCCATTATATGAAAAATGTTTCGTATTTTTGTCCCCAAATTGTGTTAATGTACAACGAAATGAATGTATTAGAACTAAGTGAACAGGAAATCATTCGACGTAATAGTATGAATGAACTTCGCGCGATGGGCATCGAGCCCTATCCCGCTGCAGAGTATGTAACCAATGCTTTCTCCACTGATATAAAAGCAGAATTCAAAGATGACGCTGAACCTCGCAAAGTATCCGTAGCCGGACGTATGATGACACGCCGCGTGATGGGTAAGGCTTCGTTTATTGAATTGCAGGACTCTAAAGGTCGCATTCAGGTATATATTACCCGCGACGATATCTGTCCGGAAGAAGACAAGGATCTCTACAACACTGTATTTAAACGCCTGCTCGACTTAGGCGATTTCATTGGAATCGAGGGTTTTGTATTCCGTACCCAAATGGGCGAAATCAGTATCCACGCCCAAAAGCTGACTGTACTGGCAAAATCCATCAAACCGTTGCCTATTGTAAAATACAAAGATGGTGTAGCTTATGACTCCTTTGAAGACCCCGAACTCCGCTATCGCCAACGTTACGTTGACCTTGTAGTGAATGACGGCGTAAAAGAAACATTCCTAAAACGTGCCACGGTTATTAAAACCATGCGTGCTGTACTGGACGAAGCCGGCTACACGGAAGTGGAAACTCCGATTCTGCAATCCATCGCAGGTGGAGCAAGTGCCCGTCCTTTCATCACTCACCACAACTCACTGAATATGGATCTGTATCTGCGTATTGCTACCGAGCTTTACCTGAAACGTTTGATCGTTGGTGGTTTTGAAGGCGTGTATGAAATCGGAAAGAACTTCCGCAACGAAGGTATGGACAAGAACCATAACCCGGAATTCACCTGTATGGAACTGTACGTACAATATAAGGATTACAACTGGATGATGAGTTTCACCGAGAAATTACTGGAACGTATCTGCATTGCCGTGAACGGCAGCGAAGAAACTACCATCGACGGTAAGACCATCAGCTTCAAAGCACCATACCGCCGCTTACCCATCCTGGACGCTATCAAGGAAAAGACAGGTTACGACCTCAATGGTAAGAGTGAAGAAGAAATCCGCCAGGTTTGCAAAGAGCTGAAAATGGAGATTGACGACACCATGGGTAAAGGCAAGTTGATAGATGAAATATTCGGTGAATTCTGCGAAGGCACTTTCATTCAGCCTACTTTCATCACTGACTATCCTGTTGAAATGAGTCCGCTGACCAAGATGCACCGCAGTAAACCGGGACTAACCGAACGTTTTGAACTGATGGTGAACGGTAAAGAGCTTGCCAATGCTTATAGCGAGTTAAACGATCCCATCGACCAGGAAGAACGTTTCAAAGATCAATTGCGATTGAGTGAAAAGGGAGACGATGAAGCAATGTTCATCGACCAGGATTTCCTGCGTGCCCTGCAATTCGGTATGCCTCCCACATCAGGTATCGGTATCGGTATTGACCGTCTGACGATGCTGATGACAGGCAAGTCGTATATTCAGGAAGTACTGTTCTTCCCGCAAATGCGTCCCGAAAAGATCACTCCGAAAGATGCTCCCGCCAAATATATGGAACTGGGCATTGCCGAAGACTGGGTACCCGTTATTCAGAAAGCCGGCTACAACACAATAGAAGATATGAAAGATGTGAATCCGCAAAAACTGCACCAGGACATTTGCGGTATTAACAAAAAATACAAACTGGAACTGACCAACCCGTCGGTAAACGACGTAGAAGGCTGGATTGAGAAAATTAAGAATTAAAGAATTAAAAATTAAATAAGAAGATTAAAGATCGAATGAGGGAAAGGAGTTTCCTTTCCCCCTTTTAATTTTTAATTATTAATTATTAATTTCGATATGAAACTACCCGGAAAGATAGCCATAATGGGCGGAGGAAGCTGGGCTACAGCCATTGCAAAAATGGTACTTGCTCAGGCTGAGTCGATTAACTGGTATATGCGACGAGATGATCGTATAACCGATTTTAAACGACTGGGCCATAACCCTGCCTACCTGACGGGCGTCAAATTCGACATGAAGCGCATCAACTTCAGCTCTAATATCAACGATGTAGTAAAAGAGTCTGATACGCTGATATTTGTCACCCCCTCCCCCTATCTCAAAGCTCACCTGAAGAAGCTGAAAACGCGGATACGGGATAAATTCATCATTACTGCTATAAAAAGGAATCGTACCCGATGACAATCTGATCGTATCGGAGTACTTCACAAAAAGAATACGGCGTTCCACCCGAAAATATTGCTGTACTGGCAGGTCCCTGCCATGCGGAAGAAGTAGCCTTGGAACGTCTCTCTTATCTCACCATCGCTTGTCCGGATACAGACAAGGCATGTACCATCGCCCGCCGCCTGGCCAGTTCATTTATCAAAACATCCGTCAGCAATGACGTAGCCGGTATAGAATACAGTTCTGTACTGAAAAACGTGTACGCCATTGCCGCCGGTATCTGTAGCGGTCTGAAGTACGGTGATAACTTCCAGGCGGTATTGATATCCAACGCTGTGCAAGAAATGAACCGTTTCCTACAAACAGTACATCCGCTGAACAGAAACGTGAATGATTCTGTTTATTTAGGTGATTTGTTGGTAACAGGATATTCCAACTTCAGCCGTAATCGCACGTTTGGTACTATGATTGGTAAAGGGTATTCTGTAAAAAGCGCGCAAATAGAAATGGAGATGATTGCCGAAGGATATTACGGTACAAAGTGTATCAAGGAAATCAACAAGCATCACCATGTCAATATGCCGATACTGGATGCTGTCTATAACATTCTGTACGAACGCATTTCACCCATGATAGAAATCAAGTTGCTGACTGATTCGCTAAGATAATCTCTCCCTTAACTCCTCTTCCGCAAAGAGGAGAATAAAGCCAGAGTTGCGATATAAAGAAAAGAATATTATAAATAAATCTTATAAACCAAAAGTAACTCAAACCTACCTTTTCCACAGGGAAGGGGGTAGGTAAGAGGCTTTTAAAACCTAGAATATTATGATTAGTTTGAACATCGAAAAGACTTTTGGATTTATCTCCAAAGCATCTGTTGCTGCTTACGAAGCTCAGGTAAAAGCTGCGCAGGAAGCATTGGAAAACGGTACCGGAAAAGGTAATGACTTCCTGGGCTGGTTGCACCTCCCCTCATCTATCAGCCAAGAGCATTTGGCCGACCTGAAAGCTACTGCACAAGTTTTGCGCGACAACTGTGAGGTAGTAATCGTAGCCGGCATCGGCGGAAGCTATCTCGGCGCACGTGCAGTCATCGAGGCTTTATCAAACAGCTTCACTTGGTTGCAGGAAAAGAAAACTGCTCCTGTAATGATCTATGCAGGACACAATATCAGCGAAGATTATTTGTATGAACTGACTGAATTCCTGAAAGACAAGAAATTCGGCGTCATCAATATCTCCAAATCCGGAACTACCACCGAAACCGCTCTCGCTTTCCGTCTGTTGAAAAAGCAATGCGAAGACCAGCGTGGTAAGGAAATGGCAAAGAAAGTTATCGTTGCCATCACAGATGCCAAGAAAGGCGCTGCCCGCATCACTGCTGATAAGGAAGGTTACAAATCATTCATCATCCCCGATAATGTGGGAGGACGCTTCTCTGTACTGACTCCGGTTGGTTTATTGCCGATAGCGATAGCCGGTTTCGATATCGAGAAATTAGTAGCCGGTGCTGCTGACATGGAAAAGGCTTGCGGTGTGAATGTTCCGTTTGCCGAGAATTTGGCTGCGCAATATGCTGCTACTCGTAACGAGCTGTACAAGAATGGCAAGAAGATCGAAATCCTTGTAAACTTCTGCCCGAAACTGCACTATGTAAGCGAATGGTGGAAGCAATTGTACGGAGAATCTGAAGGTAAGGAAAACAAAGGTATTTTCCCGGCAGCTGTAGACTTCTCTACTGATCTGCACTCTATGGGACAATGGATTCAGGAAGGTGAACGCACCATCTTCGAAACCGTAATTTCTGTAGAGAACGTAAACCACAAACTGGAAGTTCCTTCTGACGAAGCAAATCTGGACGGTCTGAACTTCCTTGCAGGTAAGCGCGTGGACGAAGTAAACAAAATGGCTGAACTGGGTACCCAGTTGGCTCATGTAGATGGTGGTGTGCCCAACATGCGTATTATCATCGAGAAGCTGGACGAATACAATATCGGTCAGCTACTTTACTTCTTTGAAATAGGATGCGGTATCAGCGGTTATCTGCTGGGCGTGAATCCATTCAATCAACCGGGCGTAGAAGCATACAAAAAGAATATGTTTGCATTGCTGAACAAACCGGGATATGAAGAAGAGTCAAAAGCTATTCAGGCAAGACTCTAGGTAAAAGTCAACTAACCATAGATAAACGAGGTGTGGATGAATTTAATCATTCACACCTCGTTTTTTTGTTGTATCTTTGCAGATATAAAACAATAGGTATTATGTTTCAAGAAGCCATTTCCCGCTATCTTCAGTCCAGCGGGTACTCCAGAATTCAATTGAAATCCGTCCTTTTCGATATGGACGGCGTATTATTCAATTCCATGCCTTACCATGCCGATGCCTGGCACAAGGTAATGGAACGCCATGGATTGCACCTGAGCCGTGAAGAAGCTTATCTGCATGAAGGACGAACCGGAGCTGCTACTATCAATATCGTCTATCAACGGCAATATGGAAAAGATGCCACTCCCGAAATGATACAGAGCATTTATGCAGAAAAGAGTGCAGAATTCAACAGTAACCCCGAACCGGAACCTATGCCCGGCGCATGGGAAGTACTACAGAAAATAAAGTCGGACGGACTGATACCGATGGTAGTCACTGGTTCCGGACAACACTCACTATTAGACCGCCTGTCGCATAACTTCCCCGGCATGTTCCGTCGCGAACTGATGGTAACCGCCTTCGATGTAAAATATGGGAAACCACACCCGGAACCTTACCTGATGGCTTTACAAAAAGGAGGATTAGCCCCCAATGAAGCTATCGTAGTAGAAAATGCGCCTATGGGCGTACAAGCCGGTGCAGCAGCAGGTATATTTACAGTAGCTGTCAACACAGGTCCCATTGACGGACAGGTCTTACTAGATGCCGGAGCAAATGTATTATTCCCGTCCATGCAGGATTTTTGCGACAATTGGGAGAACTTACGTAAAGCGTTCGAATAAAGAAATCGGACGCTTTACTATTTATGGAAAAGAAAATATTTTATCTCAATAGTTCACTGATTTTTTTCCTTAAATTTAACTTTATTATTTCATCAGGTTTTAACTCAAGTTCTATCAAAATCTTGGCAGTAGAGAGTTTATAAGCTTCATTTTCCCTATCATAATTCATCTGTTCTTTATCGATAGAATAGAGCAGGGCAAAATCATAATCCAAAGCTTTTGAAACATTATATAAAGTATCTGTATCAATACTTTTTCGTGTCAACATATAGTCAACACTCTGAGGCTTAACTTGCAGTCTCCTTGCAAGTTCAGCCTTTGTCACCAGTTTTTCAACCATGACATTTTTTATAACTTCACCGATGTATATAGTAGTCTTTTCCATTTCCATGAAGGTACGATTTATTATCCAAACCTAGAGGAAGTGAAATAAAAATTTATCTGTCCTGTAATACCTATTTATTCACAATTCACTTGTTTTATCAAATAAATTGTGATACTTTTGTCGCAGAATGATATAAACAATAAATAATCAAATTACCATGACTCTACTGATTCTTATTCTGATAGCGATTCCTGTTTGTATCTTGACAATTCTATTATGGATATACAATGATTATAAAAAGTACAAAAGACAGAATTGCTTCTTGATTTTATTGTTTTTGGCTTTACCTGCCACTATACAAGCTCAATACACAGACAAAAATTGCTGTGTAAACTCTAAATGGTATGAAAATCCAAAAGAAATATTAGAGCATACGGCTGGAAGTTTCACCACTTCCCATGGTTGTTGACAATAAACCACAATTCTTCAATACCTTCAATTTTATCATTACGCCAATCAAAATTGATTATGATACTCCAAGACATTAAAAGCCGCCTTAACGAAACGCGAAACTGGTACATTGTACTGACATTGCCCCGAAAAGAAAGAAAAACCAAAGAAACTTTGGAAAATAAAGGCATGATAACTTATCTCCCTACCATTTACGTAAAACGCAGATGGAAAGAACAAGTAAAAGAAATACAGATTCCCGCTGTAAACAGATGCGTATTTATTTACGCTACCGGTACAGAACTAGAGGGACTAAAAGGAATATATCCTACTCTTCCGATAGAAATGACGGAAGTAGGACATTAGAGTTGACTTTACAACTGGAAAGGGAAAAAGGGGGACACCGTGATGGTATCCCCCTTTTTGTTGTGTGACCCCGGTGCGATTCAAACGCACGACCTTCAGAACCGGAATCTGACGCTCTATTCACTAAGCTACGGAGCCTTAAATGCGGGGACAAAAATATAAAAAAATCGGGCATATTCCTAATGATTTGTCTTTTTTTACAGTAAAAGCCTATAAATAAGAATATTATTTTGAGAGCCACAACTGGTTAATAAGAAACAAATTGCTCATAAAATTAGCCAAATACGATGCAAATATAAATATTATACCTATATTTGCCGGACAAAAACATAGTACACACTTATGAGTTATCTGATAAAACCAGAGGGTTATAAACCCTTATTGGACTTAAAACAAACAGAATTAGGAATCAAACAGATCAAAGAGTTCTTCCAATTGAACCTTTCATCGGAATTACGTTTGCGCCGCGTCACAGCCCCGCTTTTCGTATTGAAAGGTATGGGTATTAATGATGATTTGAATGGCGTAGAACGTGCCGTATCATTTCCTATCAAAGATTTGGGAGATGCGCAAGCCGAAGTAGTACATTCTCTTGCCAAATGGAAGCGATTGACATTGGCAGACTATAATATTGAATCCGGATATGGTATTTATACGGATATGAATGCCATACGCTCAGACGAAGAGTTGGGAAATCTCCATTCTCTCTATGTAGACCAATGGGACTGGGAACGTGTCATCACTACCGAAGACCGGAACGTGAACTTCCTGAATGAAATTGTAAACCCGTATTTATGCAGCCATGATACGTACAGAATATATGGTGTATGAAATGTACCCTCAGATTAAGCCTTGCCTGCCTCAGAAGTTACATTTCATTCATGCGGAAGAGTTACGTCAACTTTATCCGAATCTGGAACCCAAATGCCGCGAACATGCCATTACGAAAAAATATGGTGCTGTATTCATTATCGGTATTGGCTGTAAACTAAGCGATGGAGAGAAACACGACGGACGTGCCCCGGACTATGATGACTATACCACAGAAGGGTTGAATGGTCTTCCGGGCTTGAATGGTGACCTTTTATTATGGGATAATGTATTGCAGCGCAGCATTGAGCTATCATCCATGGGTATCCGTGTAGATAAGGAAGCCCTGCAACGCCAGCTGAAACAAGAGGGAGAAGAAAAACGACTGGAACTCTATTTCCATAAACGCCTGATGAATGACACATTGCCCCTTTCTATAGGTGGTGGTATCGGTCAATCACGTCTTTGTATGTTCTATTTACGAAAAGCTCATATCGGCGAAATTCAAGCCAGTATCTGGCCGGAAGATATGCGTGAAGAATGTAAGGAACACAATATTTACTTGATTTAATATCCAGGTACAAATAGAAAAGGCAGAGATTTTATGATTTCTGCCTTTTCTGTTTATCTCTGTTCGAAGAAATAAAAAGAATGCTCTATTACAGAAATCAGATTAAAATTGTATCTTAGCATCCGAAACTTTTAACACACAAAATTATGAACGTTCAAATAGAAGAAAGTTGGAAAGCACGTTTGGAACCGGAATTTGAAAAAGATTATTTTCATACACTAACGGATTTTGTACGGGAAGAATACAGTCATTATCCGATATACCCTCCGGGAAAGCTCATATTCAACGCTTTTAATCTTTGCCCATTCGATAAGGTGAAAGTAGTTATCATCGGTCAGGATCCTTACCATGGTCCCGGACAAGCTCATGGTTTATGCTTTTCTGTGAACGATGGAGTTCGTTTCCCTCCTTCATTGATTAATATATTCAAAGAAATAAAAGATGATATTGGTACAGATGCTCCCACCACTGGAAATCTGACCCGTTGGGCCGAGCAAGGTGTCCTGCTCCTGAATGCAACCCTAACTGTCCGTGCCCATCAGGCAGGTTCTCATCAGAACCGCGGCTGGGAGACTTTTACGGACGCCGCCATACGTGTCCTTGCCGAACAGCGTGAACACCTCGTATTCATCCTCTGGGGATCTTATGCACAGCGTAAGGGTGCATTCATCGACCGGAGCAAGCATCTTGTTCTGACTTCTGCGCATCCCTCTCCCCTATCTGCCTACAATGGTTTCTTTGGAAATAAGCATTTTAGCAGAGCGAATGCCTATTTGAAAGAACATGGAGAACAAGAAATAGCGTGGTAAAAGCAATTCCTAATCAGAAATAAAGATATCCCCTTCTACACTGAAACATTCCGATAAATAAATCGTTTCAACAGTATAGAAGGGGATATTTTTTATGAAAAAGCAAGTGCAGTAAAAGGAATATCAAATGGATTCTTAATACCATTTAATATTAGTCTGTGTCTGACTCTTCTTATCATATTTCAAGTCTTGCAGAATGCTGGCATTGGCACGGATAACGAAGCTATAGTACTTCCATGTACCAAATGGAGAAAGACTGGCAGACATACTGAAACAGTGCAAGTCACGCGTTATATTGAAAGAAGTCTGCACTATCTTTTTAGCATTAAAGTCATAACCGGAGTTGAAGCTGACTGCCCACTTATTGGAAATCTTAACATTACCATTAATATTAAGCGCATTCAGACTAAACTTATACGGATAACGCATGCTCTCTCTGTTGATTGGTCTGGAGGTATCTTCTGTTATATTAAAGCCTGTACTCAGATTTATAGACCAAGGCATTTTGAAAACCTGATAACCGTCATCATCTACAGCAGCTTTTTCCTTCTTCCGCTTGGTAGGCGTATTACTTGTTCCCGCATCATCAGTTTCGTTACTTTTTCACTGTCCGCATCAGTCTGTTCGTTTCCTTTTCCATCATCCTCACTCTTCTCTCCGGTAAAGAATGCTTTCCACTTCTTCCATGTATCGTTATTAAGCGTGTAACTGAAAGAGTTCCCATAGCCTTGGAAACGTCCAAAACGTCCGTAAGACCACTCCGTGCGGTCACTCGTTACAACCCTACCGTTTTTATCAAAGGTATAAGCATAAGTAGCAAAGACTGAACTCATACTAAAGGTATAGTTCTTACTCAATTTCAAACGCAAATTTAACGTCAGGTTACTCCATGGACGCACCTTAGCAGCCGTATTATAAGAAATACTCGCACCCAACTCATCAATCAGGCTGACCTTGCGTATTGAGTCATTCTTATCCTTATATTTCATTTCCAAGTTATTGGATATCTGGAATGAAATATTTCCAGATTTTCCTTGTCCAGGCACTCCGAACATTTGTCCGGCATATGGAGAATAAGTGATCGTATCTTGTGTTCCATCAGCATTGGGTTTAATATAAGTATCATAGTAACCATAGCGGGAAGAACCAAAGTCAGGAGCTGCACTGATACTGACAGAAGGAGTTATGACATGTCGAATCTGTATTTCCTTTTTCTTCATAAACAAAGGTTTATACATACCATAAATTTTTGTATTAACACCCAGACTGGCACTATAGTTATATACTCGATGGAAACCATAAATAGTATCAGTTTCTACTTCCCGCCCACTGGTACCTATATTCGGATCCCAGTCTTTCATCACCTTACGTGTATACCAACGCTCCGTATAACTCACCGATGGAGTTACATTGAAGTACTTGAACAATGTAAACGTAGCGCTGATAGGTATTTCATGTTTCATTCCGTTCTTCCAGTCCTTCACCAGATTGGATTTGAACAGAAGATCATCTTTCGTAGTAATGCTGTTAGAAAGGCGGCCACTATAGCGAAGAGAAATCTTCTCATACCATTTCTCATTACCTACAGCATTTTTCCGTTTAAAAGGGAAAATAGTACTCAAGGTAATATTCAAATCCGGTAAAGTTACGGCAATCGAAGAATCCTTCATACTCTGTGCAATATTACCGGTAGCCGCAATAGAAAGTTTCTGATCGGGAAAGTTACGTGAATAGCTGATACTGGATGTTTTGGTATTCTGCGTCATAGCCTGCGCATTGTACATATTACCGATATTAGTACGCTCATAGCTACTGGACGAAAAGTTCACACTGGCCGAGAATGACGAATTAGGACTGGCCTTGGGATCCTGACGATGCGACCAAACAACTTTGAAGTCTTTTGCTACTGTGTAGTCATCCAGGCCTTTATCACCGGTTTTAGTCACCTGATAGCTGGCTTGAAACAGACCGGAGAATTTATAACGAACATTATAATTGGTTTCCGCATTCAAAGCCCAGGAGCCTTTTGTAAAGATATCACCGCGCAGCTTCAAATCCATCTTATCGCTGATAGCGAAATAGTAAACCGCCATCCGTCAAACCAAATCCACGGGTAGAGTCATCCATATAACTTGGCATGATGAAACCCGATGAATAACTACTGGAGAAAGGAAAGAAGAAAAACGGTACGGCAAGAGGTAGCGGGACATCCTCAATAACCAGATAAGCAGGGCCCGTCACTACATTTTTCTTGGGGCGTACTTTAGCATAGGTCATCTGCATGTAGAAGTGAGGATGATCGTGATTATCACAGGTAGTATAACGGCCACTCTTCATGTACAGCTCATCGTTCATACCCTTCTTAGCATTATTACCAGTCACATACCCCTCGCCTTGCTGACTGACTACATTACTGATCAGCCCCTTTTTACTCTTAAAATTATACCGAATCGTATTCGTCTCATAAGGTGTATCGCCATCTTTGAAGACCGGTCTTCCTTTTATGACTTTTAATGAGTCTTCCACACCATGGGCAAAAACCGTACTACTGTCCATATTCATAGTAATCACCTCGGCAGCCAGCTCTATCTTCTGATAGTTCACCTTCCCATCTCCATATAAATTGGCAATGCCATTCTGAGTGAACACAATAGAGTCAGTAGCTTCATAAATCACCGGAGCATCCAAAGGCTGTTTTTTCTTACCGGCAGGCTGCAATTGTATCGTATCGTTTTGCAGAGTATCCCCCTTCAACAAAGTGTCTCCTCTTTGTACACCTTCTATATTAAAGGTATCTGTCCGCTCGCTTCCTGTGGGAACAGTTCTTCCACGCCGACGTTGCGAAAAAGCCTCGCCGGAGAGCAGGAGTAAGACAAGTAGTAGTATGAATGATATGAATGTATTTGCTTTCAATGGCGTAATCAACTTATAGTTTCCGCTTGAAGGGGCAAAAGTACGTAAATTATACGGATAATCTCCCTTTTTAAAGAAATTTAGATTGCTACAAGAACTGTTCGCACCAGCGATCAAAACGTTTCAAACCTTCATTGCCGAAATTAGAAAGACTTTTTCGGGCTTTCTCCACTGTTTTTTCCCGCTCCAGATGAGTCTTGGAATAAAACTTATCGGCAAAGCAAACGACTTGCTCTTCCAGGCTAATCGGGAGCATATCCCGATGAGGTACTGGCAGCTTTTGCGAAATAATATCGTCCAAAGATAGCCCTGCACCCGTATGCCTTTCACATACCAATGCATGACGGGATATCCTTCCTGACGCATCAGATCCGCCCCTAAATAGCCATGACAGACATAGGGCTGATCTCCAAAACAGAAGATACCCGGAGCATTAGTCAGAAAGATGCCTATATCATGCAGCATGCCGGCTTCATATAAAAAGTCTTTATCCAACTGAAGCTCCGGATGGTGATCAGCAATTGAAAGAGCCTTCTCGGCCACCAAACGACTATGCACCAACAAGATGTGTTTACGTTCATTATCCTCCGGATAATATTTATCGATGATTGTAACGGGTGACATTTATTTCTTTTTAAACTTATACATATAAATCTCATCACGCAAATCGCAACTGCGCTTCTTCGTAAGGAAAATCTCTTCAAAGTCGTATGTATTTCCAAATTCTTCAAACAACAGTTCTTTTCCTCTCTCCGGCAAAACAACATATCCCTCACCGGACGGCAAATCCTTCTCAAAATGACGCATCTGATCATTCATATAAAAGTTTGCACAATAGAAGCTCATGCCATCATATGAGTAGACTGTTCCCTGCGGCACATATTCCCTGATTTGGTTAACCAGGTGCTTGTCCGATTTAACTGCCAACACTGTAGGTTGATAGACCCCATCCAGAGAAACAAAAAGACAAAGCATACATCCGGCGATACTGTATAATAAGGAGTAAGCGCCGGTCCGCTTCGCTACTCCCATCCATGTGCAGGCAGCTGCTATCAAAGGAAGCGCCACCAGACACCATTTAGGAATAGACAGAGAAACCGCTTCCAAAGCATGCATAAAAGATACATTTTCAGCAGCATGACGGCCGGTTCCAAAAAGGCTATCCGGTATCAGTCCTAAACGTACCGCTATGAAAGTTACCGTAAGTATCAAACACAGAGACGCAAATATATGTGCAGAGATTTTAAACACTTTTGCCCCACGCTGCACCAAAGCCAATAAATATTCAGCTATCAGCACTGCCATAAATGGATAGATGGGAAGCAGATAAACGCTACGTTTACTCTTGGGGATGCAATAAAATATGAAAATAAAGAGAATTACCACCCATGTGAACAATTGCAAGGGCGACTGTGAACGGAATTTTTTCCAGGCTTTCCCGATACATTCGCCGAAAGATGTCCCCTCAGGTAACACACGCATGTTTTTCCACTTCAGTCCAAAGAGAGAGAGCAGCAATACCAAAGTCCAGGGTATCCAGCCCCAGATAACAGTCAGGAAATTATACCATATCGGATTCTCATGTGATCCGTAGGACATCTTTCCCATGAAGCGACCGGTATTCTCTTCCAACATTAAATCGACAAAAGACTGTCCGCCTTGTGCATAAGCCGCGCCCGCCCAGGCTGCATAAGGAATCAGAGAAAGGATTCCTACAAGCAATAACAAGAAGAATGTCTTCCAGAAAGAACGTCCACGCAACAATTGGTAAAGACCGATACAGACACATGGGAATATAGAACCTACCGGTCCTTTGGTCAATGTGGCACAGCCCATCAGTAAAACAGCCAGCCAGGGAATACCGCGGCACTCCTTCTCATCCCAACGAAACAGCAAACACAATGAAATAACAATAAGCGACACTTGCAACATATCTACACGGCACGCCACCGCTGCCCGGTGTACTTCAAAAGAAGACAGAAGAAGAATAGAAGTCAGAAAAGCCGTTTTTACCCCTTTACGTTTTGCTATAAAAGAGAAGAACACCAACTGCATAGCCAGGAATGCAATAGCAGACGGCAGACGGGATGAATACTCTGACACTCCTCCAAAAAGGGAAGAGATGGCAGCGATGGCCCAGTAGAGGAAAGGAGGCTTATAAGCTATGTCGGTACCATAATTCACCGGAAGTATCCAGTTACCACTCTCTAACATAGAAAAGGCAACAATGGCCTCACGTGGTTCCCCTTTAGAATAAAAAATGGTTTCTCCCAGAAAAGGGAGTATCACAAGCATACTGAGTAGCGCTATAAACCAGAACGCTTTCTTCCTATCATCTGACATATATTTCTGTTTTTAGTGATTTCTGTGCGCAAAAGTACGAATTATTCTGCAACAATCCCTAACTTTGCCTTCTCAATTCTATGAATATGAAGAGACTGAAAAAACTGCCGGAATTTATTCGTTTCATTATGGTAGGCGTCTTTGCAACCGCTCTGCACTATGGTTTATATTTTATATTCCAGCGATTCATCAATGTAAATATAGCCTACAGCATAGGCTACATACTCAGCTTTATTGCTAATTTTTATCTGACAGCCCTTTTTACCTTCGGAAAGAAGCCATCTTGGAAGAAAGCTTTTGGCTTCGGGGGAGCCCATCTGATCAACTATATCCTACATATAAGTTTACTGAATCTGTTCCTTTGGTTAGGCTTTTCCAAACCCTTCGCCCCCATACCGGTATTTACCATCGCTATCCCGGTAAACTTCCTGCTAGTGAGATTTGTTTTCAAATACAAAGAAAGATAATTTGTTTTTCTCCCGATTTCTTACGAATATTGCAAAAAGAATAATTGATTATGGAAAAATCTCCAGTACTCGCTATCGTAGTACCTTGCTACAAAGAAGAAGCTGTATTACACGAAACACATAAAAGACTCAGTCTCCTATTGGATAAACTGATAGCAGAACGACACATCTCTCAGCATAGTTATATCTTATATGTAAATGATGGCAGTACAGATCAGACTTGGCCTATCATCAAGGATTTACACCAAAATACCCCCTATGCCTGTGGGCTGAATCTAGCCGGAAATGTGGGACACCAAAATGCACTCATGGCTGGACTGAATGCCGTCAAAGAACGATGTGATGTCGCCATTTCCATAGATGCCGACTTGCAAGATGACGTCAACGCCATTCCCGAAATGCTCGAACGCTACCGAGAGGGATGTGACATTGTTTATGGTGTACGCCGGGAACGTAAAACCGACACTTTCTTCAAACGTACCACTGCCCTCACTTTCTACAAGTTGATGAAAATAATGGGAGTAAAGTCGGTTTATAACCATGCGGATTATCGCTTGATGAGTTGCCGTGCTATCCAACAACTTTGCCGTTTCCGCGAGCGCAATCTCTATTTGCGCGGGCTGGTGCCTCTCATCGGTTACCAAACCGCCTGTGTTTACTATAATCGCGACAAGCGTTTTGCCGGAGAGTCGAAATATCCATTCAAGAAGATGTTAAACTTTGCCATCGACGGAATCACATCTTTTTCTGTCAAACCTGTGCGCATGGTTTTCTGGCTGGGCTGTATTTTTATACTGATAGCCGTATGCGTCACCATCTGGACGCTACGCGCTTACTACTTCCACGACACTGTACCCGGATGGTCATCTCTGATGATTTCCCTCTGGCTGGTAGGTGGTACAATATTGGTATCCCTGGGAATTGTAGGCGAATATATCGGTAAAATCTACATTGAAGTAAAGAACAGGCCAAGATATAACGAGGAAGAATTGCTGTTGCGTTAATGTTGCGCTTCTTCCTCTTCCCTCTTTCTCTTTTTCCATAGCTGCCAGCTATTGATCAGATTCTGCCACATATTATATATCAATCAATATATTAATTTGATTATCAACAAATAAGCCCACCTATTACTAAGAGTGGGTAACAAAATAGTAACAAAAAAAACGAAGAAATCGCTTTGCGGTGGGCTTCATGTGCAAAGGTAACAAAAGGCAGAATATCCGCAAAAATAAAGCTGGCGAAAAGAGAAACAATCTTTTTCTTTTCGCCAGTACCTATCTTGCTGTCGGTACAAATAAGTTTAGTCCGTTTTGGATATATAGACAAAGGAACGTACTAAACTAATCTGTAACCTTTTTATTATAATACTCCAAAAATGCCACTTCGCCTATTTCACTTAACAGTTTCTGATTCTCAATAAAATTCTGCCCATACTTTAGCCAACGCTTGGTAAAACCTTTGAATTTGGTACATGGAAAGCTGCTGCATTGGAAACAATGTGTTATCTCTTTCTCCAAACAACATAAATGAAATGTTTTGCATTTCTCACAGCGAGAACTATTTAACTCGGCTCCTTTGCAAGGTCTTTTTTCTCTCGTATATATGGGACACCCTCCACAAAAGACTCCACAAGCAGGAATACGACCATTATAAGGTTTGATTTTAGGTAGTTTACCAATGGTTTCTAAATCACTTGTAGTGGAAATTCTATTAATAGTTTTTTCATTTTCCATAATTATTATATTCGTCCTTTGAATTATTCATTTTCTAAATAAACCTTTCATGTAATTAGCCAGTCCTTTGAACTCTAAATTGCATTTTGTTGCATTTATACAAAATAGAATCACAAAACAGTTAATATAGATATCTTTCAAATCACAAACATAGCCCAAAAACTCAAAGTGCAAGAAATCAAGAATCCCTTTTTCCCAAACCAATATTCCTAAGTAGGCACAAATGACAGCAGCAGTAAAGAACACTATGCCCATATCAACTATTTTGTTTGCAAAATTAAGCTTTTTGAGGTATCTATAAATGATATATATCATGAACCATGCCAATGCAAATAGGATGATATGAAATATTAGCCCTGCATCCATACCTGATTTTTTGTGGATTGAATCATTTACTCAACTATATTTACTATTAAATACAGGTTTGAACTCCAATACTTTAGGTATAATCTCACAATCAACATCCATAAATGAATTATAGATAATCAGTTTGACTACTTGGTCAAGTATAACTAATAGTGCTATTAAAAATATAATATTTCTTGTTCATAGACTACAAAGATACAAAAAAAGCCAAATCGGACAACATACTTGACTTGAATTTTTAACTGAAAACCAACATCATACTTACAACATATTTTTTTTACTGTTTTTCCGTTTCTGTTTTGGGGGTATGGTCAGACAAAGTTTATTAAATTGCTCCTTGAACCAGTCGGAAATCGGTTGTCTGTTAATGCTTAGAACCAACTTCGTATTATCTGTCGGATTCTTCACTACTTGGAAACCAGCCTTTTCCGTTGCAAATTTTCGTCTATATTCCTCCGAGTACAAATTTCCACTACACACAATCGGCTCGCCTTTTACAAGTTTGTTTGTCAATTCCTGATTGAAACCGACAAGGCGGCATAGCTTTTCAATGCGGAGTAACTCCATGAAGTATGGAAACCATTTGCACGCCTTCTCAATGATACGGTTAAGACGTGAAATTTCCTTGTTCCTCTCGTTCAGTATTTCAATGTGCTTTGCCTGTACTTCCGTCAATTCCTTACGGTGTTGTTTCTGCTGCTCCCGCATCATGGTTTGCAGCCTTTCTATGCTCTCGTCACGGCTGGTAACTTCTTCATACAGTTGCCTGTTCTCCTGTTTAAGCTCCTTGATTTCCCCACTACCCAAAAGAGAACCCACCTTTGCAATAAGAGCGGCTTTTGCTTCGGTCTTGACCGCTTCAAGTTTCTGCGTTCCTATTTCTTTCTTAACCTGTTTTAACTGCTTCTCCGCTTCCTCCCTTTCCTCTTGGAGTTGTTGCACGCCCGTTTCCAGTTCGCCCGTCTGCCGCTTCAAATCACGGTAATACTGGGCTGTGGTGACGTGCCTTGCTTCCGAACCACGCACGCCACGTTGCAAACCGTATTTATCCATGATTTTGGCGTAGTCGTCATGGTAGCCTATCAACTTGTCACGGTTCAATACATCATCAGCACATAGCCGGGCTGCATCCGTTTTCTTTCGGTAGGAACGCTTACCCTCCGTTTGCTTCTGTTTTGCTTTCCTGCGCTCTCCTGTTACTATCGGTACGATGGTAGCGTGTATGTGAGGTGTGGTTTCGTCCATATGCAGAACTGCTGAAACGGTATTCTCCCGTCCGAAAGTCTTGTGCAGCCATTCCATACTGTCGTTGCACCATTCGTCCATATGCCCGTCTTGCTGTATCTTCATCATATCCTCGTGTGTTCCCGACATCATGACACGGATAGCCCTTACTTGGTCGGGGGTAATCTTCCGTTTGATGCCTGCCGACTTGATGCGATGCGCTATCGCTTCATCACGTACCGTCACACCTTCGGGAAGTTCCACCAGTTCCCGATTAAGATGTGTACGTGTAGGATCCACATTCGGAGCTATCACCCTGCGCTCGATATGGTCGGACATACGAGCGTCAGATGCTCCCTTTGCTTTCTTGAAATCAAGGGTGAAATATCCCATGTTGTAATCTGTTTTTCGTTAGACAATTCCGTTTGCCTTGCACATTCGCCGCATGGCTCACGGGGTTTCAAAAGGGGCATCGCCCCTTTGCTCAATAGGGCGTTTTTAGCGGTGCTTGCACTGCGTGAAGAAAACGCCCTATTGAGCTATGGCTTTTCTTTACTCAAAAGCCTGTGGAAAGCGTGCGGTAACTACATTCTGAACCCTCTGCTTTTCTTTTTGGCTGATTGTTGTTCCTGCCTGTCGGCTTGTTTGACCGTCTGTGATTGTTTGACCTGCTGTGTCAAGTCTGCCGACTGTACCAACCGTTTCCCACACAAATAATCATTCAAATCTTTATAGCCACTATAAATGCGTGAGGAATCACGGACACGGAAACTGTACTCTTTATAAAGTTCCTGTACGGCTCTTATCCCTGCCGTATCATTGTCGAAAAAACAATGTATCTTCTCATAATCCCCCAACGGGTACAAGGCTTTGGAAAGATTGGAAACAGAGTTCAGAATAAGATAGTCCTGCTTGTCAAAGTCGGGATAATCAGGACTATTTTTCTGTCGCAAGGTCAGAAAAGAGAGATAGTCCATAAACCCCTCGAACACATAGCAGGTTTCTTTAGGTTCTCCAGCCTGCCGTATATGGGTGATGTCTTTAGGAGCTATGCAGCCTTTAAAATATTCATTGCGTACCTCATAACCTCCCGATGCGTTAGGAAAGCCGATGGCAAAGTTCCATTTACCGTTAAGCGAAAAACGGACTTCCATACATTCTTTTTTCGCAAGTGCTGTATTTATGCCTCTATCCTGCAAGTATGCAAACAAAGCAGGAGAAGAAAGCGGTACTGTTTCCAAATGTTGGAAACTCGGTTGTGTTGATGACTGCTGGCGAAAGGAAAAAGAAACGGGACGGATAGAGGGGCTTTGCTCCGCTATGCGGTCTAAAAGGTAGGGCAAACTGTCGGATGCGTAAAGTTCCTGTGCCAATGCAAGGATGTTACCGCCTTTTCCTGCTCCAAAGTCATACCATAAATTGCGGTCTGTATTCACTTTGAAAGAAGGCTCTTGTTCCTCTCTCAACGGTGATTTATACCAAAGACTATTGCCCTGTTGCTTTATCGGATTATAGCCTAAACTGTGCAGATAGTCTGCCAACTTTATATTTTTGGATTCTTCGATTGTCATAATCTGAATGTATTGGTGAATGAATAATTGAATCAGTTCCGTTTAGTCCGCTATATATATACCCGAACTGTACTAAACTTATCTTGTACTTAATCGTACTATGAAAAGTCCATTCCTTCTATATATACACACGGACTAAACCAAACTTGTTTTAGTAGTGGAAATCTGAATTGTACTTGTAGCCTTTCCCCTCTTTTATTATCATGCGCTTGTTTACAAGAAATTTATTCAAGTCCACAAGAATATTGCGCCCACGTTCAAAGCCGATGCTTGCGTAACCTTTTTTTAAGGCTGCGATAACATTGGGATAACCTTGAACCACATCCTTCCCAAATCCGTTTTCTAACGCTTCACGGTGCTGTTGCTCCGTAAGTTCCGTAAGCGGAAAGTTGCGGTTCTGCTTAGGTTGTTCAAAAACATAGTCTTTCACAACTTCGGGCAATGCAGTTTCATTGATGCGAAATGCAAACGGTTCAAAGTCCTTGTCTCGAATGTGCATCGCCTTTACTTCGCTAATATCCACATCCTGCGTGCTTTTGGTTATCTGTAGGACGGTTTCAGCCTTGTTGTTAAGTTCCGTCCCGATATGCCCACGTGTATTATCATCCCCTTTATTCAAGTGTAGTACTGTGTGAATATGTAAATTATACTCACTTGACCACCGCATTAATAGATTGATGAGGTCGGATGATTCGCTGGGGCTGTTGATGTCGTACATCAAATCACGGATACCATCTATAATCACAAGACCTATACCCTCCATATTAGCAAGCATGTAGTCTATTATCTGCTTTCGCTTGTTGGGTGTACATTCCCTCAACACGACAAAGATAAAATCCTCTCTATCTTTATCGGTAGGCAGACCAGCCAAACGCATGATGCGTTCCATCACCTTATGACAGTGATATTTACTCTGCTCTGTGTCCACATATAGAATTTTACGCTTGTTTTCGGGCAGGAATGCTGAATATTGCAAAACTTCATCATTCTTCAATGCCGCTGCCACAATAGCAGAAATATTGAACGTCTTTTTGCTTTTGGCTTTACCTGTGGATGCACTGAAATTTCCCAGTGTGCCAATGGTCGAACCATTCACCCAAAGTATTTCGGGGGGCACATCGTAAGTATCGGTAATCTTCAAATGAATGGTTTTCCAAAGAACTGCAAAATCTTCTCTTGTCATTGCTGCATCCTCTTTCTTCTTTTCCGTCACTTTTTTGTCTTCCATAGTTTTACTTTTTTAAAGGACGGTTACTAAGGATATACTTCTGCGCTTCCTGTTCTATTTGCGCCTGTGTCTTGATAGGATTTTGGCGTAGCCACGCCTCCAAATCTGCCCGTTCAAAAAACAGCATCTTGCCCTGCGGTTTATAGTGGGGTATCAAGTTACCCGAAGTCAGTTTGTACAGGTAACTTTTGGAAAGGTTAAGAAACTTGCTCGCTTCATCAAAGCTAAGTACATTCTTAGTTAAAAACAGCATCTGTTCGAGTTCCTCAACTCGCATCTCTAATGTCTTATCCATATTGTTTTTTTGGATTAAGTGAAACAATATGAAGGTGCGCACCCTCGTTTTCTTTTCGTTAACGAGGGCAAAGGTATTGAGGATTAGCTTGATAGTGGATTAAGCTATGTTTGAGGTCTTAACCTATTCTTAAAGTCTTTTCAGTTGTTTGATATAGTTGTATATGGTTGCAAATCCTTTCTCATGGGAGATGCCTTTCACATAATTGGTTGCTGTAGCTAAATCCCCTTGATTGAGGTATTTATCCCTACTTTTATCTTTAGAAAGAAATAGATTATTGTTAGCAATGACCGATTGCCAATTAGCGGTAATCAAAGATCTACTACTTAATTCCGAAAAAAGGAAAGCTACATATCTATTATTGTTTGACCTTAATATTGCATTAGGCTTACAGGAGAGTATCGCTTTCAAGTCATCAACAGTTACAGAGGCATTGAACATTTTAACCTCGTTGATGCAATCTACAATCAATTCTATCTGTTTGTCATTAAGAATTGAACCAAACGGATTTTCCGTTTCAGCAATAGGGGGCATAGCTTTTATCGGAAACTCGGTGTTTGCTGTCGGCTTCGGTACTTCCTGTTCCTGCTGCGGTTGCGTTTCCGTCTGCGTTCTGTCCTCTTTCTTTTTTCGCAAGTATGCTGAATATCTTTCCAATACAACAACTCTAACTACTACGGAAAAATAAGGCAGTTCTTCATCATAGGCTGAATTGTCCTGTTCGTATCGGGAATAATCAAATGAAAGAGGAGAGAATAAAAGGTATTTTCTTTTTTCATCAGGTTTCAAGGCTTCATAAAAACCGCTTTCCCAAAAGAAATCGGGTATCGAGTAAAAATTTTGAATATCATCCAGTACAGAATAACGGATGTAGAGTTGTGCCAATTCATCTGCGGTACGAATATACTCCTGCTTTTCCAGTTCATCAGCCTGTTCACGGCTCAAATATTCGGACTTAGTAGCAATACTATCCGTTATAATTTGATAGGCATGATTTATACAACGGTTGAATATGCCTTGTATATGGTCGAATTTCACTTTCAATTCTTCTTCTGTCATAAGATTCTCTGTTTCAGTTAGTAGAAGCAAAGATATATTTTTCTTTTAAAAGAAGAGCAAAAAAATAAAGAAAGTACGGTTGTCATAGTCCGTACTTTCTTTTAAATTAGTCTGTTAAATTCGGTATCAAACTTATAGCTTCTTCTTTCTTTTTATCCACAATCTTAGCGTAAATTTGGGTAGTCGCAATATTTTTATGCCCCAACAGTTTACTAACGGTATATAAATCAGCCCCTAATGTAAGCATCATGGTTGCATGGGTATGGCGTGAGACATGGAAGGAGATGTGTTTAGTAACTCCTGCCGCTTTAGCCCACTGTTGAAGTATCTTATTTATTGTCCCCTCATGCGTCAAAGGAAAGATTAAATCGCTATCTATAGCTTCTCCTCTCTGTGGCAACCACTTCAATGCTTCATCGGATATGGGAAGATAAAGCGGTTCTTTAGTCTTTTGCATTTTTATCTCAATTCTAATTCTATCACCGCTTTTCTGTAAATCATTCCATTTTAACTTTCTTAAATCACTTATTCGTAATCCACATAAGCAGCTAAAAAGAAAAGCCTGTTTCATTATCTCATATTTACATTCCGTATTTATCAAGAGTTTCAATTCTTCAATAGTCAGATACTCTCTACGGCTTGCTTCTGCTTTTACTTTATCGGCAAAATCAAACTCTTTTGTTGGATTTACTGTTATAATGCCATCTTTATAAGCCCTATTTATAGCAGTCCGCAATACTCCATAATAAGCAACTACCGAATTATTGCTTAATAATCCGCCTGCTTTTGTTACTCCGTATTTACTCGCTTTCTTTGCCTGCTTTAAGAAATCCACAAAGCTACTAAGGAAATCTTTATCAATATCACGAAAAGCGATATAATCCCCTCTAAACAATTTCAATTCACGGATAGTGTTACCAATAGTCTTTTCATAATTCAGACTGCCACGCTCTTTAGATTGCGCTCTCATATCCAACAAATAGTCAAGTACGTTTGCTTTGGATTTATTGGTATTCTGAAATCCGTGCACATTATTTTGTAACTCAACAATCCGTTTGCTCTGAATAGCTTTGGCAAGTGCCAAAGTAGCTTCATTCTTAGTCTTATCCTCCCTCGTCTTTTTTCCGGAATAAGATATAACTTCAAAAAACTCGTATTGGCGTTTACCACCAACATAGTTTTCTTTTCTAATCACGTCACCAGTGTAATAATCCAAATAAATGGATTGATTACCATTGGCAAGCTGCTTAAATCTGATTCTTACAGGTTCTTTCAATTTGACCTCTTGTTTCTTCTTCGCCATACTTATGTTTTTATTTTGTTACCGATGGCAAAATAGATATTATTTTTGTTACCCAATAGCATTTGAGTAACAAACCGGTAACAAAATAAAGGAATTTATAGGCAAACACAGGAAAGCAAACAAAACAAAGGGAACAAGATAAATAAAATATAAATTACTATATTTCAGTCATTTATGTTTTATTTATCAGTTCTTTCTTTCTCTTTTTCCACAACTGATAACTATTGATAATATTTTGCCACAAGACATAAGATCCCGGTCCCACGGAGGAAAGTGGATTCAGATAAGTATATGCCATCCAGATAGCAAGAACCGTATTTTTCTGTCCCAGTGCCTGCCCGCCACTGATACGGTCATTATAACGTCCACCTATATTCTTACCCAGAAAGAATTGCAGGCAACAAGCCACTAATCCGGCAAAGGCTATCAGTATTTCCACTGAAACCGGTGCATCACTGATTGCCAGGGAACGAACAGTTTGCCCGGATACAATAGCAAGCGCTACGCCCCACAAATAAAAAGCAAGATCATGGAAACCCAATAAAAAATGGTGCACACGGGGCATAAACACTCTCAGAAACCACGCCAGGAAGAAAGGGAACAACAACAACGGGAACACTTTACTCAGGATTTTCAGGAAAGCAGCAAAGAAAGTCATGTCAGCATGAGGCTCCACTAACGGAAAAACCAAAGGAACCGCTACTGCCGCCAGCAAATTAGACAATAAGGTATAAGTAGTCAACGTAGATGCACTGCCTCCCAACTTGCCAGTGATGACAGCCGCTGCAGTAGCAGTTGGACAAATCACACAAACCATTGCCCCCTCAAATACTTCCCGATATATTTCATCCATCGGACAGCATACCAGCAAAGCGGCAATTGCCAGACATGAAATTGTCTGAAACAGCAGCAACCAGCCATGCCATGCTTTTTAGGTTTCAGTTCATTCAGTTTTTCTACTTTACAAAAAGTAAGCAACAGTTGGGCAAAGATCAGCAATGGAGTAATATACGCAATCAAATCATTAATATATGGTTTGGTAGGCGCCAAGAAAGGGACATTTGCGAGAATAAAGTATCCCAAAGTACCTGAAAGCATCGCCAGTGGCAATGTCCAGTTCTTAAGAAAACGAACTAACATACCTTTTTTTTCTATTTAATTTGCGGGTGCAAAGTTAGTCTGTTTTAAAGAAATCTCTCACAAATCCTGGGGAAAAGTAACAAAACTTCATGTAAAACGTGAGTTTTCTATAAATTTCCACTACATTTGCAACGACTTTTGGGTATGAAACTATATAAACGACACATATTATATATCTGTATTTGCTTCGGGCTGTTCATCTCTCCTTTTTGCACTACCAGCATCGAAGCAAAAGACTTCGTTGTCGTTATTGACGCCGGACATGGCGGTCATGACCCTGGTGCTTTAGGCCGAATCTCCAAAGAAAAGACTATCAACCTGAATGTTGCCCTCAAATTAGGCAAACAGATAAAAAGGAATTGCCCTGATGTAAAAGTGGTATATACCCGTGAAAGAGATGTATTTATCCCACTTGACAGACGTGCGGAAATAGCCAATAATGCTAAAGCTGATTTATTCATTTCCATTCATACCAATTCCGTAGCGGGCGGTAAAACTGTTAAAGGAGCCTCTACATGGACGCTCGGTTTAGCCAAGTCGGATGCCAACTTAGAAGTCGCTAAACGGGAGAACTCCGTAATTTTATACGAAAGTGATTACAAGACGCGGTACGCAGGATTCAATCCAAACTCAGCCGAATCTTATATCATCTTTGAATTCATGCAAGATAAATACATGTCTCAGAGCGTACACCTTGCCTCATTGGTACAGAAAGAATTCCGCCATACCTGTAAACGTGCAGACCGTGGTGTACACCAGGCGGGGTTTCTTGTATTGAAAGCAAGTGCCATGCCCAGCATCCTGGTAGAACTCGGTTTCATATCCAATCCGGAAGAAGAACGTTATCTCAATTCGGAAGCGGGAACCACCACACTTGCCAACGGAATATTCCGTGCTTTCCTGTCTTATAAACGTGAACATGAAATACGGATGACAGGAAGCAGCCGCACCCTACTACCGGAGGATACGGATGCCAGTAGGGTAGAAGAAGAAACACCTCCCCCCCCCGTTTCCAATAACACCGAAACCAAACAAAATACAGAAAAAGTAGCTGACAGGCAAACCGATAGTGCTGCTCCAGTGTTTAAAATACAGATACTTACTTCTTCCCGTCCGCTTGCTGCCAATGACAAACGACTAAAAGGTCTGAAAGGTGTAGAGTATTATCAGGAAGGCGGACTTTGTAAATACACATACGGTGCATCGACCGATTATAATAAGGTATTACGAACTAAACGGGAGATAGCACCAAAATTCAAAGACGCATTTATCATTGCTTTCAAAAACGGAAAGAAGACAAGCGTCAGCGCTGCTATCGAAGAATTTAAAAAGAAAAGAAATAAATAATAAGACTATAACATCATGATGAAGTATCTTACTAAAGAAGTTAGAATAGGAATTGCGGGCATTATTGCTCTCTGCATATTGGTATATGGTATTAACTACCTGAAAGGCATTCATATGTTTAAGCCTACCAACTATTTCTACGTCAAGTTCCATAACATTAATGGATTGACCAAATCGAGTCCGGTCTTTGCCGATGGCTTTCGTGTAGGTATTGTACGCGACCTTTATTATGACTACAATGAACCGGGAAAAGTGGTAGCGGAAATAGATGTAGACCCGGAACTGCGTATTCCTAAAGGCAGTACCGCCGAATTAGCCTCCGAACTGATGGGTGGTGTAAAAATGAACTTACTACTTGCCAATAATCCACGCGAGAAGTATCTGACAGGTGATACCCTACAAGGCAATGTCAACAATGGTGTAATGGACCAGGTAGCCACCATCATGCCTCAGGTAGAAAAGATGCTTCCCAAGCTAGACTCTATCCTTGCTTCACTGAATACAATCCTTGGAGACCCGGCAATTCCCGGTACACTGCACAGCGTGCAAAACACAATGGCAAGCATGGAAGTCACCAGCAGACAGTTACAGACCATTATGAGTAAAGATATTCCCCAGCTTACTAAAAAGCTGAACACCATAGGAGATAATTTCGTCACTGTCAGTGATAATCTGAAAGAAATAGATTACGCTGCCGCATTTGCCAGAATAGATTCGACTTTAGCAAATGCAAAAATGATTACAGACCAATTAGGCAGGAAAGACAATACAATCGGCTTGTTGTTAAACGATCCATCGCTTTACAATAATTTGAATGCTACAACAGCCAATGCTGCCAGCCTTCTTGAAGACCTGAAATCACATCCGAAAAGGTATGTTCATTTCTCCCTGTTCGGCAAAAAAGATAAGTAGGAAAAATCTCTTTAAATAGAATAAGTCTAAATAATAGGAGCAAACAGAATTGGAAGAAAAAGCCTCAGTAAGTCCATGTAGAAACTAAAGTATTCCCATCTGTCAGATTATTTGAAAAGTTAAAAAACTTATTTCCTTCTTATATATTGCCCTAGAAAACAGATACTTATAAAAATGCAATAGCCTCCCTGTGGGGCTATTTACATGAAACAAGATAAGTAGTTGAAAGTAAAGAGATTATTGTTTTTAGATAAAAAGCAAGAAAAAACACATTTGTTTTTCTCAAATAAGATTGCGAATTTTGCATGCGTAGAAGTTTTGCTTAATTAATAAATGTATTTAAAGCCGTTATGAGTGAATTAAATCATGTCGGGCTATGGAACCGCTGTCTTGAAATCATCAGAGACAATGTTCCGGAGCAGACATACAAAACATGGTTTCTCCCCATCATACCTTTAAAATATGAGGACAAGACGCTGGTCGTACAGGTACCCAGCCAGTTCTTCTATGAGTTTTTGGAGGACAAGTTTGTTGACTTGTTGCGTAAAACTCTATATAAAGTTATTGGTGATGGCACCAAGTTATTGTATAATGTTATGGTGGATAAGAGTTCACGTACTACCGTCAATCTCGAATCTACTCCCCGCACTATTATTCCACAAAAAAAGGTAATCGGCAGAGAAATACCGCAAGCTCCTATTGCAGATTTAGATCCGCATCTGAATCCTGAATACAACTTCGAAACATTTATAGAAGGCTATAGCAACAAACTTTCACGCAGCGTAGCAGAAGCTGTCGCTCAAAACCCGGCGAAAACAATTTTCAATCCGCTGTTTTTCTATGGAGCATCGGGCGTGGGAAAGACGCACCTTGCAAATGCTATAGGCACAAAAATCAAAGAACTCTATCCGGACAAGAGAGTGCTATATGTATCGGCACATCTGTTCCAGGTACAATATACCGACTCTGTACGTAACAATACTACAAACGATTTTATCAACTTCTACCAATCAATTGACATATTGATTATCGATGATATTCAAGAATTTGCCGGTGTTACCAAAACACAGAATACATTCTTTCATATCTTTAATCACTTATCAAAACGGTAAACAGCTTATCCTGACTTCAGACCGTGCTCCCGTATTATTGCAAGGCATGGAAGAACGACTCATCACCCGTTTCAAATGGGGTATGGTAGCTGAACTGGAAAGACCAACCGTAGAATTACGTAAGAACATTCTGCGCAATAAGATACATCGTGACGGTTTACAGTTCCCTCCGGAAGTAATCGATTATATTGCAGAAAATGTGGGTGACAGCGTGCGTGACTTGGAAGGTATCGTCATCTCCATCATGGCACATTCTACTATATATAATAAGGAAATTGATCTGGAACTGACGCAACGCATTGTACGGAAGGTAGTAAGAAGTGAAAGTAAATCTATTACCGTTGATGACATCATCAACGTGGTATGCAAGCATTTCTCACTGGACACCGCTACCATCCATACTAAATCACGAAAACGCGAAGTGGTACAAGCACGCCAGATAGCCATGTTTCTCGCTAAATCCTATACAGATTTTTCGACGGCTAAGATAGGCGCATTAATAGGCCACAAAGATCACGCAACCGTATTGCACGCCTGCAAAACCATTAAAGAATTACGGGAAGTAGACAAAACTTTCCGCGCAGAAATAGATGATATCCAAGCATCATTAAAAAAGCAGGGTTAAAAACCCTGCTTTTTTATTACTTTCCAAAGATTCTCCGACATTACTTCGTTATCTTCTTTCTTATAACGTACGTCCGTAAAGACTTGAGCCAAGGTTTCTTTGTTGTTTTCAAAAATAAATTGCTTATTTTCGGGCAAAGATTCCTTATAGGCATACAGGCGATCTATATCTTCAGGAGTATAATCATGATACGTCTCCTCATGCACAATAGCTTCCAGCGGCAATCGATCTACCTGTGCAGGCTCCTCGGCAGGCCAACCTACCGTCACTGTTGTAATAGGAAATACCAATTCCGGTAGCTCCAGGGCTTCGATTATCATTTGCGGATTGTAAGTCGTCGTACCCAGATAACATATACCTAATCCTTTTTCTTCCGCAGCCACACAAAAAGTCTGTGCTGCCAGCAGGGCATCTACAGAGCCGGTTACGAACCACTCTAAATTATTATACCCGGGAGTTGCTTTTCGCTGTTCGCACCATTTAGTAAAACGGCGCAGGTCTATACAAAACGTCAAAACCACAGGTGCAGTTTTCACCATCGGCTGATTGAAATGAGCCGGTGCCAACCTAGCCTTCCGTTCTGCATCACGCGTTACAATTACACTGTACACCTGCATATTTCCGACTGTAGAGGCTCGAAATGCAGAATCAAGCAAATCATTTAACAAATCTGAAGAAATATCTTTCTGTTGATATTTGCGGATTGTTCTTCTCTGTTTTAGGATTTCCATTCTTTTATTTTTTTGCAAATATAGAAAAAGAATAGCAATTTGTTGTCAAATAACGAGTTTAAAGTTTATCTACGTTTTCTAAAATCAATTAGCCTGTTTAATCAAAGTCTAAAAACAATTTTCTTTTTTGGAAACTTTTTGTTCACACAACAATGCTAATATTTTATAAATCAGCAAACTATTATTCAGAAATGGAAATCTCACAGCCTGTTCATAATTTATTCTGTTTTTATTTTGCTATAATAAAAAACATTCTTAGCTTTGCAATCGCATTTGTTAATGATAGGTATCACTTCTACACTCTTACTTATTAAAAAATAAATCTAAGGAAAAAAGAATCGTGGAAAAACAAACTTATTCTTACGAGGAAGCTTATGAAGAATCTTTACGATACTTTCAGGGCGACGAGTTAGCTGCGCGTGTTTGGGTAAACAAGTACGCAGTAAAAGACTCTTTCGGAAATATTTACGAGAAGTCTCCGAAAGACATGCATTGGAGAATAGCCAATGAAGTAGCCCGTATCGAGGCTAAATACTCTAATCCATTAAGTGCAGAGGAACTATTCGATCTGCTCGACCACTTCAAGTACATCGTTCCGCAGGGAAGCCCGATGACCGGAATTGGTAACAACTATCAGGTAGCTTCTTTGTCTAACTGCTTCGTGATCGGAGTAGATGGAGAGGCGGATTCTTATGGTGCCATCTTCAAAATAGACGAAGAACAAGTACAACTCATGAAGCGCCGTGGTGGTGTAGGACACGATTTGTCGCACATCCGCCCGAAAGGTTCTCCGGTGAAAAATTCGGCTTTAACCTCCACTGGCCTGGTACCATTTATGGAGCGTTACTCCAATTCTACACGTGAAGTCGCTCAGGACGGACGGCGTGGCGCACTAATGCTAAGTGTATCTATCAAACATCCCGATTCAGAAGCGTTCATCGATGCTAAAATGACGGAAGGCAAAGTAACAGGTGCCAATGTATCTGTGAAACTGGACGATGCATTTATGACCGCTGCTATCACAGGTACTCCATATATTCAACAATATCCTGTCAATGCCGCTGAACCAACTGTGCAGAAGGAAATCAATGCAACCAATTTGTGGAAGAAGATCGTTCACAATGCATGGAAATCGGCAGAACCGGGTGTATTGTTCTGGGATACCATAATAAAAGAATCCGTACCCGATTGCTATGCAGATTTGGGATATCGCACAGTTTCCACCAATCCATGCGGTGAAATCCCTTTGTGCCCGTATGATTCCTGCCGTTTGCTGGCTATCAATCTTTATTCTTATGTAGTAAATCCTTTCAAACCGGATGCATACTTTGACTTTGAATTGTTCCAGAAACATGTAGCGTTGGCTCAACGCATTATGGACGATATCATCGATCTGGAATTGGAGAAGATAGAACGCATCATGGAAAAGATTGATGCTGACCCCGAAAGCGAAGATGTGAGACATACAGAACGTGTATTGTGGGACAAGATTTATAAGAAGAGCGGACAAGGACGCCGTACCGGTGTAGGTATTACTGCCGAAGGTGATATGCTTGCTGCACTGGGATTGCGTTACGGTACGGAAGAAGCTACTGAATTCTCTGAAAAAGTACACAAGACCGTTGCCCTGAGTGCTTACCGTTCATCGGTAGAAATGGCAAAAGAACGTGGCGCATTCGAAATTTACGATACCGAACGTGAAAAGAATAATCCGTTCATCAATCGTTTGCGCGAAGCAGATCCCCAGTTGTATGAGGATATGAAGAAATACGGCCGCCGCAATATTGCCTGCCTTACCATTGCACCGACGGGAACCACCAGTCTGATGACTCAGACTACCTCAGGTATCGAGCCTGTATTCTTGCCCGTATACAAACGTCGCCGTAAAGTAAATCCGAACGACACTAACGTACACGTAGACTTCGTGGATGAAACCGGAGATGCTTTTGAAGAATATATTGTCTTCCACCCCAAGTTTGTTACATGGATGGAAGCGCAAGGACACAATCCTTCCAAACGTTACACACAAGAAGAGATCGACGTATTGGTTGAGCAATCACCTTATTATAAAGCAACCTCAAACGACGTAGACTGGCTGATGAAAGTCAAGATGCAGGGAGGTATCCAGAAATGGGTAGACCACTCCATCAGCGTTACCATCAACCTGCGGAACGATGTGGATGAAGACCTGGTAAACCGCCTGTATGTAGAGGCATGGAAATCCGGTTGTAAAGGTTGTACGGTTTATCGTGACGGCTCACGTTCGGGCGTACTCATTTCTGCCAAGAGCGATAAGAAAGAAGAAATGCCTCCTTGCAAACCGCCTACGGTAGTAGAAACCCGCCCGACAGTTCTGGATGCCGACATCGTACGTTTCCAGAATAATAAAGAAAAGTGGGTGGCATTCGTCGGTTTGCTGGACGGACATCCTTACGAAATCTTCACCGGTCTTCAGGATGACGATGAAGGCATTATTCTGCCGAAGAACGTTACTTCCGGACACATTATTAAGAAGGTGGACAAGGACGGCAGCAAGCGTTACGACTTCCAGTTCCAGAACAAACGCGGATATAAAGTCACCATTGAAGGTCTGTCCGAAAAGTTCAACAAGGAATACTGGAACTACGCCAAACTGATCTCCGGAGTATTGCGTTATCGTATGCCTATCGAACAGGTTATCAAGCTGGTCGGCTCTCTGCAACTGGACAGCGAAAGCATCAATACCTGGAAGAACGGTGTGGAACGCGCATTGAAGAAATACATAACGGACGGCACAGAAGCCAAAGGCAAGAAATGTCCGAACTGCGGCAACGAAACACTTGTATATCAGGAAGGTTGCCTCATTTACCACCACTTGCGGAGCTTTCACGTTGCGGATAAAAACAGATCTGCGAAATGCAAGCACAAACGTTTGCATAGGAATTTAAAAACTTAGATAGCGGTAGCTGCTTGATTATGCGGAATAATGTTCATATTTTGCATAATCAATGCAGCTATTACTAAATCTAATATTATATGATACTATCTTTTCATATCGAGTACCGCACAAGTTGGGGTGAAGAGGTTAGAGTCTTAGGATCTATTCTTGAACTGGGCAACAATCAGCCCGGTAAAGCCATACCTTTACAAACAGTGGATGGCATTCACTGGACTTTAGATGCGGACATTCAAGCGCCTGAAAACGGCATCGTACAATACAGTTATCACATTTATCGCGACGGCAAAGATACACGTACGGAGTGGAACAGCCTTCCCCGCATCCTCTATGTATCGGCTGACAAGAAGAAAGTCTACCGCCTGCAAGACTGCTGGAAGAATCTGCCAGAACAGCAATATTTTTCACGTCTGCTTTCACAGAATCCTGCTTGCATCGCGAACGCAGTGCCGCCCCGAAAGCCTGAAAGGATTATTGATAAAGGCGTACGCCCATGCATCGACAAGACCATTGCCTGAGGCACATTTGCGGAAACCAGAAGGCTGGGAGTGATTGGGACCCTCGACAAAGCCGTCTTGATGAGCTACACGCCAACTCCCGGAATGGCGGGTAGAAGTAGACGCCTCGAAATCGGCTTCCCGCTGGGTATATTCATCCTTTACAACAAGAAAAGAGCGTCGTGCCGTGGCATGGGAGAACAATCCCAACCGTTATATGGCCGATCCGCAGATAGGTGCCCAACGAAACGCTGATCGGTCGGCGACCGTTATGTATACTTCGCCTTTCCTGACGGAAAGGGGCCGAGTAGCCGTACCCTCTTCCCTGCGCCCGAGACTTCCGGAAGTAGGCGATTGGCGACCTGAAACGCATGATTGACTGGGCTGGCTGCCAATAATCAGAAGCCGTACGAATTTGCCCTATCAACGACACTACCATGACGCATACATGGACGGATTCCTATCCTTATAACAGCATCTCCATCTATTTCCATCCGATGTACACCGACTTGAAGCGCAATGGGAACATTGAAGGACAAAAAAGCCATGGCAGACTTCAACAAACGGCAGAAAAAGCTGAATGCCCTGCCCGCCGACGATTACGAAGCCGTCAACAAAACCAAGTGGGAATATTTTCATCTCATATTCAAGCAAGAAGGAGAAAAGTATTGAGCTCGGCAGCTTTCCACGATTTTTTTTTCGAGTCGAACAAGGAATGGTTACAACGCCGTTTTCAGTTACCTGCGTGATGTTTATAAACGCCCAACTTCCGCGAGTGGCCCAAGTACAGCAACTACGAAAGCCAAGAGATAGAGAAAGTTCTGCCAGCCGGAATCGGCGGATTATCCGCATATAGCCATCTACTTTTATATCCAGTTCAACCTGCATCTGCAACTGCTTGCCGCTACCGAACATGCACGCTGCCAATGGTGTTGCTGAAAGGTGACATACCCATCGGCATCAGCCGCAACAGTGTAGTAGAAGCATGGGCAGAGCCCCACTATTTCAACCTGAACGGACAAGCCGGCGCACCGCCCGATGATTTCTCCGTGAACGACAGAACTGGGGCCTCCCCCACCTACAACTGGGATGTCATGGAAAGACGGTTATGCCCCTCGGTGGATGAATCGCTTCCACAAAAATGGTAGAATACTTCGATGCTTACCGCATAGACCACATCCTCGGCTTCTTCCGCATCTGGGAAATCAATGCACGCCGCATATGATGCTGCTGGGGCAGTCCGTTCCCGCCCTGCCCATGACACGTGAAGAAATGAAAGCTACGGACTCCATTCCGCGATGAGTTCCTGAAACCGTATATACACGAATATTTCCTCGGACAAATGTTCGGCCCGCATACAGACTACGTAAACAACCTTCATAGAACCATTTGGACACGTGGATTTACCGGATGCGTCGGGTTGACACCCAACGCAGGTGGAAGCACCATTTACGGCCAAAACGACGACAGCATTTGGGTGCGCGACGGCTTACGCTCATCAGCGACGTACTGCCTCAGCCCGACCGCAACAACCCGTACAAATATCATCCCCCGGGCGGCGTGCAGCACGCTATCTACCGCGCAATCAACGACAGGCTGCCAACCGGCCAGCGACCAATTACCAGTCACCTCGCCACAACGACTCTGGGGATGAAAGCAAGTCATGAAGAAACTGCCGCAATCGACACAGTCCACGCGGTCGCTGGTATGCGGTGAGGACTTAGCATGATTCCCCGGATTGCGGCATGGGTGATGAAAACGACCTGCGTATCCTTTCCCCGCCGAGATACAACGTATGCCGAAAGACCTTTGAAATTAATTCGCCACAGACCAGATCCATACTGTTCGGTCTGCACCCGTTCATCTCCACGCAATGACATGCCTGGCCCTGCTGGTGGTGCCAAAGACTCCAAACAGACGCAGCGTTACTACAACACCATGCTTCTTGGGCACTACGGTGCCGCACTGCAACGGCCAGTGGAGTTTGCGAAGAAGTGGTTCGCAATCACCATAGCAACTCCATCCTCGCATCTCCCTGCAAGACTGATGTCCATGGATTCCAAATGGCGCAACCTCGAAACGCAGGAAGCAACCTGGTGGCACTACTGGCGCGGCGCATGCACCTGACACTGAACAACCTATTGTGCAGAAAGCCCGAACGAGAAATAAGTGAGCATGATAGGAAAGCACCGGAAGATAAGAAAAGACTTAGTTATTTAGCAATGATTACATGGACAATCACGATGGCTGCCGAAAGCAACTGTGATAACTCGTATGGCCCGTGCCTGACAAGTTTGCTCCCGACTCTCGCTATACTCAGTCAAGTAAAAAAACAATTGCGCTATTTTTTATGTTTACAGAATGGCAACTGCAACCCGAATCGTACACCGATACTGATTTGCTCAGCCCAATAAAATATCAGTAAGCCGGTGGAAAAAACACCTGTTAAATATCGCCAGAAAGTTTTAATATCGTTTGCTTTCGCCCATCACGGCGGCAACAAAGAAACCGGTTTATTAATGTCGCAAGTTGATATCCGGCGTGCGGCAGAAACGTATGATTTGAAGCCGACACCGTGAGCTTGCCGATGATTACGAGCTGTGAGGCAGAGATGGCATTTCTTCCAAACTATTGGAACATGTGTGGAGGAATGGAAACTTGTTGTTCATTGACTTCCAACAGATTGAAGAAATAACCTCAAGCTGGCAAAGCGCAACCACCGATGCAAGCGGGATATGGTAGGCCAAAGGCGGAGCGGCAGTCATGCCAACGCCGTCATGTATTGCTACGGCTGCCGGGAATACACTCATTTTCCGCACAATTTGCGCTTGAGTAGAAGTGCCAACCCAAAGTATGCCTTTTGCTGAATACATTATTCTTCTTCTTTAAGTTTCCATTTGTTTTTTTGAAGTCAGATGAAGTGATGCCCAGTAGTGGTCATCTTGTCTCCCTGTTCCATCCATTCCGATTCTATTTCCGAGGGAAGCCAGTATTCCTCCTCCTCAGTGGTGATGCTCCCGGCTTTATCATGCAGCGATTGACGTAGATATCGGATGCCCCTGTGTCAATAGCCGGTGAATCCGGAATAATAACTGCGAGCAATTAACCGGAACGGTGCTGGA
>VOFK01003379.1_pt1:0-87500 | contig 146254 bp, 232 predicted proteins | sample 5384121 | NCBI WGS metagenome assembly VOFK01 (sample SAMN12384730, study PRJNA508395) | human gut metagenome | isolation source: healthy gut J | host: Homo sapiens
GGAGTCATTTAAAAAGAAAGTATTGCATAATATAGAATATGGCGACATAGCCAAGTGGTAAGGCACGGGTCTGCAACACCCTTATCACCAGTTCGAATCTGGTTTGTCGCCTCTGAAAAAAACTCAGAAGATTTATTCTTCTGAGTTTTTTAATTACAAAAATATAAATATTGTGAAACGATTTATAATGTATTTTTTATTATAGTAGCATCATAGAATTTTCTTCTTTGCCCATTTCCCGAAATAATTTTTCACGTTCCCAAGATTTCATATAATAAATGCCAACCTCCTTACGCTTTTTGATATCTGCCACCATTTCATGGATAGAAGCGATATCTGGATTAAAAATATTTTCCTGCCTGCTATGTTCTATATTTTTTAACATATCCCGTAGTGCCTGACTAGGATTTCCTTCGGTTCCTTTGGTATATATAAGAAATCTTTGAAAACCGGTATAGGAGAAGAAATAAATTATAGAAAAAACAAATATAAAAATAAAGTAGATCTGCAAGGTAATTGCAAATTTAGCATATAAAAAATAAATAAAATATAGAAAGAAAAATAAAATTGAGTATAAATGATATAAAAGAAAAAATTTCTTGACGAAAACGCGGTGCTTTGTTAAAATCATGTTTAGATGAAAAGTACAGTGTTTCATCTGGGCCATGGAATATGGCGACATAGCAAGTGGTGGTAAGGCACGGGTCTGCAACACCCTTATCACCAGTTCAAATCTGGTTGTCGCCTTGAAAAAGAAAGAACAGATTCACACATAGGAGTGTAATCTGTTCTTTGTGTTTTTAGAAAAAAAAATATAAGGAGTGGATTATACATTCTGATAGAACAAACCATGTTGATTGCAGTACCAGAGAAGTCTGTCATGTGCAAAGACAGGGATGCAAGAAAACGGAAACGAAGAAATTGTTGAAAAAAGCGGAAATACAAGGAAAACAGATACTGACAATCCACGAAAAATTCGCTATAATACAGACAGAATATAGAGAATCAGTAGATAGAAAAAGAGGATAAACATGGATTTACAGATGATTGCTGCTCCGGTTATTGGAGGTATTATTGGTCTAATCACAAACGGACTTGCAATTAAGATGCTTTTTCGCCCACACAAAGAGATTTATATTGGAAAGTTCAGGCTTCCGTTTACGCCGGGATTGATTCCAAAGGAAAAAAATCGAATTGCAGCAGCAATAGGTAAAATTATCGGAAATGAACTTTTAAACAGTGAAACATTAGGAAAAGCACTTTGCTCCGATGAGATGCAGAATGCGTTTTACCGCAAATACGAAAACATCGCAGAGCAGTTGAAGGAAAATGATAAACTGTTAAAGGATGTTTTAGAAGAAAAAGGTTTTTCGGATAGCATTGAGGGGGTAAAGGGAAATATTACACAAAAGGCGGGCGTTTCCATCGCAAATAAACTGATCGAGCAGAACGTCAGCATGACAATTTTAGATTATGGCGTGGAGGAAGTGTTAAAAGAACCTGAATCCGATGCTGCGAGGAATGGCATCAGGTGCAATAGAGGCAGCAAAGATGCCGTTATCGGTAAAAATTGATAATCTGATCTTGGAAAAATGCCCGGAATATGTAGAAGAATATTTGGGTTCCGGATATGAAGAGTGGATGGACAAGCCTGTTTCCGAGGTGACAAAACAGTTAGAAGAGAAGTTTCCAAGACTTAAATATCAGATATGGATCGTGTATGAAACCTTTATGGATAAAAAATCGGAGAATTTTATTCAGGAGTTGAATATTCCAAAGGTTGTCGAAGAGAAGATCAATGAATTTGATATGGCGGAGTTAGAAAAAATGATCATGGAGATCGCCAAGAAGGAGTTAAATGCATTAGTCTGGCTCGGAGGACTTCTTGGAATGTTGATGGGATTTGTAAATCTGTTGTTTTAATCGAAAGTCCATAATTAAGAGTTCATAATTGAGGAGGAATCCGCATGAAAAGAACGTGGTGGCATGACAAGCTGTTGCATATCAGATCTATCCAAAGAGTTTTTATGATACGAACGATGACGGAATTGGGGATATCCGCGGTATTATAGAAAAATTGGACTATCTGAAAATGCTTGGAATCGATATTATCTGGGTATCGCCGATTTATCAGTCTCCGTTCGTAGATAAGGGGTATGATATTTCCGATTACTATGCGATCGATCCTGCATTTGGAACGATGAATGATTTAGAGGAACTTTTAGAGGAAACGAAAAAAAAGAGACATGTATCTCATTATGGATCTGGTCGTAAATCATTGTTCCAATCAACATGAGTAGTTCCAAAAGGCATTGAAGGATCCGGAAGGAGAATACGGACAGTATTTTTATCTTCGAAAGGGAAAAGAAGGACATCCTCCTTCCGGTAATTACCGTTCCTATTTTGGAGGAAGCGTCTGGGAACCGATAGAAGGAACAGAGTACTATTATTTTCATGCATTTGCAAAGGAACAACCCGACTTAAACTGGACGAATCCAAAGGTTAGAAAAGAGATTTATCGTATGATCAACTGGTGGCTGGAAAAAGGGGTCGCCGGATTCCGTATAGATGCCATCATTAATATTAAAAAAGATCTGGATTTTCCGGATATGGAACCGGATGGAAAAGACGGATTGGTTTCTTATACAAAGTTCGTCGAATCGGTGGAAGGCGTGGAAGAAATGCTACAGGAGTTAAAGCAGCAGACCTTTGCAAAATATGATGCTTTTACAATAGCGGAATTATTTAACGAGCAGAAGGCTGTCAAAGAATATATCGGAGCAGAAGGCTGTTTTTCTACGATTTTTGACTTTGGACCACATTTGTTGACCTTGGGCGAGCATGGCTGGTATGATGCAAAGCCTGTAGATTTCAAAGAATGGAGAAAGACAATTTTTGAAGGACAGCTAAAATGTGGCGATATTGGATTTGAAGCGAATATTATTGAAAATCATGATGAGCCGCGTGGTGTAAATACTTATCTTCCGCCTCATGGCACAGAATGATGCGGGGAAGAAAAAATGTTAGCGACGGTGGCGATAATGCTTCGGGGACTGCCGTTTTTGTACCAGGGGCAGGAAATCGGCATGGAGAACTGCCGAATGGAATCGGTAGAGGAATATAACGATATTAATACGAAGGATCAGTATCAGTTGGCAAGATCCATGGGATTGTCCGAAGAGGAGGCATTGTTGTGCTGTTACCGCTTAAGCCGCGACAACGCACGGACTCCGATGCAGTGGAGTGAGGAAAAAAATGCGGGATTTACCAAAGGCGTACCATGGTTGAGAGTAAATCCAAATTATCATCGTATTAATATAGAAAGTCAGATCCGCAGCGAGGATTCCCTTTTTTCTTATTATAAGGAATTGATCGCACTGCGAAAATCTGCGAAATATCAAGAGGTTTTGACCTACGGGGAGATTGTACCGGAAGCTTTGAAGGATACAGAGCTTTTAGAAGATCATTCAGACAGGGATGTCATCGCATTTTCCAGAAGAGGCGATGGAAAGAAGATTCTGATCGCAGCAAATTTTGGAACGGACGAGGTGTGCCTGTCGTTGAAAAATATACAAAAGATTACTGTGCTTGTTTCTAATATGAAGGAAGTTTTTTTATCAGGGAGGAGAACTTCGTCTTAGAAGCTGTGAAGCCGTTGTTTTAGAGATCATATAGAAACAAGTCTGTTTTCATAGGAGGAATTTTGGTATGAAAATCAGGATTGGTATTTGTGATGACTCAGATCATGACAGGCATTATTTAAAAAAGTATTATCAAAAAAATTATTTTAAGGGGCGTGAGATTGAGCCTGAAATAGTGGAATATGGTTCCGGAGAAGAGTTTTTTAGAAAGCCGGATGTGGAGATTCTGTTTTTAGACATTGAAATGAATGCCTTAGACGGAATCATGGTGAAAAATGAATTACAAAAACTTCAGGCAGAGACAAGGATTGTGTTTACCACCAGTCATAATGATCTGATGAGAGATGCTTTTGGAAAGCAGGTATTTGGATTTTTAGTAAAACGCGTTTCACCGAAAGAAGTGGAAAAGTATTTAAACGCAATTCTAAAAGATTTAGAAGAAGAGAATTGTGTTCTGATCAAAGGTGCAGAAAAAGAAACTTTTGTCAAAGAGAAGCAGATTTTATACATAAAAGCAGAAACAAAATATTGTGATATTATTCTGGAAAATCAGGATTCCATGTTCTCTGATAAGAGTATTGGGGAGTGGGCAGAGGAATTAGAGGAAAGAGGATTCTTTCTCTGTCACAGGAGTTATCTTGTAAATCTTTATCATCTAAAGAAAATCGAGGATGACATTCTTTTAAGTAACGGGGAGAAAAAATACCGGTGAGCAGAAGGCTCAAAACGAAGGTAAAAAGAAGCGTATAGAGAATACATTAGGAAAAAAAGTAAGATAAGGAAGTGGCAGGATGGAACAACTAAACGACTTATTAGGATATGTCAGTGTCTTTTTATGGGCATTTGGAATTTTGCCAGGTAAAAGCGACAAGGGATAAAAAAGAGATGGGTATTGTCGGGGATTTTTGGAATAGGAGCAGTTCTGATAATATTTTTGTATTTCAAAAAATGAATTATTGTATTGGATAAAATGGTTACTGTTTTTTTTACTGTTTATGTTTTTTGATAGAAGAAAAATGGAAACGAAAAGTTGTCTTATTGTTGTTTTCCATAGGATATATAGATGTTATATCTACTCCTATCCGGACAGTGATGGTTATAATAGAATTTATAAGGAAAAAAGAGTTGAATAGTATTTTAGGAACTATTCTTGAATTTCTATGTATTTTAGGACTTACCTATTATATCAAGAAGCATGATAAAATTGCAGAATGGTTGAAAAAAACTTCCTACAAGTTACTATTTTGTGGGATTTTTATGTTCTTTTTATGGCTATAGGAGCTAGCACTTATGTAGAAATGGATTTGGAAAATAAAAGCTATAATGAACGAATTATGATAAGTATCCTAATGATGGTTACAGTGGAATTGCTCTACATCATGTGTATTGGTGCAGCAGTGATTGCTACTTTTTGTAAAAATTATAAAGAAGAAAGTCTGTTAAAGGATGAGTATCTGAGACTTTCGAAACAGCATTATGAAACTCTTTTAAAGAATACACAGGAAATACGGAGCCTGCGGCATGATATGCAGTCTCATGTAAATGCACTGTCCTATTTTTCTAAAGAAAAAGACTGGGGAAAAATTACAGGCATATATTGAAGAAGTCAATGAGAATGCCCAAAAAGTAAGACCTTATACCGTCAATGTGAATCATGGATTTATCAATGCTATCTTAGAGGATAGTCTTTCTAAAGAGCCGGAAATTGCATTTTCCTGTGATGGTAAGATTCCGGCAGATATCCAGATTGATGATTTTGATCTGTGTACAATATTTTCCAATTTGATCCGTAATGCAGTAGAAGCCTGCAACAGACTTCCGGAGGATGCAAAAAAAATGGATCCATCTGGATCTCTTTATATGCTTCAGGACAATCTCTATATCCGTATGGAGAATCCGGTAATCTCAGAGATTAATGTACAAAAAAGTTAGAGGGAAGCACCTCTAAAGAAGATAAAAAAAGAACCATGGATTTGGTATTTATAATTTAAAAAATGCAGTCGAAAAATATCAGGGTGAGGTGTCCTTTGACTGTGAAGATCAGAAATTTATAGCAGAAATTGTACTCTGGAATGTCTGAAAATGACCGTTTATTCCTAAAAATGACCATTCATTCCCTTTCTGTTGAGAAGACAGAAATCCGTATTTTTTATAATATGGACAAAGGAGGGATGGAGATGTCATTCTATAGTGCAGGAAGAGATATTTGGAGACATATTTTTTCCTATATATTTAAATAATAAATAGAATTGACACGAAAGAACATGGTAAAAAACGCAAGAGAAAACAATGAATGTATTATGAACGAAAACGGTAATGCGAGCAGTATGTAGTTGTGAAGGGAGAAGTCTTGTAATAGTACGAAGACGATAATGAAAAATGCTTTGACGGTACGTTGTCAAAGCATTTTTTATTTCATAGAAAAGACTGCGTCACATTAATGTGCGAAAGTAGAAACTTTCCTATGAAATAAAAACGCTCCGCGAGGATGCGCAGCTCGCGGTAAAGAAAATATCGCTTTGCAAACCGCTCGCGCGCGGAACAAAAGCTGTGCTATTAAAGTATTTGAAAATCGCGGAGTGTGCGAAGCAGACTTTTTGTTCTTAATTTATGATTTTGGAGGTATTATGGATAAGTATAAGAAAAAAAAAAAGGATAGTTATAATTTAGTTTTTTGCTATTTTATGGGGATTATTATTTGTATATTGGTTCACCACTGCTATATATAATGTAAGCATGAAGTCTTACATAACGACTTTAAATAAGGCAATAGAATACACGGATATGATAAAACCGAAAGAATTGGAGTTTAAGAAAATAAAAAATCCAAATGAATTTAATGAGAATTTTGTAATCGATGAGAAAGATAATATGTTTTCCTTTGATGCGGATACTTTAGTTTCAACGGCAATAAAATTTTATGATACTACCGGTTGCCAGTTATATTATGTAAATGTGGATTTAGAAAAAGCAGGAAAAGAAATTAAAAAATGATAAAGATGCAGAAGAATGGGCTGAGAAATATGTAAAAGATTTAATTGATGATGATTATGCAGTGATATATTATGAAGCAGACTCGGTTGAAATATCTAACCCGGACAATTCAGATGGATTGAAATATGTGGGAGTCTCTGATAGTATCACATATGGTTCTAAGGTATCATCATTATTTAATTCAAAAGCAAGGATTATTGTAAATGAAATAATAAAACATAAATGGACTTATGAGGAATATTATGATACAGCATGGAATGATACTCAGTATATACCTTTGGAAATCGCAAGACAGTTATTTCCGAATAGCTTTAGCGAGCGAAAAATAATTGTTAATAATTCGCACCATGGTGAATATTTACTTTTTAGATATAGAGCAGGCAGATAAGTTGATTAAGAAATATGAGTTAAGAATTAATATCTTCAGAATAAGCTGGATCGTTCTCTTTGTTCTTAATATGATATTTTCAATTATAATCACGAGAAAGAAAGCAAATGCAGTGAGAATGAGTGAGGAATTTCCAAAATATGAATACACTCAGGATGAATATACCAAAAACGAATATACTCAAAGTGAATACGTACAGGATGAATACATTCAATATGAATATGATAGAGAACAATATAAAAAGGATTTAATGGATAAGTACAATTAACGTTATTTTTATTAATTTTTATAGCTCTGTTTCTTAATGTTCCTTAAGATTTGTAGTCAGTTATCATACAGTATGCTATAATAGCACCATGTAATAAGCAGAATGTAACGACAGATTAGAATTGAAGAGGCACGAATATGCAGCGAAATAAGATATTATGCTTTTTTGCTACAATTATGATAGCAGCAGTGACAATCTATGCAGTTTTTCGCGGCGGAGGGGTATCTTTTGGACAGCTTGCAGAGAGTATCAGGGATGCATCGGTTCCGGGGATTGCACTTTCCTGTATCAGTATGTTTGGCTTTATCTTTTTTGAGGGCGAAGCATTGAGGGAGATTGTTTTTCATATGGGATACCCAACGAAGCACCGTCATGCTTTTGTATATTCCGCAGCGGATATCTATTTTTCTGCAATCACACCATCAGCATCGGGAGGACAGCCTGCCAGTGCGTTTTTTATGATAAAAGATGGGATTCCGACAACGACCGTTATGGCAGCATTGCTTGTAAATCTGATCATGTACACGTTAGCGGTAATTTCCATCGGTGTGTTTGCAATTCTGGCATTTCAAAAAATATTTTTAAATTTCAGTGTCATATGTAAAATATTTATTGTAAGCGGAATTATTGTTTTAAGTGTTCTTGCTGTTTTATTTTTTATTTGTTGTTGAGAAAACAGGAAATTTTGAAAAAAAAAAATAGCAGTCTGGCTGGAGGCATTTTTAAGGAAGATTCACTGCGTTCATGCTGCTGACAGAATACAGAATAAGATGGAAGCTGCATTGAAGGAGTATGCAAATTGTGTGGAGCTGATCTTTCATAAGAAAAGGGCTTTGTGGAAAGCATTTCTTTTGAATTTACTTCAGAGAATGTCACAGATTATGGTAACACTGTTTACTTTTTTTTGCAATCCACGGGGATTTATCAAAGATATGGGAATTGTTTGCAACACAGATTTATGTTGTTTTTAGGTTCTAACTGCGTACCGATCCCGGGCGCGATCGGAGTTGCCGATTATCTGATGTTGAGTGGATATCAAGAGTTAATGAGTAAAAGCGATGCTTATCATTTGGAGATTTTAAGCAGAGGGTTATCCTTTTATGGCTGTATGATGATTAGCATGATTACAGTGCTGATTGGTTACATATGTTTAAGAAAAAAAAAGTACGGAGAGATAAATAAAAATGATTGGATTTTACGGATTACACGGTAATATTGACCTATTTGTCCATTTTATCCGGTACCACAGGGATTATATTGTGTTTAAACGGTGTGGGACATCCTTATCTTGGCATGTTTTTTCCTGCTGTTTTCAGGATTGTGTGATACCTTTGATGGAAAAGTAGCAAGGTCGAAAAAAGACCGCACGGAGCAGATGAAAAAATTTGGTATCCAGATCGATTCCCTTTCCGATCTGATCGCATTTGGTGTATTGCCGGCATGCATCGGGATCGCAATGATAAGACGTGGTTTAGAGGGTACAACGCTGCCGAACTTCCGTTTTGTCAGTGTAGGAAGAGAAACAATTGTTTATCAGGTCATTTCTATTATGATTGCAATCTTTTTATGTGCTGGTTGCAATGATCCGTTTAGCATACTTTTTAATGTGTTAGAAGAAGAGGATGAGAACAGGGATGAAAGCGGACAGAAGGTATATACCGGACTGCCGGTAACAAGTGCAGCACTGGTGTTTCCTGCGGTATTGCTGATACATATTTTTGTAAAAGCAGATTTAACGCTTTTATATTTTGGCGTTATGATCGTTATGGGATTTTTATTTATCTCTAAAATCCAGATCAGGAAGCCGGAAAACCGGCAGATTGCGTTGATGATCCTGTTAGGAGTTGTAGAATTTGCGGCTTTAGCGATCGTGCTGGCATGTGTCAGGAGGTAAACGTGGAATCATTGCATTTTTTATATAGGACGGTACCGGGAAGAATGGTACTGAAGGTTCTGACGCAGCCATCTGTTTCAGAGATCTGTGGACGGTTTTTTTAGATTCTTCCTTGTCAAAATGCCTGATATGTCCGTTTGTAAAAAAGAATCAGATCGATCTGTCGGAATATGAGTTAGAGCAGATTGGAAGTTTTAATGATTTTTTCTCAAGAAAAAAATAAAAGAGGATCGTCGTTCGATTGACAGGGATCCGGAGCATCTGATCGCACCATGCGATGGATTGCTTTCTGTCTGGAAGATCGAAGAAGGGACAGTGCTTCCCATCAAACAGAGTCATTATACGGTATCTTCTTTGCTGCGGAATGAGAAGATAGCAAAAGCATTATCAGGATGGTTATTGTCTGGTATTTCGCCTGTGCGTCGATCACTATCACAGATATTGTTATGTGGATTCCGGAAAGAAGAGCAGAAATATTCATCTGCCGGGAATTTTTCATACGGTAAGGCCGGTGGCATTAGATCAGCTTCCGGTGTATACGGAAAACAGCAGGGAGTACACGGTTATTAAGACAGACACATTCGGGCCGGTTGTGCAGATGGAAGTAGGTGCAATGCTGGTAGGAAGAATTGTGAATTATAAAGAAGCGGGAATGGTTTTTCGCGGCGAAGAAAAAGGGATGTTTCAGTATGGCGGTTCTACGATCGTTCTTTTGGTAAAAAAAGACAGAGTAAAGATCCGTCAGGATGTGTTGGAGCGTTCCAGACACGGAATAGAGACACCTGTAAGAATGGGAGAAGTAATAGGACATGCGTAAATGGATTGAAAAGATTTTACCCGTATATTCGGTTCTGCCTTTGATCCTGGCGGTCAGTATCAATATGCTGGTTTATTTTGGAACGTCACAGTTGCGGGATTATCTGACGTTTCATACGATCACAACGGCACTGGATGAATGGATTCCTTTTGTAGCGCCGTTCATTCTGTTTTATGTACTGGCATATATTCAGTGGATCGCGAATTATCTGCTGGTTGCCCGGGAAGGAAAAAGAGTTCTGTTACCGGATCGTTTACGGAGATGTGGCAGCAAAAGTGATCTGTCTGTTGTTCTTTTTATTTTTTCCAACGACACTGGCAAGACCGGAGGTGACAGGAAGCGGATTCTGCAATGACCTGGTCAGATTTATCTATCGCATGGATGCACCGGTAAACCTCTTTCCATCTATTCACTGTTTGGAAAGCTGGTGTTGTATCCATGCAGCATTTGCCATGAAAAAACCTCCGAAGTGGTATCGCTATGCGACTACAGTGATGGCACTTGGCGTATTTGCATCGACACTTTTTGTAAAGCAGCATGTGTTGGTGGATGTATTTGGCGGAATCATTGTCTATGAAATCGGTTATTATATAGCGGGAAAAACCATAACATTTTTAAATAAGAGGAAAGAATTGCAAAAAGAATAAATACATACAAAAAATAAAACCGCCACATCCGTGACGGTTCTATTTGTACATGTACATATTACTCGGACTCGATAGCTCCTGTAGGACAGGCACCAGCACATGTTCCACAATCAACGCAAGAAGAAGCGTCGATTTCATATTTGCTGTCTCCTGCAGAGATAGCTCCTACTGGACACTCACCTTCACAAGTTCCACAGTTTACGCAAGAATCTGTAATTACGTATGCCATAATGTTGTTCCTCCTTAATATATAAAAGTTTACTTTTCGCAGATAACCTCTGCGCTTAGTCACATTTTATTACAAAAACAGGGCAAATACAAGTGTAAAATACTTCAAATAGAAAATGCATTGAAAAAAATACGAAAAGGTATTATACTACTAATAACCTGTCATGGGACAGGCAGTACAGATTGGAGGTATAACAAGATGGCAAAGGTTACGAAATCAACCATGATCGGAGAATTACTCCGTATTGATGAGAATATTGCACCACTTCTTTTAGGAATCGGAATGCACTGCCTTGGATGTCCTTCTTCCCAGATGGAGACGATCGAAGAAGCAGCAATGGTTCATGGTGTAGATCCGGACGGACTTGTAGAAGATATCAATAATTTCTTAGAGCAGCAGGGTTAAGAAAGAAAAAATGAAAGCCGCGGCAGTAAATGTCGCGGCTTTTTTGATACGTTTTTATATATTCTCTATCATACGGCTTACAGTTCCGCTAAAACTTCAAGTGCATTAGAAGAAACGATCACATCATAATGTTCTTCAAAGTATGCGGCTAAAGCATCGGTATAGCGTTCCTGATGTGCATATTCAGAAAGAATATTGCAGACCTTGTTGAAATCTTCCGGTGTGTGCTTTCCTTTATGGATGACAAGATAAAATTTCTTATTCGCCGGATTTTTATATAAGTCGTTCTGATCATGGTAAAAAACCATTGAGAACGTGAGCAAGTCTGGTAACGTTGTCTAAATTCTGGAAAACAAATAATTTGGTAATGTCGGTAAAGACATCTACCGGTTCCTTCTTCGCATCATTTTTTTCAGGTACTTCCTGTTCCTTGTTAGAAAATGTTGCTTCTAATGGAACAAAATCTGCACTTTGCTTTAACTCCTGTTCTGCTTTCTGACGCTCTTCCTGCATCTTTCTGTAAAGACCTAAGATATCGTCAGCGCCTTCTAAAGCAACACCGGAACCATCTTCCTGCGAGTAGGAATCAAAATCACTTTCATCTCCCTCTGAAAATTTAGAAAAACGAGTATCAATCTCTTCCGGATATTCCACTTTGGTAATGATCAGGATAATGGTATCAGCAGATAAAGGAATTGCTTCGATCATCAGAGGAATATCTTCCGCCTCGAAACCAAACTCATAGGCTGCCTGCTGCATCATATCGCGAAACAGGACTTTTGCTTTTTCTGTTCCGTATGCTAATTCCCTCAGCTTTAACTGACGGTCAGCAAGATCTTCTTTTGTCAGGGTGCAGCGAATCTGATTTTCATTTACTTTCTCTATTTTCATAAAATCACTTCCTTTTCAAGAAACTCAAGTAATTGGTACTATTATTATAATCAAATAATCAGAATATGTAAATGTAATTTTAAGGAAAGAGATTATAAAAAAGCATAAAGATTCAAAAAAAATGTAAAAATGGGTTGTCTTTCTGTTACCCGTATGATATAAAAAGATATGAGATACCTTTCTGAAATATTCTAAAGAAGAAAGACCATCTATAGATTACAGAAAGTCATGCCGTTCATTATATATTCAAAATGATTCATCGGCATCTGTAGTTTAGATCTGAAAAACAGGTTCGGATCCTGTTTGTCAATTAGTTTTCCAAGTAAGTGAAAAATGAAAAGGGATAATTTTATATTTTTTTAACAGAAAGGGATGCTCTAATAACGTCCGTTCGGATGAAGAAGAGAGGTGAGGCCGGCTGACAGGCTGGAAGGAATTTGTGAAAGTACAGGGATATGGTGATGATGGGATAAAAAAGATAAGAAAAAAAGCAACCCGAGACACTGTAGCAGATTTCTCTGTCTGTCAGCATATCTGGTAGGATCAACGATAATATATCACAACATAGCTTAAAAAGATAAAGAACGGAACAGAGAAGATCCTTTTGGGTTCGGGAGAAATGAGGAATGAGATGACACCAGACAAAGAAGAAGTCAAGTTATTTATGGAATTAAAAACGTTAGAGGAACGCGGAGTCGGCATCTGGATGGAAGGGCATGCAAGTGATTCCAAAAAAGTGATGGAAACCATGTCCGTGAATGAGGATTCCACTTATATGCGTGATTATATTTTTCAGAAAGGGGTGTTGAAAGAGATACATTTTGACAAAATAACAGATCGATAATAAAAAGCATTGAAGGAGACGGATATGCCTGCGAAAAACGGAGGGAGAACGTCTTCCCTCCAATATTATGAAAATTCTGCTCTTAGGGTGGATTGAAAGCGACAAGATATGCTATAATACCAAAAGACATCATAAGGGAGGTAACACATGAAGAAAAAAAACATCGCCTGTCCTTGCGGTCGTGCTTTTGATTGTAGTAGTAGTCCTCATGTTAACAGGAAAAGCAGTCATAGAGAAGTATGTTCCGTCTAAGGAAAAGGCTGATTTAAAAAGAATACTATCAGTTAAAGGAAGCTGACGATACGGCAGTGATCGTAGACAATGTAAAACAGGATACCACGGCAAAGTTAGTGGCAGGAAAGATTTATATTGAATACCGTTTTTTTTGCATGATACGTTAAATCAGAGATTTTACTGGGATGGAAATGAGAACAAACTTCTGTATACAACACCTTCGGAAGTCACTTCCGTAGCAGCGGGCAGCAGTGAATATCAGACAGCAAAAGAAAAGCATACGGAGAATTATACCATCGTATATGCCGATGCAGATAAAACATATGTGGCACTGGATTTTGTGAAAAAATATACAAATATTAAATATAAAATGTACAAAGATCCGAATCGTATCACCTTAACAAAGACCTGGGGAACCATCGAGCAGTCTTCTGTTAAAAAGGATGCGGAGCTTCGTGTAAAGGGCGGCATTAAGAGTCCTATTTTAAGAACTGTAAAAAAGGATGAAACAGTTACCATTGTAGAGTCAGGTGAAAAGTGGACAAAAGTCTGCACCAAAGACGGATATATCGGTTATGTGAAGAACCGCCAGCTTGATAAGGCAGAAAAGAAAGAATTAAAAAGTGATTTTAAGGAACCACAGATCACACATAATCTGAAAAAAGAAAAGATCAACATGGCATGGCATCAGGTAACGGAGCAGGCAGCCAACAGTACACTTGCAAACGTACTTTCTGCGACAAAGGGTGTCAATGTCATCTCTCCGACATGGTTTTATCTGAACGATAATAACGGAGGGATCAAAACTTTAGCAAGCAGTGATTATGTGACTTATGCACATCAGCATAATGTAGAAGTCTGGGCATTGGTAAGCAATCTGGAGAATCCGGATGTGGATACGACACAGGTGATGACGCATACCTCTACACGGGAGAATCTGACTAATAATCTGATCTCTGCCGCGATCCAGTATGATTTAGACGGTATTAATGTTGATATGGAAGCATTGAGTACGGATGCCGGAGAGGGATATATACAGTTTATCCGTGAGCTTTCCATAAAGTGTAAGAAAAATGACATTGTATTATCCGTAGATAATTATGTACCATCTTCCTATACAGCATTTTATAATCGCAAAAAGAGCAGTCCTGTTTTGCAGATTATATTATCATTATGGGCTACGATGAACATTATAAAGGTTCTGAAAGAAGCCGGTTCTGTAGCATCCATTGATTTTGTGAAGAATGGAATAAAAAATACATTAAAAAGAGGTACCGGCAGAGCAGACGATCCTTGCACTTCCGTTCTATACCAGACTCTGGGCAGAGACAACAGGTGAAGATAAAAAGGTAACGGTAACCTCTGAAGTAGTGAAGATGAATAACCAGCAGACCGTAGTGAATAACAGTGGAGCTTCACCAAAATGGTCAGATAAATACGGTCAGTATTATATCGAGTACCAGAAGGATGGAAAGACCTACAAAATGTGGATGGAAGAATCGAAGTCCATTGAGCAGAAATTAAAGGCAGCAAAAAAAGCCAAGATTGCCGGAACATCCGTATGGAAGCTTGGCATGGAAGATCCTACGGTCTGGGATACTATTATTAAATATGTAAATTAAGGTTCTTTGTAGTTTGCACAAATCAGACATTCCAAGTTTCCTTGTGCAAACCATTCCAATGAACCTCTTAAAACAAAAATCGTGCCACCAGCGGGTGACACGATTTTTTGAGTTTCATTTCCATTGCACAAAAAGAAACTTTCCATATCTGATTTGTGCAAGCGACAAACAATGTGAGTGAAACATAATTTTCATATTTTCACTATACCAGAGGATAAGGAATCCTTTGCACAAGGAAACATATTTAGAACCCGGTTCGCATAGACTACAACAACTTTAATATCTCAGGCAAGATTCGGTATGAAAAAGAAAATAGAACTTATTATGGCAGTCATTCTTCTGGTGTCCGCGGGATTTTTAGCAAAACGCGCTGCAATCTATGTGCAGCAGAGTAAAGTTGCCAAAACACAGACCTGTATTGTCATTGATGCCGGTCACGGTGGAGATGATCCGGGAAAAATCGGTATCAATGGAGAAAAAGAAAAAGGAGTTAAACCTTGCCATTGCAAAGAAGCTCCAGAAGATTTTAGAAAAAGAAAGATTACAGGATCGTTCTGACCAGAGACAGCAATAAAGGGTTGTATCACAGAACTGCCCACAATAAAAAAGTGGAAGACATGAAAAAACGCTGTGAGATCATTAATAAGGAAAAGCCTGTTTTTACGATCAGTATCCATCAGAACAGTTATCCGGAAGAATATGTGAAGGGAGCACAGGTCTTTTATTACGGACAGTCACAGGAAGGAAAAAAGAGTTAGCGGAGGTTCTCCAAAAAAGAGTCTGGTTGCGGAATTAGATAAGGAAAATCATCGGACGGCAAAAGCCAATGAAAGCTATTATCTGCTCAAAAAGACAAAAACACCGACGGTTATTGTAGAGTGTGGATTTTTGAGTAACCGTCAGGAAGCAGAGCTGCTGTCAGATGCGGAATATCAGCAGAAAGTTGCCGTGGCGATCAGCAAAGGAATTGAAAATTACCTGAATGAAGAAGCTAAGAGTGCGAAAAAACCATAGGCAGAAATATTACAAATGTTGTAAGAATTGTTTCTTTTGTTGCGATATTTTCATAACGTGGGTATAATAAAAAAATTATGAAAACAGAAATAGAGAAGCTAAATTTAGAAGCCATAGATGATAAAATCATTGCAAAAGCAGCAGCTATCATTCGTGATGGCGGGCTGGTAGCATTTCCAACCGAGACAGTATACGGGCTCGGAGCAGATGCCATGCAGGCATCCGCAGCAAAGAAGATTTACGAAGCAAAGGGAAGACCATCTGACAACCCTTTGATCGTTCATATAGCAGATGTGTCAGCTTTAAGAAATCTGACGGATGAAGTGCCGGGAAAGGCAGTAAAACTTGCGAAAGCATTCTGGCCGGGACCACTGACCATGATCGTAAAAAAAAGAGTGCAGCAGTTCCATATGAGACAACCGGTGGAATGGACACCGTGGCAGTGCGGATGCCAAACCATCCGATAGCACTGGCATTGATAGCGGCAAGCGGAACTTATATTGCGGCACCAAGTGCCAATACATCCGGCAGACCAAGTCCTACGGCAGCAGAGCATGTCATGACAGATTTAAATGAGAAGATTCCTTTGATCTTAGACGGTGGAAGCGTAGGGATCGGAATTGAATCTACGATCATCGATTTAACGGAAGAGACACCGATGATCCTGCGTCCGGGATATATCACACAGGAGATGTTAGAAGAAGTGATCGGAGAGGTTCATGTAGATCCGGGACTGATCGCATCTGATTCTTTACAGAAACCGAAAGCACCGGGTATGAAGTACAGGCATTATGCACCAAAGGCAGATCTTACCGTTGTTACCGGTGAAAAAAAGGATGTTATAGGCACCATTAACTATTTATCACATACAGGGATATCACAGGGGGAAAAAGATAGGAATTATAGCGACCGATGAAACAGCCGGAGAATACCGGTGTGGAGATGTCATCAGCATCGGAGCAAGAGAAGACGAAGATGCGATTGCAAGACATCTTTATGGCATACTGCGTAAATTTGATGATCTGGATGTGGATACCATCTACTCTGAGAGCTTTGAATCCGAGGGACTGGGGCAGGCAATTATGAACCGTCTGTTAAAAGCAGCAGGTCACCATGTTTTGCAGGCAGTACAGGAGAAAAAAAGATGAAAGCATACGACAGAATTATATTTGCAGAGGACGGTGGGACATGTCGTGCGCCGATGGCGGCAGGTATTTTAGAAGAGCAGGTGTTAAATCGTCCGGTGGAAGTACTTTCCCGTGGACTGGTAGTGCTTTTTCCGGAACCGTTGAACCAAAAGGCAGAGGCGGTCATGATCAGTAACGGTTTAAAGTCGGAAGGTTTTATGTCAGAGCAGATCACCGAAGAGGATATTACAGACAATACATTGATCCTTACTATGAGTGAGGAGAGCCGTCAGAAGATATTTGAGCTTTTTCCGAATGTGGAAAAAAGAAGATGTTGCGGTACTGACAGAGTTTGTAGGGGATGAGTTAGAGATTTTAAATCCATATGGCGGAAACCTTCAGGCATATGGGATCTGTTATGAAACATTGAATAAGTCGATAAAAAAAAATTAGTTAAAATACTTAATGAAGGAGAAGAAAAATGTCAAAAGTAATTGTTATGGATCACCCGCTCATTCAGCATAAAATCGGATGGATACGAAGAGCAGATACCGGTTCAAAAGGATTTCAGAACACTGATCAGCGAGATTGCAATGCTGATGTGCTATGAGGCAACCAGAGATTTAGAGTTAACAGATGTGGAGATCACCACACCGATCTGTGCTACAACCGTAAAGGAATTAAAAAGGAAAGAAATTAGCAGTCGTTCCGATCTTAAGAGCAGGTCTTGGAATGGTAGATGGAATGTTAGCAATGATTCCATCCGCAAAAGTAGGTCATATCGGATTATACCGAAATGAAGAGACTTTAGAGCCGGTAGAATATTACTGCAAGCTGCCAAAAGACTGTGATGAGCGTGAAGTATTCGTAGTAGACCCGATGCTTGCAACCGGAGGTTCTTCCGTTGCTGCGATCCAGATGTTAAAGGACAAGGGTGTAAAGAGAATTCATTTCATGTGCATTATTGCAGCACCGGAAGGTGTAAAACGTATGCAGGAAGCACACCCGGATGTTGATGTGATCGTTGGAGCATTAGATGATCATCTGAATGAGCATGGATATATCGTACCGGGACTTGGAGATGCGGGAGACCGTATTTTCGGTACAAAATAGAGAGAAAGAATACAGCGGATTGTCAAATATTTGACAATCCGTTCTTCATATATATTGGAAGGAGGAATACATATGAGTGACAAAAGGGAAGACTATATCAGTTGGGATGAATATTTTATGGGCGTGGCAATGCTTTCCGGCATGCGTTCAAAAGACCCGAATACACAGGTGGGAGCCTGTATCGTAAGTCCGGATCATAAGATCTTATCCATGGGCTACAACGGATTTCCGTCAGGATGTTCCGATGATGAGTTTCCATGGGCGAGAGGGCGAACCGTTAGACAACAAATATTTTTACACGACACACAGTGAATTTGAATGCCATTTTGAATTACCGTGGCGGCAGTCTGGAGGGTTCTACGTTATATGTTTCACTTTTTCCGTGTAACGAATGTGCAAAAGCCATTATACAGTCCGGGATCCGCTATATCATCTACGATGAAGATAAATACAAAAACACACCGGGAGTCATTGCGTCTAAGAGAATGTTAGATGCAGCAGGTGTAAAATACCGCAAATATGAACATACGAACCGGGAGATTAAGATGATTTTATAAAATACCCGGAAAACCATAGGAAATCAGTTATAAAACAGGTGGAATATGGAAAAATAAAATGTGTGAAAATTTTGAGAAATACTGTGGACAATTTTAAGAAAAATAGTATAATATGAATCTATATAGTTTGCGGTATGCAAACGGAAAGGAGCTATGTGTGAAGTACAAAAAGAGCGTTTATCAGTCACTTGTTCTGATTACACAATTTGGTATTAACATGATAGTTCCTATTTTTTTATGTACGGGACTTGGTATTTTTATTGATAAAAAGTCAGGTCTCGGCTTTTTTATAATTCCATTATTTATTTTAGGAGCTCTTGCCGGGTTCCGAAATTGCTATATCGTAGCAAAAAAAATATACGAAAGTGATGATAAGAAGCATGATAAAGAGACTTAACAAGGCACTTCCGGCTCTTTTGCTTGGGATTGTACTCTATGGTCTGCTGGTGCAGTTCATAGGAGTCTGGTTTGTAAAAGATAAATTGCTTTATAGCACGGGACTTTGGATTGGCATTGCGATGGCAATGGGAATGGCGATCCATATTGCTGTTGTGATCGAAGATGCGATTGCACTCAATGGCGAGAATCATGCAAAAAATAAGATTGTCGCATGGTCCCTTCTAAGATATATGATAGTAGTGATTATATTTTTTGTCACGTTAAAATTCCGCTTAGGAAATGTACTAATGGAATTTGTCGGAGTTATGGGATTAAAGGCAGCGGCCTATCTGCAGCCTTTTATTCATAGAGTACTGTATGGTAGTGAGGGGAGGAGAAACCGTCAGAGAACAGTACTGTCATATAACAGTAACTAAGGAGGTGAAATTGTGAGTGATGCAATTTTGATGGCGTCCGGAGCAGATGATATTGATTTTATGATACATGGGCTTTTTTCCTATGAATTATTCGGTCATAAAGTATGGATCACGACGACACATGTATGTGTGCTGATCGTAATGCTGGTATTGATCGGATTTGCCTTTGTAATAAACCGTAAGATGAAGCATGCAACGGATGTACCTGATACGTTACAGAATATCGCAGAGCTGATAGTGGAGAAATTAGATGGTATGGTGGAAAATGTAATGGGAGAGAATTCCCGGAAGTTTAAGAACTATATCAGCACCATCATTTTTTTATTTATTTTATTCAGCAATATATCCGGTCTGTTTGGACTCAGACCACCAACTGCGGATTATGGAACAACGCTGGCAATGGCATTGATTACATTTACCATGATCACATTCTGTAAATTCAAGTATCAGAAGGTAAAAAAAGGTGTGCTCCAGGGTCTTTTGTGATCCGTGGCCATTCTGGGCACCGATTAATATTATTGGAGATTTGGCAGTGCCGGTATCCCTGTCTTTGCGTTTATTCGCAAATGTATTATCGGGAACCGTAATCATGGCATTGATTTATGGCCTTTTAGCGAAAATTGCAATCGCATGGCCGGCAGCATTACATGTCTACTTTGATTTATTCTCAGGAGCAATTCAGACATATGTATTCTGTATGCTGACAATGACGTATGTAAATCAGGCAATGGACACAGAATAAGTTATTTTAGGAGGATTATATTATGATTACAGGACATGATTTAATTTTAGCATGCTCAGCAATCGGAGCAGGTCTTGCAGTTATCGCAGGTATCGGACCTGGTATTGGTCAGGGTATTGCAGCAGGACATGCAGCAGCAGCAGTAGGAAGAAATCCGGGTGCAAAATCCGATATCACTTCTACCATGTTATTAGGACAGGCGGTAGCAGAGACAACAGGTCTTTATGGTCTGTTAGTTGCAATGCTCTTACTTTTCGTAAAGCCACTGGCAAAATAATGGCGGATTTTAAGAGTGAGTCATACTCACGATATAAGAATAACGGAAAGGAGGCATACTTCTAAGTTATGACAAGGTTATTTGATCTGGATTTTCAGTTATTGCATGATACCGTGTTAGCGGCGATCGCTGTGTTTGTACTGTTTCTGTTTTTATCTTACCTTTTATTTAATCCGGTCCGTAAGATGTTAGAAGACCGTAAGATGAAGATCAAGACAGACTTAGATACGGCAAAACTCGATAAAGAGGATGCGGCGGCATTAAAAGCAGAATATGATGCAAAGCTGAAAAATATTGAAAAAGAGGCTGAGGAGATTTTAAGCGAAGCCCGCCAGAAAGCATTGAAAAACGAAGCACGGATCGTGGAAGAAGCGAAGGAAGAGGCTTCCCGCATCATCAAACGTGCGAACGAAGAAGCAATACTTGAAAAAGAAACGTGCAATGGACGAGATGAAGCAGGAAGTCATTGGTATTGCGTCCATGATGGCACAAAAGGTTGTATCGACTTCCATTGATACAACGATACAGGATACCTTAGTGGAAGAAACATTGAAAGAGATGGGTGATTCAACATGGCAAAATTAGTATCCAAAATATATGGGGACGCTTTATTTGAAACTGCTGTGGAAGAAGACCGTGTAGATGATTTTTTTGAGGAGACGGAAGGAATTCGGCGTGTCCTTGAGGAAAATGAAGAATTATCCCGGCTGATGAGTCATCCACAGGTTGTAAAAAAGAAGAAAAAAATGCAGCTCATCGAGAATATCTTCAAAGGAAAGGTGTCAGATGAGATTGTCGGACTGTTAGAACTTTTTAGTGGAAAAGGACCATTTTGGAAAAACAAAGGATGTTCTGGTTTACTTCAGAAATGAAGTAAAGGAATATAAGAAGATTGGAACCGTTCATGTAACTTCTGCCATGGAACTGTCCAAAGAGCAGAAAGAGCAGGTAGAGAAAAAGCTGTTAGAAACGACAAACTATGTGTCTTTTGAGATGCATTATGAAGTGGATACGGCTTTGATCGGAGGAATGGTCATCCGTATGGGCGACAGAGTGGTAGACAGCAGCATCCGTACAAAGTTATACAATCTGTCCAAGGAGCTTTATCATATTCCGATCGGAATGGTAGAGAGTGGACAATAAGAAATTTAGTTGAAAGTAGGTGAGGAAGTTCCATGAATTTAAGACCAGAGGAAATCAGTTCCGTTATTAAAGAGCAGATCTTACGTTATGCGGACAAACTGGAAGTGACTGACGTTGGTACAGTTATCCAGGTAGCAGACGGTATCGCTCGTATTCATGGCCTTGAGAATGCAATGCAGGGCGAACTTTTTAGAGTTCCCTGGCGAAGTATATGGAATGGTATTAAACCTTGAGGAAGATAACGTTGGTGCCGTATTGCTCGGTAACCAGAAGAATATCAACGAAGGAGATACCGTAAAAACAACCGGAAGAGTCGTGGAAGTACCGGTAGGCGATGCAATGATCGGACGTGTAGTAAATGCACTGGGTCAGCCGATCGACGGCAAAGGACCGATTGAAACTACAAAATATCGTCAGATCGAAAGAGTAGCATCCGGTGTTATTTCCAGAAAATCTGTAGATACACCGTTACAGACAGGTATCAAAGCAATTGACTCCATGGTGCCGATCGGAAGAGGACAGCGTGAGCTGATCATCGGTGACCGTCAGACAGGTAAGACAGCGATCGCGATCGATACGATCATCAACCAGAAGGGTCAGAATGTAAAATGTATCTATGTTGCCATTGGACAGAAGTCCTCTACGGTAGCATCGATTGTAAATACATTAGAAGAATTTGGTGCAATGAGTTATACAACAGTAGTAGCATCAACAGCAAGTGAGCTTGCACCTCTTCAGTATATTGCTCCTTACGCAGGATGTGCGATCGGTGAAGAATGGATGGAAAACGGTGAAGATGTTCTTGTTGTGTACGACGATCTGAGTAAACATGCAACTGCATACCGTACACTCTCCTTGCTCCTCAAGAGACCACCTGGACGTGAGGCATATCCGGGAGACGTATTCTACTTACATTCCAGATTGTTAGAGCGTGCAGCAAGACTTTCCGACAAATTGGGAGGAGGTTCCCTGACAGCACTTCCGATCATTGAGACGCAGGCGGGCGATGTATCTGCCTATATCCCGACCAATGTTATTTCCATCACAGACGGTCAGATCTATTTAGAGACAGAGATGTTTAATGCAGGTTTCCGTCCGGCGATCAATGCAGGTCTTTCCGTATCCCGTGTAGGTGGTGCGGCACAGATCAAGGCGATCAAGAAGATTGCAGCACCGATCCGTGTAGAGTTAGCACAGTACCGTGAGTTAGCAGCATTCTCACAGTTTGGTTCCGAGTTAGATGCGGATACGACTGAGAAGTTAGCACAGGGTGAAAGGATCCGTGAGATCTTAAAACAGCCTCAGTACAAAACCACTTCCGGTAGAGTATCAGGTTGCAATTATTTATGCGGCTACGAAGAAGTATCTTTTAGATATTCCGGTAGAGAAAATTCTGGATTTTGAACAGGCATTATTTGAATGTATTGATACAAAATATCCGGAGATTATCACATCGATCCGGGAGACAAAAAGAGCTTGCAGAAGAGACAGAGCAGAAATTGATCAAAGCGATTGAAGAAAGCAAGGCAGATTTTAAATAAGAATGGCGGTGAGCAGATATGGCCTCAATGAGAGATATTAAAAGAAGAAAAAGCAGCATACAGAGTACGCAGCAGATCACAAAAGCCATGAAGCTTGTATCTACCGTAAAACTGCAGAAGGCAAAAGTCCATGCAGAACAGGCAAATCCATACTTTAATTATATGTATCGGACAGTAACATCAATGCTTGCAAAAACGGGAAATCTGAACCACCCCTTATTTAAATAAAAATGATTCCGATAAAAAAGCCGTGATCGTCATTACTTCAAACCGTGGACTGGCAGGAGGTTATAATGCCAACGTAGTCAAGATGATTACGGGAGCCGGTTTTCAGAAAGAAGATGTAGAATGTTATACGATCGGAAATAAAGGTAGAGAAGTCTTAGAACGCCGTGGCTATGAGATCAAGGCATCCTATCCGGAGGTGATAGAATCCCCGGAGTACGCAGATGCAGCAGCAATCTGTAACGAGGTGCTCGCGTCTTATCAGCGTGGTGAGATCGGAGAAATCTATTTAGCGTATACGCATTTTAAGAATACGGTTGTTCATGAGCCGAAACTGATGAAACTCCTTCCGGTGGAATTCGATGATCTAGAGATACCGGATGAGGATGAGAGCAACGTGCTTATGAACTATGAACCGAATGAGGAAGATGCTTTGGATATGATTATACCGAAGTATGTGACAAGTCTTTTTTACGGAGCCTTTGTGGAAGCAGTGGCAAGTGAGAATGGTGCAAGAATGCAGGCAATGGATTCCGCAACAAGCAATGCGGAAGATATGATCAGCGATTTAACATTGAAATATAACAGAGCACGTCAGGGCTCCATTACGCAGGAATTAACAGAGATCATTGCGGGAGCGGAGGCGATTTCCTAGCAGTTGTGTTAGGAAAAAACAGAAAAGGAGTGATAGGAAAGATGGCAGAAACAAACGTGGGAAAAATCACTCAGATTATTGGTGCCGTACTGGATGTTAAGTTTATGGAAGGACATCTTCCGGAGATAAATGACGCAATTGAAATTCAGAGAAAAGACGGAGGAAAATTAACCGTCGAGGTATCACAGCATCTGGGTGACGATACGGTACGGTGTATTGCCATGGGTCCTACAGACGGATTAGTGCGTGGAATGGATGCAGTTGCAACCGGAGGACCGATTTCAGTTCCGGTTGGAGAGGCAACTTTAGGACGTATGTTTAATGTCTTAGGTGAACCCATTGATGAAGTTGAAGCACCGAAAGATGTAGAGTATATGCCGATTCACAGAAAGGCACCGGCCTTTGAAGAGCAGGCAACTTCTACAGAGATGTTAGAGACAGGTATCAAGGTCGTAGACCTGCTCTGCCCATATCAGAAGGGTGGAGAAAAACAGGTCTGTTTGGTGGTGCCGGTGTAGGTAAAACGGTACTGATCCAGGAGTTGATCCACAATATTGCGACAGAGCATGGTGGTTACTCAGTATTTACCGGAGTTGGTGAGCGTACCAGAGAAGGTAATGACCTTTATTATGAAATGAAAGAATCCGGAGTTATTGACAAGACCTGTATGGTATTCGGTCAGATGAATGAGCCGCCGGGAGCGCGTATGCGTGTTGGGTTAACGGGACTTACGATGGCAGAATATTTCCGTGACAAAGGTGGAAAGGATGTGCTCTTGTTCATCGACAACATTTTCCGTTTTACGCAGGCAGGTTCCGAGGTGTCCGCACTCTTGGGACGTGTACCATCTGCCGTTGGTTATCAGCCGACGTTACAGACAGAGATGGGTGCATTACAGGAGCGTATCACTTCGACGAAGAATGGTTCCATTACTTCTGTTCAGGCAGTTTATGTGCCGGCAGACGATTTAACGGACCCGGCTCCGGCAACAACCTTCGCACATCTGGATGCAACAACCGTATTAGACCGTTCTATCGTAGAGCTTGGTATTTATCCGGCAGTAGACCCGCTGGAGTCTACCTCCAGAATCCTGGATCCGCGTATTGTAGGTGAGGAGCATTTCCAGGTAGCGCGTGGTGTACAGGAGATTTTACAGAAATATAAGGAATTACAGGATATCATTGCAATCTTAGGTATGGACGAGCTGTCAGAGGATGACAAGCTGGTAGTAAACCGTGCCAGAAAAAGTACAGAGATTCTTATCCCAGCCGTTCTTTGTGGCAACACAGTTTACAGGCTTAGACGGAAAATATGTACCGATTGCTGAGACGATCCGCGGATTCAAAGAGATTCTGGAAGGAAAACATGATGACGTTCCGGAGAGTTACTTCTTAAATGCAGGCAGCATTGATGAGGTGCGTGCCCGCATGAAGGGAGTGAGCATATGGCAGACGACAGAATATTTTCGGTAGAGATCATTACGCCGGACCGGATATTTTATCAGGGCGAAGCTGAGATGATCGAGTTCACAACGGTAAATGGAGAAATAGGAGTCTATAAGAACCATATTCCGCTGACAACCGTTTTAGCGCCGGGAATTGTTACGATTACAGGACCGGAAGGAAAGAAAGAAGCAGCAGTGCATTCCGGCTTTGCTGAGATCTTGCAGGACAAAGTAACATTTTTAGCAGAGATCGCAGAGTGGCCGGATGAGATTGACGTGGCTCGTGCCGAGGCGGCAAAAAGAGCGTGCCGAGAAGCGGCTGGCTTCCCATCAGGAAGAAGTAGATGTCAAGAGGGCAGAATATGCACTCAGAAGAGCATTGGTGCGGCTGGATATCAAGCGGTAGGTTTTATAGCAGACTTCTTAAAAAGAATATTCATAAAAATAGACAAACCTCATAGAATATGTTACTCTATAAAAACAAACACCTGATTTCAAAGGTTCGTCCTGCGAAAAAAGGCACAGACAGTAAAAAGAAAATCCATCTGAAGGATGTTTTTAAAAAGAGTTTTTAGGAGAACAAACAGATGGGGATTTTGCGTAGACGAAACCTGTGCCTTAGGGCACAGGTTTTTTAAATTTGTGCACGTTATTTTATATCATATAAAAATTATAAAGGAGGCAGTATGGAGACCAGACTTGCAAACATTGCAATCATTGTGGAAAAAGAAGAAAGTGTGGAGCGTTTAAACCAGATCCTCCATAAATATGGCAGTTATATCATAGGCAGAATGGGAATACCGCACAAAGAGCGTGGAGTAAATATCATCAGTATCGCAATCGATGCACCGCAAAATGAGATCAGCAGTCTTTCCGGAAAACTCGGAATGTTAGACGGTGTAACGGCGAAGGCCGTCTATTCCAAAGTCTGAAAACTGATTTTAGGAAAATATAGCAGGAGACAAAATAAAAAAAAAAGAAAGTATAGAGAGATAAGTATGCATCTGTTAGAAAAATTAGAGCAAAACAGAAATCTTACCTTAGAAGAGTGGCAAGCGCTGATCCGGAAACAGTCAGAATATCAAAAAGAAGCGGAAAAGAGAGCAAATATCCTGCGGGAGCAGAATTTTGGCAACCGGATTTATGTACGCGGATTGATCGAATTTACAAATTATTGCAAAAATGACTGTTATTACTGTGGGATACGAAAAAGCAATCAGAATGCAGAGCGTTATCGTCTGAGTACAGAGCAGATTTTAGAATGTACGGATACCGGATATGAGCTGGGATTTCGCACATTTGTCCTTCAGGGCGGAGAAGATGCGTGGTATACGGATGAGCGGATTTTAGAGCTTGTGTATGCCATCAGGGAGCGTCATCCCGACTGTGCGATCACGCTTTCCCTTGGTGAGAGAAACCGCGACAGCTATGAAGCATTTTTTAAGGCAGGGGCAGACCGCTACCTGCTTCGCCATGAGACTGCCGATAAAGAGCATTATGAGAAACTTCATCCCAAGGAGATGTCTTTTGAACACCGCATGGAGTGTCTGCGAACCTTAAAAAGACATCGGCTATCAGGTCGGATGCGGTTTTATGGTGGGAAGTCCTTATCAGACAACACAGACATTGGCAGAGGATCTGTTTTTTATACAGGAATTGCAGCCGCATATGGTCGGGATCGGACCGTTTGTGCCGCATCACGAGACACCGTTTGGAAAAGAAGCGGGCGGAACCGTGGAACAGACCTTATATCTGCTCAGCCTGATCCGGATCTTAAAACCGGATGTTCTGCTTCCGGCGACCACAGCGTTAGGGGAACCATTGATCCGTTAGGGCGGGAAAAAGGCGTACAGGCAGGGGCAAACGTAGTGATGCCAGGAATCTTTCGCCGACCAATGTAAGAAAAAAAAAAATATGAATTATATGATAACAAAATCTGTACGGGGGACGAAGCAGCAGAATGCCGTTACTGCCTAAACCGCAGAATGGAAACCATCGGCTGTGAACTTGCAACCGACCGGGGCGATGCACCAGGCTGGAAACACCGTTAGGAAATAGAAGGAGGAAAAATAATGTATAACCCAAAATCAAGCAAAGCAGAGGAATTTATCGCACATGAGGAAGTCTTAGCTTCCTTGGAATATGGAGAAAAAAACAAGAGCAATGTGGAAGAGATTGACCGTATCCTGAATAAGGCACGGGAGAAAAAAGGTATCACACACCGGGAGGCAATGGTGCTTTTAGATTGTGATATTGAAGAAAAAAATCAGGAAATCTACGCATTGGCAAAAGAGATCAAAGAGGAATTTTACGGAAACCGTATTGTAATGTTTGCACCGTTATATCTGTCCAATTACTGTATCAACGGTTGTGAATACTGTCCATATCATGCAAGAAATAAACATATCGCAAGAAAGAAACTGTCCCAGGAGGAGATTGTCAAAGAAGTTACGGCACTTCAGGATATGGGACACAAGCGTCTTGCAATCGAGGCAGGAGAGGACCCTGTAAACAATCCGATTGAGTATATTCTCGAGTCTATCCAGACAATTTACAGTATCAAGCATAAAAACGGAGCCATCCGTCGTGTCAATGTCAACATTGCGGCAACAACTGTGGAAAATTACCGCAGATTAAAAGAAGCCGGAATCGGAACCTATATTTTATTCCAGGAAACCTATCACAAAGAAAACTATGAGAAACTTCATCCGACAGGACCAAAACATGACTATGCATATCACACAGAGGCAATGGACCGTGCAATGGATGGAGGTATTGATGATGTCGGCTTAGGCGTGCTGTTCGGACTCAATAACTATCGTTATGATTTTGCAGGGATCATCATGCATGCCGAGCATTTAGAGGCAGCAAAGGGAGTCGGACCACATACCATCAGCGTACCGCGTCTGCGCCGTGCCGATGATATCGATCCGGATGTATTTGACAATGGAATTTCTGACGATCTCTTTGCAAAAATCGTAGCCTGCATCCGTATTGCCGTTCCATATACAGGCATGATCGTGTCCACCAGAGAAAGTGCCGAGACCAGAAAAAAAGTATTACAGCTTGGAATTTCCCAGATCAGCGGTGGTTCAAGAACCAGTGTCGGCGGCTATGTAGAAGAAGAGCCGGAAGAAGAAAATTCTGCACAGTTTGACGTAAGCGACAGAAGAACGTTAGATGAAGTAGTCTGTTGGTTGATGGAAATGGGCTTTGTACCGAGTTTTTGTACTGCATGCTACCGTGAGGGAAGAACCGGTGACCGTTTTATGAAGCTGTTAAAGAGCCGCCAGATCGTCAACTGCTGTCATCCGAATGCACTGATGACCTTAAAAAGAATACTTAGAGGATTATGCTTCCCCGAAAACAAAAAAAAGAAATCGGTGAAGCCCTGATACAGAAAGAATTGAATGTCATCACGAATCCAAAGGTCAAAGAAAAAGCAGCAGAATACATTGCGAATATCCATAATGGACAGCGGGATTTCCGGTTCTAGGAGAATTCTACATCTTGTGTATTCTTTCTTGAAAAGCGTACTATTTTGTGCTATCTTAGAATAAGTAAAATTAAGGCAGTACATAGGGAGAGCAGTAATGAGTGTACAGGACAAAGTAGAGCGGGTTCTTCGTGAATTCTATGTGTTATATTCGAGAAGCGAGCCATATGACAAGAATGCTGAACGGGTGATCGTCAACAAAAAAGAGGCATTGGCATTGCTTGAGCAGTTGAAAAGCTGTATGAATGAAATGATGGAAGAATACGAAATGACTTCAAACAGCAGAGAACGCGGCGAGCGTGAAGCGAGAAGACGCCGGGATGATATCATCTGGGATGCAAATCACAAGGCAGAAGATATTTATGCGGCATCAGTTCTCTATTCTAATGAAGCACTCGGGCATATCCAGACAATTATACAGAATGCAACGGATGAAATGGAAAAGATGTTCCATACTGCAAAGAAAGAAATGATGAAGCAGGAGCAGACCGTCCGTGATAATCAGTTAGAGCTGAAGTCTTCGTTAGAAGATTTGAAGGATACAGATAAATACCGGAAAGTAATCGAGGAACGAAATAAAGAGATCAAGAAAAAGAAAGAACAGGACAGCCAGAAAAAAGTAAAAGAAAACACCGGGGCTGGAATGACGGCATTTCCGGCAGGAAAACCGGAAATAAAAGTAAATCCGGCATACTTTGAAAAGATCGGAAGACCTGTTCCGGTACCGGATGTGCCGGAGACAAAGGCAGCACCGGAACTGGATATCAAAGTAAATCTAGATGCGGAATACTTCCGCTGGAGACAGAAGAAAAAAAGCAGATGGTTAAAAACGTGCCCATCAGATATGGAAAGAAACTTTCCATATCTGATGGCACAATCATTTAGGTAACACATATCCTATAATTTTTATCTTTGAATTTCCCCCAAAAACATCTTCAAAATATCTTAAGAAATAATTCCGTGTGAAACCCCATAATTCATGGTAGAATAGGGAAAACAGGAAAGGACGACGAGAAAAATGGACAAGGTCAATATTTTAGTGTGTGACGATGATAAAGAAATTGTCGATGCAATAGAGATATATTTACAGCAGGAAGGGTATCATGTGATCAAGGCATATGACGGAGAGCAGGCGATCGAGCAGTTAAAGAAAAAAATGATGTACAGCTTCTCATTATGGATGTTATGATGCCAAGACTGGATGGCATTCGGGCAACCTTGAAGATCCGTGAGAACAGCAGTATTCCGATCATCATTCTTTCTGCAAAGACAGAGGATGCAGATAAAATCTTAGGACTCAATATCGGGGCAGATGACTATATCAGCAAACCATTTAATCCACTGGAACTGGTGGCGCGTGTCAAATCACAGCTTCGGCGTTTATATGCATCTGGGCAATGTGGCAGATGAGAATATGAGCGTATACCGGGTAGGCGGTCTGGAGATCAACGATGACTTAAAAGAAGTAAAAGTGGATGGAGAGACGATCCGCCTGACACCGATAGAATATAATATTTTACTTCTCCTTGTAAAAAATGCAGGAAAAGTATTCTCCATTGAGCAGATCTATGAAAGCATCTGGAACGAAGAGGCGGTCGGAGCAGACAATACCGTGGCAGTCCATATCCGTCATATCCGGGAAAAGATAGAGATAAACCCGAAAGAACCACGCTATTTAAAGGTGGTCTGGGGTGTTGGCTATAAAGTAGAAAAAGGAGTATAGCATGAAGAATCACCGTTATTCAACGGCAGGAAAAAATAGCAACGGTCATTATACAGCAGTTAATGGCGGTCCTGCTAGTGGTATTCCTGTTATTGTTAGGAAGTCTGTTCAGTAAGAGCATGCTGGAATTTCAGGATATCGGAAAAGGCGGATTTTTAGATTCCGGATATTTTACACAGGAATTTAAGAGTACGACCACAGAGGTGCAAAATCTCATTAACCTGCGTAAGAAATTTGAGACAAACGGAGAGTATGACCCGTCAAAAGCCGTGACGGTTACCGGAGATCTCCAGTATCGGCTGGGAGATCTAGAGGCATGGGCAAAAAAGAGGGATGCAGCTATCAGGCGGCAGGATATTTAAGTCTGGTGGAAGAGACCTATCCGGCAGTCAACGGCGGCGGCTATATTGAGCGGTATCTGAACGGAGAGATCAGTACGCAGGAAGCGACGAATATTTCTAATGCCATTGAGAATATGATGTTCTCTATCACAAAAGACATAGATACCTATAAGAGACTGATCAACAAGTATGATGCAGGAAAATCAAACGTAGCATATTATTACAGGAGTATTAATGGAGCGGTATACACCAACCTGAAATTAGAGGAAGGTGGAAAAGAAGAGGCAAGACAAAAGATCGAAGATCTCGGACAATATCTGTGCTACGATGATGAGGACATACATTTCGATACAAATATCAATAACTTAGAAGAATATTTTTATCAGGATGAGACCTACATTACCGGAAACATGGACACCGATGCCGTATTTATGATGGGAGTGAATGCAAAACTTCCATATAAAGACCATTTTTATAAAGCAAAAAAGAGTCCTATAACCGACTGCATCCGTGGATAAAGATCAGTATTATCACAACTTTTGTGAGTATCATAGGCTGGATAGCGGCACTGGTTTACCTGAGTACTGTCACGGGACGAAAATCCCACGAAGATGAGGTGCATCTGAACGGCTTTGATAAGATCAAAACAGAAATCGTCATAGTGGCGGGAATTCTGCTGATCAGTGCAGGAAACATGATGACAGGCAGACTGCGCGCCCATTCATGGGAGATTTCGGGACTTCTGATCATGGGAGGAATCTTAGCGTTTTTAGGAAATGCCTGCTTTTTACTGTTTTATCTGAGTATGATCCGCCAGACTCCGCGCAGGAACACTCTGGAATAACAGCGTGTTTTATATGGTCATAGATTTAATACAGACCTATTACAGAGGCGGAAAAGCGACCGGAAGATTTCTGGTACTGTATATTTTAGAAGGAGCCGTGATACTGATCCTTGCTGCATGGGGCTATTATTATTTGCAGCCGTTGTTTTTAGCGGCACTGGCGATCCTGCTTATTGTATTTGGAATTTTTATCTTAAAAGACCGCGTGCAGCGCCAGCAGATTATCGAAGGGATCGAAGAGATCAAATCGGGAAATTTAGAATATAAGATCCGGTCAGAAGAGTTTACCGGGGATAACAAGATACTAAGTGAAGGAATTAACAATCTCGGAGACGGATTGGAAAAAGCGGTAGATGCGAGCATGAAAAATGAACGGATGAAGGCAGACCTGATCACGAATGTATCGCATGACATCAAAACACCGCTGACATCCATTATAAATTATGTAAATTTACTGGAAAATGAAAAGATCGAGAATGAGAAAGTAAATAATTACATCCACATCCTGAAAGAAAAATCATATCGTTTAGAACAGTTGACGGAGGATTTAGTAGAAGCGTCTCAAGATCAGCTCCGGCAATATTGTGTTAGAGATGGTCCGGATCAACTTAGTGGAACTGGTTTATCAGACCGCCGGAGAATTCAATGAAAAAAATTCGAGCAGCGGAATCTGACCATATTTACAAAAATGCCAAAAAGAATCGATTGTTGTCATGGCAGACGGAAGGCGGATATGGCGCGTGTTGGAAAACCTTTATAACAATGTCGCAAAAATATGCACTGGAAGGCACGCGTGTCTATGTGGAATTGGACAAAAAAGAAGACGAAGCCGTATTTTCTATTAAAAATATCTCTTCAAAACCGCTCAATATCCCATCGGATGAGCTGACAGAGCGTTTTTATCCGGGGAGATGTGTCAAGAACAACAGAGGGAAGCGGACTGGGTCTGTCGATCGCGAAAAAAATCTTTACCACATTGATGGGTGGAACTTTCGATATTATTTTAGATGGTGACCTGTTCAAGGTAATGATCACATTTCCACTTGCTTTTTAGTGGGGCTTTTATTATAATTTTTTGTGGAAAAGTATGTCGGCGGTGAGCTTTTCACCGCCGATTTTCAGTAAGGAGGATATATCATATGAAGTTACATGAAGGCGGCGTTTACTTAGTAAACGGCACAGAGTTAATTCCGGAGGGACCGGAAGCATCTGTACAGATCTCAGCAAAGACAGGTGCAGCCGTATCAAAGGAAGAGGCAGCAAAGAATACGATTGCCTATGGTATTTTAAAAGACCATAACACATCCGGAAATATGGATAAACTTAAAATTAAGTTTGATAAACTGACATCCCACGATATCACATTCGTCGGAATCATCCAGACAGCGCGTGCATCCGGACTTGAAAAATTCCCGATTCCTTATGTACTTACGAACTGTCATAACTCACTTTGTGCGGTTGGAGGAACCATCAACGAAGATGACCACATGTTTGGTCTTACCTGTGCAAAGAAATACGGTGGAGTCTATGTTCCGCCTCATCAGGCAGTCATTCATCAGTTTGCAAGAGAGATGCTTGCAGGCGGCGGAAAGATGATCTTAGGTTCCGATTCCCATACACGTTACGGAGCACTTGGAACAATGGCAATGGGAGAGGGCGGACCGGAGTTAGTAAAACAGCTTTTAAGCCAGACCTATGATATCAATATGCCGGGCGTAGTCGGAGTCTATATGACCGGAGAGCCACAGCATGGCGTAGGACCGCAGGATATTGCACTTGCAATTATCGGGGCAGTCTTTGCAAACGGTTATGTAAAGAATAAAGTCATGGAATTCGTAGGACCTGGTGTGTCAAACTTAAGTGCAGATTTTAGAATCGGTGTGGATGTTATGACTACAGAGACAACTTGCCTGTCCTCTATCTGGAGAACCGATGAATAAGATCGAAGAGTTCTTTACGATATCCACGGAAGAAGTGAAGATTACAAAGAACTGAATCCGGGAAATGTTGCTTACTATGATGGAATGATCGAGATCAACTTAAGTGAGATTAAACCGATGATCGCAATGCCGTTCCATCCAAGCAATGTCTATACGATCGAAGAGTTAAATGAAAATCTCATGGACATTTTAGATGACTGTGAAAAGAGAGCCTTAGTCAGCTTAGACGGAGCCGTAGACTTCACATTAAAAGACAAAGTCAGAAACGGAAAGCTCTATGTGGATCAGGGAATTATTGCCGGCTGTGCAGGCGGTGGTTATGAAAAAATATCTGTGATGCAGCAGACATTTTAAGAGGTACAAGCATCGGACCGGACGAGTTTACCTTAAGCGTATATCCGGCAAGTACCCCGGTTTATATGGAACTTGTAAGAAACGGAGCCGTTGCAGATTTACTTGAGACAGGTGCGATCGTTAAGACAGCATTCTGCGGACCATGCTTCGGAGCAGGTGATACCCCAAGCAACAACGGACTTTCCATTCGTCATTCCACCAGAAACTTCCCGAACCGCGAAGGTTCTAAGTTACAGAATGGCCAGATCGCATCCGTAGCATTAATGGATGCACGTTCCATTGCAGCAACAGCAGCAAACAAAGGATATCTGACTTCTGCAGCAGATATGGATACAGAATATACATAACCGGCATATCACTTTGATAAGACCATCTACGAGAACCGCGTATTTGACAGCAAGGGTGTTGCAGATCCAAGCGTAGAGATCAAGTTTGGTCCAAACATCAAAGACTGGCCGCAGATGAGTGCTTTACCACAGAACATGGTATTAAAAGTGGTATCTGAGATTCACGATCCGGTTACAACAACCGATGAGTTGATCCCATCTGGAGAGACTTCATCCTATCGTTCCAACCCACTTGGATTAGCAGAGTTTACATTATCCAGAAAAGACCCTGCTTATGTTGGAAAAGCAAAAAGAAGTACAGAAAGCACAGAAAGCCATTGAAGAAAAGGCAACTGTCCGTTAGAGGCACTTCCGGAATTAAAACCGGTGATGGATACCGTACGGAAAAATTTTCCCGGATGCAGGCGAAGGCAATCTTGGTGTAGGAAGTACGATTTTCGCAGTAAAACCGGGCGACGGTTCTGCACGTGAGCAGGCTGCTTCCTGCCAGAAAGTACTTGGCGGCTGGGCAAATATTGCAAATGAGTATGCAACAAAACGTTATCGTTCCAACCTCATTAACTGGGGTATGCTTCCATTCTTAATTGAAGAGGGAGACCTTCCGTTTGCAAATGGAGATTATCTTTTTATTCCGGAGATCAGAAAAGCCGTAGAGGAAAAGGCATCTGATATTACCGCTTATGTCGTAAAAAGGAGATCACTTAGAAGAGTTCCACTTAAAGATGGGTGAGCTTACCGATGATGAAAGAGAGATCATCTTAAAGGGATGCCTGATCAATTATAACCGCGTAAATTAAGGAGAATACATGGAGAATAAGGAGAACAATTCCCCCGAACTGAAAAAAAAATCACACTGGAATATCAGACCTTATCTGGCAATTGCATTAACCGCATTTTTAGTGATCACACTGAGTATCATTTTCTTCTTCCTGATCTACCGCTATAACGGATTTGCGGCAGGATGGAGAAAACTCACTGTCATATTGCAGCCGATCATCATCGGAATCGTGATCGCTTATCTGATCAATCCGATCATGATGTTTTTTGAAAAATATCTGCTGCGCTGGATCGAGCCAAAGATACAGAAAAAAGACAAGGCAAAAAAATTATGCCGAAGTCTTGCGACATTTGGCGCATTAGCGGTTTTCATTATGATCATTGCAATTTTGCTGATACTCTTAATACCACAGCTTGCAGAGAGTATTCAGGGCTTAGTGGTCACATTGCCGGGTGAGGTGCAGGAGTTGATAGACAAGGTCAATGGAATTTTGAAGAACGATTCAGAAATCGCAGACATGTTTGAGAATACGCTGCTGCATGCAACAGATTATTTGCGTAACTGGGCAATGAACGATCTGTTACCAAAGAGCAACCAGTATCTGACCTCTATTACTTCAGGACTGATCAGTATTTTTAAAGTTCTGTTAAATATTGTAGTCGGATTGATCGTATCAGTATATCTGCTGTTCAGTAAAGAGACTTTTATCGGACAGTTTAAAAAGCTGACCTATGCACTGTTTAAACCGAAACGGGCAAACATTATCATAGAGACAGCCAGAAAGAGCAACGAGATCTTTGGCGGATTTATCAGCGGAAAGCTATTGGATTCTACCATTATCGGAATTATCTGCTATATCGTTCTTTTGGTCATGAAGATGCCATATGCCGTATTGGTCAGTGTGATCGTCGGTGTTACGAATGTGATTCCGTTCTTTGGACCGTTTATCGGTGCAGTACCGGGATTTATCATTATCGTACTTGCCAATCCGTTGCAGGGACTTTATTTCCTGATCGTTATTTTTATCCTGCAGCAGGTAGACGGAAATATCATCGGACCAACGATCTTAGGAGATTCCACAGGACTTTCTCCGTTCTGGGTAGTCTTTGCGATCATGGTCGGAGGCGGATTGTTCGGATTTGCGGGAATGCTCCTTGGAGTTCCGGTCTTTGCCGTAATTTATTACATTATACAGAGGGTCATCTATCGCTTCCTGCGTAAGAAAAAGCTGCCGGAAGCGACAGAGCAGTATATCGAGCTGGACAAAGTAGATACCCGTACGAATGAACTCTGCTATTTTCAAAAAGAAGAAATTGATGTAAAAAAAGAAGATCAAACAGAGGAAAATACAGAGAATAAAAACTAAGGAAAAGCCGTATTCGACAGGATTTGCCGAATACGGCTTTAAAATAATAAATTTTGACACACAGGGTATCCTATGGTACACTAAAATGGATAAAAATCTGTCTATTATAGGCATATTCAGAGGTGACACAAGTTGGATAAATATGAATATAAATTAAAACTCGATCAGATGAAAAGTGCTTTTGCAGAGGGAAATTATCACATGGCAGAAGAACTTGCAGATTCCATTAACTGGAAACGTGTTCGCAATGCAAATTCCCTGATAAAAGCAGGAGAAGTCTATGAGACGGCAGAAAGATATGATGATGCAAAAAAGAAATGTTTCTGCTTGCATATGAACGTTCTCCGATTGGAAGAACGATCGTATACCGTCTTGCAGAACTGGCAATCCATGTAGGCAATTACGATGAAGCAATGGAGTATTATGAGGAGTTTGTAGAGATGGCTCCGAATGATAGTCTCAAATTTGTGTTAAAATATAAGATATACAAAGCAAAGGGAGAATCCCTTTGCAGAGCAGATACAGATTCTTGAGGATTTAAAGGAACAGGAATATATTGAAGAGTGGGCATATGAGCTGGCATACCTCTATCATCAGGCAGGAATGAGCGAGAAATGTGTGTAAGCATGTGATGAACTGATTCTATGGTTTGGTGATGGTGCATATGTTGAAAAAAGCGCTCGAATTAAAGATGCTCTATCAACCGTTGACCAAGCAGCAGGAAGAGAAATACCGCCAGTTCTGCAAGAAACGGGACGGAGTGGTTGAGGTGCGTCCGAATGATATGCTCAATTCCGGTGAGATCGTATCCGAAGTTGTGAAGATCCCGCAGGTTACGATGAATGCGAGCCGTTTTTAATACGGTAAATCTTCAGAATGAATTGGCAAAAAAATATGCAGCAGATCATGGATGCGACGGAAAAAGAAGAGGTCAACGATTCCATGGATGCCATTAAGAAAATGGTGGAGGAGATTCCTTATTTACAGCTTCCGCATGAGAGTGAGGAGCAGAAGGAAGAAAAATACGGACATATTGAGACGGATGAAGAGATCGACGGTTCTTTAAAGATCAATTTTAAAGAGATGTTGGCAGAGGATTCGGACGGACAGATCAGTCTGTACGTTCCAAAGGATCCGATGGTAGAAAGACAGATTACCGGTCAGATGAGCATCCAGGAAGTGCTGGAAGAATGGAAGAAAAGACAAAGCGTGCGGCAGAGGCAGCATTGCAGGAAGCAGAGCAGCGCCGGTTAGAATCTGCAAAAGCCAGAGCACTTCAGGAAGCAGAAGAGATCATGGAGCGTTTAGTCGATGTAATTCCTCAGTTGAATGCAGGTCTGTCGCCAAAAGAATTATTGGAACAGGAGTATATGCAGAATATGCCGGAAAAAAGACGAAAAAAGCAGCCAGATTATTTCAGAATGTCAATGACATTCTTACAAGAGAGATCGAGAAATTATCCAAAGAGAATAACAGCATTGATCAGATGATAGAAGAGAATAAACCAGCAGAGGAATCTTTTGGACAGGAGATGGAAAATGAAATGTCAGAAGAGTTATCAGAGGAGATTCCACAGGAACTGCCGCAGGTTTCCACAGATATCGGAGATTTATTAGTAGAAGAACCGATACCGGAGGAAATTGAAGCAGCAAAGAACTGATGCCGGAAGAGCCGGCAAAACAGGAAGAACTTCCGTCTATCCAGATACCGGAAGATGTGATCGAGGATGAAGATGTAACGATGCATCTGACAAAGGCACAAAAAGAGATCTTTTCTTATTTTGTTCCGATCCAGGGAATGGAGCAGCAGCTCTGTCAGGTGTTGACCGGAGTGAAACGGAGACTTGGAAGAAGTACGAACTCTACAGAGGGAAATATCATGATCCAGGGAGGACCGGGCAGTGGAAAGACCGTACTTGCAACGGATCTGATCAAAGTCATTCAGGAGGAAACCGGACTGATCGGAGGAAAGATCGGTAAGATTGAAGCCGCTTCTTTAAATCAAAAGGATATTCCGGAATTGATGAAAAAAGTCCGCGGAGGCTGTCTGATCATTGAAAAAGCCGGAGAGATTACGCGTGAGACGGCAGTGAAGATGTCTCTTCAGATGTCACAGGACACCGCAGGAATGTTAGTTATTTTAGAGGATACCAAAGAAGGAATCCGTAAGGCACTTGGACGCGATGAAGAATTTGCAAGGAAGTTTACCGAAAAAGTCAATATACCGATCTTTTCCATTGATGAACTGGTAGAATTTGCAAAATCCTATGCACAGGAGTTAGAGTACGAAATTGATGAAATGGGAGTGTTAGCACTCTATAACCGCATCAGCAGTATTGAAAAAAAACTCGATGAAGCAACAACGCTGTTTGAAGTAAAAAGACATTGTGGATGAAGCAGTGGCAAAATCCGAAAAGGGCGGATTCAAAAAGCGTTCAGCGTATTTGCATCCAAACGTCATGGACAAGGCGATAGAAAAGTACTGCAGGAAAAAGATTTTGAGGAATAGTGAAAGAGGTAAAGACTATGGGGGAAAGCTATGGGTAACTTTACAGAACTGGATGCGTACCTCTTTGGACAGGGAACGCATTACGACATCTATAAGAAGTTAGGGAGCACATCTGTCTGTAGACGGAAAGAAAAAAAAAAGGTGTGCGGTTTGCTGTCCTGGGCACCAAATGCAAAGAGAGTATTTGTCATTGGAGAATTCAATGGCTGGGATGAGACAGCGAACGAGATGGAGCGTGTAGAACCGGAGAGTATCGGTGTGTTCGAGACGTTCGTTCCGAATATCGGAACGGGCGTTCTCTACAAATATCTGATAGAGACCGCGGACGGTACCCTGCTGTATAAGGCAGATCCTTATGCAAACGAGGCAGAGCTTCGTCCGGGAACCGCCTCAAAAGTAGCAGATATCGAGCATTTTAAATGGACAGACAGCAAGTGGATGAAAGACCGTGCCGCATGTAAGGATCCATATGAAAAACCGATGGCGATCTATGAAGTACATCCGGGTTCCTGGATGCGTCATCCGGGAAGAGAGGATGAGGGATTTTATACATACCGTCAGCTTGCACATGCGTTAGCGGACTATGTAAAAGAGATGGGATATACGCATGTAGAATTGATGGGAATTTTGGAATATCCGTTTGACGGCTCCTGGGGCTATCAGGTAACCGGCTACTATGCACCAACTTCCCGCTATGGTACACCGGAGGATTTTGCATATTTTGTGGACTATCTGCATAAAAAGGCATTGGTGTTATCTTAGACTGGGTTCCGGCACATTTTCACAAAAGACGCGCATGGACTGGCAGACTTCGATGGAACACCAATCTATGAGTATGCAGACCCACGTATGGGAGAACATCCGGATTGGGGAACAAAGATTTTTGACTATGGAAAAAGCGAAGTTAAGAATTTCCTGATCGGAAGCGCACTTCTTTGGATCGAGCACTACCATATTGACGGACTGCGTGTGGACGCGGTAGCTTCCATGCTCTATTTAGATTACGGAAAAAAATGACGGAGAATGGATACCGAATAAATACGGCGAGAACAAGAATTTAGAAGCGATCGAATTTTTCCGCCATATCAACACACTGATCTTAGGCAGAAATCCGGGAACCGTGATGATCGCGGAGGAATCTACGGCATGGCCGCAGGTAAACCGGCAAGGCGCAGTACGGCGGACTGAATTTTACTTTACAAATGGAATATGGGCTGGATGCATGACTTTTTGGATTACATGAAGCTCGACCCGTATTTTAGAAAAAGATAACCATCACAAGATGACCTTTGCAATGAGTTACAATGGAAGTGAGCATTATATTTTAGTGCTTTCCCATGACGAAGTAGTGCATTTAAAATGCTCTATGATTAACAAGATGCCGGGAGAAGAGGCAGATAAGTTTGCTAATTTAAAAGCAGGCTATGCATTTATGATGGGACATCCGGGAAAGAAACTTTTATTCATGGGACAGGATATCGGGCAGTACCGTGAATGGAGTGAGGAACGGGAATTAGACTGGTATGTATTAGAAAATCCACATAACAAAGGGTTGCAGGAATTTGTCAAAGAACTTCTTCATATTTACCGTAAGTATCCGTGTATGTATGAGTTAGACGGCGGCGGAGAAGGCTTTGAGTGGATCAATGCGGACGATGCAGAAAAAAGCATTTATACATTTTTAAGAAAAGGAAAAGACGCAAAGAAACGTCTGCTCTTTGTCTTTAATTTTACCCGGTGGCAAGGGATGATTTCCGTGTCGGTGTACCGGAATTAAAGGATTACAAGCTGATCCTGACAAGTGAGGAAGAGCGTTTTGCGGGCAGCGGCAATGTACCGGCAAAGAAAACCTATAAAGCAGAGAAACGGCCATGGGATAACAGGGAATATTCGATAAGATATCCGCTGCCTCCATATGGTGTCGCAGTATTTGAATATTAGAGGATTCAGAAAAGAGGCATTTGTGAGAATGTCTCTTTTTGCATTAAGTTTTTGGTTAAATATCCGAAATATATAGCAGAGAATACAAACAGAAGAAACCGGAGGCATCTATGAGAGTTGACTTAGGCAATCTGACAGAGATTACGAAAAAAAGTGCAGCAGTCCAGAATAAAGGGACGCAGGCTGTTTTAAATGAAAATATCACAACAAAAAAAAGAAACGGATAAGACAGGACATTCTTATACCGTCAAAAGCGTAACATACGAGACTCTGCTTGCAGAAGATAAAAAGAGTGCAGAGGATATCGCGATGCAGGTAAAAGCGGTTGACCCGCAGGCAATGCATGACGAGATGGCAGTTCTTGCGAATACGACTACAGAAGAAGACTATGAAAAAATGGAAGAGGACGGATATTCTGTAAATGATACGGAGATACCGGAAATTGTCACCGAAATGGACAAGATCAAGATCCAGCTTGCAAAAGCGGGCGTGGACATCCGTATTTTCGGAGACGATGTGAGCGTCGAGAAAATCGCAGAAGTCTTAGGAAGTGCCGGAGTCGGACAGATCGAAGCGGCACTGCGTATGGCAGATCTTCCGGCAACGGAGCAGAACGTCAGTGAGACGGAAGAAGCACTGGAAATGGCAGAGAATTTAGAGCCGCTTTCGGATGGTGCAAAAAAATACATATTGGACAACGGACTGGATGCTACGATCGACAATCTCTATAAGGCAGAATACAGTGCCGGCGGAACAGGAGAGTCCTATTCCGTGCCGTCCATCGAAGAAAATACAGATTTTTCACAATTAGATGAACAAATTCAAAAAATGCTTCAAGACACCGGATTTGAGATTACGGATGAAAATATCGAGGACAGCCGGTGGCTTTTAGAAAATGAGATCCCTTTAACAGCCGAGAATTTAGAAAGTTATCAGAGCTTAAAAGATTTACGGCTTCCACAGGATAACGAGGTGGTCTTAAAGGCGATTACGGATGCGATCGCACAGGGGAAAACGTCCGAAGGATGCCGTTCTTGCGATCACCAGACAGCGTCAGTTAGAAGAAGTGCGTTTAGAAATGAGTGCAAAAGCAAATTATGCACTTGCCGGAAAAGATTTTTCGATTGATACGGATGCGATCGCAGAGACGATCGAGACTTTAAAAAAAAAGCGGAAGAAGCATATTACGAGAAATTTTTATCACAGGGAGGCGTTGAGCCGACAGAAGAAAATATCAAAATTTACCGGGATATTGAGCAGGTATTTGAAGAGTTAAAAGGCGTTCCGGCATATACACTCGGTGTAGAGGAAGGAAGCATTGAGACACCGCAGGAGCTGCATAAAGCAGGGAAAAGTATTGCAGGATACCTTTGAAAAGGCGAATGAATCCTATGAAACACTGATGACAGCCCCAAGGGAAGGACATGGGAGATTCGATACAGAAAGCGTTCCGCAATGTCGATGATATTTTAACCGACCTTGAATGGAAACAAATCCTGCGAATCAGAGAGCAGTCCGTATCCTTGCATATAATCAGATGGAAATTACAAAAGAAGCGGTATTACAGATGAAGGCTGTGGATGAAAAGGTGCAGCAGACATTTGAAAACATGAAGCCGCAGGTTGTCCGTGAAATGATAAAGACCGGCATTAATCCACTGGACATGAATCTGGATGAGTTGAACCGTACAGCGGTAGAAATTAAGGAACAGCTTGGCATCGACAATGAAGATGTGCGTTTTAGCAAATATTTATATAAATTAGAGCAGAACAGCGAAATTGCCGAAGAAGAGCGGAGTGCCTATATCGGAATCTACCGTCTGATCGCCCGTGTGGAACAGACAGACGGAGCGGCGATTGGCATGCTGGCACAGCAGGGAGCGGAAATTACGATGAGAAATCTGTTAACGGCTGTCCGCAGCAGTAAAAAAAAAAAGAAGGCAGGGAATATGCGGTAGATGATTCTTTTCGGAGGACTTGAGGAGCTTGAGACAAGCGGAATCTCCGTAACAGAACAGATCGAAGCCGGATATCAGAATGATTGTATCAAAGATATCATGCGGGAGTTAAGTCCTGAGAAATTAGCAAAGATCCCGGATTGGGAGAACATGACACCGGAGCAGTTCAAACAGGCATTAGAGCAGTTTCCGGAGGATGTAAATCTGCAAAAATCCTATACAGAGCAGGAAATGGCAGAGTACCGGAACAAGTGCCGTGGCATCGGAAGAAGTCTATAAGATGTTAGAGCAGTATGATCTGCCAAAAAACGGTCAGTACGATCTTAGCGGCACAGGAAATGATCGGAAACCGGAACGGAATGTTCAGAAAGCTGTTTGCAAAAGCGGCAGACACCGAAGATGTGACGCTTGCAGATATTGAGCAGCAGGTCTTAGAGGAATTTGCGGAAGCCGTGAAATCTCCAGAGGATATGGCAAAAGCACAGAAGGTACTTGCCGAGACAGCAGAAAATGTAATGAAGTCCATGAAAAATGAATCCAACGTTACCAGTCTGGATTTAAAAAGAGATGCGTATGGTGCAGACGCAGATCGAGTTAGGTACCAAAATGTCCAAAGAGGAGACTTACCAGATCCCGGTATTAGTCGGTGATTCCGTTACAGGCGTGTCATTGAAGATTGTCCGTGGCAAGGAAGAAAAAGGAAGAGTGGACATTTTATTTGAGGGAGACGCTCTTGGAAAGACCGCAGCCCAGATTTCTGTCAAAGGCGATAAGATCGAAGGCTATATTGTATCGGACAGTCAGGCAACGTTAAGTGCCATGCGTGAACAGGAGGAAGCCTTAAGCGGTATGTTAAAGACCGAAGAAGAGCAGGAAGTAGAGATCCGTTATGTTCATGCAAAAGATGTGGATTTAGCAAAGTTTTCCGCAAAAACCACAGAGACTTTCGATGAGGAGCAAAGTCAACCACAGACAAAGACACTGTATCATATGGCGGAGAGTTTTCTTAAGACATTACGGAGTCTTGAGATTTCACAGTAATTTTACAAAAAAGGCATACAGAAAATAAAGGTTTTACCGATATATAAAGTAACGGGAGGAAATCCCACAGATGACAGGATGGAGAGCAGCGCACGGAAGCGGAAAAGACAACGAGAAAGAAGAAGAAAAGAGAGGAAACAAGTATGAAGATCAATCACAATATGTCAGCAGTTATCACAAATCATCAGCTGTTGAATAATGAAAAATTCACTGTCCGTTTCTATGGAGAAACTCTCTTCAGGACTTAGAATTAATCATGCAAAGGACGATGCGGCAGGAATGGCGATTTCTACAAAGATGCGCGCACAGATCCAGGGTCTGAATCAGGCATCCCGGAATGCATCCGATGGAAACAGTATTTTACAGACCGCAGACGGAGCTTTAAATGAAGTAACGAGCATGATTCAGCGTATGCGTGAGTTAGCTGTTCAGGCGGCAAATGAAACCAATACAGACGATGACAAAGACTCCATTCAGGATGAGATCGAATCCTTAAAAAAAGAAATTGACCGTGTATCCACCGATACAGAGTTTAATACAAAGACATTATTTAACGGAAGTCTCGATACCAGAGTGTATGGGGATCATGTTTCAAGAATTTCCGTATCAGATGCCGTAGCAGCAGGAAAATACAATTTTACGATCGATGAGGCTGCAACACAGGCAGTATACAATGATCCGCTGGGTGCAGCAGTAACAACACCAAGCTATGTCAATGATAATGGAGATACGGCAGCAGATCTGGATGCAATTCCGGACGATGCGGCAGGTGTTGTCGTGATCAATGGCCGTGAGATTAAGATTGAAGCAGGAGATACGGCAACCGAAGTATATGGAAAACTGCGTGAAGGAGCAGAGCTTGGAGAGTGCAGTATCAATCCATTGATCCAGGCAGGCGGTATTTATGTGGAGAAGGATGCCGATTACACATTTGGCGACCCGTTACAGCTTACTTCTGATTTTTATGGAAGCGGTTCACAGGTAAAAATCTCCTGTGATAATGAGAAACTGGCGCAGTTCTTAGGCTTACCGATGAGCAATGCAGATAATATCCCAACCGGAAAGGATGCAAAACTTACAATCGATGCAACCTCTGCATTTGGAAATCACTGTACTTATACAACCGATGGAAATAAGATCACGATCACAAACAGATCCGGCTTTGAGATCAGCTTTTTAGCAGAAGAAGGTTATTCAGATATAACACCGATCCAGTTAGATGTAACAAACATCGGAACACTGACACTGCAGATCGGAGCAAACGAGCATCAGACCATGGATGTACGGATTCCGGAGATCTCTACAGACAGCCTGTATATTGACAATCTGGATGTTACAACCGTTAATGGTGCAGACCGTGCGATCATGCAGTTAGATGATGCATTAGAAAAAGTAAGTTCCGCACGTTCTAAGATCGGTGCATATCAGAACCGTTTAGACCATGCGATCAACAGCTTAGAGCAGGAAGGTCAGGATATGACAGCCGCACTTTCCCGAATCGAAGACGTAGATATGGCGGGCGAGATGACGGAATATACAAAGGATAACGTGCTTACACAGGCAGCAACCAGTGTACTTGCACAGGCAAATGATATCCCGCAGCAGGTACTTCAGCTCTTACAGTAAGCAGGTGAGAAAGTATGGAAAAAGAAAAGATCACAGAGTTTACCAGAAGGATCAGTCAGTGCAACCGAAGCGGGGCTGACACTGATCACATATGAAAATATGTTTTGTTCACTGTGCAGATGCGAAAAAAAGGCATATGCACAGAAAGAGCATGAGGTTTTCAAAAAAAAGAGGTACAGAAAGCCTCCGAGTGTGTAAACCGGTTGATGGAAACTTTGAATTTTGAATATGGGATTGCAAAGGAGTTATACCCGGTTTACCGTTTTTGCCGTGATGAACTGGCAATGGCACTGGTGAAAAACGATATCAGCAGGGTAGAGAATGCAGAGAAGATCTTAAAAAATCTCTACGGAGCATTTGAAGAAGTCTCAAAAGAGGATTATTCCCGTCCGTTGATGGAAAACAGCGAGAAAGTCATAGCAGGAATGACCTATCAGAAGAATAATTTAACGGAAAACTATGAAATTGGAAATGAGAGCAGAGGATTCTTGGCATAGAATCCTCTGTTTATGCATTTTCAAATTGTTTTACACAGCCTAAAAGGAATTTGTAACGAAGCTGGACAGCGTTCAACTCGTAGATAGAACTGTCGATCAAATCCGGGTCCACAGCATGTTCAAAATTTGCGTAAGCAATATCGAGTTCCTTTTTTGTCTTTCGCAGATCATCTAAAAGTAACATATAATGTGGGTCTTTGTTGCCCGCATCCTTCGTCAGTAGGAACATTCTATCACATCCTTTTGGAATATACATTCCTTTTTAGATTAGGGTGTCAAAAGGCGGTTTCCAGTTTTTTGATTGGCAACTTGCATAAAGCCGAGTCTGTTTTGTTCCGTTGTACGAAAATAAGAAAATCTAAGTCTGCCTGAGTTCGGTTACGATGGAGTGACGTGTACGTCTTAAATACCCCATCCATGGGGCTTAAGACTTTGCTGCCGTCCATGGCAGCAAAACACTATACATGAACAGCCAGACTAAGATTTACTAATTTTCTCCCAAAGTCACAAAAGCAGTCTCAGTTTTGTGCAAGTTGCCAGCCACTAAGTTGTAAGCCGCCCTTTGACACCCTAATCCTTTTTATAAAGTATAATCAAGAAAAATCCAAAATATACAATATTTAGAAATTTTTTTTGACATCAAAAATGTTGAAAAACAAAGGATTCACAGAATTTTTGTGGAAAATGGCAAAAAAAATATTTGTAAAAACTATACAATGGACAGTCTGTATGGAATAGGCTAAAATGCAACTACACAAAGGAGGGATGGCTTAGGAAAGTAAAATATATTATATTGCTGGGGATTTTAATTCTGGCAGTATGCTCCGATGTCCGTACTGAAAAGATCAGAAATAAGCTGATTTTAGCAGGACTGGCGACAGGATTTCTGATTCAAATCTATGAAAAGGGAATTTCGTTCATTCCCTTATGGTTCATTCAAATATCAATACCGATATTCTTATTTTATCCGATATTTCGCATAGGCGCTTTAGGTGCTGGCGATATCAAACTTTTTTCCGTAATAGCAGGATTTTTTGACATTAAAAACGTGGTGGGTCTGCGTGGAAGCTGCTCTTTCTTGCAGGAGCAGCAATGGGACTGTTCAAATTACTATTCAAAAACTATGTGAAGGATGCACATATGATTCATTTTTCTGTGCCGATTCTGGCAGGATATCTCTATTATCTGGGGGTGGTGAGATGAAAAAAACAAAAGATCGCAATCTGTGATCAGGATGCGGAATACACAAAACAGCTTGTAAATTATATTGCAGCGAAAGACAAAGACAGTTTTGAAGTGACAGGATTTTCTGATGAAAATCTTTACCGGAAAAAATAACGAAAACTTTGATCTGTTGCTGTATGAGGAGACCTTTTTTCAAAACAAAAAGAAGAAGCAGGCAGGGCCCAAAAAACCATCTGCTTAAGCAATGGGGAAATTTCCACGGAACAGGAAAATATGCGGGTTCTCTTTAAGTACCAGCCGGCAGACCGAATACTGCGGGAAATACATGCCGGGATAGGAAAAGTGGCAGGGGAGCATGGATACAAAGAGTATCTATGGAGAGCTGAGAAGCAGATATTTGCCGTGTATTCTCCCTGGAATCATCGGCTCCGTACCACATTTGCACTGACTGCGGCAGAACAGTTGTCGGCAGGGAAAAAAAGTATTATATTTAAATTTTAGCATATGCAACGGCTTCTGCAAAAGCATGGGGTTAGAGCCGGATGTGGACATGGGAGATTTGTTCTATCTGTTAAGGGAAGATGAGGAAGCACTTTTGGCAAAATTAAAGAGTGGTATTTATCCGCTTGGCAGCTATCAGATAATTCCGCCTCCGTCGAATCCAGAGCATTATATGGAATGGAGAAAGGGCGAGGTGCGGCACTTTCTGGAAATTCTTTTTGGAAAAGACGGATTTTGAAGTATTGGTTTTAGATATGGGATGTGTGATGAATGGATTTTTTGAAGTGCTGGATCTATGTGGGAGAATTTGGATTTTAAAGGAGCATCGGACAAGCAAGGACTCAGGAATCGAAGAATTACGGGAGCTTTTAGAAAAGTTTAAAGCAGGTCTGGAAGAACGGGTAGAAGAAGTATTCCTGCCGGGAGGACAGGCTTGGAGGGAAGACGGAACGATTCAGGTAGAGGAATTTTACATGGGAGAGGTCGGAAACTGTGTACGCCGCTTATTAGGAGGAGAATATGCATCTTGACACTATGGAACAGATACGAAAACGTGTACTCGAAGATATGGATTTAAGCGAGGAAAATGATGATGCCCGGTTAAGGGAAAAAATAGAGGAAAAGGTGTGGGAGCATGGAAAATGCCATTTGATTTCCTTAGAAGAAGAGCAGAGATATGTTCAGGAAATTTTTTGTTCCCTTAGAAAGCTGGATGTTTTAGAGGAGTTGTTGCAGGATGAATCCGTAACCGAAATTATGGTCAATGGCTATCAGAAGATTTTTTTTATGAAAAAGCCGGACGATTATATACATGGGACAAGCAGTTTGCGGGAAGAGAAAAACTGGAGGATGTCATACAGAAGATGGTAGGAAAGAATAACCGTGTGGTAAATGAAGCAATGCCGATTGCGGATGCCCGATTGGAGGATGGTTCCAGAGTCCATATCGTATTAGAGCCGACTGCAATAGACGGTTCCTGTATCACTATCCGAAAGTTTCCGAAAGAACCGATGACCATGAAACGGCTGATAGAATTACAGACACTCAGTGAAGAAGCAGCTAGGTTCTTAGATATGCTGGTCAGGGCAGGATATAACATTTTTATTTCCGGGGAACAGGTTCAGGTAAGACAACGTTCTTAAATGCACTTTCCGGTTGTATTCCGACAGGGGAGCGAATCATTACCATTGAAGATTCGGCAGAGTTGCAGCTTCATGGAATAGCGAATCTGATACGTTTAGAGACGAGGTGTGCCAACGTAAAGGGAATGGAAGAAATTACGATCCGGGATTTAATCCGGGCAGCATTACGAATGCGCCCTGACCGCATTATTGTCGGAGAATGTCGTGGAGCAGAAGCCTTAGATATGTTGCAGGCAATGAATACCGGGCATGACGGAAGTCTCAGCACCGGGCATGCAAATTCCTGTGAGGATATGCTGCACCGTTTAGAAACCATGGTACTGATGGGAATGGAGCTTCCACTATCGGCAATTCGGGGACAGATTGCCTCCGGTGTGGACACATTTTAGTCCATGTAGGACGAATGCGGGACGGTTCCAGAAAGCTTTTTGAATATTATGGAAGTTGGAGCATATACGGATGGCAGGATAGAACTATATCCATTGTGGGAATTTCAGGAAAAGGGTGAAAAAGGAGGAAGGGTTATTGGGGGGAATGGAAAAGCAGGGAGAGATTAAAGAATACGCGAAAATTAGAGTGGGCAGGTATCGGAAAATCCTCATCGCAGCAGGCATTACAGCTCTGATAGCAAAATTGTTTTTTTACAAAAGTGCAGTGGCACTATTACTGTTTTTTTTTCCTGTGTATTACTTCTATCGGAAATACTGTGTAAAAAAGAGCAGGAGGAAAGAGAAAACGCCGATTACTGCGGGAATTTAAGGATTGTATGGAAATCATTGAAGGAAATCTGCTTGCCGGATATGCACTGGAGAATGCATTTTTAGATGCAGGAAAAGAGCTGAAGGAATTACACGGAGAGGGCGGACTGATGCAGACAGAATTAGAAATCATCAATCGCAAAGTCTGTATGAACCAGCCGTTAGAAATCGTGTTTGAAGAATTTGCACAGAGGTGTGGAGTAGAGGAAATACAGAATTTTTCCGAGGTTCTTTCTTTTGCAAAACGAAGCGGTGGAAATCTTGTTGGAATTATACAGAATACGGTAAGGAATATCAGCAGTAAAATTCAGATAGAAGAAGAGATACAGACCATGATTGCGCAGAAGAAATTAGAACAAAAAGTGATGAATGTTATGCCGCTGTTTTTGCTTTTCTATCTTGATATTACCTCGCCGGGGTATCTGAATGTACTGTATCACAATGTGTTGGGGGTTATCTTCATGACAATCCTGTCTGCTGGGATATATCGCATCTGTCCTGCTTTCAGAAAGGATGGGAAGAATTGAAGTCTGAAAAAGGAATTGAAAAAACAAATAGGAAAAAGATTTTAGCAGCAGTTGCCCTCCTGTTTGCACTACTCATCGTTAAGCAGCAGACCACGGAGTCTTTCAATCAGGAATTTTTGCAAAGAAAAAGAACCCGGAGAAGGAAACCGTCAGGAATCTTTAGAAGCCATTGTTGACGGAAAATCCTATGATGTCAATGTAGAGATTGCGGAGCGCCAATTTACCAAAAAAGAGGCAAAAAACGAGTTAAAGGCAGCCAGAAAAGAAATTGATGAAACCTTTATAGGAAACAATCAATCCATAAATTGCATTAAAAAGCCGGTTGTTATGAAAAGCTCTTATCAAAATGGAAATGTAGAGGCAGAGTGGAGACTGGACTCCTACGAGGTTATTAACGCAGAAGGAGAGTTTGTAAAAAAAAAGAACTGCCAAAAAAAGGTGTGTTGATAGAAGCCTGTGTGGTATTAAGCTGTGGAGAAGAGAAAGAAGAATATTGTTTTGGATTTCATGCATTTTCTCCGGATTTGAGTGTCAGAGAACAGATAGAGACAGCATTGGAAAAGCAAAACCGGAAGGACAAAACAAAAAAGAATTTTATTCTTCCGAAAAAACTCGGAAAAAAAGAAATTCAATGGAAGGCAAAGAGTTCGCATACGGTAGGAATATTGCTGCTGCTCGGAGCTGTCACAGGAATACTCTTAAAATTTCGTGGAATAGAAGAAGAACGAAAAAAGAAAAAGAAAAAGCGGGAAGAGGAACTGCTATTATATTACCCACAATTGGTTACCACCTTGGCTTTGCTGATTGAGCTGGGATGCCGGTATCCAAGGCATGGGGGAGAATGGCAAACCGCTACAAGAAAGAGGGTATGGCAAAGAATGCAGCATATGAAGAGCTGTGCTACACATGGAACGAGATGCAGGACGGTGTCGGGGAAAGGAAAGCATATGAGAATTTTGGAAAGCGTTGTGGGTTCTGGCAATACAAAAAACTGGCATCCCTGTTAACACAAAATCTGCGAAAAGGAAGCTCGGAACTTAGCGAATTGCTATCTAAGGAGGCAGAGCTGGCAATGGAACAGCGGAAAAACCTGGCAAAACGGTTAGGCGAGAAAGCAGGAACAAAATTGCTATTACCGATGATGCTGATGCTTAGTATTATCATGGTTCTTATCATTGTTCCGGCGTTGATAAAATTTTAAGAAGATTTCACAGGAGGAAAATATCTATGAAAAAAGGATTGAAAGAATTATTTTTAGAAGAAGATGGAATTGGTACGGTAGAGATGATCTTAATTCTGGTGGTCTTAATTGCGGTAGTGGCAATTTTTAAAACACAGCTTACAAAACTTGTCGGTGAATTGTTTACAAAACTTTCAGAAAATGCAAAAGCAATATAGTAAAAAGGCAAGCATCACGGTCTTTCTTACCATGTTGATACTGCTGAGTGCATCATTTTTCTTTGCATTGTTAGAAACAGCACGAATTAGAGGACTTGGTACGAAAGCAGATATCGTTAGTGATGCGGCGTTAGAATCTGTCTTTGCGGAGTATCAGAAAGAAGTCTATGAGAATTATGGACTCCTAATGCTGGATTGTGCTTATGGTAATGGGAATTTTGCCATAGAAAACGTAGAGAGACATTTGCAGGAGAAAAATCTTAATAATTTAAAGCAGTCAGATAAGGAACTCTACGGAATGTATCTAACGGATTGCAAAATTTCCCGGTATCAGTTATTGACGGATGATGGAGGAAATGTATTCCGGCATCTTGCAGCCCAGACAGCCAAAAAAGAGAAGCTGTGATACCGGAAGTAGATAATTTTGCCGGGGAAATACAAGAGAAAGAAACCTTAGAACGCGAAAATGGGACAGTGGAAGAACATTTAGAAGAGGCAAATAAGAAAAAGAGAAGAAGCGGAACAGGCAGAAAAGGGAGAAGAAAAAACAATATTGCCGCTCAAAAACCGCAAGGAGAGGTAAAAAACCCCATAGAAGATGCAAATCAGTGGAAAAAGAGCAGTATTTTATCGTTGGTTGTAAGGGATGAAAGCAGCCTTTCTAATAAAGCCATTTCATTAGAGCATACGTTAGAACATCGGCAGAAGGAAGCCGGAAATCTTCCGGTGCAGGGAGCAATATTAGAAGAATTATGGTTTGCAAAATATTTAGAAACCCATATGAGTTCTTATCGACAGGTGCAGTCAAATCATGCATTAGACTATGAGTGGGAATACATTTTAAATGGAGAGTCCACAGACCGTGATAATCTCAAGGAAACAGTAAAAAGTTTAATAACGATTAGAGAAATAGCAAATATGGGATATCTGATTCGGGATCAGCAGAAGTGCATAGAAGCACAAGAACTGGCAACGGCGTTGATGGGCTGGAGCATGAATCCGGCAGTCATCTCAGCGACAAAATGGGGAATCTTAGCGGCATGGGCATATTCTGAGAGCATATTGGATGTGCGGGCATTGTTGGAAGGAAGAAAAATTGCATGGATAAAAAATGCAGAACAGTGGACAACCGGCATCAACCAGACAAGCGAAGCGGTAGATGGTTTTGCAATGGCGAAGGACTGCGAGAATGGTTGGGACTACATGAAATATTTAAAGTTTCTCGTCAGCATGAAAAAAAATAGTGCAGTAAATTACCGTTCCATGGATATTATCGAGGTAAATACTAGCGCCATATCCGGAAAGAGCATACAGATGGACCATATGATGACCGGATGTGAAAGCGAAGTCACCTATGAGGCAGAACCGTTATTCTGGAATCTGATTACCATAAAAACGTTGGGAATGGAGACATTCAGGATAGACAGAAGCAATCAATATACATATTTTTAGAAGGATGATAGGAAGGGTGCGTGAATATGTCTCTGTTCACAAAAGTTAAATGTAAATATTATTTTCAAAAGAAAGTAGATAATAAAGCTCTCTCGAAAAGTGGTAGACAGACACAACTCCTCCGGTCGACAGAGACATATTCACGCACCTTCTGTCAGGCATCCCTGACAGTGGAAGCAGCCGTGGTACTTCCGTTGTTTATTGGATTTATGGTTTTTTTGTTGTTCTATTTTCGGATTATGCAGACAGAGCTGGCAGTGGAGCGGGCAATGATGTATACCGCAAGGGTCGAAGCAGCATGTGTGAGCAAAAGTTCCGATACCGTACATCCTGCAAAGGTGCAACTGCATTTTCTAAAAAAAGCGCAAAAGAAGAAAAAGTTCCATTTGAATATATTGATGGAGAAAAAGCAGGAATTTCTTTTTAGAAAGTCTGATTATGAGGGAACAGAACTAATGCTGCATGCCAGTTATCGGATGACCATACCAATAGGGATTCTTTGGAACGTTGAGATATCCGGCAGAACAGGAGGTATCTGCAAGGAAGTGGATAGGATATATTCCGCAAGAGGAAGGTGCGAGGAGAAAAGAAGCTGGTCTATGTAACAAAGACCGGAAAGGCATATCACAGCAGCAGGGAGTGTGCTTATTTAGATCTGAGTATCCGTACAGTGAATCAAAAAGAAGTCACATCTTTGAGAAATAAAAGTGGCAGCAGATATATGCGCTGTGGAAGCTGTTGCAAAAATAAGAAAGAAAAGGTCTGTTATATTACAGATTATGGAACCTGCTATCATATGGATTTGGAATGTCGGGGATTAAAACGGACAGTATATGTAATTTCGCTGGACAAGGTTGGCAAACGCCACCCATGTAAAAAGTGTACATAATAATATATATCGTATGAGTAACGCAGGTGGTGGAGAGAAATGTTAAAGGAAAGTATAATCTTTGTGATGTTAATTCTGTTTTCAATAGAAGATATCAGGAAAAGAAGAATAGATGTCCTGCCATTGTTGGTATTTCTAGTGATAGGAATACTATATCAGGCAATCACAAGGTCTTTGACCATACCGGGAAATTTGTGGAGGCGCATTCTTGGGAGTGTGTTTGCTCGGAATCGCCAAAGTGACAGGTGAGTCCTTAGGCTATGGAGATGGGCTGCTCTTTTTTGGTTACCGGTATTTATATCGGAGGGTGGGATAACTGTTCTTTATTAATGACAAGTCTTATATTGGTGTTTGTTTTTGCCATAATACAAATATTAGTGCGGAAAAAAAGTGCAAAATCAGAAATTCCATTTGTACCATTTGTCTTATCCGCCTATATGCTGTATCTGGGAGGGCAGATGATATGAAAAAAAACGTAAAGGCAAGCTATACGATAGAAGCGTCAATGGTTATGCCGTTGATATTGTTTTTTATCTTTCAGGGATTTGCACTTGGTATTTCTTTATGTCAGGAAGTACAGAAGGCATCGGTTTATTCTACGCAGCTACAGGAATTATCGGGTGCAGATATTTTTAAAAAACGGGAAATGTTAGAAGAAGCAGGGGAAAATATATGGAAATAGGGAATATAGAAGGACGTGGAACCAGAGTGTTATGCTGATTACGGGTCATGTGGAAGAAGAAAATTATGAATTAAAGATGTTAAAACATAATACAGTGGCAGGATTGCTGCCTGTAGAGGAGATACAGGAAACAGGGGATTTCCGGTTTTGTTACGATATTACAGGGAAAAAGTCGTTAGAGTGTTATCTTGAGAATAATGCTTTGAATCCGGTAATGATTAAAAAGATTCTCGAAAACCTTATACATCTGTGTCGTGAAATGGAGCGTTACCTGCTGAAAGAGGAAAAACTTCTATTAAAAGAAGATATGATTTTTATGGATAGCAGGGAAGAACAGTGCTATTTCTGTTACTATCCCGACAAAGAGGGGGAACTTAGAGAAGAATTTGGTAAGCTGATAGAAGAGATGCTGCCGCAGTTAGATCATGAGAATCGTGAGGAAACAGAAAAAGTATATGCAATTTATGAGAAGACCCGCGAGGAGAACTACAGTCTTTTGAACTTACAGGAATTGTTTTTTAAAGAAGAAGAAAATGGAGGGGAAGTATGGAAAGAATATGAAATAGCAGGGGATGAAACAGAAGCAGCAGACCTGACAGTTACAAATCCTCAAAACTCCCAAAAATGGACAGAATCTCATCTATAAAAAAAAAACAGATGTTACAGATTTTAGAAAAAAAGGAATATCTTGGCTCTATCGGGACAAATTAAATAGAAAGAAAAAAGAATTTTCCATGCCGGAAATTCCTGTGCCTGCTATCAGAAAGAAACAAATGCCACAAAAGATATATCCGCAGGAGCAGGATAAAAATCCTCTTTCGGAATATACGGAAAAAGCAATAACCGGTGCGAGGTTAATGTATCTTGGCGGAGGAGAAGAGCGGGATTTTGTAGTAGATAAAGATATTTTTCTGATCGGAACAGATGCATCAGCAGTCGATGGAGTACTGAAATCAAGAGCAGCAGGAGAAATACAGGCGAAAATTACAAGAGCAGGTGAAAATACTTATTATATAGAAGATATGAATTCGGCAAATGGAACACTTGTGAATGGTGAAATCCTGATCTATAAAGAGGTTCGCAGATTAGAAGAAGGCGACAGGATTACCTTTGCAGATATATCGTATAGATTCTTGCCTTTTTGCAATAACAGTATAATATAAATAAAGTAGAAAACAGATAGCAGCGAGAGGAAACGAGAATGAAGAAAATTGTACTGACGGGCGGAGGAACAGCGGGACATGTAACACCAAATATCGCACTTCTTCCGGGTTTGCAAAAATTAGGTTATCAGATAGATTATATTGGTTCTTATGAAGGGATCGAGAAGAGATTGATCGAATCCTATCATATTCCATATCATGGAATATCTTCCGGTAAACTCAGAAGATATTTTTGATGTAAAGAACTTTACAGATCCGTTTAAAGTTCTAAAGGGTTATCATCAGGCAGTCAGGCTGTTGGGAAAATTGAAACCGGATATCGTCTTTTCTAAAAGGCGGATTTGTCTCTGTTCCGGTAGTATTAGCGGCAAAACACCGCAGAATACCGGTAATTATCCATGAATCAGACATTACACCGGGACTTGCGAACAAACTGGCGATACCATCGGCAACAAAAGTGTGCTGTAATTTCCCGGAGACACTGCAATATCTGCCAAAAGGAAAAGCAATTTTAACAGGTTCTCCGATCCGCAGCGAATTGTTACAGGGCAGTAAGGAAAAGGCACTGGAATTCTGTGGATTTGAAAAAGGGAAACCGGTTATGCTGGTGATTGGCGGCAGCATCGGTTCCGTATTTATCAATCAGGTGGTACGCGAAGCACTGCCACAGTTATTAAAGGAATATCAGGTGATCCATCTGTGCGGAAAAGGCAATTTGGACAGCAGCTTGGCACAGACAAAGGGTTATGCACAGTATGAATATATCAAAGATGAGTTAAAAGATTTATTTGCACTTGCAGATATCGTAGTATCGAGAGCAGGAGCGAATGCGATCTGCGAACTTTTGGCATTACATAAGCCAAATATCCTGATCCCGCTGCCAGCAGCAGCAAGCCGCGGAGACCAGATCTTAAATGCCCGCTCCTTTGAAAAACAGGGCTTCAGCTATGTAATAGAGGAAGAGACACTGACAGTGGATATTCTGCTTGAGGCAATCCGGAAAGTCTATGCAAACAGGGAAGATTATCGACAGGCAATGGAGAAGAGCAATCAGATGGATTCTGTCGAGACGATCTTACATCTCATTGAGAGTGAAGCCGGCAAATAATAAAAAATGTGAAAAGTCTCTTTTGTGATAATCAAAAGAAACTTTTCACACAATATCATCTATTATATAATTCAAAAAATTCGCAAATCCACTTAATCTTTTATGATCTGATCGCGGATCGCGTCCATTTCTTCGTCACTGAAAGAAACAGAAGTAAACTTTAACATATTGTTATCGGCATCCTTATAACGTGGGATCAGATGCATATGGAAATGGAACATTGTCTGTCCGGCAGTTTCCCCATTATTCTGTAACAGGTTAAAGCCGTCGCAGTTCAACGCAACTGTCATCTTCGTTGCAAGTTTTTTTGCAGTTTTCATGACTTTTCCGGCAATTTCCTCATCGATATCATAGATATTCGTATAGTGTTCCTTCGGGATAATCAAAGAGTGTCCCTTAGAAGTCGGGCTCAAATCCATAATGGCGATCAGGTCTTTATCTTCATAGATTTTTCTTGAAGGAATCTCACCTGCAGCTATTTTACAAAAAATACAATCATCTTTTTTCATGTTTATCACTCCTTGTATTATTCAAAAATAAAAATATGGTCTAACATACGCAGTGTTTTAAAATTACCCTTAGCAGTCATTTCTCCGGTCATAAATGCACGCTGGAAGGTCATCTGTCCGGAAATGATCCGCTCCATCACGGAAGCAGTCATTTTTGCATAAATATCAATTGCTTCCTGCTGTCCATAATAGCAGTTTAAGGAATCTCCGGAAACCTCAATGACGAGTGGTTTCTTTTGTCCCTCGATCATAAAGAGATAATTAGCGGAAAAATCATTCTGCGGTACAAAATGAGATTCAAGATCCAGAATATAGGATGGACCTTCCTCTGAGTCGGACTGATCCAGTAAATCCTTAAACATGCTGGCAAGCTCCTGGATATCTTCCTTCTGCTGTTTCACATAGGAATCATCGGAAACATACTTAGAAAGCTGTTCGCTCTCCTGTGGAGTCAGTTCTAAAGCCTGTGTACGCAGAACGGATTGTTTTTTACAGCCTGATTACTGGTAGGAAGTCCTTTCTGCTTCTGGGAAATCGTACGATAAAGATTTTCCGCTTTTTTCTCGATGATCAGAGAATAATCTTTGTTCATTTCAAAAGCGACCATATCTTCGACATATCCGCAGAATCCGTTGCAAGGAAGACCACCGAGCATTTCCCATGCGTTTTCTAAAGAAGTCATGCCCTCGCGTTCTCCATAAGTGGTTGACATAACGACGGGCTGCATATAGAGAGACTGAATCTTTTCCTTATCACCATAGAGCCAGCAGGCATCTAGGAACTGATACATAAATCCACCGATACCCAGCCATTCTACAGTAGTTGCAAGGATAATACCATCCGCATCTTTCATTGTCTGTGGAAGAGTAGAGATACTATTTTTATATTCAAAAATATTGTAACGCTCCACAGTGACACGCAGCTCCGTAAAAACGTTCTGCATCTTTTTTTTAAAACATACAGAGTCGGGTCATCTAAAAGTCCGCGTCCTCCGTAGTAAATATTAATTTTCATGAAACACCTCTTTCCGGCATAAATATGACGGTTACTGTTCCTATCTTATCATAATAACGTTAAAATATAAATGTTTTTCTTGTAAAAACGCAGACAGAAACTTACAATATTCTTATGGAAGCGAGATATTTTAGATATCAATACGAAAATACACAAGATGGAATTCTTCAGTCAGGATGTATCTGGGACAGAAGAGTAGATAAGAAAACGACATATCTCTATGCAGCAGGCGAATATGCGGGCATTCCCAGGATAGCGAGGGATCAGGAGAAAAAATGGGGGAGAAAAGCGCCGGAGACAATCTTAGACATCTTTGTTCTCGGTGCATATACCGTTCCATATATCTGCCGTCTGTTAGAAATATTGCAGGAGCAGGGTGTAAGAACCGTAGTCCTTCCTTATATACCGCCGATGATCCGGCTGAGTATGATGACATATATAGAAAAGAATGGGAAGACAGACCGGGAATTACAAAGATTTTTAGGTGCACCATATTCCTATTTAAAGGAGCAGGGAGTAGAAAATATTTATCTGCTCTATGGCAATGGTCCGATGTTACCAAGAGAACAGGATAATTTGTTAGAGGGTCATTATTTTGAAAGAGTAGACAGGCGGATACAGGAAATGGTCACGGAAATGGAAGGAGTGTTCATTCCGGTCTATTATGCGGGATACATCGTAGAAAATCAGTGGCTGTATTATTTTGGTACTTATGGCGTGGAAATGCAGATGAATACCGGGGTGAAATTAGAATTAGACACCATCACGATGTTTACAGGGCCGCAGTATGCAAGAAACAGGGAAATGGAATGTATGTTCACCACCAAAGTTTTTACCAGGGAACAGCATTGTAACATCCAGATAAAAGAAGAGTATGAGACCTGTGCGCTCAAATGCCTTTACCGGAATGATTATGATATGCTAAAAAAGCATATGGATTCCAAGCACGAGATGCTCCGGGTCGGACTGCTGAACCTTGGGAATGTCAACCTGAATACCAGCCTAAAAAATGTGATCGCGAGGTATGGTTCCGTGGTAGAACAGGTGCGTGGGATCTCTGTTCCAAACAGCGGAAAAGAGGCATTTTGGAATGAAAAAAACTGCTCTCCGTATTTACGGGTATGGATTTAGAATATTACATATGTGCGTGTGACAAAAACACCGGCGACAAAGTCATCCGGGATATTGCACTGTCGAGTGCATATAACCGTTTTATCAATGTAAATGAAGAGTTTGCGTACTGTTTTTCCGGATATCTGGTGGAAAAGTAGGAAAAATGGCGAAACTTGCGATGAAAAGTGGGGCTTGTCCTCTTTTCATTGCAGGTTTCTTTTTCTTATAATGAAGAAAGAAAAAATAAGAAAAGAGGTAAATTATGCAGGAAGCGATTCTTACAAATGTGATCCATTTCGCACCGATCGGGATCTTGGCATTATTGCTGATCATGGTTCTGATCCTGGTTGCAAATTTACGACAGACAAAAAAAGATCAATAAAAAAACTGACAGATACGCTGCAAAAAGCAGACGATTATTTCCAATACATATTAGAGGAAGAAGAAGCAGAAGAAGAGGAGGAAATCCCGGAGATCCGACCAGTAGAAAGAAAGCACGAAAAAAGCACGAAAAAAGCCGAAGATGCGGTGCTTTTACAGGACGTTTTAACGGAATATTTCTCTTGAAAATAAGAGGACTGTTTGCTAGAATTTAAGTATATTATACAAAGGAGTGTTGGCAATGGGAAAAATAACATTTGATTACTCAAAAACAGCCGGTTTTATCAGCGAAGAAGAGATCGGTTATATGAGCAGACTCACGGAACAGGCAAAGGATGTATTGGTATCTAAAAACGGAGCGGGAAACGACTTCTTAGGCTGGATCGACCTTCCGGTAGACTATGACAAAGAAGAGTTTTCACGGATTGAGAAGGCGGCAGAAAAGATCAAAAAAGATTCCGACGTATTGATCGTGATCGGTATCGGCGGTTCTTACTTAGGTGCAAGAGCAGCCATTGAATTTTTAAGACATGGATTTTATAACAGTCTTCCGAAAGAAAAACGCGGAACACCGGAAATTTACTACGTCGGAAACAGCATCAGCTCTACATATCTGCAGGGTGTCATCGATGTGATCGGTGACAGGGATTTCTCTGTAAATGTCATTTCTAAATCAGGAACGACTACAGAGCCTGCAATTGCATTCCGTATCTTCAAAAAAAAAAATGTTAGAGGACAAATACGGACAGGAAGAGGCAGCAAAGAGAATTTATGCGACAACAGACAAGGCAAGAGGAGCATTAAAAAGACCTTGCAACCAAAGAAGGTTATGAGAGCTTCGTAGTGCCGGATGATGTCGGTGGACGTTTCTCCGTACTGACCGCAGTAGGACTTCTTCCGATCGCAGTCAGCGGTGCAGACATCAAAGCATTGATGGATGGTGCGGCAAGCGGAAGAGAACTGGCATTAAATGAAAAATTTGAGGATAATGAAGCGATGAAATATGCGGCAATCCGCAACATTCTGCTCAGAAAAGGAAAATCCGTGGAAGTGCTTGCAAATTATGAGCCTGCATTACACTACATTGGTGAGTGGTGGAAACAGTTATACGGTGAATCCGAAGGAAAAGACCAGAAGGGAATTTTCCCGGCAGCAGTTGATTTTACAACCGATCTGCACTCCATGGGACAGTTCATCCAGGACGGTGCAAGAATTATGTTTGAGACCGTCATGAATGTCGAAGAAGCCCGTGAGACGATCACCATTGAAAAAGAGGCAGAGGACTTAGACGGACTCAATTATCTTGCCGGAAAAACCATGGATTTTGTTAACAAGAGTGCCATGAACGGAACCATCCTCGCACATACAGACGGAAGTGTGCCGAACCTGATGATCAAGATTCCGAAGATGGACGAGTTCCATTTAGGACAGTTGTTCTATTTCTTCGAGTTTGCATGCGGTGTGAGCGGTTACATCCTTGGCGTAAATCCCTTCAACCAGCCGGGTGTGGAAAGCTATAAGAAAAAACATGTTTGCACTCCTTGGAAAACCGGGTTATGAGGAAGAAAGAGAAGCCTTATTAAAACGTCCTGTAAAAACCAAAACTTGACAAATATAAAAAATGCTGATATAATCCCGTAATATATTCGTAACATTTGTAACAGATATGAATAAAAACATACGGTATTGCGTAACATTTATGATAACAAATATCGTGTGCTACGGAGGATTATATGATACTGAAAAAGAAAGTGTTTGGAAGTGCAATGTTAGCAGCAGCAATTATGTCTGCCGGAACGTGTACTGCAATGGCAGCTCCACAGCAGGAAAATACAGCAATCGAGGCAGAGAGTGAGAACTCCACCCAGACTGCGGCAGGACTGGCATTGAAAATAACAGAAGGTTTTCAGAACGCGGATGAACAGGCATCCATAGAAAAAAAAGAAGTTGAGGTTGTGAAGGCTTCCGAAGAGGAGCCACAGGATGAATGGCAGAACCGTCTGATGGCAAACGTGGAGGAATCTTTAAATGTCCGTACAGAGGCAAGCGAAGAGTCAGCACTTGCCGGAAAGCTCCGCAAAGGCGATGTGGCAGAAGTTACAGAGCGTGGAGAGGAATGGAGTAAGATCACATCCGGAAATGTCAGCGGTTATGTAAAAAATGAATTTTGTGTCTTTGGAGACGATGCACATAATTATGCAAATGAGAACTGTACAACCAATGCAAAAGTCTTAGAAGGTGGTCTTCGTTTAAGAGCAGAAGCAAGCGAAGAAGCTCAGATCTGTGACGTGGCAGCACAGGATGATGTGCTTACCGTTAAAAAAGATGTAGAAGCACCGGAAGGCTGGGTAGCAGTTTCACATGGCGATGGTGTTGCATATGTCAGCAGCCAGTATGTAGAAGTATCGTTAGCAACCGGAACCGGAATCACGGTAGAAGAAGAGCAGGCGATCATCGCAAAGCAGAAGGCAGAGGAAGAAGCCAAAAGAGCTCAGGAAGCAGCAGCGCAGGCACAGGCGGCAGTACAGAACGCACCGGCAGCCGCAAGCTATGATGAGACAACGATCTTAGCAGCAACCATTCAGCTTGAAGCAGGAAATGAACCATACGAAGGTCAGGTAGCGGTTGGAGCAGTTATCATGAACCGTGTCAGAAGCGGCGGATATCCAAACAGCATCAGCGGCGTTGTATATCAGGCAGGACAGTTTTCCGTAAGCGGCAGGATCGCAGCAACCGCAGCATCAGGAGTAAAAATCTTCCTGTATGCAGGCAGCACAGGCAGCGATCGGTGGCATGGACAATACAGGCGGAGCACTTTCCTTTGCACCGGTAAGCAGCGGAAGAGGCGGCTTAGTCATCGGAAATCATTCATTTTACTAAAAGTATAATAAGACAATCATCTGGAGATTATATCAAAGATGATTGTCTTTTTTTCTTGTAATCATAGGGAAAAATATAGTAAGATGTAGAGGAATTGAACATATTTATATCAAGGGAGGAGTTCTATATGGGCGGATTTATGATATTTATTATTGTACTTGTAATTATATTAGTGCTTCTTGCACTTTGTGTTGTAAGAATCGTACCACAGGCGTATGCAATGGTTATTGAGCGTCTTGGCGGCTATCTGACAACATGGAATGTGGGAATCCATTTCAAAGTCCCGATTTTAGACCGTGTAGCAAAAAAAGTGCTGTTAAAAGAGCAGGTGGTGGATTTTGCACCGCAGCCGGTTATCACAAAGGATAATGTAACGATGAGAATTGATACGGTCGTATTTTTCCAGATTACAGACCCGAAGCTGTTTGTATACGGTGTAGATAACCCGATTATGGCGATTGAAAATCTGACAGCGACCACACTTCGTAACATCATCGGAGATTTAGAGTTAGATGAGACACTGACATCAAGAGAAACAATCAATACCAAGATGCGTGCGTCTTTAGATGTGGCAACAGACCCATGGGGAATCAAAGTGAACCGTGTGGAATTAAAGAATATCATCCCACCGCAGGCAATTCAGGATGCGATGGAAAAACAGATGAAGGCAGAGCGTGAACGACGTGAAGCCGTTACCAGAGCAGAGGGAGAAAAAGACAGCAACAATCCTTGTAGCACAGGGAAAGAAAGAGTCAGCAATCCTCGATGCCGAGGCAGAGAAACAGGCAGCGATCCTGCGTGCAGAGGCGAAAAAAGAAGCAACTGTGCGTGAGGCAGAAGGTCAGGCAGAGGCAATCTTACGAATCCAGCAGGCAAATGCAGATGGTTTGAAATTTATCAAAGAAGCAGGAGCCGATGATGCCGTACTTCAGTTAAAGAGCCTCGAAGCATTTGCAAAAGCAGCAGACGGCAAGGCAACCAAGATTATTATTCCATCGGAGATACAGGGAATTGCCGGACTGGTGAAGTCTGTCACCGAAGTAGCATCTGATGCAGAGTAGAAGAGCAATCCGACAGGAGAGCGTATCATAAAGAATCTTATGGGCTGTTGGGTTATATCTGACAGCCCCTTTGATATTCGTGGAGTATAAGAAATACAAGAGGAGGAAATACCATGAACTTAAAAGGACGTAATTTTTTAAAATTAAAGGATTTCACACCGGAAGAAATACTTTATATGATCGATCTGGCAGCAGATTTAAAGGCAAAAAAGAAACAGGGTGTTCGCCATGACAGCTTGGTCGGCAGGAACATTGCACTTATTTTTGAAAAAACCAGTACCAGAACCCGCTGCTCCTTTGAAGTAGCAGCACATGACTTAGGTATGCATGTTACATACTTAGACCCATCCGGTTCCCAGATAGGAAAAAAAGAGAGTATTGCTGATACGGCAAGAGTGCTTGGAAGAATGTTTGACGGAATCGAATATCGTGGTTTTGGACAGGACATCGTAGAAGAGCTTGCGGAATATGCAGGTGTGCCGGTCTGGAACGGACTGACAAATGAATTTCATCCGACACAGATGTTAGCAGATATGCTGACCATCCGTGAGCATTTAGGCAGATTAAAAAGGGTGTGAAGCTGGTTTATATGGGTGATGCACGTTATAACATGGGAAATTCCCTGATGGTAACATGTGCAAAGCTGGGAATGCATTTTGTAGCATGTACTTCTGAGAATTATTTCCCGGAAAAAGAACTGGTAGACTATTGCGTAGAAGTTGCAAAACAGACAGGAGGCAGCGTAACGCTGACAGAGGATGTAGCAGCAGGAACAAAAGATGCAGACGTTATCTATACCGATGTCTGGGTATCTATGGGTGAGCCGGACGAAGTCTGGGAAGAGCGTATCCGTGAACTGATGCCATATCAGGTCAATGCAAAGGCAATGGCAAATGCAAAAGACAGCGCGATATTCATGCATTGTCTGCCGGCATTCCATGACCTTAAGACAAAAATCGGAAAAGAAGTTTATGAAAAATTCGGTATCAGTGAGATGGAAGTAACGGATGAAGTATTTGAATCTACACAGTCTATCGTATTTGACGAGGCAGAAAACCGTATGCATACGATCAAAGCAGTGATGCTTGCGACATTAGGAGAGTAACCGTGAAATCAGAGATATTATCGGCACTGAGAAGTGCTGACGGCTATGTTTCCGGACAGGAACTGTGTGAAAAATTTGGCGTGTCAAGAACAGCCATCTGGAAAGCCATCAATCAGCTCAAACAGGCGGGATATGAAATAGAAGCTGTCCAGAATAAAGGATATCACATCGTTTCCTCCCCGGATATTTTGAGTAAAACTGAATTAGAGAGCAACCGGAAAACCGCATGGGTCGGAGAAGAAATCTACTATTTTGACAGTACGGATTCTACCAATACCAGAGCAAAGCGGCTGGCGGAAGATGGTTCTGTCCACGGAACCTTAGTGGTTGCAGATGAGCAGACAGGTGGACGCGGCAGAAGAGGCAGGGCGTGGGAATCCCAAAAAAAAGGAGTATCCATCTATATGTCCCTCGTTTTAAAACCGGAGATAGATCCAAACAATGCCTCCATGCTGACCTTGATCACTGCCATGGCAGTAGCAGGAGGAATCGAAAAGACGACCGGTTTAGAGTGTAAGATCAAATGGCCGAACGATATTGTTGTCCATGGAAAAAAAGTCTGCGGGATTTTAACAGAGATGAGTACCCAGATGGATTACATTAATTATATCGTTATCGGGATTGGCATCAATGTACAGAATGAATCTTTCCCGGAGGAAATCGGAGAGGTCGCAACCTCACTTCGGATCGAGAGCGGAAAAAAACAGAACCGTGCGGCGATCATAGAAGCTGTCTGGGAAGAATTTGAAAAATATTATGATATTTATTTAAAAACAGAGGACATGCAGGGACTGGTCGGTGAGTACGATCAAAAACTGGCAAACATGAACAAACAGGTGCGGGTATTAGACCCGAAAGACCCATATGAGGGAACCGCAAGAGGAATTACGCCAAAAGGAGAGCTGATCGTGGACACATGGGAAGCGAGAAAGCTCGTTTCTTCAGGCGAGGTATCTGTGCGTGGACTCTATGGTTATGTGTAAGGAGAACCTATTATGTATCAGGAAGAAGTCGTACTTTGCGGGGCAAGTGCGTATAATAAAAAAAATTTTATCTGAGTGAAGATTTTGAGGGACTGCCGCAGGGCATTCAGGATGAGCTGAAAATTCTTTGTGTACTCTACACGGAGGATGTGGGAGGAACCTTAGAGCTGGTATTTGACGAAGAGGGAAACCTGCATTTTCGTACCGATGCCGATGAAGGAGATTTGTTATATGACGAGATAGGAAGTATTCTCAAGATCAAGCAGATACAGAAAGAAAAAAGAGAATTACTCGAATCGTTAGAAATGTATTTTAAGGTATTTTTCTTAGGGGAAGATTTTAAGGAGGACTAACATGTTATTAGCGATTGATGTAGGAAATACAAATATCACAGTGGGAGTATTTAAAGATAAGGAAATAGTGAACACATTCCGTCTGACCACCAAGCAGTCAAGAACATCCGATGAATATGCCATTCATCTTTCCGGTATGCTGTTACAGAACGGAATCCGTTTTCAGGATATCAAAGATGTCATTATTTCTTCCGTTGTACCGAATGTTATGCATTCCTTAGGAAGTGCGATCATCAAATATTTTAATCTGGTACCGATCGTGGTGGAAGCAGGTATCAAAACCGGTATTAAGGTAGTGACGGAGAATCCGAGACAGATTGGAGCAGATCGTATCGTAGATGCAGCGGGAGCGATTGGAATTTACGGCGGACCGGTAATTGTAATTGACTTCGGTACAGCCACAACCTATGATCTGATTGATAAAGACGGAGCATTTTTAGCGGGGATCACGGCACCGGGAATCCGCATCTCAGCAAAAGCGTTATGGGAGGATGCCGCAAAACTTCCGGAGATCGAAATTAAGAAGCCGGAAAGCATTCTTGCAAAAGAGACGATCAGCAGTATGCAGGCAGGACTGGTATACGGACAGATCGGTCAGACCGAGTATATCATCCGGAAAATCAAAGAAGAAGCAAACATGGATGAGCCGATCAAAGTAGTTGCAACCGGAGGACTCGGCAGCATTATCGCACCGGAAACAGATGCGATCGATGTCTATGATCCGAATCTGACACTGTCAGGAATGAGACTGATCTACGAAAAACAGAACCGGAAGTAGCAGAATTTTGTAAAAAAGTACAGGAATTGGGAGAGCATGAATATGCCCGAATTACAGATAGGAAATGTAAAATTAGAGAATGATCTGATCTTAGGACCGATGGCAGGAGTAACCGACCTGCCATTTCGTCTGCTTTTGCAAAGAGCAGGGAGCAGGGCTGCTCTGCATGGAGATGGTCAGTGCGAAGGGAATTATGTATAACAACAAAAATACGAAATTCCTTCTGACGATTGATGAGCGCGAAAGACCGGTGTCCCTGCAATTATTTGGTTCGGATCCAGACATCATCAGCGAACAGGCAAAACGGATCGAGGAGCTACCGTTTGATATCTTAGACATCAACATGGGATGTCCGGTACCTAAGATCGTAAACAACGGAGACGGCTCCGCCCTGATGAAAAATCCACTCTTAGCAGGAGAGATCATTGAAAAAACAGCCCGTGCCATCCAAAAACCGGTAACGGTCAAAATCCGAAAGGGATTTGATGAGGAACATATCAATGCAGTGGAAATGGCACACATCGCACAGGAGTCGGGGGCAGCAGCCATTGCCGTACACGGGCGGACCAGAGAACAGTATTATTCCGGAAAGGCAGACTGGGAGATTATCCGAAAAGTCAAGGAAGCCGTTCACATTCCGGTAATCGGAAACGGCGATGTGTGGACACCGCAGGATGCCATAGATATGAGAAAACAGACAGGCTGTGATGGTGTCATGATTGGACGCGGCGCACAGGGAAATCCGTGGATTTTTAAACAGATACTCCACTATGAACAGACCGGAGAGCTGTTAGAAAAGCCATCTCCGCAGGAGGTGACGGAAATGATCCTGCGCCATGCAAAAATGCAGATGGAATTCAAAGGCGAGTACATCGGTATCCGTGAGATCCGCAAACATGCCGCATGGTATACAGCCGGTTATAAAAATTCTGCAAAGCTGCGTGGAAAAATCAACGAAACGGAAACCTATGAAGAGTTGAAAGAACTGTTAAGCCATCTCGGAAACGCTTGAAAACCTTGACACAGGGCATGTTTCACGAGTATAATACTATGAATGTAAATAGGTGAAGGCAAAACGGACAGCTCAGGTCCGTTTTACTATGATAAATCATAAAGAAGGGTAGAAATCATGGACAAAAAAGAATCTATTAACTTACGAAGGATTACAGAAGTTAGAGAGCGAATTACACAATTTAAAAGTCGTAAAACGTAAAGAAGTTGCACAGAAGATTAAAGAGGCAAGAGAACAGGGAGACCTTTCCGAGAATGCAGAGTACGATGCAGCAAAGGACGAGCAGCGTGATATCGAGGCCCGTATCGATGAGATTGAAAAAAAAATCTTAAAAAATGCGGAAGTCGTAGTAGAAGAAGAAGTAGACTTAGACAAGATCAGCGTTGGCTGCCGTGTGAAGATATTAGATATGGAATATGACGAAGAGTTAGACTATAAAATTGTCGGTTCCACCGAGGCAAACAGCCTGGAAGGAAAAATTTCCAACGAGTCTCCGGTAGGAAAAAGCACTTTTAGGAGCAAAAGTCGGTGAGGTTGTAACCGTTGAAACACAGGCAGGAGACCTGAATTACAAAGTATTAGAGATCCAGAGATCAAATTAAAGGAGAGTATAATGGCGGAACAAAAGAACGTACAGGAACAGGACATTAACCAATTACTCAAGGTACGCCGTGAAAAGCTTGCAGATCTGCAGGAAAATGGCAAAGACCCTTTTGTAATCACAAAATTTGATGTGACAAACCACAGCACAGATATAAAAGAAAACTATGAGCAGATGGAAGGACAGACCGTTACCGTTGCAGGACGTATGATGCAGAAACGTGTCATGGGTAAGGCTTCTTTCTGCAATGTGCAGGACTTAAAAGGCAACATCCAGTCTTATGTTGCAAGAGATGAGATCGGCGAAGATTCCTATAAAGATTTCAAAAAAATGGATGTCGGCGATCTGATCGGAATTACCGGATTTGTATTTAAGACAAAGACAGGCGAAATTTCCATCCACGCAAAGGAAGTAACTTTACTTTCTAAGAGTCTGCAGATTTTACCGGAAAAATTCCACGGACTGACCAACACAGATATCCGTTACAGACAGCGTTATGTAGACCTGATCATGAACCAGGAAGTAAAGGATACTTTTTGTAAAACGTTCTAAGATCATCAGCAGCATCCGTCATTATTTAGACGGCGAAGGTTTCATGGAGGTTGAGACACCGATGTTGGTATCAAATGCCGGTGGAGCTGCTGCAAGACCGTTTGAAACACATTTTAATGCATTATCCGAGGACTTAAAACTCAGAATTTCCTTGGAATTATATCTGAAACGTCTGATCGTTGGCGGTTTAGAAAGAGTATACGAAATCGGACGTGTATTCAGAAACGAAGGTTTAGACACCCGTCACAACCCGGAGTTTACTCTGATGGAGCTGTATCAGGCATACACCGATTACCACGGCATGATGGATTTAACCCGAGAATCTCTACCGTCATGTGGCACAGGAGGTTACCGGAGGACTTCAGCTTCCTTACGGTGAGCATGTCATTGATCTGTCCAAGCCATTTGAGCGGATCACCATGGTAGATGCCGTTAAAAAATATGCAAACGTAGACTTCAATGAGATCAAAGACCTTGAAGAAGCAAGAGCAGTTGCAAGAGAACATCACATTGAATTTGAGGAGCGTCACAAGAAAGGCGATATCCTGAATTTATTCTTTGAAGAATATGTAGAGGAACATCTGATCCAGCCTACCTTTGTTATGGATCATCCAATCGAGATTTCTCCTCTGACTAAGAAAAAGCCGGATAATCCGGATTATGTAGAGCGTTTTGAGTTCTTCATGAACGGCTGGGAGATGGCAAATGCTTACTCCGAGCTGAATGACCCGATCGACCAGAGAGAGCGTTTCAAAGCACAGGAAGAACTGTTAGCACAGGGCGATGACGAAGCAAACACCACCGACGAGGACTTCCATGAATGCTTTAGAGCTTGGTATGCCGCCAACAGGAGGAATCGGTTTTGGAATTGACCGTATGGTTATGATCATGACAAATTCCGCAGCGATCCGAGATGTGCTGCTCTTCCCGACAATGAAGTCACAGGGTGCTACAAAGAATGCGGCAAACAATGCAGCTCAGGCAGAGGTTACCGCTTCTGCACAGGATACAAAGCCTGTAGAGAAGATTGATTTCTCTAATGTAAAGATTGAACCTTTATTTGAGGAAGAAGTAGACTTCGATACATTCAGCAAGTCAGATTTCAGAGCTGTTAAGGTAAAAGAGTGTGTAGCCGTACCGAAGTCCAAAAAACTGTTACAGTTCACACTTGATGACGGAACAGGCACGGACCGTACTATTTTAAGCGGAATCCACGCTTACTATGAACCGGAAGAACTTGTTGGAAAGACACTTATTGCCATCACAAATCTTCCACCTAGAAAGATGATGGGAATTGAATCTTGCGGTATGTTACTTTCAGCAGTAAACAATCTTAAGGATTCAGAGGATGAAGAGCTTCATCTTCTTATGGTTGATAACCACATTCCGGCAGGTGCGAAGCTCTACTAAAAACGTGATGTACCTTATTGGTGGAAATTTGTAAAATTACAAAAATACGCCAATTTTACGCCAAACGATGCAGAGTTTGATGTAAGAAAATAATATAATGATGTGGAATCAGACGATATGACATATGAAGCCCCATTGGATAGAGAAATCTGTCTGATGGGGGTTTATTTGCATGAAAGGAGAAAATTATATGAAAGTTGATTTTGAGAATTCATTTGAATTATTATCGCAGGAAGAGTGGAACCAGTATTTAAGTGAAGAGAAAATAGATTATATTATGGTAGATAAGGGAGTTTTTGCTAAATTTAGTGATAAAATTATGATGTATCCTATATTGATGGAAGAAATTGATGAATTAAATAATAAAGTTGGCAGTATAAAAGTTTCATATGCATTATGTAGACATTATTATGATAAGGGGATACCAGATAAACCGTATTATATATCACCTGGAAAAGATGGACAATCTGTACAGTATTTTCCTAATTTTAAAAATGAGCATTGGATGCGGTTATATTGGTTTAATCATTTTGCAGATGCCGCATATATGAAGTTGTTTTCAGTATGGGATAGCGTGACCGAAATCTTAGATACATTTTACGGCATGAATATTGATAAAAATATGAGATTCAAGTTTCGTGTGATGGATGAATTAAAGCAGAAGGATAATTCAATTTGGTCATTTTTGAAGAATGATGTTTTAAATAGTGCATTGTATCAAGAAGCGGAGAAATATAGGAATTCTTTTTGCTCATTATACAGGACCATCTACAGTTTCAAATAATTATATAATTCAAAAAAGATAAAGAAGTTGAATTTCCGAAGATGCAAGATGATGGAACAATAAAGATGATTAAGAAAAAAAGCAACTGTTTTGTCATATAGAGTGGGGGATTATACATTTTGTTGATGATATTATAAGCAACATATTAGACTTTTCTGAATTTACGGGGAAGAAAATAAGCAAATTGTTAACAGATATAGTTTCATAATAATGTTATACTAATATATGGTTATCACAGAACAAGTACAAGAGTACGCTCGATGAGGCTGTAAAAATACATCGTGCAACAATTGAGAAAAAGTGGTGGAGGAGATATAGGGGATTTAGATTTGGGTAAACTAGATAGCGTGTTAACGCATATTCAAAATGATAATTATTATCCCACATTTATTGATAAGTTGGTACATTTATTTTTTTGTTCCGGCAAGTACGATTGGCAGCTCTTACAAGACGGAAACTAACGATTAATATACCACATGTTGCTAATTAATTTAAAAATACAAAATTAGAAAAACTCTAACTGACAAGCCTCAAATACCAGCAAAACGAAAAAAGTCAAACGAAAAATATAGAATAGAATTGATAAATTTCGTTTTGAATAGTATAATTTTCGTGAATAATAAGGTTGATATTATAAATAATCGGAGGTGGTTGGTATGAAAACGTGTAAAGAAAAAGCCTTGGAATGGGATGTTACGCCTCGTGCGGTGAATGTAATGTGTAAAAATGGAAGAATTGAAGGTGCGATTAAAGAAAAAGGCTCCTGGTTAATTCCGGATGATGCTGAAAAACCTATAGATGGAAGGATATCAACAGGAAAATATGTAAAAAAAATCATAAATCCAAAAGTAAAATCATTACCAATTGGTATTTCGGATTATGTGCGTGCACAATCTGAATACTACTATGTTGATAAGACTTTATTAATCAAGGAGTTCTTAGATCAAAAGCCTTTAGTGTCATTATTTACAAGGCCGAGAAGATTTGGAAAAACCTTGAATATGGATATGCTCCGAGTTTTTTTTGAAATATCGGATGAAGATACAAGTAAGTATTTTGCAGATAAGGCTATCTGGAAATGTGGAGAAGAATACCAATCACATCAGGGAAAATATCCGGTTATCTTTCTTACCTTCAAGGATGTAAAATTTGACACTTGGGAATCAACAATAGATAAGATTCGTGGCTTACTCCAGGAAGAATACGGAAGGCATCAGGAGTTATTAAGCAGTGATAAGCTTTCACAATATGAAAAAGAATACTTTGCAAAGATTCTTGATGCTTCTGCAAATGAAGTGGAGCTTACGTCTGCGCTTGAAAGATTATCAAAAATGCTTGCAACTCATTACGGGAAAGCTCCAATTATAATTATTGACGAATATGATACCCCGATTCAGGAAGGATATTCAAAAGATTTTTATGATGAGATTATTAGTTTTATGAGAAACTTCTTCTCAGGGGCCTTTAAAGATAATAAGAATCTGTCATATGGTTTTTTAACAGGAATACTGCGAATTGCTCAGGAAAGTATTTTTAGTGGACTTAATAATCTTACAGTAAATTCTGTAATGGATGAAGAATACGATAGCTTCTTTGGTTTCACAAGTAATGCAAAGTAAAAAGAAATGCTTGAGTATTACGCTATGACAGAAGAGGAAAGCGAGCTTAAGGAATGGTATGATGGTTATTTGTTTGGTAACGAAGAAATTTATAATCCATGGTCTGTAATTAATTACATTTCAAGAGGGGGCATCCCACAGGCTTACTGGGTAAATACTGGAAATAATGAGATTTTAGAGGATGTCATGAGAGTTGCCACTGATGATATCACAGACAGACTTTATGCTCTATTACAAGGTAACAGAGTCGTTGCAAGAATTGACCAAAAATGTTGTATATAGATCGCTTGCTGAAGATCCAGCGAATATTTACAGTTTATTGTTGGTTGCAGGATACTTAAAAACACCAAAAAAGGAATTGCAGGCAGATGGCTCATATCTATGTGAGGTTTCCATTCCAAATAGGGAAATTGCTGCGGTTTATAAGAGTGAAATCTTATCACATTTCTTGCAGATTGGCGCAATTACAAGAACTACAGCAAATAAGATTGCAGAAAGTCTTTATGCAAATGATTATAAAAAATTGCAGAGTGCAGTGGCAGAATATATGGATAAATCTATTAGTTTCTATGATGGAGGAGCAGAAGGTTTTTACCATGGATTAATGCTTGGATTGATTGCTTTGATGGATAATCAATATAAGATTAAATCAAACAGAGAATCGGGTGATGGAAGATATGATGTTTGCTTGATTCCAAGAGAGAAAAGATATCCTGGAATTATTTTAGAATTAAAATGGGAAAAGGGATTGGGCGAAGCGGCTCTTGATAGTCTGGCTGATGAAGCACTGGTTCAAATTGATGCATTGAGATATGATTCAGAAATGAAAGAAGATGGAATTATTGATATTTTGAAATTTGGAATTGCTTTTTCTGGAAAAAAAAGTAAGTGTTAAGACGAAATAAATGCTGCATAATTAGGTGGTGGTGAAGAAATGACAAACAAACATTCGAAGTGCAAGGGAAGATTTATGGACTTGTAATCTGGCATAATAGAATCATCTTAAGAAAGCAATAGCTTTTTTAGATGGCTCTATTTTATTTACAAACTTACAGTTGCAGTTGGCATAGAAAGTAATGGAATAAATGGAGCAGGATTTTTATTAAAGGAAGGTGTTTTTATATAGAAAAAGAATACGGTAGGTAAAAATTTTATAACAGCACTTATCATCATAGGAGTTTTTTTGTTTTGCCGGGTGGATTGCCAGTATGTTTGACAGTGGACCAAGGTGTATCGAGACAGGCTGCTACAGACGTCAGGAACCTGATAGCGATTACTGTTATGATCACGAGTTATATAGGGAGGAATCTTCTACAGATGACGAATCATCATCCGATGACAAATCGTCAACGGACAGTTCCAATGATAGTGGCTCATCCAAAAAAACATATAATCATATCAACAACGATCGTAACAGTGATTCTGATTCATCTTACAGCAATAATACAAGAAAAAATACATATGGAACATCTAGTTCCCCAACAATCAGTACATACGATTCTTATGATGAGGGGTATGATGACATCTATATGGATGGTGATTATGATGATAACAGATATGACAATGACAGTGACTATGCAGATGGTGTAGATGATGCAATGGATGATGACGATGAAGATTGGTAAAGGAGTTGCAGAGTCCACCTGCAAAATAAACACATTCCCCCAAAAACGCCTCTATCCGATTCCCCTAAAATTCTGTATAATAGAACCATATAATACAGACAAACACGGATAGAGGAGGGACACTGATGTTAAAGACATTCCACACATCATACATAGGAAAAAAGAAATCGCGGGCAGTCACAGCTCTGGGCCTGCTTTCTCTGATGCTGTGTCTGACAGGATGCAGCATGGAAGGAGTACCGTTTGCAAACTGGGACTTATATCACAGCGAAACATACGAAAATGCAGAATCTTACCAAACCGGAGATTTTTCAGGTAATGCAGATGAAGTACAAACGTTAGCTGTATACTGGCGCTCCGGAGAGATAAAGATCACGGAATCAGAGGGCGATTCTATTGAGATCCGTGAGAGTGGAAAAAAATCTGACAGAGGATGCAAAAATGCATTATTATCTCAAAGACGGTCAGTTAGAAGTCCGTTTTTGCGCATCAGGAGCAACCATTCAAGTAAAACCGAAGGAGAAGCACTTGCAGATAGAAGTGCCAAAAAACATGCAGTTGTCCATTCACAGTACATCCGCGGATGTGAAAGCAAAACATTTAGAGCAGGAGCAAATATTAGTGGCAACCATGTCGGGTGATATAGAGATCGGAGAGTTTGTGGCAGAGGAAGGAGATCTCAGCAGCGGTTCCGGAGATATTACATTGGACAATATGCAGGTTCAAGAGGCAGCGATCACGACTGCAAGCGGAGATGTAGAGCTCTCCTTACCGGAAAAAGGTGCTAAGATCAAATACACCACAACAGGCGGAGATCTGGAGACAGATTTGGACCACAAAAAAACCGGAAACATCTATGTATTTGGTGATGGAAAAACCAATCTGACCATACAAAGCACGAATGGAGATCTGATGATCAGATAGGAGAAGGCATATGATAAGAATGGAAAAAAATGTTTTTTTCCTCATTGATCACACCCGTCATTTTGATCGTGTTGTATGGAACATTTCTCTCAAATGTATACAAGGATTCCTTTCAGTCCTCCTTGCCGGAGTTTCTAAGCGTTTCAGATAAACTGATCAACGGACCCGTAGCCGCACAGTTAGCGGCAGCATTACTCGCAGTGAGCTGCGTTACCGTTACCTTTTGTGTCAATCTGACCATGATCCAGGATAAAGCGAATGGAGCAAGAAAAGATTTTAATGTATCACCGACAGGAAAACCGGTTATCTATTTAGGGTACTTGTACTGTTTGGCAGTGTGCTTTCGAGCATCGTGTGTTATCCGTTAAAAACACAGGGACAGATGTCGGCGGTAGGAACGATCGTCAGTGCCGGCTATGGATTCATCTGGTGGAGCCTATATGCCAATCTCTAATTTTGGCAAAGGACTTCAGAAAGGATTGTCCTATGTTCCCAAGCACTTATGGAACCTCCATGCTTAAAAACCATATGCTTCGCGGAGTATTTGAAGAGATGAAATCAAGGGATTTCCGGACGATGTAGTGACAGGCATTGCAGATTCGCTGGACTGCAATCCGGTATTTCGGGGACATGTTGTAAGCAGTGCAGAAATGCTGGCGTTCATGGTAGGAACCATCGTTGTATTAGGGATCATTTATCAGATCATAACGGCACTTCCTGAAAAATAAACAAAATAAATCCGGTTGTAACCGCAAATCTATCATGCTATAATGGGCGTAAACATCAACTTTGGAAAGAACAAAAAACTATTAGAGCAGTGCCAGACCTTAAAAGAATATGCCATCTATGTAAAGAAAGTACGAACCTATGCAAAGAGCATGAAAGTAGAAGAAGCGGTAGACCGTGCAGTGACAGAATGTATCAATGAAGAGGAATCCTGCGGGAGTTTCTGCTTCAAAACAGAAAAAGAGGCGGTGGAAATGAGTATTTTTTGAATATGATGAAGAGGCGGTCTTTGAAGTTGTCAGGAAAGATGAATATGAGAAAGGCATCCAAGAAGGCGAAAAACAGTTTGCCCTTCTGACCGAAAGACTCTTAGAAGCCGGGAGAACACAGGACCTGCTGCGTGCTACACAGGATCAAGAATATCGCAAGCTGTTATATAAAGAGTATCAGATTTCATAAAGAGGAGGAGCACCAATGGAAACATGGTTTTATGAAGTAGTCAGCATTGACGGAGACTATGCAAACTTAAAACGTACCGATATCGAATCGGATGACTTAAAGTTAGTTGCAAGAGCATTACTGCCACCGGAAATCATGGAAGGAAGTAAGCTGAAATACGAGTTAATGCAATATGAACTTCTTCCGTTATAAATAACTTTAGAATCGAATACAGGTAAAAAGTAAAGGGCAGAGACCGGAAAACGGTTCTGCCCTTTTGTAACAGGATTAAATTTTGAAATAACGCATTTCATTTGCGAGTTTCTCAGCCTGTGTGGCTACATTCTGTGCAGCTTGTGCTACATTTTCACTGTTGTCGGTTACGCTTAAGGCTTCCTGAGCAAGACCTTCAGAGGTTGCAAGGATTTCTTCGGCACTGGCGGATTGTTCTTCTGTAATAGCAGCTACAGAGGTTGCAACTTCATCCACTTTGTTGACATTCGTAATCATTTCCTGTAACAGCTCGCTTGTCTCTCCGATCGTCTGGTAAATATCGTGGAATGTGTGATGCGCGGTAGAAACCAGCTCCTCACTGTCATGGATGTGTTTGGCACTTATCTGGGTCTTGTCCACGGCATCGCTGACGAGAGTATTAATATCTGCCGTAATAGAGGATATTTTGTCCACGGCCTGCGAACTTGTTTCGGCAAGGTTGCGGATTTCTTCGGCAACAACAGCAAATCCTTTTCCGGCTTCACCGGCTCTTGCTGCCTCAATGGCTGCATTTAAGGAAAGCAGGTTCGTCTGGGAGGCAATATCTCCGATAATTTCCACAAATTTTGTAATCTCTTCCGTCGATTCACCGACATGACCGACAGCGGTTTCTAATTGGGTAACGGAGGCCTGAACGGTTTCCATGGCATGTTTTACCTTATCCATGTCATCCCGTCCCTTGCCGGAAATTACAACGGTATCATTCATCTTTTCACTGGCGTTATGTCCGATCTGATCTGTTTCAGAAACGATCATCGCCAGAGAGGTTGTATTTTCTGCTACTTCTGTTACGGAGTTTGCCAATTCCTCAACAGTGGAATTTAACTCTTTCATAGAGGTAGATTGAGTTATCGCGGAGCGATATAATATTTCGGAAACGGAACTGCTGTTTTCAGCCTGTTGATTCAATTGTCCGGATATGGAAAAAATAGTACCGATCGTATTTCGCATAGTACCAATAAATTTCTGCATACCATTTCCCATAGCAGCGACTTCATCCTGGCCTTTGGTCTGTACATTTACCGTAAAATCACCGTCAGTAATCTTTCCGATATCCTTTGTCAGGGTTTTGATCGGTTCAACAACAATGTGTACAATTCGTTCGATCAAAAATCCGATAATCACCATTGCCAGGACTAAAATAAGGATAATTCTGGTCTGCAAACCTTTTAAATCTTCAAGGACAGTACTTTCTTTTACATTAGAGACCAGAACCCAGTCAGTTCCTGTGATCGGTTCGACCTCTACATAATAGACTGTATTACCAACGGTAACATTTTGAACTTTTCCATTCTTTTTATCAATCTTATCAGCAACCGCTTTCACATAAGAATCTTTGCTGTCAGAAGAGATTGTTTGTGCCACTAATTTCTGGTCTTTGTGTGCTAAAATGGTATGGCTGTTTTTATCAACCAGAAATGCGTAACCATCATCCATAACTTTGATATCGGATACCATCTTAGAAGCATAATTTAGAAAAACATCTGCTGCAGCAACCGTTTTAGCACCATTAGAGGTTTTAAGTAACGTTGTGGCACTTACAATAAATTCGCCGGTATCTGCATCGCGATATGGTGTGCCAAAGGCAAAAGATTTATGGGTTAATCCCTCTTTATACCAGTCGCGCTCTGTGATCCCATAGTCCGCATCCGGAACCCAGCCGGACATATCAATATATTTCCCATGGTCATCACCGATGTAGACTCCGTTTGGAAAATCCTGATTCATATTTACAGTCGTAGCCAGATAAGTTTTTTCGGTTTCTTCATCCATTGGAACGGTTTCTAAAGTGTTTTGTAACATATCCAACGTATTAAGAATACCGGTGGTCCAGGTCTCTAACTCTTTGGCATTCATTTTAGATTCTGCCCTTAACAGATTTTTTGCCTCTTGGACAATGATCTTTTTTAGAAGCCATATAAGAAATCACAATAATGGATATAATAGCGATAGCGATACAAGGAAGTAGAATTTTCAGCAGCTTAGCTTTTATACCTTTTAACATTTTCGTATTTTGTCGATCGTTTTTCATTCGCACGTCTCCTTTCTGCATAAGTATATATAAAAAGTATAATACGGATATATGCGTTTTTCAAGGATTTTCTTAGGAAACACGTCTGTTATAGCTTTTCCCTATACCCCAATATAGAAATGTCATATGAAAGCAAATCTTGAATTGCCTCCAAAATCATAGTACACTTTTAATGATCAGAAAAAAGACATCCTTAAGATGTCTAAGGAGGCAGTCACATGAAATTAAGCCAGATTCTTGGTAAAGATAAAATCACATTGTCATTTGAAGTATTTCCACCCAAAACAGAGGCGAATTACGAAGCCGTGAAAAAAGCAGCATTGGATGTTGCGGCGTTAAATCCAAGTTATATGAGTGTTACCTACGGTGCGGGCGGAAGCACCAGAGCGAATACAGTACAGATCGCATCGGCAATACAGCAGCAGTATGGGATCACTGCAATTTCCCATCTTACCTGCGTCGGAGCAACGAAAGAAGACATCGACCATACACTGGATTCTATGAAAGAAGCAGGAATAGAAAATGTACTGGCACTTCGGGGCGACCGGCCAAAGGATTTTGAAGGAGAACCGTTTACAGATTTTCACTATGCATCCGAGTTAGTAGAGCATATCAAAGCAAGAGGAGATTTTTGCGTAGGAGGTGCCTGCTATCCGGAAGGGCATGTAGATGCCCATAATAAAAAAGAAGACATTACATATCTAAAGAAAAAAGTAGATGCGGGATGTGACTACCTCACAACCCAGATGTTTTTTGACAACAACATCTATTATAATTTCCTCTACCGGGTCAGGGAAAAAGGGATCACGGTACCGATCATACCGGGAATCATGCCGATCACAAGAGCGTCACAGGTAAAGACAGCCTGTACGTTAGCGGGAACGAACATGCCGGAAAGATTCCGAAATCTGGTGGACTGCTTCGGGGACAATCCAAAAGCACGATGCAGCAGGCAGGAATTGCTTATGCGACCGATCAGATCATCGATTTGATCGCAAATGGAATCCATAACATCCATGTGTATTCGATGAATAAACCGGAAGTAGCGGCAGGAATACCAAAAGAACCTGTCGGAGATCATCCATGATTAAAAAAAAGAGGTAGAGCGGTACTTAGGATATGGGAAAAATAATCCGGATGAGCGGACAACAGAACTGATAGAGGAATGTATCCGACAGATAGAAAAAAATAGCACAGCCCCGGTCGATATACAGGATCTTCGATTTAAAATTAAAAGAAGATCAGATAGAAGCGGCGGGAATGAAGATGCAGAGCAGAAATCTGGCAAAAAACTTAAGAGGCTGTGAAAAAATCGTATTTTTTGCAGCAACCTTAGGAAACGAGCCGGACATATTAATGAACCGGTATTCCAGACTGCAGATCAGCAAGGCAGCAGTATTGCAGGCAGTCGGGGCAGCGGCGATCGAGGACTATTGTAACCAATGCCAGAAAAAAATCGAAGAACAGGCAGCGGCAGAAGGTTTTTATGTAAGATCCAGATACAGTCCGGGATATGGAGATCTGTCCTTAACCTATCAGGCAGAATTTTTTAAGAGTGTTAGAAGCAACTAAAAAAATCGGGATCGTACTCTCGGAGGGCGGAGTTATGATACCGGAAAAATCGGTAACAGCGGTTATGGGACTGAGCAGGGAGCAGACTAAATGCCATATCGAGGGCTGCGAGTCCTGTAGAAATAAAAACTGTGCATACAGACGGCAAGACTAAGAGGTAACTATGACGATCAGAGAAGAAATAGGAAAAAGAATACTGTTTTTTGATGGAGGAATGGGAACACTTCTTCAGGAACAGGGATTACAGGCAGGAGAACTTCCGGAAACATGGAATCTGAAGAATCCGGAGCCGATCATACAGATACATAAAGCGTATTTAGCGGCAGGGGCAGACATCATATTGGCGAACACTTTTGGCGCCAACCGCTTTAAATACGGAGAAGATTTAGAAAAAATCGTAACGGCGGGAGTAGCAAATGCAAAAAAGCCGTAGCAGAGAGTGGAAAAAAAAAGCATATGTAGCCTTAGACATCGGCTCCACCGGAAAACTCTTAAAGCCGATGGGAACCCTGGATTTTGAAGAGGCAGTCGGGGTATTTGCAGAGATCATCCGAGTGGGAGAAAAAGCAGGAGCGGATCTCATACTGATAGAGACCATGAGCGATACCTATGAACTGAAAGCAGCAGTATTAGCGGCAAAAGAGAATTCCACATTGCCGATCATGGCAACGGTCATCTTTGACGAAAGCAAAAAGATGTTGACGGGAGCCAGTCCGCAGGTAGTAGTGTCACTGTTAGAAGGACTTGGGGTAGACGCACTGGGGATCAACTGCGGCCTTGGACCAAAACAGATGAAAGAGATCGTAAAAAGAACTGCTGAAATATGCCTCCATACCGGTGATCGTCAATCCAAATGCGGGACTTCCGCGTTCGGAAAACGGAAAGACCGTCTTCGACGTAGGAGCAGAGGAATTTGCCGAAGACATGGAAGAGATCGTAACCATGGGAGCCTGGTTCGCCGGAGGCTGTTGCGGAACCACGCCTGCGCATATACAGGCAATGGTAGAAAAATGTAAAGAAATCACACCGGTGCCGATCGCGCCGAAGAACTATACCTTTGTTACCTCCTACTCTACGGCAGTTGAATTAGGCGGCAGACCGGTCATCATCGGAGAGCGTATCAATCCTACCGGAAAGTCCAAATTTAAACAGGCACTCAGGGATCACAACATCGACTACATCTTAGAAGAAGGGGTCAAACAGGAAGACTCCGGTGCACATATCTTAGATGTCAACGTAGGACTGCCGGAAATTGACGAAGCAGCCATGATGGAAACGATCGTTTACGAACTGCAGAGCATCATGCCGATCCCGCTTCAGATCGATACCACGAATATGGAAGCAATGGAACGGGCGCTCAGGATCTATAACGGAAAACCGATGATCAACTCCGTCAATGGAAAAGCAGAGATCATGGAACAGGTATTTCCGCTTGTAAAAAAATATGGAGGAGTCGTAGTCGGACTGGCGTTAGATGAAGATGGCATTCCGGACACCACCGAGGGCAGACTTGCGATAGCCGAAAAAAAATATATCAGACAGGTGAAAAAATACGGGATCAGCAGAAAAGATATCGTCATCGATGCCTTGGTTATGACCATGAGTACAAATAACGAGTCCGCAAAGATTACGTTAGATACCGTAAAAGAGATCACGGCAAGAGGTGGAAAAACCGTGCTTGGCGTGTCGAATATATCCTTTGGACTGCCGCAGCGTGAGCTGATCAATGCAGCATTTTTTACAATGGCAATGAACAACGGACTCTCGGCAGGGATCATCAATCCGAATGCAAAAGCCATGCGGCAGGCATACGATACCTTCTGCGTACTCGGCGGATATGATGCCCAGTGCATGAATTATATTGAAAACTATGCCGTAACCGATGCCCCGAATGCAGCGGCAAAACCGGCCGCAGCGAAGCTCAACCTGACCGACAGCATCATCAAAGGCTTAAAAGATCAGGCGTATCGGGCAACGGAAGAAGAACTAAAGACAAAAGAACCGATGGAGATCATCAATGGGGAACTGGTTCCGGCACTGGATGTAGTCGGACAGGGATTTGAAAAAGGAACCATGTTCCTGCCACAGCTTTTAATGAGTGCAGAAGCAGCCAAGGCAGGGTTCGAGGCGATCCGGCAGTATGTGCAGAGTCACGGAGAAGCACAGGAGAAAAAAGCAACGATCGTCATTGCTACCGTCAAAGGAGACATCCACGATATCGGAAAAAATATCGTAAAAGTCCTGTTAGAGAACTATGGATATGAAGTCATAGACCTCGGAAAAGACGTGCCGCCGGAAAAAATCGTAGAAACCGTCGTGGATAAACATGCGCCGCTGGTTGGACTGAGTGCATTAATGACAACCACGGTAGTTAATATGGAAGAAAGTATCAAAGAACTGCACAAAGAAGCACCATGGTGCAAGATCATGGTTGGCGGAGCGGTGCTGACACAGGAATATGCAGACATGATAGGGGCAGATTTTTATGGAAAAGATGCCATGCAGTCTGTATATTATGCCGAAAGACTTCTAAATAGCTGACAGAACGCATGATTTTGTGATATTCTGTAAGAAAGGATTAGCAGATCATGCGGGAGGAAGTCATGGCAGAACGGTCAAAACAGAAATTAAAACTCATCTATTTGATGCAGATCTTAATGGAAAAGACAGATGAAACGCACAGTATCACTATGGCGGAGATGATAACTGCCTTAAAGGCATATGGGATTACGGCAGAGCGGAAGAGTCTGTATGACGATATTGAATGCCTGCGTACCTATGGACTGGAAATTATCGGAACGCAGGAAGGCAGAACTTATTGTTATCAGGTAGTTAACCGGCAGTTTGAATTGGCAGAATTGAAACTGCTGGTTGACTCTGTGCAGTCTGCAAGATTTATTACAGCCAAAAAGACAAATGAGCTGATCAAAAAAATAGAAGGATTAGCAAGTAAGTATGAGGCATCCAAACTGCATCGTCAGGTCTATGTGACACAGCGGGTAAAAACCATAAACGAAAGCATCTATTATAATGTAGATGCCATTCATACGGCAATCGCCGAAAATTCCCAGATCACATTCCAGTATTTTCAATGGAATGTCAAAAAAGAAATGGAGCTTCGCAAAGGCGGAGCACTCTATATAGAGTCAGTCCGTGGGCGCTATCCTGTGATGATGAAAATTATTACATGATCGCTTATGATGACGTAGAAGAAAAAATCAAACACTTTCGCGTGGATAAAATGCTCCATATCGAAATGAACGGCAAAAAACGCGAAGGAAAACAGGTATTCCAATGCTTTGACATAGCCGTGTACTCCAGAAAAATGTTTGGAATGTATGGACGGTGAAGAGCAGTTGGTAAAAAATACAATGTGTCAATAAATTAGCCGGAGTCATCATAGACCGCTTTGGAAAAAGAAATATCCATGATACCGGTAGATGGGAAGCATTTTACTGCAAGCGTCCGGGTAGCGGTCAGCCGCCAGTTCCTGTCATGGGTCATGGCATTGGGTGAGGGGCGAAAATCGTAGGGCCGGAACCGGTAGTAGAGCAGGTCCGGGAAGAAACAAAACGCCTGATGCAGCAATATGACATAAAAACAGATTCATATAAAAATAAAACAACGTGAAAACAAATTAAAATATATAGCGAGGAAGAATCATGTACAAAATCTTTATGGTAGAAGATGATGAAATCATAGCAAGAAGCATACGGGAGCATCTGCAGGCATGGAATTATGACGTATGCTGCGTAGAAGATTTTTCCAATGTAGTAGCAGAATTTGTCCGTTTTGACCCACAACTGGTGCTTATGGACATTACCCTGCCATTTTTTAACGGATACCATTGGTGCAGTGAAATCCGAAAAATATCGAAAGTACCGGTCATCTTTCTGTCCTCAGCGGCAGATAACATGAACATCGTCATGGCGGTCAATATGGGAGCGGATGATTTTATACCAAAACCGTTTGATCTCGAAGTGCTCACGGTTAAGATCCAGGCAATGCTGCGCCGCAGTTACGATTTTGCCGGAACAGGCAGTATGTTAGAGCATAAAGGAGCGATCCTGAATCTGAACGAGACAACGCTGACCTATCAGGAGCAAAAGATAGAACTGACGAAAAACGAATTTCGTATCTTAGAGATATTAATGGAAAATAAAGAAAAAGTCGTATCCAGGGAAACGCTGATGACAAAGCTATGGGAAAGTGATAACTATGTAGATGAAAATACACTTTCCGTCAATGTGAACCGGTTGAGAAAAAAAATTAGAAGCCTTGGGATTGGAAGAATTTATACTTACAAAGAAAGGAATAGGGTATCGTCTGGGATGAAACTTTGGAGTTCATATCTGAAAAGAAATTTAGGATGGATAGCGGTCATATTGCTGACGATTTTTTCCATGTCCGTGATCGTAGAACTGAATGGCGTTCATATATCAGAGTGGATATATGGAACAATTCTCTGCATCTTTTTTTTACTGGTGATCGGAGGGGTGGATTTTTACCTCTATTATAGAAGACATCGGAATCTGCAAAAAATGCAGGAAATCGTAAAAATTTCCGTGAATGCATTGGATATGCCGAAGGATCAGATAGAAGAAGATTATCAGAAACTGTTACAGCTTGTGCATGAAGATAAAGTAAAGGCAGTCAATGACTTAGAATCCGGGAGAAAAGATATGGCAGAGTATTACACCATGTGGGTGCATCAGATTAAGACACCCATTGCAGCAATGCGTCTGCTGTTGCAGTCAGAGGACACGCCAAAGAGCAGGGAATGTGCGGAGGAACTGTTTCATATAGAACAGTATGTAGAGATGGCATTGCATTACAGCAGGGCTGGATTCAGACACCACCGATTTTGTCATTCAAAAGAATTCATTAGATGAGATTGTGCGGGAGGCAGTCCGAAAATATGCCAAACTGTTTATCCGTAAAAAAATCCGCTTAGATTACCAGCCGTTAAATATTGAACTGCTGACGGATGAAAAGTGGTTAGAGTTCGTGATCGAACAGATACTTTCTAATGCCGTAAAATACACACCGAAAGGCACCGTTTCTATTTATATGGAAAATGAAGACACACTTATAATAGAAGATACCGGGATCGGGATACGGGCAGAAGACTTACCGAGAGTCTGCGAGCGGGGCTACACCGGCTATAACGGGCATAGCGATAAACGCTCAACCGGGATCGGACTGTATCTTTGCCGCAGAGTATTAGAGCAAATGTCCCACAGTATAGAAATAGAATCGGAAATGGGAAAAGGAACGCGGGTGAAGATCGGATTGATCACAAAAGAACGCATTCATGAGTAATCTTACAGGAATGTAAGGGTAAACAAAGGGAAAATGTAAGCCGGATGAATGGCAGACATTTTCCCTTCTTGTTATACTGGGAACATAAAAGAGCGCGCGAAGAAAATCAGGAGGAAAAAGAGAATATGTCAATATTAGAGGTCAATCACTTAAAAAAATATACACCACACGTTTTTCAGGAAATCAGGTACAGGCATTAAGCAACTTAAGTTTTTCCGTAGAGGAAGGTGAGTATGTAGCGATCATGGGAGAATCCGGTTCCGGAAAAACAACCTTATTAAACATCTTAGCAGCACTGGATAAACCGACCGGTGGAGAAGTCCTGTTAAATGGAAAGAACATCGTAGAGATCAACGAAAAAAGAAATCTCTGCATTTCGAAGAGAAAATTTAGTATTTGTCTTTCAGGACTTTAACTTATTAGATAACTTCTCCTTAAAAGATAACATCCTGCTGCCGCTGGTCTTATCCGGTGTCCAGTATCCGGAAATGGAAAAAGACTGCATCCGATCACAAAACGGTTTAGGGATTGAAGAACTCTTAGAAAAATATCCGTATGAAGTTTCGGGAGGACAAAAACAGAGAACCGCCGTGGCAAGAGCCTTGATCAGCCGACCACAGTTAGTTCTTGCAGATGAACCGACCGGAGCGCTTGACTCAAAAGCAGCCGACGAATTGCTGCAGTTATTCAATGCGGTCAATCAGGAGGGACAGACCATTTTGATGGTAACACATAGTACCAAAGCAGCCAGCCATGCAAAAAAAAGAGTCCTGTTTATCAAAGACGGCGAAGTGTTCCATCAGTTATACCGTGGAAACATGAACAACGAAGAACTTTATGCAAAAATTTCAGATACACTGACAATGTTAACGACGGGCGGTGAACAAAATGAATAAAGGAATGTATACAAAACTTGCGATCACCAATATCAAAAAATAACAGGCAGTTTTATTTCCCATATCTGCTGACCGGGATCATAACCGTAGCCATGTTTTACATCATGTGCGCATTAGAAAGCAATCCGGGGGATACAGAGCATGCCGGGAGCAAAGGATTTGGGACTGATCCTCCGTCTGGGAATCGGTGTGATCGGAATCTTTGCAGTCATCTTCCTGTTTTATACAAACAGTTTCATCATAAAACGCAGAAGAAAAAAGAACTCGGGATCTATAACATTCTGGGAATGGAAAAAAGACATATTGCAAAAATTTTATCAAAAGAAGCATTTTTTACCGCGATAATAGCAATTGGCGGAGGACTGGTAACAGGCGTATTATTTCATAAGTTAGCGTGTATGCTCCTCTACCGCATGATAGGATTTAACGGAGGCATCACATTTTCC